>Ga0247727_10004381_pt1 | contig 29980 bp, 26 predicted proteins | sample WisWelCaveWW1625_FD_202498 | JGI IMG/M metagenome (GOLD analysis project Ga0247727, IMG submission 202498) | Biofilm microbial communities from Wishing Well Cave, Virginia, United States - WW16-25 | ecosystem: Environmental > Aquatic > Deep subsurface > Groundwater > Cave microbial mat | place...
TGTTCTCGGATTATTGAATAGTGTTCTTTGATTATCCTATGTATCCCGTTGAGCATCGCTTGTTGTTGTTTGAATAATGTAAAGCTACCGTTCTATTATAAGAGTTGCAAGTTGATTATTGGAAGTGTGTGGGGGAGGAGAGGGAGTTGGTCGTTGCTTTGTCATTTATGCGAAGGCAGGATTATTTCTTTATAGCTTCATATAACTTATTTGCAAATTCATTATTTTCTTTCCACCAATCACCATCCCAAATAAAGTTATAAGATTTACCATAGAATGAAGATGCATCGATTCCATGAACTATTTTTGTTGTTAAATTTAAACTGACATACTGATAACTATATTTATAATCACCTGTTCTAAGAACAATACAAACCGAATCTCCTTCATACAGTAAATGATTTATATCATAATAACATGGCCTGAAATATTCATCTGAGTAACCATATTTATCGACCCCGTTAAAGTTTCCGATATACACCCACTTTCTTTCCTGAAGTTCTTTTTCTCTTGCTACAATTTCTTTTGCGGTTTTAATACTATCTCTTATATGAGTTAGTTCATCACTTTGAATATTGAGGTTTTTTGCCAAAGCCATTGCCCAATCAATTTTACCATTTTGAATGGCAAAGCTTAAATTTTGAGTATAGAAATTTGTTATTGAGTCTTTATAATAACCCCAGTTCTCAATCCTATCGAATTCAATTCTCGAATCGATAAATTCTTTTTGAAAGAATTTTCTTTTACCCAATTCATATATATTTTGATATTCTTTCTTGAAAATCATTTCTGTTAGCAGTCTGTGGATGCGCAGGCTCATCATAATCATCATAATTATAACCACTGCCGCATGAATAGAAAAGAGGGTAAATTAATAATATGAAAAAGTATTTTATTTTCATTTTAAGCTGTTGTTGGAGTTCTCACCAACAAACAAAATTACTCAAAACAGTTTTCACATAAAACCACTTGTCCGCCTCTGGAGGAAAAGGGTGTCCTCCCTTACGGCAAGCCCTTAAACAATTCTAATTCATACCGTCAGCCGATTTCTTTGCTCGAAAGTTTTTCATGGTGGAACCCGCAAACATTGTCTTTGAATTTCTGTGCAGTGATGAGGATTGTAGCGGTAGCAGAAAAATTTATCCCCTGAAGAATCGTGAAGATGATATCATCACCCATAAACGAACGGATTAAAAGAAGCAAAGATGAAATGAGCCAAATCAGAAATGCCTTCCTGCTTATTCCCGCCGAGCATTTTTCTTTTATTAAATGATAAACCTGCGGAATGTATGCAACCAGCACAAGAAATATTCCTGCAAAGCCAATAACTTCAGTGAGCATATGTTTTATTGCTTGCTGTTATTTTATCAGCATCATCTTCTTTGTCTCTGTGTAATCTGTGGCAACAATCTTATAAAAATAAATTCCGCTTGGGAGATTGCCCGCATTAAAATCTTCCGCATACTTTCCTGCTTCAAGATTTCTGTTTACAATTGTATTTACAAGCTTACCTGTTACATCATAAATTTTTAATGACACAAAACCTTTCTTCGCAACATCAAAACGAATTTGTGTCGATGGATTGAAAGGATTCGGATAGTTTTGATACAAGCTGAACTCATTTGGAATTTCAGAGTTGTTCACTATTCCAACGAAGCCGACATTCACCGTAATAAATCTTTCATGCACAGGCGTGCCGTTCGGTCCGTTACCCTGCACTCTGACTGTGTATAATCCGTTTGGAACTCCGCTCTGAGTTCTGACTCTCAGTCGAAGCGAATCGGGATAAGAAGTTAAAATACTTTGCAAGGTGTTTGAAGTTTTATTAAGTAAAGTCAAAGTAATACTTCCGCTGCCCGGAGGAGGCGAAACAGTCGCAGAGAACAAAGCAGTATCTGAATATAATTTCACCGCAGGGACGCTCACGAAAACAAACACGCTGTCGCTCACTCCGTTCATCCCGAAAGCAGTTGGATTTACTCTCATCGCGAAATCCGGAAAATATCCGCCCATGTTCATTGCAGTTCCGTTTCTGTGGTCGCCCCAAACACTGTAAGCAACTTTGGGATTATTACCCATGATTGTTGTATAGTCACCCTTGTAACAATTTGGAGCGCACGCGGGATTTGGCCATGTAAATGTCGTATTTGTTACTTGCTGGTTTGTTACAAAAGTTTGTCCGCCGTCAGTTGAGTATGTAGCATAAATTGCTGTTTGAAATGTTGCAGGATTACTTCTGTCATCATACCAATGTAAGTAAAGCTTACCCGTTGTTCTCTCGCACCAGATTTCCGGAAACCACTGGTCGCTCAAAGTTGGATTTGGATTATCGTTAACTCTTGTTGGAGAAGACCACGTTGCTCCCATATCGTTTGAATAACGCAGCCAGATGTCAGGTTTATTTCCGTTTCCCGGCGGGTCGTTTGAAGCATTAACAAAATATAACCTTCCTCTGTAAGGTCCGTTTGAATTATCCATCGCCATCTTCGGGTGCGGTGCCGTTCTTGCATTATTAATAGTGTGCCTGCTTCCTGTATGGAATCCGACAAAACCCGACCAACCGGATTGACTGGACATAAGCGTGAAATTCGAACCTCCGTTTGTTGAGCGATAAAAATTATATACCCTGTTCCCAAAATCGGAACCTGTATTGGTTACATACATTACACATCCGCCGTCAGTTGAGCCGTTTGGTCCGACTGCAATGTAACATCCGGGAAGCGAGTTGCTCGGATTAAATGTTGTTGTCCAAGTTAATCCTGCATCAGTGCTTCTTCCAAAATTTCCCGGTGTCATCGCTGCATAAACATAATTTGCATAAGGTCCTGTGCCGGTATATTCAGCAGAAACATGATTTCTGTCATTTCCTAAGACGGAAAGAATCGGAGCAGACCATGTTTGACCGTTGTTTGTTGAGCGGTAAATATATTGTCCGTTTACACCTGAAGCGTAAATCAGAACTCCGCTTCCTGTGTGTGTTGCCCATGGGTCGCAGCAAGTTCCGCCCTGATAGCTTGGGTTAATCAGATACCAGTTCAATCCGCCGTTGGTTGTTCCTCTTGCGTTCTGCGGACTCGCATTGGCTCCGAAGAATAACCACAAAGGATTTAACGGATTTGATGAGCCGTATTGTTCGTAGTTATCTATCCCAGCATCGAAGTTATCGAAGTCACCGACAGTAACAACCATCGGCTCATGATTTCCATTTGGATTGAAATGTGAGCGTGATTCTTGTGTAGGTCTTTCAAACCTCGGGTCGTTGTCGTCAACGGGGTTATCCGGAAATTGTGCCTGGAATAAAAATATTCCGAAAGAAAAAACTACAAACAGAAATGGCAGTAAAAGATTTTTCATGTGGTTAAAGTTGTTTTGTTGAGTTGTCAAATATAACATAAAAATGTAGTGGTTAGACATCATTTTTTTTATCTTCAATGAACATCGAAATAATTCCCGATGCGAATGCGAAAACAATCATAACAGAAAACACAGCATTGAAGCTGAGATAAACTGCAATCAATCCTCCGCAGATTGCTGCAATCCCTTCGAAGAAAGAACGGTAGCCGAAGAAGTTTGAATAGATGTGACGCTCTTTTCCTTTTTCCAATGAAGTCGCAATGACTGCACTCCACGACGGTGTGATTGTCGTTTCACCAAGCGAAAGTATTCCCTGAATGACATAAACGTGCCAGGGAACATTTGCGAAAAGATAAAGAACATATCCCGAGCACATGATAAAGTATCCAATCGAAATCATTGCTTTGCGGCTGAGAAATTCTTCCCTGATATTCTTGAACAGAAAATAAAAAACACCTTTGAGTATTGCATAGATACCAACGGCAACTCCTGCATCAAGCAATGTTCCGCCGATGTCTTTAACGTAAATTGCAAACAGCGGTGAAAGAAAATTAACACCGGAATGGATTAAGATTGATGCACCGAGAAGAAGCTTTATGTTTTTATGCATGTCTTTATAAATCAAAATTAGTCAAAAGACATTAGACATAAAACAAAAGGGCTTACCTTTCGGCAAGCCCTTTGAATTTAGAAATGTGTATTGGAAAATCAAAATTCCACTTTGTAAATTTTAATATCCCGAAATCTGATAAAAGCAGGGGAGTAATTGGTTTCTTTATTAATTGATAACTGGAACTGATAATACAATAAATAATTCCTGAATTGTTCAACGAACAAATCAACCTGATGAACCCTGTTTATACTATCCCTGTCAAACTGGGTATAAGTATAAATATGTTGGTGAACACTGTCAATAAAATAATACATAATGAATCCTATATTGCATTCTGAGCTTAGAGAATCAACTTCAGCGGAAAAAGTTGCCCTGATATTTTTCAATGTAACATCGCGGTAAGCCCATATAGTATCCTTGTAATAATACCCGGCAGTGTCATTGGATACATCCATCAAAAATTCATTCTGGCTGTATAATAAAACTAAGCTTGTATCATTAAGTGAAGAAGTTGAATCCTGACTGCATGAAGTAAATAGCATACTTATCGAAAAGTATGCTATTAAGCCAAGCCAAAGTATAGGTTTAAAGTACCTAATCATTTCTTTTCAAAAGAACAAATACCTGAACGCAGTAAAGAAAATATCTTTCTTAATGTTAATAGATGAATCGGCGAAGCTTCGCACATATCCGAACTCAAATATCATGCTAGAAAGAAAAACAAGCTGACCACCGGCTGCAATCTCGACTTTGCTACCGCCGGAGTTTTTAAGCTTCTCACCGTGAAGCTGATTCTTTGCAAAGTAATAATACTTCGGTTCAACATAAACATTCAGGTTAACATCGTTGTATGATTTATATTCTTTCGGAATTAAAAGGTAGCCGAACGACAGCCCGCCTTTGAAAAAGCTTCCGTAACGGAAATCACCTTTTGGAATTGTGTGGTTATAAGACACGTCAAAATTCACAGCAAGCTTTTTATCGAGCAGAGTGAGAGCAATCCCGCCGTAAGGCAGCCAGTTATCCTGTCTGTGATGGTCGGTAATCTCGTGCCGGAATATTACCGTATCTGAATGATAAAATTCCTCATGGTCAACAAAAGGGTTGTTTGGCGGAAGAGGAGGGAAATCACTTGCCTTCTCCATCGGAATTCTGAGATGACCAAACGCCGACATGCGGAAATGAAATTGTTTTTTATCGCGTGAGAAGAAACGGTAATTCAATCCAAGGTCAACATCGCCGAGAGTTTTTTCTTTGGGATTGCGTGAAAGGTACAAGCGGTTCATAGTAGTCAGCCTGCCGGTAATGCCATACATAAATCCAAGATAAGAAGTATAGCTTTTAGCATCATGGGTTGCATCGGCAAAAAGAGAAATTACCTTTCTGTTTTTAGCTTCGCTCGAAGCAACCTCGCTCATGATAAAAAGCTCCTGCGATAATGAATAATGAGCAATGAGTAATGAACAACCGAAAAGAAATCTGATTGTTTTCATACTCTATATTTTTTTGATGGTTTTGACTTCCACTTTATAGCTGTTGTCAATCTTTCCTTCGATATTCACAGAGTCGCCGTCGCTCAATTCTCCTGTCTTCCCCGATAAAGAAATATCTTTTGAATTTCCCGTAACAAGCTTTACATCATTTCCTGATTTGGAAATTTTTCCCTGAGCATTTACGTTAACAAAGCCGACTGTGAATCCGCCGTTATCGACTGCGTCCCAGATTTCTTCAATCTTAATCTGCTTATCCTCTTTGAACTTAATGTCGAACGTTGCTTCTTTTAAATTTGTCTTAACGTCTTTTACAAACTCAAGTGACTTGAACTGATACTCGACTCCCTTTGCACACAGCGAGCATGTGAATCCGTCAACGCTGATTGTAATTTCTTTTACCTGAGAGAATAACCATGAAGAAGAAAGTAAAATTATTATTGAGATTATTGTTTTCATTTTTTTCTCCTATATAATTGCGAGCGAAGCGAAGCAACCTCAAACTTAGATTGCTTCGTTCCTCGCAATAAAGGTTTTTATTTCTTTTCCGGATTCAAGTATTTCTCCGGGTCTTTATTTACTTTCTTAAGACACGGCGGACAGCACACATAATATTTCGCTCCGTTGTATTCGGTAAAATATTCCTTTGCAGCAGCATCGCCCATAATTGGACACATCAAATCTTTTGCATAATCAATCGGCTCGGATTTGAACTTAGCAAGATTCTCCTCGTTTGCGAAATAATATTTCACACCGAGGTAATAGAATTCAATTGCTTTTGCTTCGGGAATTGCCTCGCCTGTTACTGCGTCCTTACCCGATTCATTTATCTTTGAACCGGATTCTTTTTTACAGCAAGATTTTCCTGAGCAGCAAGTAGAAGATTCACCGCTGCATTTACCGCTTGAGCAGCATGCAGTTCCGCATGATTCGCACTTGCAGTCAGTACATTTTGTCTGAGCAAATGAATTTGTGTTTGTGAATAAGAATAATGCCAAAATAATTGACATGAATGATAATGTTTTCATGGTTGAAATAAATTAAGTTTATAAAAAATTTTCAATTGCGAGTCAGCTTCAGTATGAAGAAGCAATCTCGTTAGCTAAAATAAAAATAAGATTTAAATCCGAAGATTGAGATTGGTTATGTAAAGATTTTGTTGGTAGAGAATAGGCGGTGAATGGTTTGCCGAAAAAACATCTGTGCATAAATTATAAATATTTTGTCCTTGTGAGCAATCAACAAATTGTAAAGAAAACTTTTGTGACTGATGCATTTGCTTCGGAGCTAAAGCTAAATCGGGCTGTGCCTGTTTCATCTCGCATCCGCAATGCTGTTTAATTTTTTCTCCCTGAAATGTCTTATCGGTAACACAGCATCGTTTAACCTTTGCTTTCGATAAGCAGCATTCCATGAACGAGCATTGCACAAGCGAAGGAAGTGTAAAGCTAAAAACGCTTGCACAAAGCAGTGTGGAAATGATTTTTGCCGATATGTTTTTGAGATGCTTCATCTATACAAATATAACGAATAAAGATTTTAGTAGTTCCGTGAAATTTATTTCATCAAAACCATTTTCCTCGTTTCAACATACTCTCCAGCTTCAAGTTTGTAAAAATAAATCCCGCTCGCAAAATTACTCCCGACAAAATCAACTTCATAAGTTCCGGGTTTGAGCTGTTCGTTTACAAGCGTTTGAACTTCGCGACCGAGAATATCGAAGACAATTATCTTTATACTTGAAGAACTTGCAACTTGAAACTTTATAACTGTTCTTGGATTAAACGGGTTTGGATAGTTTTGCGAAAGAGAAAATTTGGATGGGACTTCATTTGAAATCGGAGTTATTCCAAAAACTCCGCCATTCGTTGTCTTCAAAATCACACCCTTTGAGCCGCACGTATAACCTGTGTTAGCATTTAAAAAATTGACATGAATTAAATTATATATTTGACCAGCAGGCATTGATTCAAACCATGAATTTCCGGCATTAGTTGTTTTTAAAATTATACCTTCATTTCCTACTACAAAACCTGTGTTTTCATTTATAAAATCTAACGACCAGAAATGTCTCTTTTGCCAGGTGTTTAAAAGAATCCAGTTATCACCTGCATTCGTTGTTTTAAAAATTTTTGTATAATATGGTGGGTAAAGCAAAGAATCATAAATTACATAGCCCGTATTTTGATTTGTAAATGTAATTTGATGAGCATAAGCGTTATAAATATAACGAATCCAGTTTACACCACCGTTAGAAGTTTTATATATTCCATCATCAAACGCACTCCATCCGGTTAGAGCATTCAGAAAATAGCCGTTTGCGTAATCTCCTCCTGCCATGAGCAACCGTGTCCAGTTAAGACCGCCATTTGTTGATTTGTAAATCCCGTAAGCACCTGTTACATAACTAACATTATTAAAAAATACTATTGAATGAATTCTGCTGGTAATTTCCCCTGTGTTAATATAAAACCAATTATTACCTGAGTTTGTCGTTTTAAGCATTTTCGGTTGAGTTGAATATAATCCCCCTGCAGCTAACCAATCTGTGCTATTAATAAAATGAATTGTGTAAATAATAAAGTTGGTGTCTATAAAAACTATATTCCAATTGAGTCCTGCATTTGTGGTTTTATAAATTGCGCCCTTGTAAGTGTATGGATTTGTATAATGAAATCCAACTGCAATACCAGTATTATCATTTATAAAATCTATATCCACAAATACATAATTAGTATCATAATTTTGTAAAGTCCATTGGGGAAATATCGGAGATGAGAAAAGAAGAATTATTAAGGTAAACTTAATGTTGGGGGTAAGCATGTTATTTCCTTTTTAAAGTTTTTTAAAAAGTAGAGGTAATTATTTTATGCTAATCTCCTTTTAAGTTTACAAGTAGTTTGTTGCTTCAAATATAATCATTTAAAATACAAAGTTGTGTAAACTCAAAATTCTCTTTGAAAAGAATTTCAAGTAAAGTATCTTTGAACAATATCAAATTTTAAAATCAAATATCCTTATGGCAGACCTAAACCAACAGCTTGACAAAGTTAAATCCAAAGAAAACTTCTTCGAAAAAATTATGCGAATCATTCCCGGGTATGACGGCTACGTTAACCGCGACAATTCCCGTGAGCTTGATACTTTGCTCAGAAACGAGCTTGCAAAAAAGATTGACACGAACCACACGAAGCTGAAGAACACAATTCTTAATCTTTCACAAAGAGGAAAGCTTTTTGAAACGGACGGTGTTGACAAGCTCGACAAAAAAATTCAAACTGCAACAGCGAAATTCAAAGCCGCTTCACGCGGTTATTCCGGTGCGTTCGACGTAGTGAAAATCAAAGAAGAAAAGCTGATGCAGGTTTACGAATTCGATGCATCGCTTCTCGAAGGTGTTGAGCAAATTACCAACTCATGCACGGAGATGGAAACAAATTCGAGGTCGAGCATCGACATCAGAGATTCTGTTCAAAAGACAAACGAGCTTCTCGACCAGCTAATTTTGAAGTTCGATGCAAGAGAAAGTATTTTGAAATCAACTGTATAAAAATTTTCACTTCAACAAAAATAAAATCACACACATTCTTCGGTGAGCTTGACCGGAGAACAAAGCTTGTACTGATTCTTTTTGCATTATTATTTTCTGTTGCCGGCTTTGATTTATCAAAAGAGCTTGCTGCAGAGAAAAATGAAATCGAATTACTCAGTGCAATTCTTGGAAAGACATTAAACAATACAGCGTCAATCCCATTACCCGGAATTGATTTTCCTCTTCCCGAACTTTATAGAATATCTCTTTCACATCACGAACTTCAATCTTCAACACTAAACTTTCTTCCTCAAGAAAGAGCACCTCCTGTAAAATAAATTCACAAAAACTTTTTTAAAAATTTTAAACAGGAGCTATTAATGAATTTCATTAAAGTTTTTCTGCTTCTTGTTTTTGTCTGCAACTACTCTCTTCTGGCTCAGTCCGATACATTACAATACGAACTTGAGGATATCATGGTTACAGGAACAAGGATTGAGCAGAAGCTTATTGATATTCCTTTCTCAGTCGAACGGGTTGATAAAACGCAATGGCAGTTCAGCAGGAAGCAGGGTGTCAATGATGTACTACAAACCATACCGGGATTATTTTTGCAATCACGTTACGGTAATCATGATGTAAGAATAAGCATACGCGGTTTCGGAAGCAGGTCTAATTCAGGGATAAGAGGTGTCCGTATTTTACTCGACGGAATCCCTGAATCCGAACCCGACGGTCAGACACGGGTTGAGTCACTCGATTTTACGGCTATATCAAGAATCGAGCTTGTAAAAGGAAACTCATCATCGCTCTACACAAATTCTCCCGGCGGCGTTATCAACTTCATGACCGATAAATATTTCCCGACATCATTCGCTTTGATTGATAATGAAATCGGACAGTTCGATTTAAGAAAAAACGGTTTCAAAGTCGGAATATTCACACCTAAAAACCGTTTCATGCTTACAACGAGTTATGAAAATTACAGAGGATTCCGTCAGCACAGCAATGAATATCAAACACGGCTGAACTCTGTTTACGAAGCGAACGTCACAGACAAATCAAAAATACTTGTCAACGGTTATTATGTAAACGGTTTGATAAAGCTTCCGGGCTCGCTTACGCTTGAGCAATATCAAACCAACGATTCAATGGCGAACCCTCAGGATGTAAGCAGAGATTCAAAACGAATCAGCAAAAAGGGACGTCTTGGAATAACTTACTCGATTGATTTCGGGAAAGAAAACTTTTCTAATAAAGTTGAAGTAATCGGATACGGAACAATTAAAAATCTTGACAGAACTGCGGCTACATACAGGTCAATAATCAGATATGGAGTCGGCGGAGCTTTCAGATATGTGAACAAGCTGACTTTTGGCGGAAGAAAAAAATCGAAGCAGAGAACGAATGAATTTTCTGTCGGCGGTGATTTCTTTTATCAAACAGGACCGATAAGTGAATTCGATAATCTGAACGGACAAAAAGGTGATGTGCTGGAAAATTTGAATGATGAAACTATTTCTAACGTTGGCTTCTACGCATTAGACCAGCTTTCAATTTTGCCGCAAAGATTATCTTTGCTTGTGACAGGAAGGTATGACAGAGTAACCTATGCTTCACAGAATCTTCAGGGAAGTTTTCAGGATACAAGCCGGCTGTTTGATAAATTTACTCCGAAGTTTGCAATCAACCTGAAGCTTACTCCAAAGATTGCTTTCTATGCTTCGTTCGGGCTGGGATTTGATTCACCCGCATTCAATGAAATGGATAACTATCCCTTGACATCAGACGGCGGGCTGCATTTAATCAATCCGGATATAATGCCTCAGAAATCACAGAACATAGAAGCAGGAATTAAAGGTAATCTTCCTCCGGTAAAGAAAAAATTCTTTACCAATACTTTTGCAGAAATCACTTTTTATCATAACAAGATACAAGACGTGATTGTCCCTTTTAATGTTAACGGTGATGTATATTTCAGGAACGCCGGCAAATCTAAAAGGACTGGACTTGAAGTTGGTTTCTCTACAGAAATAGTTAAAGGACTAACACTGAAAAGTGCATACACATTTCAGAACTTTAAATATAGTGAATACTTTGCAGGAGTAGACACCGGAGGCATCCTCATTAACTTTGACTATAGCAGGAACATTGAGCCGTCGAATCCAAAACATTTCGCATCGGTTGATTTATCTTACAGATATACGTTTAAAAAAAAATATACTGCCTTTATAAAAGGCAACTATCAGTATGTTGACAATATGTTTGTGGATGATGCTAACACTGCCAAGACCGAAGCTTATAATTTATACAACGGACAACTTGGCATTGATTTGAATTTCAGCGGATTCAGAATTCTTGCATACGGCGGATTGAACAACATTACGAATAAAAAGTATGTTGGGTTTATCAATATAAATGCTGACATAGATAAAGAACTTATTGTTAGAAGATATTACGAATCAGGTGCACCAAGAAACTTTTTCGGTGGATTAACTCTTGCTTATTTATTCAAAAGATAAATGCAAACCTCACTTCCCCTCTCCTTATAGGAGAGGGGTTAGGGGTGAGGTCGATATTGTCTATATCTAAAAATTAACACGGAGATTATTTTACATCATGAAAAACAAAATCCAGGTAATAATATTTCTTTCAGTATTATCAAGCATAACTTTTTCGCAATATCCGAATTTCAGAATCTATCCTTCGGCAAACGGAAGCACACATCAGATTGAGCCGACAATAGTACGTCATCCAACCAATCCGCAGCTCTTATTCGCGAGTGCATTTACAATTTTCCAGAGTTTCTTTAGCGAAGGCATTTATGTTTCAACAGACGGCGGTTTAAGCTGGCAGGGAAATGATACATGCACAGGAGCACCGATAAGCGGCGGGCACAGAGGAGACCCGGGACCTATTATCGATAAAGACGGACGCTTTATTATTATTCATCTCGGCTCATTCCCCACAGGAGTTTTTTCAAACACTTCTACAAACCTCGGGGTTAACTGGAATTCTAATGTTTTACTTTCAAGCGATGACATAGATAAGCTCACCGCAGGAACCGATGACGTTTCAACAAGCACTTTTTACGGAAGAAGCTATGGTGCATGGACAAGATTTGTCCCGCCCTTTCCGATTGTTTTTTCTTACACAACAAACGGTGGCAGCAGCTGGTCGGGCGTAATCCAAATAAATACTTCTTTCGGAAGCAACCGTTCTTTCGGTCCAGCTATTTCTGTGGGTATTAACGGAAATGTTTTTGTATGCTGGGCTTCCACGCTGGCAAGCTCTCCCTTCACGGAGGACTGTATCGGGTTTGCTGTCTCATCAAACGGCGGCGTTAACTGGACTGTTCAGGAATGTGCTTATGATATGAACGGAATTAAAACTTCTCAGCTTACTCCCTGGCTTATAAGAGCAAACAGCTACCCCGCAATGGACGTAGATAAATCCGGCGGCTCAAGGAACGGCTGGATTTATATTGTAACTTCGGAAAAAAATCTTTCACCTGCTGGAAGCGATGCTGACATTATTTTTCATCGTTCAACAAACGGCGGCACAAATTGGTCATCTGGCGTAAGAGTAAATCAGGATGTTTTAAATAACGGACGGCTTCAGTTCTTCCCCGCAATCGAAGTTGACAACGGCGGAGGAATTAATGTAATTTATTATGACAGCAGAAACAGCATTGATTCAGTTGATGTTTTTCTTTCACGCTCAATTGATGGAGGAAATACATGGACAGATTTCAGAATAACCGACCATCGTTTCAGACCTGCACCTGTCGGAGGACTCGGCGGCGGAAATATGGGCGATAATATTGGAATGACCTCTACGGCTACTCATCTTATTCCTGTGTGGATGGATAATAAAACAGGTGCACTGCAAATCTGGTCGGCGCGTATTGATTACAGCTCGATTGGCATTAAAAAAATCAGCAGTGAAATTCCCGCTACGTTTAGATTGCATCAAAACTTTCCGAACCCGTTTAATCCAAATACAAAAATTAAATTTGATGTACCGTCAAACGTAAAACGTAAAACGTCAAATGTGAAACTTGTTGTGTTTAATGTTCAGGGAAAAGAAGTAGCATCACTTGTAAATCAACATCTCATTCCCGGACTTTATGAAGTTGATTGGGATGGAACGAATTATCCGAGTGGAGTGTATTTTTATTCGATGTATATCAATGGAGAGTTGAGAGATTCTAAGAAGATGTTGTTGATTAAGTAATCGAGAAACTATTTGAGCAAAACCATTTTCTTTGAAAAGAGCTTTCCGTCTGTTTCCATCACATAGAAATAAATTCCCGATGAAAAATTTTCACCGTTAAAATTCACAGCATACTTTCCAGCTTTTAATTTCTGTTCAAGAACAGTTGCAGTTTCCCTGCCGGATATATCATAAACTTTAATCTTCACATCAGCTTCAACAGGAATAGAAAATTCAATTCTGGTTATTGGGTTGAATGGATTAGGATAGTTCTGATGAAGCACAAATTCTTTTGGAATGATGCTGCCAATCGGTTCAATCCCAATGAACGCAGGATTGTATCTGAAGATTGAGCCATAGTGTCCAACCGCCCACCCGTGAGTTGAATCAACAAATTGTGCCGCATAGATAAAAGTAGAATCGGGTTTCTGGATACACCTCCACGTATATGGAAGACCGGAATCAGTGCTCACCATCCACTGCTGTGAGTGCCCTCCCGGAATCCAGATTTCTTTTGGTGTACGCGCAGCGAATGTTCTGGCAATGCCGAGACAGCTTGTAGTATCATAGACATAAATCCAGTTAAGCCCGCTGTTAGTTGAGGTTGTTATACCCATAGGATATTCAAAGTCACCGCCGCATGCATAAACTTTATTCGGCGGAAAACATTTGATATCATATAATGGCTCTGCTGTAATACCTTCAGCCCTCCAGTTTAATCCGCCATTAGTTGTTCTCCAGACAACACCAACAATATCAAAAGCACCTCCGGATGCAAAACCGGTTGTGCTGTTCATAAAACTAAATTTATAGATAGGAAAATACGCTACTATACTGCTGTCAACATGTGCTGTAATCCAATTTGCTCCTGCATTAGTAGTTTTCAAAATCGTTCCCTGGAAGCCGCCCATGAATCCTGTTAACGAATCAAGATAATAAACAGTATTTAAAACTAATGTTGTGTCGGGATATCTGGAGGAAGTCCAGTTCAATCCGCCGTTGGTTGTTTTCAGAATTGTAGTACCGAAGTAAAAGAAATCATTGGCAATTGCCCATCCAAGCCGTCTGTTTAAAAAAAAGATAGAGCTAGTGAAATAATTTACAGTAAAGTTTTGCTGAGTCCAGTTGAGTCCGCCATTAGTTGTATTACAAATAATTCCATTATCACCGGCTAATACCCAACCGTATGATGTATCCACAAATATAACATGGTCAAGCTTTTCCGTAACCGGAGAATTTTGCCTTACCCACATCGGCTGTGAAAGCAGTATTGTTGTTTGTAAAAAAATTATTATTAAAAAATGTTTCAGCAAAACGAATATTAAAATTGATTTTACCTCTGTCTATAAATATATTTGACAGAAATGATTTATATAATTTCAATAGCTTTAGTAGTTATCTCCGTTGTTCTTTTCATCAGGGCAACCATTCTGTCTGAACAATCTTACATCAAAAATTATAAAGTTGAAATTTATTTTGTTATACTGACTATAACCGTTAGCTCAATAATCTTTGTTTCAAAATTGTTAATACAAAACTACATAACTATTTTATCCATATGCATCATGCCTTTAGTAATAATTGTCTTTTATAAAGAGCTCCTTGAAATTTCAAAGCAGTTTCTTGAAAAATTATCTTCGCAAAATGAAAACTAACTCATTCAGATTAAAGCTGAGCAGATTCTTTTTTCTTCTGTTTGCATCAAACATTTTTTTCTTTACGTGCAATTCAAGTGAGAAAACGAGCAGCGAGAAAGAAGTAAAAACCAAATCTACTTCTAAGAACAGCAAAAGCTTATTTCCATTATCAGTAGGAAATAAATGGGAATACTTTAATGAATCTCCGAAAATTAAATCCGTGCCAATTACTGTTGAGGTTTTATCACAAAAAGACAATGAGTTTATCTTATCTGCTTTCCCTTTTTTCCCCGGCTTTGATGACCCGGTCAGAGAAACGAAAATTACAATTGATACCGGAGGCGTTTTAAAGATTACACTTTTCGACGGAAGCAAAACAACATTTCTTCCGGACACAACTTACTTGGATATTACAAAAAACTGGAACTGCGGAGTCTTTGTGGGTTATGTGAGTGAGTTAAAAGATTCCGTCAAAACTGAAGCGGGAAAATTCAGCGGCGGTTATTATATAATGTTTACGGAAGGATTTACTTTCTCAATCGAGATGTGGTTGATTCCCGGCGTTGGAATTGTAAGATGGGGTGTGAATAGAACAAACCCGCCGACGCCTATCGCCAATTATAAATATTATGCTTTAAGAAAATATTCTGTGAACTGATTTGATTTTTTTTGGAATCATATCGTCTTGCCTGATATTTTTTCTGTTTGCGATTCTTCTTACAAAAAGTAATCGATTACTTCGGCTTTCAATTTCCTTATCAGCAATTTCGTTTGCATTAATTTATTTTTTTTTAAATGCGGAAATCATTTCGTATTTATTCTTGCTCGCTTGCGGCATGCTAACTCTTTACTTTATTGTCTCAAAAAACCAAAACGAATTGGAGTTAAAACTTGAAAAACCAGTTAAAGCATTTCCTTCGGTTGTTCTGGTTTCATTAATCTCAGCAATCATCGGCTCAACACTGCTCGGCTCTGGTAAGCTAACTGTTCTATCCCCGTTTGGAACAAACTTTGAAATGATTTTTATTTCTCTGCCGGTTTTGTTTTTAATTTCATTAATTATCTTTCATTGTCACGCAAATCAATTTCAAAGCTATGAGCCTTTCTGCTGATACATTTTATTTTCTTGCCGCCGCACTTTTAGCTCTGGGTTTATGTTTTATTCTTATCCGGAAAGAATATTTTTTTTTAATTACCGGAATATTTTTAATCTCTAATTCAGCATGCCTGATTTTTATTTCAGCGTCAAACAATGCTGGGCTTGAGTGGGTGAAATCATTTTCCACATTGCTCGTAATTTGTATTTGGTCTGTTTATCTCACTTTAATTTACTTAAATCATAAAGTTCAAAAAGATAATATCGAATGAAAAATTTTTTAGAGCAACTAAAGAAATTTATACAATCCGAAAAACTGCAATCATTTGTTTCCTTTATCATTGTTTCATCCAACAAAATAACCGACTCATTAAAATATTATTTCAATGTTTATTTTGAAATTCCCGGTTTAATCTTTCGGAAAATCCCTGAACTTGAAATAAACTCACTCATCTCAATCACAATTCTTTTCATAGTCATATTTTATTTCATTTCAAGATAAGACGGCAGTTGTTAGAATTGTAATCAGACTTTTTTAAAGATTTTTAATGCAGACGATTGTCTGCATCCAGACAAGCGTCTGGACTTTCAACTTTGGACTTATATGCCGCTGTGGCGGAATTGGTAGACGCGCTAGACTCAAAATCTAGTGAGGGCAACTTCGTAACGGTTCGAGTCCGTTCAGCGGTACAAAACTTTCTGCAATAATCCCCGCAATAATTTTGCAATCACCATCCTTTGTTTCTGTATTTTTGGGATTTCTTGTCCCTGGTGCAATTTCAGGTTTATCATTTCTTGCTTTCAAAAAGAAATCTGCCCTGAACATCAGCATATTTATCCTCTTCATAGCTTCGGTGCTTTTTTCTTTTTATCCGCTTCATATTGATTATTATTTTTTACGAATAGACCGATTGACTTTTTTCTGCGATTCGCTGTCACTCATTTTTTTATTTTCTTCGCTGCACACACTGAATGCTGAGGAGAACAAAAAACTTCCGTTAATACTTTCAGCCTGCATGATGACAGTATTCCGTTTAAATGACCTGCTTCCTGTTTTTTTATTTGAATCACTTTTTCTTTTCACAGCATACCTGTATCTCCGAAATAATTCGTTTGGCAAGAAGGAATCATTCAGGTTTTTAATATTAAGCTTTGTCCTCAACTCATTAATTTTTTTCGGAACCAGCATGCTCTTCACTCAAAGCTTATCGACGAACTTCCGTACAATCTCATTAAATCTTTCTCATTTTAATTTCAACCCGGACGTTGTAAACCTTGCTTTAACTGTTATTATAATTTCATACACAGCAAAAATATTTTTAATACCTTATTATTTTTTCCTCAACAAAACAAGCGAGCTGAAAATAGAGCTAAAGCTTTTTCTTCTCGTCAATTTAATTTTCCTGATTTCATTCATTCTTCTAAGATTTCTTTCAACATCATTTATTGACCATAGCTCATTCCTCTCAAACACAGACGAAATTATTGTTCTTGCAAATTTGAACTCCAATAAAATTTGTTTATATATAGGATGCATTCTTATTTTTATTACTGCCGCATCATCTATTGTGATAAAAGCGGAAAAACATTTTTTGGTTCTGTTATTTCTTTGGCTTACAGGAATTCTTATCCTCAGCATGTCGAGCACATCTTTGGAAAACTTACAAACAACTTTGATGATATTGTTTGTAACAATTCTTTCTGCATCAGGCGTTTTAATCTCAGCTAATTTTATAGAAGCAGGATTTAAAAATAATCTTGTAAAAGCATCGCTGTTAATTTTTCTTGCAACCGCAATCGGGATGCCTCCTTCGATAGGATTTTTCTCGAAGTTTTATCTGTTCAGTTCACTTATTTCATCGAATCATGTCTGGGCTGTTGTGCTGTTGATTTTTACAATGATACCTTTTATTTACCGGGCATTTCATTTCACGAAAAATATTTTTCTTGAACATATAAAACCTTCTGAAGTTAAATTCAATATCTACTTTTATTTTATCTTTATAATTCTTCTCATTCCTGCCATATTGTTAAGTGTTGCTCCCGGCTTGCTGATAAATTTTGTAAAAATGGTTTCCAATGAAATGTTTCTCTAACGTTAACAGTGTATTGAGCTAAGTATATTATGAAAATATGTTTGATTCACAAACTTTTATAACTCAAAATATATGTGCGGAATAGTAGGATACATCGGTAACAGACATGCAGTGCCGATAATTATTAACGGTCTTAAAAAGCTTGAATACCGTGGATACGATTCAGCGGGCATTGCTGTTATGTCTGATGGTGAAATTTCAATCCGCAAAAAAGCCGGCAAAGTTAATGAGCTTGAGACAGTTCTAAATAATAATGGCTACGACAAGCTTGCTTCGATGGGTTTCGGACACACACGTTGGGCAACTCACGGTGAACCGAATGATAAAAATGCTCACCCGATATTCGATGAGGATAACGAGATTGTTATAATTCATAACGGCATAATTGAAAATTATAAAACCATCAAGATTAAGCTTGAGAGCCAGGGATACAAATTTAAAACAGACACTGACACTGAATGTCTCGTTCATCTGATTCGCTCACACTATAAAAATAATTCTAACTTTGAATTATCTGTTCGGCTCGCACTTGCTGAAGTGGAAGGGACTTACGGAATCTGTGTGATGTCAAAGTTTGAGCCGGATAAAATTATTGCAGCACGAAGAGGTTCACCGCTCGTTCTGGGTGTTGGTGAAGATGAATTCATTCTTGCTTCCGATGCAACCGCAATTATTCCTCACACACGGCAGGTTCTTTATCTGATGGATAATGAAATGGTAATTGTAACACGCGATAAGTTCGAAATTAAATCTGTTGAAGATGAAAAGATTGAACGTGAGCTGGAAGAAATAACTTTCGACCTCGAGCAAATTGAAAAAGGCGGCTACGAACATTTCATGCTCAAAGAAATCAACGAGCAACCCGATTCGATTATGAATACGATGAGAGGTAGAATTATAAAAGAAACCGGACTAGTGAAGCTTGGCGGACTTGCAAACGTTATCGACAAGCTACGTTTCGCTCCGAGAATAATTATTTCCGCTTGCGGAACAGCTTGGCATGCAAGTTTAATCGGAGAATATTTAATTGAGCAGCTTTGTAAAATTCCTGTTGAAGTTGAATATGCTTCTGAGTTTCGTTATCGAAATCCTGTTATTTACCCGAATGACATTATGCTTGTCATAAGCCAAAGCGGTGAAACTGCCGATACACTCGCTGCATTGAAGGAAGCAAAAGAAAGAGGAGCTGATGTTTTCGGAATTGTGAACGTTGTAGGAAGCACGATTGCTAGAGAAACCCATGCAGGAATTTATACTCACGCCGGACCGGAAATCGGTGTTGCGTCAACAAAAGCTTTCACATCTCAGCTTACGGGTTTAACCTTAATGGCTTTATTGATTGCTCAGTACAAAGGAACTCTTTCACACACTGAAATAAAAAAAATTACCGACGAGCTGCTTTGCATCCCGGATAAGATAAAACAAATTCTATTGTTGGATAATAAGATTCTTGAGATTGCAAAAGTTTTTAAGTTTTGCCAGCACATGCTTTATCTCGGACGCGGATATAATTTCCCTGTCGCACTTGAAGGTGCTTTGAAGCTTAAAGAAATTTCATACATCCATGCTGAAGGTTATCCTGCGGCTGAAATGAAACACGGACCAATTGCATTGATTGACCAGAACATGCCAGTAATCTTTATCGCACCGCATGATTCGACTTATGACAAAATAATTTCAAATGTGCGTGAAGTTAAAGCACGAAAAGGTGTTGTCATTTCAATTTCAAATGAGCGTGATACAACCATCGATGAATTTTCTGATTATTCAATCAAGATTCCCGAAACACTCGAAATTCTTACACCAATACTTACAACAATCCCTCTGCAACTGCTCGCTTACCATCTTGCAGTTTTACGTGGTTGTGACGTTGACCAGCCGAGAAATCTAGCAAAGAGCGTTACAGTGGAATAATTTTTATTTGCCATTCCCGCGAAGGCGGGAATCCATTTAACAACAAAAGTCATTAAGCTTCGTAGTTTTTTGTTAAGTTTATTTCATCTCTTCTTCAATTATTTTTTTACATTTAAACTTTGCAGCATTAAATTTATCTTTGACAAATTAATTCAAAGCTAACTCATGAAAACCATAATCACACTAATTTTATTTTCAACTCTCACACTTTTCGCACAGGAAGAAAAACACGAAGTCATTCCTAAAGAATTAGCTGATGGAACGCTTTTTGGAAATGACCTTGATGTTGCAATAATCAAAGTTAGCGTTACCGATATTTTTTCTAACCCTGATTCATACACCGGCAAAACTGTTTTGGTTGAAGGAACTGTTTCTGAGGTTTGTCAGGCGATGGGGTGCTGGATTGTTATCACGGACGGCACAAACAATATCCGGGTAATGACTCTGCATAAATTTTTCATGCCAAAAGATTTGGGAACTGTGAAAACACAGGTTCAGGGTGTGTTCGACATAAAAGAAATCACTGAAGAGCAGGCAAAACATTTCGCTGAGGAATCAAAAAATCCATCCGTGAAGCCGGAAGACATAAAAGGTCCGCAGAAAATGTACAGAATAAAAACAACAGGCGTGAAAGTTCTTAAGTAATTAGAATTACCACAGAGAGCAAAGTTAATCAGTATTAAGTCTAACGAATCTTACGAATCTGACAAATCAAAATACTCCTTTCAAAGTTATTTTATCCGTTCCCCTCATCACTACAATCTCAATTTCTTCACCTTTCTTAAATTTACTCAACGCATCAGTGTAATCATAAATATTTTTTATGTCGTATTGTCCAAGCTTGACTATGATATCACCTGCAACCAACCCTGCTTTTTCGCCTACACCGCCGCTGCGAACACCGGTAATTCCAAGTCCTTCAACTGTCGATGAATAATCCGGAAATATTCCAAGTGTAACTTTGAATCCGGAATTCCTGCTAACACTTCCCTGCTCTTTGGTCTGAAGATAATCCGGTTTCACTTTTATGCTTCCAATTGTCATGGAAATATCATAAACAAACTTTACAACTTTTTCTTCACCTTCTGTATTAATTAATTCCCAGTCGTCAGCCGGCCTGTGATACTGCTCATGAAATCCTGTAAAGAAAAATAACACCGGAATATTCTTCGCATAAAAACTTGAATGGTCGGAAGGTCCGAATCCTTCCGGCTGGTATGCTGTAGAAAAATTATGAATCTTATTCAGCGAGTCAAGCATCGGCAGCCACGTAGTCGATGTTCCTGTTCCGTAGATTATAAGCTTGTTGTCTTTTAATCTGCCAACCATGTCGAGATTAATCATAGAAACTATATTGAACTTTTTGAACAGCTCGCTTTTTACAAAATATACCGAGCCGAGAAGTCCTGCCTCTTCCGCACTGAACAGCATGAAAAGATAACTTCGTTTCAGATTCTTTCTCTCGGAAGAAATTTTTTCCGCAAGCTCTATTACTCCGGCAGTTCCCGAAGCGTTGTCATCTGCACCATTGTGAATTGCCGGTTCATGGGGCTGATGAAGCGAGCCGTATTTCATTCCGTCACCGAGATGGTCGTGGTGTGCCCCGATGACAATGACTTCATTTTTTAAAACAGGGTCATTGCCTTCAACGAAACCGAGAATGTTTGAAGTGCGTGCGTTAATTTTTGTCAGGTCAACATTGATTAACGCAGTTCCCTTTTGCAAATCAAAAGAGTTCGGAGCTTGAGTTTCGTTAATTTTCTTTTGAACTTCCTGCAAGCTAAAACCGTTCTTTTCGAAAATTTTCTCGGCAACATTTTTCTTCACGCTGATAATTTGAAACGGCATGCTTTCATTCACAACTCTGATTGGCTGAAGCTCATCCTCAGAACTTTCCGGACCGTTTGCAATGATTACTCCTGCAGCACCCATGTCTTTGAGTGCGGAGATTTTCCTTCGGTTCTGTTCGTATGCAGAAAATTTATTATCATGTGGATTTGCAATACCCGGTGACTCTCTTAGTATAAAAACAATTTTATTTTTCACATCGATATTTGCAAAGTCATTATAATTTAAGCTGTCAGCTTTGATTCCATATCCCGCAAAGACAATCTGTGCTTCAATTTTTCCAAGAGCAGATGCTCCCGACGGAAGAAAATCTTTTTCAACTGTGAAAGAAATATTTCCGTCATCAAATTTTAACGTAAGCTCATTTGCTGCTCCGACTTTTACCTCTGAAGTATATTCAAACCATTGATGAAAGCCGTCATCACCTTTCGGCTCAACTTTACACTTTTCAAACTCTCCGATTATATACTTTGCTGCAAGCTCATCGCCCTCTGTCCCTGGAAACCTTCCGCCAAGCACATCGCTTGCAAGATATTTCACATGCTCACGGATTTCATTCGATGTAATTTCTTTATTGTCATCATTACCAAACGGAAAAAAAGTGAAATAGAGAAATAGTGGTACAGCAAATAACAGGAAAATTATTTTTTTTATTGTATTCATATTTACTAATTACTAATTGTTAATTATTAATTGCTAATCTTTCCAATCACACACAAAAACATTTGTCTCACCCTGCTTCGCGTTGAAACGATTCGAACAGAAAACAAATTTCTTCCCGCCATCACTCAAAGAAAACATCGGGAAGCCATCGAATGTTTCGTTGAATGTAATTCGCTCAAGTCCGGTGCCGTTAATATTAATGATATATAAATCAAAGTTCCTTCCTTTGGGGTCATCCATGTTCGAACAAAAAATTATTCGCTTACAGTCAGGAAAAAAGTAAGGACCAAAATTAGCTTTGCCGTTGTTAGTAACCTGTTTCATATTCGAGCCATCAGCATTCATAACAAATATTTCGAGCTTGCTCGGACGAACAAGACCTTGTGAAAGGTTATCTTTAAAATCTTTCAGCTCATTTTCTGATTCAGGGCGTGATGCACGAAAGACAATCATTGTTCCATCGTAAGAATAATATGCACCGCCATCATAACCGGGGACATTCGTCAATCTTTTGACATTGCTTCCGTCAAGGTTCATGGAATAAAGCTCTATGTCACCGTCACGTGTAGAAGTAAAAATAATTTTGTCGCCATTCGGTGAGATTGTTGCTTCAGCATCGTAACCTTTTATGTTTGTAAGCTGAACAAGATTCTGTCCTTCAGCATCGGATTTAAAAATATCGAAGTCGCTGTATAAAGCCCAGACATATCCTTTCGAGAAATCCGGTTTATCGGGACACCTATCACCGCCGAGATGAGTTGAAGCATACAGAATTGATTTTCCGTCCGGAAAAAAATACGAACAGGTTGTTCTGCCCCTGCCTGTGCTGACTAACTGAACATTGCTGCCATCAACGTTCATTGTATAAATCTGGTCACATTCTCTTCCGTCGCGTGTTGATTGAAAAATAAATTTGCTGTTATCAAACGACCAGTAGCATTCAGCATTCTCTCCGCCGTTGGTAAGCATCCGCATGTTCTTGAAATGTTTTTCACCTGAAAAAATCAGGCTGTCCTCCGATAATTGATTATAATTTTCCTTATGCTGATTGGATTTTTTTTCTTTGGACACAAAGGATACACTCAGAACGCAAAAAAATAGTATAGCTAAATTACGTTTCACTTTTTACGTTTTACTTTTTACATTCAAAAAAATTATTCCTCAAACCTTCTCACTTCAAACACTCCGCTTATATTTTGAATCCGTGAAACAAGGTCGTTGAGATGAGCAATATTTTTCACCATGAAAATTACTGTTCCTTCAAACATCGTCCCCTTGGATGCAATATTCACACTCTTAATGTTCGTGTTGTTGTGAGCAGAAATTACATTTGTAATTTCATTCAGCATAGCAGGTCTGTCTTCACCGAAAATTTTTATCCCGACAAAAAATTCATCTTCCATTTCTTCGGGCCATTGGACTTCAATTAATCTTGCCGGCTCTTTGATATAAAGGTTTTCAAGATTCTTGCAAATCTTCTTGTGAATCTTTATTCCTTCTGTCTTTGTGATATAGCCGATGATGTCTTCACCCGGAATCGGGTTGCAGCAATTGGCGAAGCTGAACATCAAATCCTTTACGTCACCGCTCGCAATAATCTTTCCTTTCGATGCACGTGCAGTTCGGATGTATGTATCGAAAAGATTCGTCTGGTAGTTTTTTTCTTTTTGTGTACTTTGTTTTTCGGGAAGCTTTGTGAGAGTCGTATTTATTTCACCGGCAAGAAGCTTGTTCCTGTCTTTAACTGTTTCATAAAGCTCATCGGCTGAAGTTACTTCCTCACCGATTGAAAAATACAATGACTGCAAGCTGTCGAACTTTAATTTCGGAATCAGCTTTATCATATCATCTTCAGACAAAGCAAACTTCATCTTCTTCAATTTCTTTTCCCAAAGCTCACGTCCTTTCTCAATTTTCTGCCTGCGTTCATAGTTGAACCATTTATGTATGTCGGATTTTGCTTTGTGAGTTGCAGCAAATTTTTCCCAATCCTGATTCGGGCGTTTTATCTTTGAAGTAATCACTTCAATCTGGTCGCCGCTTTTCAGTTTTATATCAAGCGGAACAATCTTCCCGTTTATCTTTGCACCGATGCACCTGTATCCTACTTCTGTGTGAATGTCAAACGCAAAATCGACCGGCGTTGAGTTCATCGGAAGAATTTTTAAATCACCTTTCGGTGTGAACACATAAATTTCGTCCTGGTAAAGATTCAGCTTTAAGCTCTCAACCATTTGTCCCGGCGAGCTTTCTCTCGAAGCTGAATCAAACAGCTCTCTCACCCAGCTCAGCCAGTCGCTCATCATCTCATCGTTTGAATGGATGTTCTCTTTGTACATCCAGTGTGCCGCAACTCCTTTTTCTGCAACTTCATGCATGTCCTTTGTCCTGATTTGAACCTCGACCATTTTTCCTTCGGGACCAATCAATGTTGTGTGGATAGATTGATAACCGTTCTTCTTGGGCAATGAAACATAATCTTTGAAGCGTTCAGGAACTGGAATGTAAATCTCAGAGCACAAACCGTAAACAGTGAAGCAGTCATTTTTATTTTCCGTATCGAGAATTATTCTGACCGCAAACAAATCATAAATATCCTCAAACGACTTTCCGCGTGTAATCATTTTCTTTGCAATGCTGTAAAGATGTTTCGCCCTGCCTGAAATTTCATATTTGAGTTCGTTCTTATCAAGAGTTTCTTTAATCGGCTCGATAAATTTATTAACAAAGTTGTCACGCTCTTTCTTTTTGGAAATTACTTTCTTGGAAATCTCTTTGTAAAGCTGGCGGTCAAGATATTTGAATGAGAGGTCTTCGAACTCGCTCTTTACTCTTTGAAGCCCCAAACGGTTTGCAAGCGGAGCATAAATTTCCTGCGTCTCTCGTGCCATGCGAACCTGTCGTTCTTCGCTGAGGTATTCGAGTGTTCTCAGGTTATGAAGTCGGTCAGCAAACTTTACAAGTATCACACGGATATCATTCGACATTGAAAGAAGCATCTTGCGGTAATTCTCAACCTGCTTCACTTCATAATTTTCGAACATACCTTCAATCTTCGTTGCTCCGTCAACAATGTCGGCAATCGTTGAGCCGAACTCTGCTTTAACGTCATTCAATGTGAACTTAGTATCTTCAACAACATCGTGAAGCAATGCACTTGCAACGGTGACGTCATCGAGCGGAATTTCTTTTGCAATTATCGAAGCAACTTCGTATGGATGGGTGATGAACGGCTCACCCGATGCACGCTTATCATGCTTGTGTGCGTTTAATGAAAACCTGAAAGCATCGGATATAAGTTTTTCATCAATGACGGAAATATTATTCCTGCAAAGAATAAGAAGGTCGTCGAGTTTTTTTCTGTAAAGCGATGATAACATTTACTCAAATATACCGATATGCTGAGGAGCGTTAAACAGAAAAGTATGGGTATGAAAATTTCATAAGAGTTAATAACCTGCTTATGCGGGGCTTTTTGTTTTAGCAGATTAATAAAAGCTGAAAAGTATATTGCTATGAATTGAAATAAGTTTTACATTGGAAGTGAACTAACTTGCAAAGTTATGATAACCCTGCAAAACAAACTCACAAATCTTTTCTTCTATCTCTCCATCTTATTTTTTATAATTGGTTTTAACTTTAGAGATGCTATGGTTGGCAACTGGTATCAGCAGTTCTTGCCGATGCCAACAGGCGGAAGTGTAAGGGATATTTATTTCGTTGATAGCTTGTTAGGTTTTGCTGTAAGCGACAGCTGCATTTTAAAAACTACTAATGGTGGTGATAATTGGATTATTAAACAACAGGGTTATTATATTCTTAATAGAATAAAGTTTATAAACAGAGATACCGGCTTTGCATGTGGTGGTAATAATAAGTTGCTTAAGACAATCAATTCAGGAGAGAATTGGATAATAACTACGCCTTCAACTATATTTCCGTTTGATATGGCAGTTTTAAATTCAGACACAATTTGGTTAGCATCATCCAATCCCGTAACCGGCGGAGTTTTCCGCACAACGAACGGCGGTTTAAACTGGACGCAGCAGTTCTCAGGCGGCAACCAGAACCCGAATAAGATTTATATGTATAATGCGAGAATGGGGTTTATGTCAAATAGTTCTGCATTACCTAATATTTATAAAACTTCAAACAGTGGAGTGAGCTGGAACATAATAAATAGCGGAGAAAAATTTATACAAATGTTTTTTGTTGACAGTTTAACCGGATGGAGAACAAAGGGAGACACCATGAAATTTACTTCAAATGGAGGTTTAAGTTGGAGCAGACAGTTAATGCCGTATGGCGGCATGATTTTTTCAAGTAATCTTCTTAGGTTTTCTGTTCTTAACAGGGATACCATCTGGGGCTGCGGTGGATATGTACTTTATCCCAACAATAGGGTAAAGTCAATTATATATAGAACTACTAACGGCGGAGGAAACTGGTTCTTTCAGATACCGGATACAAGCTTGCTGCCGTTTGAATCTTATATACAATTTACTGACAAGTATCATGGATGGGCATATAGCAGCAATATAACTCCAACCGGCATACATACTACTAATGGAGGAGACACAACATTTCTTATAGGGGTACAGCAAATAACTAATAATATACCAAAAGATTTTAAACTATATCAGAATTATCCTAATCCATTCAACCCTAAAACAAATATTAAATATGAAATAGCAAAAAGCAAAAATGTAATATTGAGAATATATGATATTACAGGAAAAGAAATAATATCACTTGTCAATCAAAAACAAAATGCGGGCACATACGAAGTCGATTTTTCAGGTTCGGGCTATTCGTCAGGTGTATATTTTTATAGCTTAATTATTGACGGTAAACTTATCGATACAAAGAAAATGATTTTAATAAAGTAAAACTTTCTTAAACTTTAATAACACAACCATGAAAAAGAAAATATTATTTATTTTGCTGTTGTTACCCTTGTTATTTTTTGTTTATAATTTTGATACACCATCTTCAGAAACTAAAACCTCACCGGCTACTACTGTAACAGATAAATTTTTAATCGGCTGTATGCATTCCTGGTGGGACGCAAGCGGGCACACTAATTACGATAACCTTGGCTTAAATATTACCCACTCTTACATAAATTCAGAATTTGGCTATCCGGGCAACCCGAACAGGCATACACCGCATGGAGTAATGTGGGGAAATGACAACCTTTTTGGGCCAGTCAACACTCAGGAAATAAACACGCTGATAAGCAATATGAACACGTACAACAATACAAGATTCATGTGGCAAAGACCTAAAATCGAATGGTTGTGCTTCGGGCAGAGCAGTACTTATCAGGCAGAACCAATAGCACTTTCAAATGATTTGTGGTATTATTCTTTTAATGAGTCTAACGGCGAGCCTGTGAATGAAAACGGGAACTGGGTTCTGCACTGCACCGAGCCAGCACAAAGCCCGATTCCAAGGTTTGTTCTGAAACGTTTAAAAGCAAATACGGAACAATCACACAGAGAAAACGGCGATTTTAATGCATGGACAGGCGACTATGAATGCGACTGGTATGTAAAGCCGAGGATAAGGGCAGACAGAAACTTTATTATAAATCCCAATAATGCTGAGGTTGATATTTGCAAGATTTATATTAAGCAGCAGGATAACACTGATAAAATCTTGCCTGTAACTATCAAAGCAAAGAATTTCCAAAAGAATTATCAACCTGAAAACTTATACGACGGCAGCTATATAGATAAATTTTATTTTACAGCTGACATAGACCCCACATACATTACCTTCCAGGGTGATTTGGTAACAGACCCAACAGTTAATACCTGGGTTTGGACTGCAAGAGGCAACAGACCTGAGAATGAGGTAAGCAACCGTGCAGATGTTCAGGTTTACTGGTATGATAACTGCGATATGTGGCTCGATTATGTGAAAGTCGAAAATGATGTTGCAAGTGATTTACTAAGTAACAATCCGTTAAACCCTAACTGGGTACAATATAATCAATGGATAACAGATGAAGTTAATGCAATCAACCATGAGCCCTATGTTTATAATTTTTATATAGAGCTTTTTGAGTTTAATAACATACCCTGCATGGCTTATGTAAATGAAAGAATAAAATCTATCACGGGCAATAAAGTCAGCTTAATGGCAGACCAGCTTACGTTTTTCCGCGCCCACGTTCCGTGGGAAAACAGGGCACCGCTTTTTGATGCTGGTTACATTGTAAGAACCTATATTGATAAAGTTCACCCGACACAGGTATTCGGCGGGCATTACCCTTTTACATCAGATTACAGGACGGATTGTGAGTCACAAGATGTATTTAGCAAAATTCCATATACGTTACCGCGGTATGATTGCGTGACCTACCCGGAAATTTTAGCTCATCCTGTTTCCCCTGCAAATTATGATGCATGGCTTCAGATGGTACTTGATACGCCATCTGTGCATGCAGGGGGAATTCCGGGAGACGGTCCTAATTTTCCCGTTGTTGATATGCCGCCGTATTACGGCTATTACATTGCAGCTATGAAAGTTTTAAATGGTATCTCGAAGCTGGCAAATATACCTTTTAATGCATGGGGGCAGGCGCACCAATGGGTAATGATTGACCCTGATGGAGAAACCGAAAGAGAGCCGACTGCCGAGGAGTGCGACCTGTTGGCGAACATCCCCGTTTCATACGGAGCAAAAGGTATTATTTATTTTGGGTGGAATTCATGGGTTGATGCAAATCAAAATTATACATACGGCTTAATAGAAGGCGTATATCCGAACAACTATCCCAGAACTCAAAATGTTTACGGTCAGCCGAAATGGGGAAAGTATCTTGAAATTGTTCAAAGACTTAAAAGATGGGAACCTCATACAATGAGTTTTGATAACACACAGACAAATTCATATTCATATAGAAAGCCCTTAGAATGCAGTGCACTTTTAAGCAACTCATACTTCGCTGATGTAATCAGCTATGAATACGGTACAGGAACTCCAGCATGTGTATTTGAAAACCCCGGCGGAGATGCACCAACAGGCATGAGATATGAATGCAGCGAGTTTAGATACTTACAAGTCGCAACGTTCAACAAAACTGTTTCAGACGGCAACCAGTATTTTATGATTGTCAACAGGAGATGTTCACCATTGCAAACGAACCATAACGACGGGCAGAGATTTGTAAGAGTTAAGTTTGACCAGAACTCAACTTATTTCCCAACATACAGAAACTGGAAAATAATTGACCTTGGAAATAGCAGTGTTCCACCAATAACATTTGACAAAACGCAGAGCTATCTTATAGACCTCGGCTTCTTTAATCCCGGAGAAGGCAAACTTTATCAAGTTGCCCCTGTTATGGAAAAAGGCGGAACACTTGTAGCGGATGAAAATATTTCAGGTGTTTCCTTCACCTGCTTTGATACAGTTTTCAACGACGGACACAATATCACAATAGGCAGTAACACAAATATTTCATTCACTGATACGTCCATGTTCGTAATGAACGGCGGAACATTTGAAGTTG
>Ga0247727_10004382_pt1 | contig 29978 bp, 24 predicted proteins | sample WisWelCaveWW1625_FD_202498 | JGI IMG/M metagenome (GOLD analysis project Ga0247727, IMG submission 202498) | Biofilm microbial communities from Wishing Well Cave, Virginia, United States - WW16-25 | ecosystem: Environmental > Aquatic > Deep subsurface > Groundwater > Cave microbial mat | place...
ATTGAGCACCTCCGCCTGGTAACCGTCTTCGGCCAGCAGGGCGGCGGCGCCGTTCGCCTGGTAGACGCTGCCGGAGTAGCCGATGAGCGTCACGTCGCTCCCCTCGCGCTGCACCTCCGCCCGCCCGAAGGGGATGGCGCCGTCGCCATCCGGCACCTCGCCCTTGCGGGCGTAGAGCGCGGTGTGCTCGATGAAGATCACGGGGTTCGGATCGCGGATGGCGGTGCGCAGGAGGCCGCGGGCGTCGGCCGGCGTGTAGGGCACCGCGACGCTCAGCCCGGGGATGTGCGCGTACCAGCCCTCCAGGCTGTGCGAGTGCTGGGCGCCGAGCTGGCTGCCGGCGCCGCTGGCCATGCGGATCACTAGGGGCACATGGATCTGCCCGCCCGACATGTAACGGATCTTCGCGGCGTTGTTGACGATCTGGTCGAAGGCGAGCAGGCTGAAGTTGATCGTCATCAGCTCCACGACCGGCCGCAGCCCGCCCATCGCCGCGCCGATGCCGCAGCCGACGACCACCGACTCCGCGATTGGCGTGTCCATGATCCGCTCCGGCCCGAACTCCTCCAGGAAGCCCTTGGTCACGGCGTACGAGCCGCCGTACGCGGCGATGTCTTCGCCCATGAGCACGACGCGCTCGTCGGCGAGCAGCTCCTCGCGCAGGGCGCTGCGCAACGCCTCCCGGAAGGTCATCTCAGGCACGGCTAGTGGGCCTCCGCGTCGTCGTAGACGTGCTGGTAGAGCGCCTCGACTGGCGGCTTGGGGCTCGCCTCGGCGAACTGCGCCGCTTCGTTGACCACGCCATCGATCTCAGCCTGGAGCGCGGCGAACGCGGCCTCGTCGATCTCGCCTGCGGCCTCCAGCTTCCGCCGGAACGAGCCGATCGGGTCCAGCTCCTTCCAGCGCTCGGTCTCGTCCTTGCGCCGGTAGAGCTCCGGATCGGCCATCGAATGGCCGCGAAAGCGGAAGGTGATCGCCTCGAGGCAGGCCGGCCCCTCGCCGGCGCGAATACGTCGCGCGACGCGACGGGTGGCCTCGTACATGGCGAGCACGTCCATCCCGTCGACCTGCTCCGCGGGCATCGCGTAGGCCTCCGCGCGCTTGTAGACCTCGATCACGGAGGAGACGCGCCGGATGTCTGTGCCCATGCCGAAGAAGTTGTTCTCGCAGAGGAAGAGCACCGGCAGCTTCCAGACCGAGGCCAGGTTCAGCGCCTCGTGGAACTCGCCCTCGTTCACGGCGCCGTCGCCGAAGACGCAGAGGACGATGCGGCCGTTGCCCAGCCGCTGGTTCGCCAGCGCCAGGCCGCAGGCGAGCGGCAGGTGACCGCAGACGATGGCGTAGCCCCCCAGGAAGGAGCGCTTCGCGTCGAACAGGTGCATCGAGCCGCCCTTGCCCCCGCTCACGCCCGTCTCTCGGCCGAACAGCTCCGCCATGATCCGCCCGGGCTCCAGGCCGCGCGCGAGCGCGTGGCCGTGGTCACGGTAATGGGTGAGGATTTGGTCATCGTCGTTAAGCGCGTTGATCGCGCCGACGGCGACCGCCTCTTCGCCGGTGTACAGGTGCAGGAAGCCGGCGATGCGCTGCCGCGCGTACATCTCCGCCGCCTTCTCCTCGAAGCGGCGGATCAGCATCATCTGCCGCAACAGGTCGATGCGCTGCCCGCGGTCGAGCTGGTCCACGTCCGGCTTCTCAGCGAGTTGGGTCATCGTCACTCCGTCCAGAAGTGGATCGCCTCGCCCTGGACGGCCAGGGCGGCCTCTTTCACCACCTCCGAGAGCGTCGGGTGGGCGTGGACGGCCCAACCCAGCTCCCGAGGCGTCGTCTCCAGTACGCTCCCCAGCGACGCCTCGGCCAGCAGCTCCGTCGCGTCCTGGCCGATGATGTGGTAGCCGACGATCTCCTCTGTCTTCGCGTCGACGACGAGCTTCACCAGCCCCTCCGTCCGCTCCATCGCGATCGCCTTGCCGTTGCCGCGGTAGGGGAACTTGCCGGTCTTTACCTCCAGGCCGCGCTCGCGTGCCTGCGCCTCGGTCAGGCCGAGGCTGGCCACCTGCGGCTGGCAGTAGGTGCAGCGAGGCAACTTTTCGTAGACGAGCGGCGGCGGTTCCCGCCCGGCGATGCGCTCGACGGCGCTCACGCCCTGCGCCGACGCCACGTGCGCGAGCATGAGCTTGCCGGTGACGTCGCCGATGGCGAAGACGCCCGGCGCCGTCGTCAGCATCTGCTCGTCGATCACGACGAAGCCGCGTTCGAGGGCGAGGCCGGCCTCCTCCAGGCCCAGGCCTTCGGTGTTCGCCGCCATGCCCACGCCCAACAGCACCTTGTCTGCGACAAACTCCTCGTCGCCTTTGGCGGACGAGACGGCGACCGTCGCGCGCCCGTTCGCCGTCGCCACGCCCCCGACGCGAGCGCTGGTGCGGTAGGCGATGCCCTGCTGCTTGAACGCGCGCTCCAGTTGGCGGCTGATTTCATCGTCCTCCAGCGGCAGGAGGCGGTCCAGCAGCTCCACGATCGTCACCTCGGCCCCGTAGGCCCGGTAGAAGTAGGCGAACTCCGCCCCCACCGGCCCGCCGCCGACGATGACGACCGACGCCGGCTGCTCCCGCAGCTCCAGCGCCTCGCGACTGCTGATCACGGTGCGGCCGTCGATCTCGATGCCGGGCAGCGAGCGGGCGCGCGCGCCGGTCGCGACGATGACGTGTTCCGCCTCGACGACCTCGCCCGCCGCTTCGACGGCGATCTCCTTCGCGCTCTTGAGGCGCCCCCGCCCGGCGATGACGGTAACTCGGTGCTTCTTGAGCAGGAACTCAACGCCCTTGACCATCCGGTCGACGACGCTCCGGCTGCGGTCGATCGCCTTCCCCAGGTCGATGCGGAGGGCGTCGTAGGTGATGCCGAAGTCCTCGGACTCGCGGAAGAGGCGCACCAGCTCGGCGTTCCAGAGGAGCGCCTTGCTGGGGATACAGCCCCAGTTCAGGCAGAGCCCGCCCACGCGCTCCTCCTCCACCAGCGCCGCCGTCAGCCCGAGCTGCGCCGCGCGGATCGCGGCGACGTAGCCACCCGGCCCGCCCCCGACGATCGCCACGTCGTACTTCGCCACTACCCGCCTCCTCGCGCGGCGCTCGCCAGCCCGACTTGGCGGTGCGCCCGGTACGAGCTGCGCACCAGCGGTCCCGCCTCGACGTTCGCGAAGCCCAGCTCGCGGCCGCGCTCGACGAACGGCACGAACTCCTCGGGCGCGTAGTAGCGCTCGACCGGCAGGTGGCGCTCGGTCGGGCGCAGGTACTGGCCGATGGTGACCAGGTCGACGCCCGCCGCCCGCAGGCCGGCCAGCACGTCGAACACCTCGTCCTGGGCCTCGCCCAGCCCCACCATCAGCCCCGACTTCGTCAGCAACGACGGGTCGGCCTCCTTCGCCCGCCGCAGCAGCTCGAGCGAGCGCTCGTAGCGCGCCTTCGGGCGTACCCGGCCGTAGAGCCGCGGCGCGGTCTCCACGTTGTGGTTCAGCACGAACGGCCGCGCTCGCACCACCGTGGCCAGGGCGTCCCAGTTGCCCTCGAAGTCCGGGATCAGCACCTCGACATGGCAGCGTGGATTGTCGCGCCGGATCGTGCGCAGGCAGCCGGCGAAGATCGCGGCGCCGCCGTCCGGCTGGTCGTCGCGGTTCACCGACGTGATCACCACGTAGTCGAGCTGGAGCGTCCGCACCGCGTTCGCCACGCGGTACGGCTCCAGCCAGTCGAGGCCCGCCTCGGGCCGGCCGCTGGTGACGGCGCAGAAGCCGCACGCGCGGGTGCAGACGTCGCCCAGGATCATGAACGTCGCAGTGCCGGAGTCGAAGCACTCGCCGATGTTCGGACAGCGGGCCTCTTCGCAGACCGTGTGCAGCTCGTGCTCGCGCAGCAGGCCTTTGATGCGCTGATAGCGCTCGCCCGCGGGGAAGCGCACCTTCAGCCACGGCGGCTTCGGCTCGCGCGCCGTGCGCGCGCGTGGCGTCAGCGGAATGACCGCGCTCTCCATCGCCTAACGGACCTCGATGGGTACGTCGCTCGGGGTGTTGAGTGGCTCGCCCCAACCGGCGTCGATCATGTCGATGCCGAAGACGCGCCCGAACGCCCGGACGACGGCGTCCGTCACCTCGCGCATCGACGGCGGCCCGCCCAGCACCTGCGCCATCGACGTGACGGTAACGTCCGCCAGGCCGCACGGCACGATGTGCGAGAACCACGAGAGGTCCGGGTCGACGTTGAGCGCGAAGCCGTGGCTGGTGATCCCACGTGAGACGCGCACGCCGATCGCGGCGATCTTCTCGCCTCCTACCCAGACGCCGGGCCGCTTGGGGGCGCGTTCGCCTCGGATACCGAACGTCACCAGCGCCTCGATGAGCGCCGCCTCCAGCGAGCAGACGTACCACACCGGCCCCTCGCGCCAGCGACGCAGGTCCAGGACCGGGTAGCCCACGAGCTGGCCGGGGCCGTGGAAGGTCACGTCGCCGCCGCGGTCGACGCGGTGGACGGCCGCGCCCTTCGCCGCCAGCGACGCTTTTGAGGCGAGCAGGTGCTCGGCGCGCCCGCGCGGCCCGAAGGTGTAAGTCGGCGGGTGTTCAAGGAGGAGGAGGCGGGCGACGCCGTCCGCCCGGCACGCTTCGACCAGCCGGCGCTGGGCGTCCCACGCCGCGCCGTACTCGACGAGGCCGAGCCGGGATACGAGGCAACCGTCTGATGCGTCCAGCGGCATGGCGGGCTCCCGCTAGTCGTATCGGTCCAGGCGCGTCCATCGCGCGCGTCTGATCTTAGCACACGGCCCCGCCGTCGCCGATGGAGCCGCGCCTCCTATGGCTGTGAATCGGGGCGTTCGTCCGGCGGGCGTCTGGCGGACCGGCGGGATGTGGGCTTCTCCTCGTGGTCGGAAGCGCCCCGGCGGCCGGAACGCCAGACATAGAGGCCGAACAGCACGGCAAAGGCGATCGCGAGCCACAGGAGTGTGTTATCGCCGTGGGCGCCACCGGTGGTGTGGAGGAGGTACCAGAGCACGCCTCGATTATAGTCGGCGGGTCGGGGTGGTGGTCGCGGATGAGTGGCCACAGATGACACAGATAGCGAATCGGAGGAGCCGGGGACTTTCAGTCCGGAACGTGCTGGCAGGGTGCTGCAGGAGGGGGAGTGCAGAGAGCCTGCCCTGAGCTTGCCGAACGGTGGGCGCAGCCCTGGCGCCTGCCCTGAGCGGAAGCGAAGGGCCGGGGGTCTGGGGGTGTCCCCCAGATTCCAAACAAACCTCTCAGGGCGGGTGGGGGGAAGGGAGACATTGGTTCCTGAGAGTTTTTCGGCACCCGGCTAGCGCTCGCTCTCGCGGCGGGCATGCGCCTCCGCCAGGGCGGCCCGGAGGCGCGCCTCGATGGGAGTGAAGGGGTTTGCCTTGGCGGCCAGATCCTGGATGCGCGTCAGGCTCTCGTAGCCCGAAGCGCGCTCCGCCGCCCACTGCCGCGCGAACGCCCCCGAGCGGATCGCCTCCATTGTCTCCTGGAAGTGCTTCCGTAGCGGCTCGCGGTCGATCGCCAGGCTGCGCATCATGCCGCCGTACTGGCTGGTGCGCGAGTGCAGCCTCGCCTGCTCGACGAAGCCCAGGTCGGCCATGGTCTGGAAGGTCTCCGCCATCTCGCCCGACAGGTAGTAGTCGAGTACCAGCGCCTCGGCGGGCAACCCGGCCGCCAGCCCGACCTCGATCATGAGCAGCATCGTCGCGCTCAAGACCGAGCCGAAGGCCTGCTCGTGGAAGATGTCGAGAACCGCTTCGTCGCGCGCCGACAGCTCGAGCGCGCCGCCGCCCGCCGGCGAGAGCGAACCGATGCCCTTGGCCAGCGCCAGCAGCAGTGGCCAGCCGCGGCCGCTGGCGTCCTGCTCCACCGAGACGTAGCTGTAGAAGCCCCGGCCTCGCTCGAACAGCTCGCGCATCTGGCGGCCGATCATGCGTGGCGCCAGCAGCAGGACGTCGGCGTCCTCGGGCGGCGTCAGGCCCCCGTCGAACGCCAGGTTGTAGCCCGACGCGAGCACCAGGGCGCCGTTGGCGCGTAGGTGCGGGGCAATCTGGGCGGCGAAAACGTCCGCCAGCTCTTCGTCGGGCAGGAGGAGGAAGAGCACGCCGGCCGCACGCGCCGCTTCGTCCACGGGCGACACGGCAAAGCCGTCGCGCTGCGCCTGTTCCCACGTTTCGTCCCGGAGGGCGCCGACGGCGATGCGTTCGGCGGCCGGCGAGCCAGCGGCGCGCAGGCTGTCGCGCAGGTTGAGCGCCTGCGCTCGCCCCTGGTTGCCGTAGCCGAGGAAGGCGATGGCGCGGTCGTTCAGCTCGGCCAGGTCGCCGTCGCCCTGACCGAAGGCGCGGATCGTGGCCGCCGTCTCCGTCATGTCAGCGAGACGGGCTGGTCGCCGTGGCCGTTGCGACGGCCGCAGCGATGGCCGTTGCGGTCGACGGGGAGGCCGCAGAGCGCGCAAGCCGGCCGGCCGGCGTTGATCACGTCTTCGGCGCGGTCCGCGAAGTGGGCCACCTGGCTGCGGCTCGCCCGGCAGGAGAAGGTCGGTTCTTTGTCGCTCTCTTCGTCGCCGCCGCCTTCGTCTTCCTCCGCGAGGGTGGTCGCGTCGTAGGCGAAGATCACCACGATGCGCCGCGCCTCGTCGTAGCCGATGCCCAGCCGCCCGATGCGGAAGTCGACGTCGGGCTGCGGCGGGAAGTCCGGCGCCGAGGAGCCCACGGCGTCGGGCTGCGGCTCGCCTCCGGTCTGCTCCAGGAGCTGCCGGATGGCGAAGCAGAGCGCTGCGAGCTGTTCCTTCTCGAGCCACAGCGACGCGGCCTCGCTGCCGCTCATGACGCACAGACGGAAGGTGCGCTGACCCGGCTCGCCGACCGCCTCCGGCTCCAGGACGTCTGCCTGGCCGAAGTCCCAGGTGCCTTCGTCACTCAAGCGATCACCCTCGGCTTCACCTCGCGGGCGAGCGTCTCCAGCAGCGAGCGGGCCTGATCGAGCTGAGCGGTGAACACCTCCGCCACCGCGTGGCTGACGCCGATCTCGCGATAGCCGCGGAGCTGCTCGACCGCGCGGGCGGGGTCGTTTAGGGGGAGGCGCGTGCGGACCGAGAGGCTGACCGACGCGGGGTCGCGCCCGGCCGCTTCGGCGTGGCGGCGCACCTCCTCGTACTGCTTCCCGACCACCTCGGCCGGCAGGCCGACCGCGTGCCAGCCATCGCCCAGGCGGCCGGCGCGCCGGAGGGCGAGCGGGCTGTGGCCGCCCACCCAGATGGGCGGGGGCGGCTGCTGCACCGGCTTCGGCGCGAAGCCTACGTTCTCGATCTGCCAGAACTTCCCCTGGAACGAGGGGTTCTCCTCCGTCCAGAGCGCCCGGAAGAGCCGGATGTACTCGCTCTCCCGCGCCCCCCGCCGCTCGAACGGCACGCCCAGCATGCCGAACTCCTCCTCCATCCAGCCGGCGCCGACGCCGACGATTAGCCGCCCGGCCGAGACGACATCGAGCGTCGCCAGCACCTTCGCCGTGACCACCGGGTTACGCATCGGGATCACCAGGATGGTGGTGCCCAGCTTCACCCGTTGGGTGACGCCCGCGACGAAGAGGAGCGTCGCTAGCGGTTCCAGGAAGGCGACGTCGGGCGGGATCGGGAACGAGCCATCCGGGCTGTAGGGATACTTCGAGGCGAGCTGGCGCGGCACGACGACGTGGTCGCTCACCCAGAGCGAGTCGAGCCCCAGCTCCTCCGCCAGCTGCGCGAACGCGGTGAGCCCATCGCGCGTGGCCAGCGGCCCGACGTGGGGCAGGTGTACTCCAATCTCCATGCTACGCTCCTTCCGGCGGCGCCCCTGGGGGATTCGCCCTGCATGATACTACGGTGCGCGGGCGGTGACGCAAACGCAGCCAACGTCTATCATCAAGGGAACGATGTGGCTTCGCGCTACGGAGCCCCCAGTCACGCCTATGACGAACCAAACAGCAACCAACCTTCGCATGCCGCCGGAGCGGCTCTACCGCCGCTGCGACCCGGACCAGCTCGGGTTTGAGACGACGGCTGAGGTGGCGCCGCTCGATGGCACGGTGGGGCAGGACCGCGCGCTGGCGTCGCTGGCGTTCGGCCTGGAGATCCAGGCGGACGGCTACAACCTCTTCGTCGCGGGGCCGACAGGCACCGGACGCAACTCCACCCTGCGCGCCACGGTCGCTCGCGTCGCCGCCGCGCAGCCGCTGCCGCCGGACTGGTGCTACGTCTACCACTTCGCGGAGCCGCGCCAGCCGTCTGTGATCAGCCTGCCCGCCGGTCGCGGCCGGGCGCTGGCCCGCGACATGGACGCCTTCATGGAGGCGTGCCGCCGCGAGGTCCCCCGCCTCTTCGAAAGCGACGCCTATCCGCAGCGCCGCGACGAGGTGGTGCGCGACCTGCAGGCCGAGCGCGAACGCGCCTTCGGCAAGGTCGAGGAGGAGGCGCGCGGCCGCCGGTTCGCGCTCAGCGCCAACCCCATGGGCATCGCCACCGTCCCCCTCAAGGACGACGGCCAGCCCATGAGCCGCGAGGAGTTCGCCCAGCTCCCCGCCGAGAAGCGCCAGGAGATCGAGACGCGCGGCGAGGAGCTGCAGCCGCTCATCTCGCAGGCGATGGCCCTGGCACGACGCATCGATAAAGAGGCGGCGAGCCGGCTGCAGGAACTCGACAAGTCCGTCGCCCTCCTCGCCATCAGCCCGCTCCTCGACGACCTGCGCCGGGAGTACCTCGACATCCCGAAGGCGATCGACTACCTGGAACAGGTGCAAGACGACATCGTCAAGCGCCTCGACCTCTTCCGGCCGGCGGAGCAAGAGCAGCAGGGCCCGATGGCCATGCTCCGCCCACCGGCGGAGGAGCTGCTCACGCGCTACAAGGTGAACGTCGTCGTCGCGCACGAAGACCCCCAGGGCGCTCCCGTCGTCATCGAGAACAACCCGACGTACTACAACCTCTTCGGGCGCGTCGATTACCGCTCGCAGTTGGGCGCCGTCACCACCGACCATACGATGATCAAGGCCGGGGCGATCCATCGGGCGAACGGCGGCTACCTCATTCTCCAGGCGATTGATGTCTTCTCCGGCCCGCTCATCTGGGAGACGCTGAAGCGCGCGCTGCGCTGCCGCGAATCACGCATCGAGAACCTGGGCGAGCAGTACAGCGCGATCCCTGTCGCCACCCTCAACCCCCAGCCGATCCCGCTCGACGTGAAGGTCGTCCTCGTCGGTAGCCCCATGATCAACCAGCTCGCCCTACGCGCGGATGAGGACTTCCGCAAGCTGTTCCGGGTCAAGGCCGACTTCTCCGCCGACATGCAGCGCAGCGAAGAGTGCGTTTCCCTCTACGCGGGCTTCATTAGCAGCCGCATCCGCGACGAAGAGCTTCGCCCGTTCCACCGCAGCGCCGTCGCCCGCGTCGTCGAGCACGGGTCGCGGTTGGTGGAGCACCAGAACCGCCTCTCGACCCGCTTCATCGAAGTCGCCGACGTCCTCACGGAGGCCGACTTCTGGGCGGGCAAGGACGGCGCCGCCGTCGTCCAGGCGGGGCACGTCGAGCGGGCCATCCAGGAGAAGGTCTACCGGTCGAACCTCATCGAAGAGCGCATCCAGGAGCTGATCGAGGAGGGCACTCTGCTCATCGACACGCAGGGCGCGGTCGTCGGGCAGGTGAACGGCATCGCCGTGTACGACCTGGGCGACTACCGCTTCGGCCGGCCGAGCCGGATCACCGCTCGCGTCTCGGTCGGCCGGGGTCAGGTGCTGAACATCGAGCGCGAGATCCAGATGTCGGGCCGCGTCCACAGCAAGGGCTTCGCTATCCTCAACGGGTATCTCCACGGCAAGTACGCCCAGGAGCGCCCCCTCGCCCTCTCCGCCTCGATCGGCTTCGAGCAGACCTATGACGAGGTGGACGGCGACAGCGCCTCGTCCGCGGAGCTCTACGCCCTCCTCTCCGCCATCGCCGGCGCCCCGATCGACCAGGGCATCGCCGTCACCGGCTCGGTGAACCAGCGGGGCGAGGTGCAGGCGATCGGCGGGGCGAACGAGAAGGTCGAGGGCTTCTTCTCCGTTTGCAAAGCGAAGGGGCTCACCGGCGGGCAGGGTGTTATTCTGCCCCGCGAAAACGTTAAGCACTTGATGCTGCGCAGCGACGTCGTCGACGCCGTCCGCGAGGGGCGCTTCCACGTCTGGGCGGTCTCCACCGCTGACGAGGGGATGGAGGTGCTCACCGGCCAGCCCATGGGCGAGCCGGACGCGCGCGGCCGCTACCCCGCCGGCACGCTGAACCGGCGTATCACCGACAACCTGGCCCGCATGGCCCGCCGCGCCGCCGGCCCGGCGCGCCGGCGCGAGCGGCGGCCGGCTGACGAAGAGAACAACGAAACCCAGGAGCCCAAAGACTCGTGAGGCGCCGCACCGAAATCTCTGCCGGAGGCGTCATCTACCGGCGGCGGCGAGGGGAGACCGAGGTCTGTCTCATCCTCACGCAGGGCGGTCGCGCCTGGCAGCTCCCGAAGGGGATCATCGAACCGGGCGAGCCGGCGGAGGAAGCAGCCCGGCGGGAGATCGCGGAGGAGACCGGGCTGGAGGGGACGCTGGTGCAGCCGCTGGACATCGTGACGTACCAGTACCGGTCGGTCTATGACCCCGAGCCCGCCCGCGTCTCCAAATGGGTCCACTTCTTCCTCTTCCGCTACCGCCGCGGCTCTACCCGCAATCACGATGACGAGGTGGACGACGCTCGCTGGTTTCCGCTGGCCGAGGCGCAAAGCCTCATCACCTTCGAGAACGAGCGCCGGATGCTGGAGCTGGCCGCGAAGGCGCTCGGCGCCGATGGCGCCGCCGCGCCGCGCGCCCCCCGCCCCACCTCGCCCATGCGGCGCTAGAGCCGGCGCACCCGCGCCGAGCGATGGGGGCTAGGCGTCAGCGCTGGTTGGCCCTTCGCCGCTGCCCTCGACGGCCGCCTTCAGGTTCGCCAGCCCCTGCACCAGCACCAGCTCGTAGTTCGAGTCGGCCCGGCCCAGCGTGATCGCCTTGAAGATCAGGTAGCGGAAGCCCTGCGGCTCCATTGTCGCCACCACCTCCGTGTGCTCAGCGCGCGGGATGAGGCGGTAGGTGAGGTAGGCGCGGATGCCGCCCTGCAGCCGCACGGAGAGCGAGAGCTGTTCCCTGGGCACGGCGCGCTCCACCTCAAAGGTCGAGGCGTCGGCGGCGGCCAGCTCGCTGGTGAGCGCGTCCCAGATCGCGGACGGCTCGGCGCGGATGGCGAAGGCCTTCTCCAGTGGCACGCCCCAGTCTAGACGCGGGAAGCGGGAAGCGGGAAGCGGCAGGCTGGACGCGGGAAGCGGGAGGCGAGACACAGGGGGTTGGAAGCTGGAGGCTGGAAGCTCGAAGGCCGTCTAGCTTCCAGCCTCCCGCCTCTGGCTGCGGCCGCCGAAGGCGGAACGCGGGAAGGCTTACCGCGCCCGCCTCCTCGCATACCAACCCGCGCCGCCCAACGCGAGGGCGGCCGCAGTGAGCGTACCGATGACGCCGGCCAGCAGGCCCGCGCCGGGGCCGGAGGAAGACGCCGTCTCTACCGGCAAGCCACCCTGTTGACCGTTCAGGTCTACTGAGAACCCGCCGACGGTCTGCTCCTTGCATTCGATGGTGATCACCTCATCGCCGCTGGTCTCCGAGAAGTTCGTAAATGTCAAGTCTGTGACATTGGTGCCGCCGCTCTTCGAAGTGATCAGGGTCACGAACTCCTGGCTGGGCGCGCCCGAGCAATTCAGGTGGAAGCGGCCGATGGCGCCGGTGGCCTGGCCGTCAGTCATCGGCGACGGCGTAGCTACACACCCGGCAGCCGCGGTCTGCGGCCCGCCGAAGCCCGGCGCCGCCGTCACCCCAAACCCAAACCCAGTGCAGTTCTCCACGCTCACCACCTTGGTCGAGAGAGGGTCGCCGGGACCCTGCAGCCCTGGCGTCCAGCCGACGGCCATCTGCACGGCGGTGACCACGCCGGTCACACCGCCGGGGTTCTTCAGCCGCGCATCGACGGTGAAGGAACCGCCTGTAGCGACGTTGCAGACCGCCTCGCCCTTGGCGTCCGGTTCCTCGCCATCCGCCAGGACCGTGTTGGTGGTACAGCCCGCGCCCCCGCTCGCCGTACCGCCGGAGACGACGGTGATGCCGAAGTCGACAGCAGGGTCGTTGGCCGCCGCCGGCCGGGCGCCCTGGTGGCCCCAGCTGAGCATGAAGAGCAGCACTCCTGCCAGCACTACGAGGACAAGGATCCCTCGATGAGGTGTGTGTACACGCGTAAGCATAACGTTGCTCCCTCCGCAGGCATATGCAAGGCGTGCCCAGCTATCAACGGACGGGGATACGCAGAACGCTAGGCCACCAGTCATCCCCCATATAGAGGATTATTGCCCGATTGTCAAGAGGTTTGGGCGGACTATTCGTCGATCTTCCAAAGGATGCCGCCTGACGAATGCTGTCCCAGCCTCTCGGTTCTTGGTTCTCGGTTCTGGCCTCTGCTATGGTGGGGCGTTGTGAAGGCGCGCAGCACGATCGTCGAGCTGGCCGAGACCGCCCTGCCCATCTTCGGCGACCCGGAGCGGGAGTACGACTACCTCACGCGCGTCACGTCGTGGTCGCCGATCGCGGGCGGCCTGGAGGCGCAGGTCGAGAGCTTCGAGGGGCGGAGCGCCCGCGTTCGAGCCCGCTTCGTTACGCCGGAGATCGTCCGCATCCAGTACGCGCTCGATCGCGAGCCGCCCGGCTCGACGCCGATGCTCGTCGAGCTGCCGCCGCCGCCCGCCACGCGCGTCGCGGAGGAAGACGACGCGCTGGTGCTGGTGAGCGACGCGCTGCGCCTGCGCGTCGACCGGCAGCCCTTTCGCTGGTCGCTGCTCGACGGGCAGGGCGCCGTCGTCGCCGCGCAGGAGCTCCACGACGGCGCGCTGGAGGACCCGGTGTCGTTCCCGGCGGGCTGGTCGCAGCGGCCGGGCGAGCCGCCCGCCTTTCACGAGACGTTGGCGCTGCGGCCGGACGAGGCGCTCTTCGGGCTGGGCGAATCGTTCGCCGCGCTCAACCGTCGCGGCACGCGGGTCGTCGCCTGGTCGCGCGACACGCACGGCACGAACACCACGCCGCTCACCTACCTGAACGTGCCGTTCTTCTGGAGCACGCGCGGCTACGGCGTCTTCCTCAACCACACCAGCCGCGCGCTGTACGAGCTGGGGTCGCCCTCGCAGGTGACGAGCGCCTTCCGCGTCGAGGATCCGTACCTGGACGAGTTCATCATCTACGGCCCCACGCCGAAAGAGGTGCTGGCGCGGTACTGGCAGCTCACCGGTCGCGGCGCGCTACCGCCGCTCTGGACGTTCGGCGTCTGGATGTCGCGCTGCATGTACCGCGACGCCGAGCAGGTGCGCGGCGTTGTCGAGCGCCTGCGCGAGCTCGACATCCCGCTCGACGTCGTGAACATCGACCCGCGCTGGCTGGACCAGCGTAAACACCACGAACGCGACGCCTGCGACTTCGTCTGGGACCGGGCGGCCTTCGGCGAGCCGGAGGAGCTCGCCGGCTGGCTGGCGGAGCGAAACGTCCGCCTCTGCCTCTGGGAGAACCCCTACGTCTGGCGCGACACGCCCCTCTACGAAGAGGGCCTCGCGAAGGGCTACTTCGCGCTCGGGCCGGACGGCGAGGCGGCCGCCAGCCTGGAGAACCCGCGCGAGGCCGCCGTCGTCGACTTCACCAACCCGGACGCCGTCCGCTGGTGGCAGGACCAGCACCGGCCGCTCCTCCGAGCCGGTGTCTCCGCCTTCAAGACGGACTACGGCGAGGGCGCGCCCGCGGACGCTCGCTTCGCAGACGGCAGCACCGGCATCGAGACACACAACGTCTACCCGCTGCTCTACAATCGCGCCGTCTGGGAGGTGATCCAGGAGGAGCGGGGCGAGGCGGTGGTCTTCGGGCGCTCCGGCTACGCGGGTAGCCAGCGCTACCCTTTGAACTGGGTCGGCGATACCCAGTGCACGTTCGAGGGGATGGCGGCGGCTCTGCGGGCCGGGCTGAGCCTCAGCGCGTCCGGCGTCCCCTTCTGGAGCCACGATATCGGCGGCTTCTGGAACCCGGCGAACATCGCCCAGGGGCCCGACCCGCAGCTCTACATCCGCTGGGCGCAGTGGGGGCTGCTCTCTTCCCACGCTCGATTTCACGGTATTCGCGGCCGCGAGCCCTGGTGGTTCGGCGACGTAGCGGTCGAGATCGTTCGCCGCTTCGCGCGGCTGCGCTCTCGCCTGCTGCCACACCTGTGGTCGTGCGCCAACCAGGCGGTCGAGACCGCCACGCCGCTGGTGCGGCCGATGGTGATCGAATACCCGGACGACCCCGCCTGCCGTCATCTCGATTCCCAGTACCTGCTCGGGCCGTGGCTGCTAGTCGCGCCGGTCTTCGACCCTGGCGGCCGGGTGCACGTCTACCTACCGGCAGGCCGCTGGCACGACTTCTGGTCGGGCGAAGCGGTCGAGGGGCCGCGCTGGCTAGACATAACAGCTGCGCTCGAGACGCTGCCGGTCTTCGTCCGTGACGACTCGCTCCTGCCAATGGGACCGGAGATGAGCTATGCCGGCCAGCGACCCTGGGAGCCGCTGGAGCTCGCCGTTCGCGTGTCCGGCCAGGCTTCGCTGCGGCTCGCCGGGGAGGGCATCGAGCTGGAGGCGCAGGCTCGCCGCGATGGCGAGCGCGTAGCTGTCGAATTAGCGGGTCGAGGGCAGGTGACCCTTCGCTTCCATGCGCCGTCCGTCACGAGCGCGGAGGCCACCGGCGACGTCTCCGACCTCCAGCGGGAGGCGATCGATGGCATGACGACGCTGACTCTGCGACTGGACGGCCGCGGGCGGGTCGAAGCCGGCTAACATCTCTTCGTACACACGTTCTCCTCTGAATCTGTGGCGGCAACCCCGTACTCTGCGCCCGTACTCTGCGAAAATTTTCACGGCTGGGGCCTCTCCAGGGCTAAAGTTCCTCAACGAAACTGACGAGCATACCTTCGGCATCAGATAATCTAAGCGCTGGCGCCATAATTCTCGTATGACGCAGGAGGTGCAGAATGAACTGGATAAGCGGAAAGATGGCAGTGGCAGCAGGAGTCTTGCTCGCTGTGGCGGGCCTGCTGAGCTTCAGCGTGCTCTCGCCGCAGGTGACGATGGGTGGCGACACCGATCTGCCGGCGGACACGGAAGTCACGCTGACGGTAGACGACGCGGACGCCACGGTTGGCGACTCCGTCAACCTGACGATCGAGGTCCTGGACGCTGCCGGCAACCCGGTGGCTAACGCGTCCTGCACCTTCAGCATCGTCTCACAGCCCGGCGATGACGCCAGCGTCGGGTCGGACCCGGCGACGACGGACGCGGCCGGCAACGTGACGACCACGCTGAACGTCGGCAGCACCGAAGGCACGATCGACGTCCAGGCGGACTGCGGCGGCATCACGGCTAACGTGAGCGTGGTCGCTGGTGCGGCTGAGCCGCCGGCTTCCCTGCCGGCCTCCGGTACGGGCGGTCCCGCCGATGGCACGTCCACCGGCCTGCTGATCGCCGTGCTCGTGGCCGCGCTCGCCGCGTCGCTCACGGGTGCCGGGCTGGTCTTCGGCCGCCAGGGCAACAAGGCCGGGTAGGCAAGGACAGAACGAAACCAGGAGGCGCTGGGCCAGGGACGGCCCAGCGCCTCCTTTTGTCTTCGCGGGGTAGTCGAAGTTGCCGATAGGGGTTGCCCCAATACCGCGTCGCGCTTCCAGCGGCGAAGCTGGTTAGGAGCGCCGGAGGCCAATCGCTCGGAGGCAGCGCCGTCGTGGGCGGCCCAGCCTACCGGCGAGGGACCCGGCAAGGAGGCCGCTCTCTGCTTTCCGACGCGATCCCATCCCGCGCTGACGTCGCGCTCGACCAGCCCCGCCTGGCGGCGGCGCTCGCTGCGGCGGCTGTGGTCATCGCCGTCTTTGCCCTCTTCCTGCCGGTGTTCCAGGCCGGGCCCGCTCCGCTCACCTCCGACGAATCGCTCTACCTGAGCGAGGCGTACAACATCGCCGAGGGTCACGGCCCGCGATACACGTCCGGCGAACTGGTCCACCACCGGGCGCCGCTCTTTCCGGCGCTGCTGGCGGCGCCGATCCGGCTGGCCGGCGGCGACGCCGGGGCCGCCTACTGGGCGCCGAAGCTGGTTATGCTGGCGCTGGTAGTCGCGACGTTTCTGCTGGCCAGGCAGCTCTTCGGGACGATGGCGGGCGCGCTCTCCGCCCTGCTGGTGGCGAGCAGCGCCTTCCTGCGCTGGCTGGGCGCCACGCTCTTCCTGGACGGCGCGGAGACTCTCTTCCTGCTCCTGTCGCTGTCGGCGCTCTGGCAGGGCCTTCGCCGCGAGAAGTCGGGCTGGTTCGCGCTCTCGGGCTTGCTCTTCGGCGCGGCGTTCCTGACGAAGGAGGCCGCGATCCAGTGGCTGCCGCTGCCGTTCGCCTTCGTTCTGCTCTCGCCTCAGTTCCGGACGGGGCCCGTCGCGCGAGGGCTCGCGGCGTTTGCCGCGGCGGCCGGGGCGACCCTGGCGGCGTGGTGGGCCTGGGTCTACGCCGTCACCGGGCAGGTCTACTTCTGGGGCCCGCCGGACGCGCGCTTGTTCGTGTTGTTGACCATCGCGACGTCACCGGTGGTGGCCACCGGCGCCGTCTGGCTGGCGCTGCGGCGTGTGGCGCCTGACCGCCTCCGCCTGGCCGCGCAGGGCGCTGGTGTGGCGCTGGCCGCCGGCTGGGCGCCGCTGATGCTGTTCTTCCTGGAGGCGACGAGTTGGCCGTTCCCGAACGATCACTGGCGCAACGTGCCGAGCTACCTCTGGCAGGTGGCGGCGTCCAACAGCCAGCCGTGGCCCCTGGTGACGCTGGGCGGCCTCTGGCTCGTCGCGCGCGCGCCGCGCCAGGACGCGCCGCGGCTGCTCGCCTTGGCTCTGCTCTTCTTCGCGCCGTTCGCGATCTTCGTCGCGAACCGGTCGTTCGCCTATCGCGACTTCTTGCCGATGCTCTACGTGGCGTACATCGGCGCGGGCGCGGTCGCCGCTGTCGGCCTGCGCTGGGCGGCGGCGCGCGCCGGCCCGGGCGTGGTGGCGCTGGCCGTGGTCGCGGGGCTGGCCGCCTTCGGTTACGCGCAGACCGGCGAGCTGACGAACGAGCGTCTCCCACACGACGAGGCCGCCGTCACCCAGGCGAACTGGGACAACCCCCTGGCGCGCGATACAGCGGCATGGCTGCACGCCAACGTGCCCGCGGGCGCGGGCGTCATGTCGAGCCGCCTCTACTTCTCGCAGATCTTCGTCCTCGATGGCGCGGCGCATCCCGTCTACCAGCTCCCGACGGTCCGGGTCGAGCCGCGGCCCGGCGGCGAGCCCCTGCTGTTTCCGATCACCACGCTGTTCCGCTGGGAGGACCAGCGCCTGGCCCCGGCCCAGGCCGACCAGCGCTGGCTCTACGTTCGCCGCTACCCCGACAAGGGCTACTACGTGGCTCTTTCCGAGCACGACCTGCTGCGCGACCTGCGGGAGCGGGACGTCGACTACCTCGTGCTCACCGGCGAGGACGCCGGCTTCAGCTCCTTCACGTACCTCGACTACTTCGACGGCAATCCAGCGTTCGAGCTTGTCCACTCAATTGGTCCCTCGAACGGGAACGGCGTGTACGTCTATCGCGTCGACCGGGACTGGCTCGCGCCGCGCAGCTATCGAGCTGTGGTGAGCGCCGAGACGCTGGAGGCGCTCGAACGCGAGACGGGCCTTTCGGGCGCAGCGCTGGCGACGGCGATCGATCCCGACGGCATCGTGGCGCGGCCAGCGCGCCCAGCGGGTGAGGGTTTGGCCGCGCCGGGCGTAGGTGGTTCGCCGATATGTCGCGCTCAGGCCGATTGTTAGTCTGAAGCTGGAATCATGGCCCGCATCCTCATGCTCTCGTATCTGCCCATCCATCCGCCGAATGGGGGAGGTCGTGTGCGCATCCGCGCGCTCGCTTCGCATCTCGCGGAGCGGCACACGCTGACGCTCGTCTGCCCGCCGCCTACGCCACCGGCCGCCGAGGCGCTTCGCTTCGCCGTCTGCGAGCGAGGGGTGCGCGGCGCTCGCCAGCTCGCCGACCCGCGCGCCTACCGGACGGTCCTGGAGGTGGCGCGCCGGGAACGCCCAGACGTGATCCTGCTGGAGTACGTCTGGCAGGGGCTGCACGCCTCGCTGGTGAGCTGGACGCAGGGCGTGCCCGTGCTGCTCGATGCCTTCGACGTGGCGACGGAACGCTTCCGCCGGGCCGGCCACCCGCTCTGGCCCGCGATCAGTCTCTACGAGCGCTCGGTCCTGCGCTCCGTCGAGGGCGTCTTCGCCGTGTCCGGGCACGACCGCGCCGCGCTGGTGCGCTTGGGCGCGCGGCAGGAGCGCACGTCCGTCGTCCCGAACGGCGTCGACACCTCGACGTTTCGCCCCGATCCGGAAGCAGGCCGGCGCGTCCGCGATGCACTGGGCGTCGGGGGCGACGAGCGGCTCTTGCTCTTCTTCGGACAGCTCGCGTACCCGCCGAACGCGGATGCGGTGCGCATCCTCGTTCGTGAGATCATGCCCCGACTCAGCCCGGAATATCGCTTGATCATCGCTGGAGGAGGCGCCTCTCCCGAGTTGCTTCGCCGCGACGGCGGGCGGGTCGCCTTCGTCGGGCCGGTGGAACGCATTCAAGACTATGTCAACGCGGCCGACGCCGTCGTCGCGCCGATCCGCCACGGCAGCGGCACCCGTCTCAAGCTGATCGAGACGCTGGCCTGCGGGGTGCCGGCGGTGGCGACGCCGGTCGCTGCTGAGGGGCTGGACCTGGCGGTTTGCGGCCCTGGCCTGACCCTTGCGGACGACTGGGACGCGTTCGCGGCAGCCACTCGCCAGGCCTGCGCCGCCGGACGCGTCGGTCCCTCCTCCGCTTTCATCGAGAGCTACGACTGGCGGGCCATCGTGGAAAGGATGCCGCTGTGAGCCTGGAGTCGAGGGACTGGCTGGTCGGCCCGGAACGGGTGCCGCCGCCCCCCGACCCGGCGGAGCTGGACGTGCTGTACTCGGTCATCGGCGGTACGCAGGCGATGACGCCTCGATTTTGGCCGGTCCACGTCCTGAACCGAGCACTCGCCGCGGCAGCTTGGCTCGCCCGCCGTTACTCGGCCCAGCTTATGGTGACCGGCGTGGTGCTGCTGGCCCTGGTCATTGTGGCCTGGACCTTCCCTCGGGACATCTTCCTCTTTCACGCCACCTGGTTCCTCCACCCGAACGAGCAGGAGCACCTGACGATCAGCCGCCACCTGGCTGAGACCGGCTCGCTGACCATTGAAGACGATTGGTACGGCCAGAGCCCGGCGCACGGCTCGGAGGACCGCGGGTATCTGGACGGCAGGCTGGTGCCGAGGTCCTCGATCGTTCCGTACCTGCTGTACGCGGTGCCGTTCCTCATCTCCGACACGGCCTGGCTCTGGGTGACGCCGGCGTTCGGCGTGCTGGCGGTGCTGCTGGCGGGATGGCTGGTCAGGCGGCGGACGGGCAGCCGGCTCCTCGGCGTCGCGGCGGCGCTCGCGCTCGCGACCACGGCGTCGGTGCTGCTGAACGCAGGCGGCCTGGCGCTGGAGAACGTGATCGCCCTCGCGTTTCTGCTCGGCGGAGTTCTCCTGCTGGAGATGCAGGTAGAGCGCCCGAGCCTGCTGCTGGGCGCGTTAACGGGGGCCGCGTTCGCGCTGGCGGCGGGCACGCGCATTGACCTGGCGCCCGCCGGCTTGCTGGCATGCGCCTACCTCGTGGTTCGCTACGTGCGACGGCGGCGCGAGGAGCTGGTCGAGGAGGGTGAGGCTGCGGCGATGCTCGCTACGGTGGCCACGCTCGGCGGCGCCATGGCCTTGGCGATGGCATACAATACGCACACGTACGGAGGGCCGTTCTCCAGCGGCTACGGCGGTCAGGCGTGGCAGGGATCGGCGGGAGGCGTGACGAGTCGCTTCTTCTCGTTCAGCATCGACGACTTCTTCCACATGTCGCGCGCCTTCCTCTGGGATATCGGCCGGGCACAAACGCTACTGCTGGTGCTGGGCGTCGGCTGGCTGTGGTGGGGACAGCGCTTCCGTCCGGGCGACGTCGTCCTGCTCGGCCTCTGCGCCGGCCTGCTCGTGCTTCATCTGGGCAACGACAGCGTCACGGGCGGCTCTCGCGCCAACCTGGTGAACAGCCCGCCCCGTTATCTGCAGCCCGTCTACGCTACTGGCGCCATTCTGGGCCTGGAGGCGGCGCACAGCGTGTTCAGGCGCCTGCCCGTCGCCCGGCTACGCTGGGGTGTGGCCGTCTGCCTGGGCGCCATCCTGCTGGCGGCCGTCAGTGTCAGCCTGCACGAAGGGTATGCCGCCAAATGGGCGATCCCGTCGGCCGCTCGTGATTCGAAAGAGTTCCGCCAAGTACACGAGTTCGCCAGGGAACGCCCGAACGCCGTCTTCGTTGGCGACTACAACTCGAAGGCGGTGATCACCGGCTACCCGCTCATCCCGCGGCTCCTTCAAGACCCGGCGCAGCTCGGGGATTTCGTCGCCGCGGACCTCGCGGCCGGGCGCGACGTCTTCGTCGTCGATACGCCCGCGCGCCGCGATCCCAGCAACGGCTACTATTCCGGCTACGTCCAGACGCTGGAGGCGGCCGGCCTCTATCTGGCGCTGGCGCCGGACACCCCTGGCTACTTGGAGGTGACGCTGCCTTCCTGGACGGAAGGCGATATCGCTTCGCTGCTGGCGGAGGCGATCGAGCGATCTTCGGCGCAGCTGCTCGAGAACCCCCGCCTCGTTGCCACAGCCGGCGGCTCGCTACCGGGCTGGCTCTTCAATGGCGAGGCGTGGTTTCTGCCGCTCACGTCCGGCGGAGTTCGCGTACGCAATACGGCGCAGTACGGCGGCATTCGCCAGCTCCTGCCCAGCGAGCGTGTCGCTGGCCGAACGGTAAGCGCGTTCGTGGCCGCGAGGAAGGCGCCGGAGGACTCCGCCGAACAAGTGCTCTTCGGCCTCTATGACGGCAAGACGCTGCGGCCCCTGGTGGAGTCGTACGCGGAGTTGACCGACGCGACCAGGTACCTGGTCATCGAGACCACCGTGCCGGCGGACAGCGCGAACCTGCGCCTGGTGATCGCAAGCGGACGGCTCGATACGGGGGACTTCATCGTCGAGAGCGCTGCGATGTGGCGCGGTTCCGTCGCCGACGTGCTGGCCGACGCCGAGGGCGCGCAGGAATGAAGATCGGCGTGATCACGGACAGCATCGACGATCAAAGCGCGGGAGTCGGTACGTACGCGCGCGGCCTCGCACAGGCCCTGCCGGCGACGGCCTCCGGCCACGAGGTCACCTTCGTGCACCGCCGGCCGGACGAGTTCTACCGGGGACGCTCGGAGCTGGTCTTCCCAGGCTGGGGGAGCAAGCTGGTCCGAAAGCAGCTGCTCATGAGCCGAGCTCTGGGCGACGCCGGCTTCGATCTGGTGCACGAGACGTTTCACTTCCCGCCGTTCCTGGCGCCGGCGCGCTTCGTGAAGGTGATGACCATCCACGATATGACTCCCTTCGTCCAGCCGCGGCGCAACATGAGCCTGCGCAACTGGCTCTGGCACCGGCTGCTCCTGCCGCCGCTGGCCCGTCGCGCGGATCACATCCTCACCGACTCGGAACACTCGAGGCGAGACATCGTGAAGACCATCGGGCTGCCGCCGGACCGCGTGTCGGTCGCCCACCTCGCCGCGGACGAGCAGTTCCGGCCGCGTTCGCTCGAAGAGCAGGAGCGCGCTCGCTCGACGTACCGGCTCCCGGAACGCTTCCTCCTCTTTGTCGGGACGATCGAGCCGCGCAAGAACCTGGTGCGGCTGGTGCGCGCGTACGAACGCGCTGCTCCCGCCTTGGGCGACGTAGGGTTGGTCATCGCGGGGTCGCTCGGCTGGCGCTACGGACCGATCCTGGATGCCGTTCGCCGCTCACCGGCAGGGAGCCGGATCTGCCTGCCGGGGCCGATTGCTGGCGAAGACCTGCCGGCCGTGTACTCCGCGGCGCTGGCGTTCGTCTACCCCTCGCTGTACGAAGGCTTCGGGCTACCGCCGCTGGAGGCGATGCAATGCGGTTGTCCCGTGATCACCTCGAACGTGTCCAGCCTGCCAGAGGTGGTAGGCGATGCCGCTATCACGCTCGACCCGCTCGTTGAGGCCGGGCTCGCCCACAGCATCGAGCGCCTCGCGCACGACGAGGCGCTGCGAGAGGAGCTGCGGGAGAAAGGGGTACGACGTGCACAGTGTTTCAGCTGGCGACAGTGCGCCGAGGCGACCGTTGCCGGGTACGAGCGCGCGTTCGCCGCATGACGCGGCCGCTGCTGCCTGGGACATCAGCGGCGACGTCCTGCGCTGGGCGCGGGAGACCAACGGGCCCCAACCGAAGAGATCAACTACCTGGGCGTCCTGAGCCACTGAGTCGGGTTGCGGTGATGAGCGCTGTCCTGCGCCGGTTCTCGCTCCTGCTGGTCAGCCAGGGGCTGGCGGCCGCCGGCCAACTCGCCGCGGGGGTCGTTGTGGCGCGGTCGCTCGGGCCGGAGGAGTTCGGCCACTGGTCGTACGCGCTGGCGTACGGCTCCGTGGTGGCGTCGGTGGTCGACTTCGGCATGTCATTTTCCGTATTGCGCGATCTCTCGCGCCGGCCTGAGGACACTGCCAGATACCTCGGCAACGTCATGGCGATCAAGGTGGCGCTCTCGCTCTCCGCGTTCCTGGCGATCGTGGCGCTGCTGCCTGCTCTGGGGGGCGGTCAGGCGCAATGGGCCGTGACGCTGCTGCTGGGCGCGCAGGTCATCTTCGCCTCGTTCACCACGCTGATGGCGACGGCTCTCTACGCGCGCGAAGGGATGTTCCTGTCGGCGGCGGTCCGCGGCGGGCAGGGAATGCTGCTGGCGGGCGCGGTGCTGCTATTCTCCCTAGCCGGACCGGGGTTGCTCCCGTTTGCCTACGTCTACGCGGGCGTGGGGGCCGTGGGCGCCGTCGCGGCGGCGGCGCTGGTCGTCGCCCGGTTGCCGGGTGTCCTCCCGCGGGTGGATCCTGCCTTCTGGCGCTCGTATCTGCGTGACCTTTCGCCACTGGCGGCCGCCATCGTGCTGACGACGGTGTACTACTCGGCGGACACGCTCATGTTGGGCCTGGCCGGCCTAGATAGAGAGGTGGGCTGGTACGGCGCCGCCTACCGCACCATCTACGCGCTCCTGCTGCTGGTGGGCGCGCTTAACCAGGCGTTCTTGCCTGACCAGTCGCGCGCGCTCGATGGGGGCGGCCTGCGCTCGCCGGACAGCGTGCGCTCGTACTACCAACTCGTGTGGGTGCTCGCCGTTCCCGTCGTAGTGCTCGGGCCGATCGCTGGGCCGCAGGCGATGTCGTTGGTCTACGGCGCTGAGTACGAGGGCGGTGCGCGGGCGCTTCAGGTGTTGTTGCTGGCAGGCGGGCTCATGTTCTTTTCTTCGTTTTTCAGCTCGCTGGTGCTGCTCGCGGGCCGGCAGCGCGAGTATCTGGGCGGCGTCGCGCTAGGCGCGGGGACGAACATCGCCCTGAACCTCGTGCTCATTCCGCTCTACACGCTGAACGGAGCGGCCGTCGCCACGGTCGTTTCGGAGGCGCTGGTGATGCTCTGGATGCGACAGCGCAGTCGCCGTCTCCTGCCCAACGCCACGTGCCAGGTGGCGTGGCTGGTACCGGCGACCGGGCTGCTGACGGGCGGAGCCGCCGTGCTCCTTCTGCTGGCCGGCGTGCCCGCGCTCCTGGCGGTGGGCGCGGCCTTTGGGATGTATGGGGCGGTGATGCTGCTCAGCGGCCAGCTACGCTCGATGTCGCTGGTCACTCCGTCCGCGCCTGGCTCGCCGGCGACCCAGGACGCGCTGCTCTCACGCCGAGCGGCGTGAGGCGCTACGGCGACGCCAGCTCCCGATAGACCTCGGCCGTGTGCTGGGCGACGCTTCGCCAATCGAGCTCGGCGGCGCGCCGGCGGGAGGCACCGGCCAGCTCGGCCCGCAGGCCGGCGTCGCTCAGCACGGCGCGTAGGGCGCCGGCCAGCGCCTCCGGATCGTCCGGCGGTACCACGGCTCGGGAGTCGTCGACCAGTTCCGGCAGGCCACCGATGTCGGAGACGACGATGGGCAGGCCGGAGGAGAGCGCCAGCGTCGCGGCGGCGCTCTGCGCGTCGAAGCTGGTGTAGGGGTAGACGGCCAGGTCGGCGGCGGCGAAGAACGCCTCCATCCGCTGCTCCGGCACGAACTCGAGCCAGGCGCGCACGTGGGACGAGAGGCCTAGCTCTTCGATGAGCCGGCGGTACGGCTCGAAGTCGCACCAGGGCTGGCCGGCGATGACCAGCGTCGCCTCCGTCCCGGCGTCGAGCGCGCGACGGAACGCGGGCAGGAGGACGTCCAGCCCCTTGTAGGGCCGGATGTTGCCGAAGGCGAGGACCACGGGCCGATCGAGCGGCAGCCCCAGCTCGCGGCGCGCCTCCTCCTGCGAGAGGCCTCGTGTCCGCGGTACCGAGTGCAGGCCGAGGGGGATGACGGTGAGCCGGCCCAACGCCCGCGGGTGCGCCTCGATCAACTCCTGGGCGTTCCGGTGTGAGTGGACGATGAAGTGGTCGGCCAGGCGGAAGACGCTTTGGTAGAGCCGCCGTTTCCAGGCCGAGCGCTCGTGCGGGCGGACGTTGTGCAGCGTGAGGATGATGCGGCTCCCGCGCGCCCGCGCCAGCGAGAGCGCCGCAGCGTAGATAGGCGATAGGACGTAGCTCCAGCACTGGCCGTGCACCACCCGCCCACGCATCGCCAGGCCGGCCCGGCCCCACGACGTTGGGTTGTACCAGGTTAGGTAGCGCCGGACCTGCGTTCGGGCGAAGCGCGGCGGGGTGCCGTCTGGATCGACCGGCGCGCCACCAGGGTAGAGGCGGGCGGGATAGAGCGCCGCGAAGTCGAAGAACTCGACGCCTAGGCCCTCGACCTCCTCGAGCGCGGTGACCAGGTCTCGGGTGTAGGGCGCCACGCCCCGCCAGGGCGGGAGCGCGCCCAGCATGGCGATTTCCAGCTGGGTGGTATCGCGGGACTGCGCCGAGGCGCCGGCGGGCGGCTCTGCAGGTCGGGCGGGCGGGGCCGGGGGCGTGGTCATCGCACGCGAGTGGCTAGGCCGCCCGCTCGTCGGTCTCCTCGATCGCCTCGTCCTGGGTCATCGGCAGCGGGCGCGGCCTGGCAGCAGGCGCTTCGCCCGGCGGCAGGAGCGAGCCGTTCACGCGATCTGCCGTCCGCAGCAGGTGCATCGGCAAGCCCAGGACATCGCCCAGGTGGAGCAGCGCCTTGACGTCCTTCGGCAGGCACTTGCCCCCGTAGCCCCGGTAGCCGCTGTCCGTCACGTCCAGGTGCGAGGAGCCGATGCGCAGGTCCGCCGCCACCGCCTCGCGGACCGCCTCGTAGTCGATGTCGAGTGCGGCAGCCAGGTCGTAGATCTCGTTGGCGAAGGTCACCTTGAGGGCGAGGAAGGCGTTCGTCATGTACTTCGTCATCTCAGCTTCGCGGGCCACCATCATCCGCTCGTACGGCGCCGAGGGCAGCAGCGCGAGCAGCGCCCCTGCCAGGTGGCGGCTCTGCGCCGTGTAGCCGACAAGCTGGCGGTCCGGCCGGACGAAATCGATGCGAGCGGTCGACTCGCGTAGGAATTCCGGGTTGAAGAGGAAGCAATGCTGGGGGAAACGCGCCTGATACGTCTCGGTGGTGCCCGGCAGCACCGTCGACTTGATAACGATCACCTTCGAATCCTGGAGGGTGCCTATCGCCTCCTCCAGCGCCCGGCTGTCGAATCCGGTGCGCGGGTCGTGGGGCGTCGGCACGCAGATGAAGACGATGTCCGCTTCGTTGATCGACGCCTCGGAGCCCAGGCCTAGGTTCGGGTCGTGCACCCGCACCGACCGCCCCTGGCGTTCGAAGAAGTCACGCGCCGCGCCGCCGACGACGCCGACGCCCATGACGCCGATGATGCTCTTCCCGTTTGCGCTAAACGACATTCGCCTTCCTCCTCGTATCGTCCTGGTGGGTTCCGTTCGTGGTGGCGTGGCCGTTCGTGGCGGCCCGCTGTTCGCCGTCGCGTTCCTTCAGCACGTAGAGCACCTCCTCAATGAGCCGCCGGTTCCAGCGGATGGCGGAGGCGAGGAGCCCGACGATGCAGAGCTGCACGCCGAAGAACAGCAGCGCCGAGCCGATGACCAACGACTGGATGTGGCCATGGCCCTGGCCCTGCGCGACGAAGTACAGGAACCGGACGAACGGCAGCGTGCCCAGGAGCGCGCAGACGAGCCCCAGGGTGCCCCAGACGTGCAGCGGCCGGTACAGGATGAACGAGTTCATGATCACGATCCCGGCGCGCCAGATGTGGCTCGTCAGGCTGCGGATCAGCCGCGACGGCCGGTCGACGGCGCGGGCAGGCAGCGGTACGTTGGCGATGGCGAGCTGCTGGTCGAGCGCGTGGATCAGCGTCTCGTGCGTGTAGGTGTGGTTCGAGAGCACGTTCAGCTTCAACGCCGCCTCGCGCGTGTAGGCGCGGAACCCGGTCGACACGTCGACGCCAGGCATGCCCAGCAGGCGCTGCATGACGGCGTTCGCCAGCCGGTTGCCGTACTTGTTGGCGGCGCGCATGCGCAACCCGCCGAGGACCCGGCTGCCGACGGCGATGTCGGCCTGCCGGCGGAGGAGCGGCTGGATCAGGTCGGGGATGCGGGACTGGTCGTAGTGGTTATCCCCATCAGTGTTCACGATCAGGTCGGCGCCGCGCCTGACCGCTTCGCGCATCGCCGTGCGGAAGGCGGTGGCGAGGCCGCGGTTTCTGCCCAGGCGGACGACGTGGTCCGCGCCCGCCGCCAGCGCCGTCTCGACGGTGCCGTCGGTCGAGCCGTCATCGACGACGAGCACCTCGACGGCGTCGACGCCGACGATAGCGCGCGGCACCTCGGCGATGACATCAGCGATGTTCGCCGCTTCGTTGTAGGCGGGGATGGTGACGATGAGCTTCACGGGTCGGGAGCGCCTCCTGCCCTCCAATCTCCCACGACGGCTCGATGCGGGTGCTCGCAGAGCGCCCACTACTCATCTTCGGCGAAGCTCGACCAATGCGGAGTAGGAAGACCCCCGATTCTCGTCGCCTAACACCGGACGCCAAGAGGCGGGCCGGCTGGCCCGCCTCCTGCGCTGCGTACTCGATCTCGGACGCTATGCGGACGTTCCCCTAGGGGTTCCCGGGCGACCGCGCAGGAAACGGCCCCAGATGACGCCGGCGGCGATCAGCGGCGGCACCAGCCACCAGGAGAAGACCGCGACGGCCAGCGTTACGGTCGCCACGCCGCGCACCGCCTGCAGTGAGGCCTCCCACGCCGCCTCAGCGGCCTCCAGCGGCTGAGGGCCGCCGCCGCCAGCGGCGGCGGCCAGCGGGCGGAGGTGGATGGTGATCGTCGCCAGCTCCGTCAGGCCGTCCAGCAGGTTGATCCGCCCCTGCACTTGCTCGATCTGCCCGCGCACGCTGTCGAGCCGGTCCTGGACGGTGAGGATGTCCGGGATCGTCTCCGCGCGGGCGAGGAGGTCCAGGTAGCGCTGCTCGGTCGCCTCCAGCGTCCGGATGCGCGCCCCGAGGTCGCTGTACTCCTCCGTCACGTCGTTCGCGTCCGAGCTCTCGGCCGCCACGTCGCCCAGGCCGCGGAGCCGGCGGAGCACGTCCTGGTAGGCCTCGCCGGGCACGCGGATGGTGATGTCGGCCGCTTGATCGTCGTCATCGTTCGAGAACGAGGAGCTGACGATGTGGCCGGCTGCCGTGTCCGTGATGGTGAAGATCTCCTGGAACTGGCGGGCCACGTCTTCGACTTCGAGGTCGACCGAGGTGGTCTGGATGATCTTGCGGCTCACGACCTGCAGGTCGGGGCTGGCTTCGGGCGCCTCGCCCGGCTGGCCGGAGGTGCTCGGGGACGCCCCCTGGTCCCGGCCCTCGTCGCCTTCGACGGCGCCCGCATCGGGCGCCACAGCCTCGCCACTGCTGTCGGTAAAACCGGCCGGGTCCCTGCTCAGGGCTGCCTCGTCGTCTCCGCCGCCGCAGGCGTACGCGCCCACGAGCGCGAGAGCCAGCAGCGCGGCGGCCAGTCCAAAACGAACGATCGGTCTGCGATTGGTCATCTGCGGTACCTCCGTCATCAACGTCTGGTAGATCGACGCCCAGCAGCGGCGGATGGTTCCCGCCCGATACGATTCGCCCCCTGGTAGAATATCGGCGCAGGCACGAAAGGGGTGAATGAACGCGCTCCTGGACGAGTCGGATCTGGTCGAACGCAGCCGCCGGGGTGACCTGGAGGCGTTCAACAGCCTCGTCGCGCTCTACCAGGACCGCGTCTACGGCCTCTGCCTGCGCATGCTCGGCGCCCAGCAGGCGGCCGAGGATGCCGCGCAGGAGACGTTCCTCTCCGCCTACCGCAATGTGGCGGGCATGCGCGGCCCCAGCGTGCGGGCGTGGCTGCTGCGCATCGCCTCGAACGCCTGCATCGACGAGCTACGCCGCCGCCGGCGTCACCCCCAACTCTCGCTCGACGCCCCCACGCCGGGCTCGGACGACCACGACCGCGCCCTCGACGTGACCGACTCCGAAGCCGGGCCGCAGGAGCGCGCGCTGGGCGCCGAGCTGAGCGCCGCGCTCCAGGCCGAGCTACGAATGCTGCCTGCCGACCAGCGCTTGGCCGTCATCCTCTCGGACGTCCAGGGGTTGAGCTACGAGGAGGTCGCCCTGGCCATGAGCAGCTCATTGGGCACCGTGAAGTCGCGCATCAGCCGCGGCCGGGCGCGGCTGCGCCTCGCCCTCCAGGCCCGGCCGGAACTATTCGGCGACCTGGTTCGTCCTATCGATAGAAGCCCATCAGTGGAGAGAAGGTGAGCAACACGTGACTTTCTGGCGTCGACCGGCGCATCCCGTACGCGACTCAGAGCTGAGCGCGCACCTGGACGGCGCGCTGGACGCGCGCGCCCGCGCTCGCGTCGAGGCGCACGTCGAAGGCTGCGCGCGCTGCCGCGAGACGCTCGACGGCCTGCGCGCCGTGCGCCAGGCGCTGCGCGAGCTGCCGCCGGTCGCCGCGCCGCGCTCCTTCGCCCTGCGCGAGGCCGACGTCCGCGCCCAGCCGCGATCTGCCCCGGCGCGCGGCTGGGCGGCGCCCATGCTAAGCGGCGTGAGCGTCGCGGCGCTGGTGGCGTTCGGGACGCTCGTTAGCGTCGACCTGGTCGGCTCCGGCTCCGGCTCTGGGTCGAGCGGTAGCCGGCCAGGGTTCGATGCCTCCGGCGGCGCCCCGGAGGCTATCAGCCAGTTCGAAGACGGGGATCAGAATACACTGGCGGCGCCCGAAAAAGGGGCGACCGAAGCGGACGGAGCCATCCCTGAGCTCGCACCAGTCGAAGCCACGGGCCTGCCCTCCGCAACGCCGCCGATGGGTGCGCTCCAGAAGGACATGACCGACCGCGCTCCTTCTTACGCAGCGCCGGCCGCGACGACCGCCACGCCCCCGCCGCCTACCGCCGCCGCCGAGGCCTTCGACGACGCCCGCGGCGATGACGGCGGGGGCAACGACGTGGCGCTGCGGGCAGCCGAGGCGACAACCGCCGCCGTGGCCGTCGGCAGCGCGGGCTCGCTCGCCTTCGTCTGGCGCCGGCGGCGACGCTAGAACCGAGAACCGAGAACCTGGGCGTGTCGAGACGCGTGACTGGCTCAGGGTTGGTGGGTTGGAGGAGATGACGAAGCGCCCCGCTTCTGATATAGTTAAGGTGTTTAGACGAACGATCAGAAGGAGGCGCTATCAGCATGAGATTACGACTCCTCGTC
>Ga0247727_10004383_pt1 | contig 29977 bp, 28 predicted proteins | sample WisWelCaveWW1625_FD_202498 | JGI IMG/M metagenome (GOLD analysis project Ga0247727, IMG submission 202498) | Biofilm microbial communities from Wishing Well Cave, Virginia, United States - WW16-25 | ecosystem: Environmental > Aquatic > Deep subsurface > Groundwater > Cave microbial mat | place...
TCGCGCCCGCGACGAATTTCATCCAGCACGAATCGTGCCAGTTCTTTTTTATCGGGTGTGAGCAGGTGCGTTTCGCGCCAGCGAATTTGTCTCTCTGTGTGCATAAAAACCAAGCGGGATTATACCCGTTATAATCATCGCATGGATTCAAAGACCGTCGCGCGCTTGCTTGAACTCAACCGCGATTTTTACACCCGCTTCGGCGATTCGTTTTCAGCAACCCGTCATCGGATTCAGCCCGGAGTCCGACGCGTGCTCGAGACGCTGAAAGGGGATGAGTCTATATTGGATTTGGGATGCGGAAACGGCGAACTCGCGCGCGAACTGGCGAAGCGCGGTCATCGCGGCTCGTATCTGGGCGTGGACTTCAGCCTGCCTCTGCTCCGAGAGGCGGAATCTCCCCCTACGGGGACTTCGCAGCCGAAAACTTTTTCCGCCACTTTCAAAGAAGTTGACTTGACACAGTTATCAGTAGACAGTATTCAGTCATCAGTCACTGATCACTGGTCACTGATTACTGCATTTGCCGTTCTGCATCACATTCCCAGCCGCGAATTGCGATTGAACCTACTGAAAGAAGTTCGCAAACTTTTGATGCCTGAGGGGAAGTTCATCTATTCCAACTGGCAGTTCTTGAACAGCGAAAAACTCAAGGCGAGAATCCAGCCGTGGGAGGGCGCGGCAGTTTCAGGGTCCGAAGTGGACGCGGGGGATTATCTGCTCGATTGGCGGAGCGGGGGAGAGGGTCTGCGGTATGTCCACCACTTTAGCGAATCCGAGTTGGGCGATCTTGCAGGCGCCACAGGTTTTCAAGTAGTGGATACGTTTTACTCCGATGGCGAGGGAGGAAATCTGGGGCTGTATCAAGTCTGGAAACCTGCCTTGTAAGATTATTCGAGTTTGGCGTATCTAAACAAATGTTCTAAAGAGAACGTCCCGCAGGTTTTATCCTATGATCAACTTTAGCCCGACAACCTGCGGGACGATACACACGGAGCATATGACATGGCAATTGAAATTCTTGATCGTATTCAAACGAGTTTGGTGGAAAAACGCCATAACGTGACGGAGTTCCTTGAGACGGCATCCGATGCCGAAAAGGATATCTGCCTGTGTCGCGACGACCATTGCGTACAGGATCATTTGCGCGTCATCACAACCAGCCTTGAGAAACTGGAGAGCAATTCGCTTGGGCTGTGTGAGATCTGTCACGGTTATGTGGATACCAGCCGCCTTGAAATGGATTACACCGCGTCGATTTGTTTGGACCACTATTCTGCAGAGGAGATGCGGCGGTTGGAATCTGAATTGGAACTTTCGCAGATCGTCCAGCGCGCTTTGTTACCGCAGAATACGCCCGTCATATCTGGCGTGGAAGTTGCCGCGTTCAGCCGCCCCGCGGAGATCATCGGCGGCGATTACTTCGACTTCTTCAAATTCCGTGACGGGACGCACGGGCTGGTCATTGCGGATGTGAGCGGGCACGGCGTTTCAGCGGGTATGCTGATGAGCAGTTTGCAAACTGCTTTGCGGACGATGGCGCCCGATACAGACTCGCCCTCCGAAATTCTGGAGCGGATCAATCGTTTCTATATCCATAACATCAACTTCTCAACCTTTGTGACCGTGTTCCTGGCTCGTTTTGATCCCGTCAGCCTTGAGTTGACCTATGTCAACGCGGGGCATAATCCGCCAGCCGTTTATCGCAGGGAAAACAACGAGATCGCCTGGCTGATGCCGACTGGCCCCGCAATTGGGTTGGCAGAGTTTTTCCATCCCCGTACGGAATCGGTTACGCTTTCAAAGGGTGATTCATTATTGCTTTACACAGACGGCGTGACTGAAGTCTTGAATATCAGTAACGAACAATTCGGTCAGAATCGCCTGGCGGAACTGATTATGCGGGGCGCCGACCAGTCTGCCCCCGATATCCTTCAAACTATTCTTCAGCAAGCAAGCGCGTTCGGGGAAAGCAAGTCGCTGGCTGACGACGTAACGATGGTGGCGTTAAAAATCTCGGGTTGAGAAGTAAAAACTCGGAAGTCTTCAAGACTTCCGAGTTTTGCTTTAAGTATCCACATGATTTGGGTTCGCAATATACTGCCACCAGTTATTGTGGATAGTATTCCTGCGCCCTTTTGTTTTGGGAAAGTGTTTCATCCACCAGACGTGGTGTTTGCGTGTATCGCCGTTGCCCCACTCTGCGGCTGTGACTGCGCGAGTCTCGCCTTTGAAATCTGGGAAGTTGAGCCAGTCGTCACATTCGCTGATGACAGTGGAGGGGTTGTTCCAGTCGTAGTCGCGGTCGCTGTTCGGCGCGAAGTGGACGTTGCCCAGCGCGGCTTGCCCGGGGGAGGTTTGTTCGTACCGAATAAAGCGATTCCATAAATGATCATCGCCGGTTAAATTCTCAAACGTTTTTTCCATGATCGATTCGGCGCGATGCCCCATGTTTTCCAACATCTCACCAACGCCGCGCTCGTAGGAAAATCCCATGATGATAAACCGCCGCAGAGATGCTTCCGTGTTCTTGAGCGGGGGAGCGTTGCACCAGAAAGCGCCGGGTCCACCCATGATGGATTCGTAGAATCCTGCGTGCGGGAAGCTGAAGACCCACACTTCATCTATTTCGTTCTTTGCCGCGCGTTGCAGTATGTTGAAGCGCGCGATGATGGCGTGATAGTCCACTTCCTGCGGTATGTGCGGAGGGGTGATGCCGCTGATTACATCAAGATAGGTTTGCGGGTCGTAACAAAATGGAGTGTCGCCGGGCTTTGCGATTTTTGCAGGGAAGGCATCCACATCAATGCGCTGGACGATCTGATACCGGACGAGTTCTCCGCTGGCTTGCAGGATGTCGGACATGAATCCCTTTGCCAGTTCTTCGACCTTGTTCCAATTCATATATTCCGAAAGTTTTTTGCCCGAAGTTTTATCTATCACGGGGTCGTACACAATGACGAGGGTTTTGAGAATCGTCAGTTGAGGAGGCTCGTCCGAAGAATTGGAGGCAAGTATCGGCTGGGGAAGAGGCGGGGCTTTTCGTCGGAAGAGGGAGAAGAGATTCATAAGCAGAAAATAGTCAGCAGTAATCAGTGATCAGTTTCAAATAAACTCGGTGGTTGAGTAGCCCTGAGCGGTTATTGCGAAGGGCGTATCGAAACCACCAATAAGCAAAACATTTCTTGTTATTTGTTGGTTTCGATACGGGCGAGAAAGGCACTCGCCCTACTCAACCAACGGCGTCATTGAAGTTACGGAAGATTCGTCGCGAAATAAACCTGATCTCCGATGGCGAGATAGAGAACATAATTCGGGCTGACCGTCATCGCGCCAACGGGACCGGATTGGAACGGATTGCCCTTGCCCGCGTAACCGCTGACCTGGTTTTGCAATTCGAGGGAGCGCGGCGAGAAACGAAAGACGCTTTGGTTTTCAGAATCGAGCAAAAGGATGACCGCATTCGGCGGGTTGGTGAGCGACATTTGCGTGAAGTGTGCCTGGGCGAAAACATCCAGCCCCTGATGGGCGGGGAAAACATCTTGAAAGATGACAGGGTCAATACAGCGCGTAGGCGTTTCCGCGATGCGGCTGAATGTGCAGGTGGAGATGTGCCCGTCGGCATGAAGGAGGTACAAATCGTCGCCGCTTACGGCAAGGTCAATGGCGCTATCCATCGTGTTCGGGATCTGGTTGCCAAAATAAAAATAAGGAGTGTCTACGAACGCGCTGTCTTTGCCAACGAAGACCCACACGGAGCGTGAGGTGGCATCGAGCACATATAAGTTGCCGCCATCCAATACAAAGGAGGTGATGCGCGCCCAATTGGTGTTGGGAAGCGATGGGAGCGGAATGGCTTGCGACACCTGACCTGAGGCGCAATATAAAAGATTTCCGCTGGCATCTATGCCCAGCACGGTTGCGCTTGCGGCATTAACTTTCGGCAAGGCGAGCAGGTCAACCAGCGTGCCGACCTGGTAACCCGCATGTGTGCCGGGCTGACAGTTGAACGCGCTGTCCAACTCAAGGCTTCGACCTGTGAAGGTTGCGTGCAGAATATTTCCGCGTTCAGCGTCGAGCATATATAGATCACTTTCGCTCGCCGCCATGCGGCTGATCTGTACGGAGCCGCCGAGTCCGTTCGTGAAGGCGGGGATGAATTCGAGCCGCACAACACCCATGAGGTTGTCTATGTTCGTTTGCGCCTCAGATCGCAATAACTTTGTTTCGTCTGTTTCGCGATAATCTTCGGCTCGGTCAACAAAATTCAAAACGCTTTGCCACGCTTCACGTTGACGCGCGGGGTCGGTCTCGCTCACGGCTTGCGCGCGCGCGTTCAGCGCCTGTGAATAATACTCATCGTATTGCACGCTTTGCCCGAAGCGCAAATACACAACTGAAGCAATCGTCACAACGAGAACGGGGATGATGACCGCGATGAAAACCATCGCGTACGTTGGCATGATGAACATTTGTTGTTGTTGTGTTTCTCCCTCACCACTCTCCGTCCCGGGCAGGAGACGCGGGATGAATCGTTGGAGGAAGGACCCGAGACGCTCGTTCACGCGCCGCCCGGTCTGGATCCCTCCGACCATCACTTTTGCCATCTGACGCGTTGCCTGGGCGTGCGCGTTGGGTTTGGGCTCCGTTGTAGTCACATCAAGGTTTGGTGATGATGTGACTGAGATCGGTTCTTCTGATTCAGGAGTCTCTTCTTCCGGTTCTCCATCTGATTCAATTTCTACAATGGATTCAATTTTTTGTTCAACCGGTTGGACTCGCGGAATGGATGGTGGAAAATTGCGTGTCGCTGATGTTGTGAAGGGTGTCTCTTCATTTGGAAGAGGGATCATCTCGTCAGGTTGAGGTGGAATGGCATACGCCGAGGGCTGTACCATGTGCGCGGCGATGTCTACCAGTTCGTCGAGTTGTTCTTCGGTGATCGAGGGAGGAGAATTAGTGACTGGAGACTGGAGAATTGGAGATTGTGAGGGTAATGGTTCTTCGATAAGATTTTGGTTTGGGTCGGGGGGAAATTCATCGGAATCGGATTGGGACGAAAAAGATTCAGTGGAAGTAAATTCTTGTGAAACGAGATCAGGCTCGGGCTTAGAGTGAAGAGATGCACTTACTTCCGGTCGCAAAAGAGTGATCGTCCCACGCCCACTTTGCGATTGGATCAACGCGGCGTTCAAGTCGCCTTTGGCAAGAGTCAATTTGCGATAACTTGATTCCAGAGATGCAGGCGGACGTTCACCCATTAAATCGGCTTCCCAATCTTTCGGGAATTTTCCACACATCACCAGCAGGTCATTCGAATGTAGTTCAACTTGCGAAAAATAGGTTTGAATGCTTTGGCTCGAACCCAAACCCTTGCCCGAAAGAGCGGGGTCGTGGATGTGACGCGACTGCCCTTCGCTCACCCAAACCGCGTGTGTGGGTCCGCTGAGTAAAACCGTACATTGCGCATCGCGCGCCACAGCCAGCACGAGTAAACCCAGCGCGTATTGCCCGCGTCCCGTTGTGGATAAATTTCGTTCGAGCAAAACGCTGTTGATATTTTCCGCGGCTTTGCGCATGGCGGAGGTCAGCGAGCCAGCCGATTGATAAAACAGATTCGCGGCGTTATTGATTAATTGCGCAAGTTCGCCGGTTGAGAACGTGGCATTGCCCGACAGCATGAGATAAACGATCAGGTTGTCCTTCTCGCGCCCGCGCGCGGCTTTACGCGGCGGTGTGACTGCCAGCAAGCCGGGCAGGTCGGCTGACTCTTGTCCGTTGATTCTATGAATGGGGAGGATGTTGAGGTCGAATGTGGGCACGGCGTAAGATTGTTGAAAGGGTTGCCATCATTATACTGGTAAAATTTGAACGACACAGTCATCAAAAGGAATAGTCACAGAGACATCAAAATACTTAACCGCGAAGCACGCCAAGTGCGCGAAGAGAAACAAAAGATCTTCTTGGCGTTCTTTGCGGTCTTCGCGGTTCAATGAATCTTGCAGGCAAATCACAAAATGAATTTCAAATTACACAAAGATTTTTCTGAAATTGATGCAACGACATGGAACGCCCTCGTTGAGCAAAGCATTGCCGATACTCCGTTTTCACGCTACGAATATCTCAGCGAATGGTGGAAGACCCTCGGCGGAGGCGAATGGAAGCAAGCAGAGTTGGTTTTAGTATCGGCAACCGAGAATGACCAACTCATCGGCATCGCTCCGCTCTTCATCGCGGAGTACGATGGTCAACAAACGCTCCTGCTCGTTGGCAGTATCGAAATTTCCGATTATCTGGATTTGATCGTGCGCGAACAGGATGTGCCGCGCTTCTTATCTGGGTTATTGGATTTTCTCGCTTCATCCTCCGCCGATAATTGGTCCGCCCTCGATTGGTATAACATCCCCGATTCCTCTCCCACGCGCGCCGCCCTCAAAGCGGAATTCGAGGAACGCGGCTGGGCGTATCACGCCGAGATCTATCGTCCCACGCCGCGCATCGCCTTGAACGGTTCGTTTGAAGAATATCTCTTGCGTCTCGAAAAGAAACAACGTCATGAAATCCGCCGCAAGATGCGCAGAGCCGCTGAGTCAGATTTGAACGTCCGCTTTGTTGTGGTGGATAAGGATGCCGACATCGAAAAGGAAATGGATTCGTTCTTCCATCTTATGATTCAAGACCCCAACAAGGCATTATTTCTCAGGGATAGTATACGTGAACAGATGACATCAACGATCCGCACCGCGTTTGATCAGAACTATCTCTGGCTGGCATTTTTAGAAGTGGATGGAGTCAAAGTCGCCGGGTCGTTGAACTTCGATTACAAGAACAAACTGTGGGGCTACAACTCAGGCGTCAGCCGCGAACACATGGAACTTTCCCCGGGCTGGGTGTTGCTCGGTCACACCATTCAATGGTGTTGCGAAAACGGACGCTACGAATTCGATTTCATGCGCGGGGATGAGGAATACAAATATCGCTTTGGAGGGGTGAACAAGTATGTGATGAGAGAGAGGGTAGTAAAGCCGTAGTATAAAGGTGACAGTCACTTCGAAAGTGACTGTCACCTGCGTGTTGTTGTGAAAACAACCGCTACGAATTCGACTTCATGCGCAGTGACAGGAGTACAAATATCGGTTTGGAGGGGTAAATAAGTATGTGATGAGGGCGAGAGTAACAAAGGATAGTTAGAATGGCACGTCAAAATCATCTTCTTTGCTTGGAACATAGTCGTGGGATTCGCCCTCAAGAAGGTTGACTAAAAATTGAATTTTGCCAAATAGCTCATCATACGTGATAATTTCTATCTCTTTTAAGTGAGATCGAAATAGATCTAAAGATTTCTTTTTGGTTGAGGATCGACCGATTTCTTTCGAATAGTTACCAGCGATCACAAGACAACGGGGTTCAAAAGCATCCAAGTCATCTTTGCTATCCACTAAATTGTGATATTCATTTTGTAAACTGTTTTTGTAATTTGCAACTTGTACTATAGCACCTGAGAGATCAGTAGATATGCTATATGCATTACTTCTGTATTGCCCATTCAGCAATTGAGTTGTTGGAGTTTTTATTTCAATCAATACTGCATTCTTGCTAATATCATTCTTTGCGAGAAAATCTACTAAATTACCTCCCGAATTAGAAATACTTTTACCTCCAACGTAGGCCTTTCCTTTAACGACTATTACTGGGTAAGCAAAGATTTGGGATAACACAAAGGAATTTTCTTCTAGTGTTTTTTGCCAGAACTCTTCGTTAGAATTTTCTTTGTTTTGGTTCCAAATAACTAAGCTTGCTTTGAGTGCTGAAAGACCGGCAATGCTTCTTATAGCCTGCAAGTTAGTAATGTCTAATTCTTCTAGTTTATTCAAGACTTCACCAGGCGTTTTAATTGAAGAAAGCCAGTTTAGTAAGCGAGAAAACAATTTTGTCACATCGGCTGTTTCTTCGTCAAACAATTGATTTAATTCATCTTCATTTGCCGTAAGTAAAACCCCGAGCCCTTGATTAACCTTGATGTATTTTGCCTCGCCCCATGGTATTCCTTCTTGGTGGTACACCTGATATAGGTCGCTCAATCCTCTAAATAACTTCAGTATTTCGATTCCTTTAAAATTAAGCATTGACCACTCAGAAGTCCTGAGTTTTGAAAGAGATAAATCATAATAATCCTCCCAGCTTTCTTTCGGGCCTTTCTTTTGTGATATAAAAGTTCCCTTTACAGATGCTTCTTGCTCTTTTGAATTATTGATTATTATTGGTCTGAATATTAATCGAGTAGTTTTTGTTTCTCTCAAAACAATATCATCAGTTATTGCAGATGCACTTGATGTGGATCTGATTTTTATGCTTTCCATGTTTATCCTCCTCCTCCCGATACCCCTCCCACAATCCCACCCTCTGTCAGTTTTCTCAAATCACCCAACGCCGCTTCGATCTCCGCGACAGTCACAGATCTATCCTCATCGCGGTGCTTCAATGCGCCAGCGCGTGCTTTTTCTATTGCAAACTCTTTAATCGAAGCATTCAACATCATTGCCTCTTTCACCAGCGCGGCGCCTTGTGAATATCCAATCACGGGATTCAAAGCGGTCACGATGATCGCGTTCTTCGCCAGCCATCTCTCCGCTTTTTCGCGGTTGGCGGTCACACCTTTCACGGCGCGTTCGGTAAACGCGTTCACTGACCCGATCATCACCTGCATCATCTCAAACAGATTGTGCGCGAGGATGGGCATCATCACGTTCAATTCGAGTTGCCCTGCCTGCGCCGCGAGCGCGACAGTTGTGTCACAACCGATCACATGAAACATGGCTTGGTCGAGCATCTCAGCCAGCACAGGGTTTACCTTCCCTGGCATGATCGAAGAACCCGGCTGAACGGCGGGCAATCTGATTTCGTCGAATCCAGTGGACGGTCCAGAAGAGAGGAGGCGGAAGTCGTTGGCGATGCGGATGAGAGTCAAAGCGAGAGTTCGCAACGACGCGGAGAAATCTACCGCGTCCGCCATGGATTGCATTGATTCAAATAAGTTATCGGACTCCCGCAACTCAAGCCCGGTGATTTCGGATAACTTCTTCACCATACGCGCGTGATATTCGGGATGAGCGTTCAAACCCGACCCTACAGCTGTTCCGCCGATTCCCAGCCGCCTCAACCCTTCAGCCGCCCTGCGGATGCGTTCCGCGTCGCGTTCCACGGCTTTTGCATACGCCGAAAATTCCTGACCCAATCGAACTGGCACTGCATCCTGCAAATGCGTTCTTCCTGATTTCACCACTTCATCGAATTCTTTTGCCTTCACTTCCAGTGCGGACTGTAAATTTTTCAACGAAGCCAATAATTCATCCACGCGCCACAATGCGCCCAAACGAATCGCAGTTGGGATTGTGTCATTCGTGGATTGTGCCATGTTGACGTGATCGTTGGGATTCACATAATACTTGCCGAGTTCTCCGCCCAAAATTTGTGTAGCGCGGTTGGCAATGACTTCATTCGCGTTCATGTTGTGACTCGTCCCCGCGCCCGCCTGGAAGGGGTCAACGACAAACTGGTTATCCCACTTGCCGTTCATGACTTCTTCCGCGGCTTGTGCAATGGACTCAGCCAATTGCTTTGCAGTGAAATGCCTACCGTCCACTTCGCGGTCGTTGAATAATCCCAACTCAAAATTCACATGCGCCGCCGCACGTTTGACAGCCGCAATAGACCAGATGAACGCGCGCCAGGGTTTCAATCCGCTGATCGGGAAGTTCTCTACCGCGCGTTGAGTCTGCACTCCATACAACACCGATGCAGGTACATTTAATTCACCCAGCGAGTCTTTTTCTTTGCGAAATTGCTTTGAGGTCATGTAGGCTCCATGCTTACCTCGTCATTTCGAGCGACCAGAGGGAGCAAAGCAATCACAAACATCATGTGAAGATTGCTTCGTCGAGCCTTCGGTTCTCCTCGCAATGACGATAAAGTAATTTCTATTTTACTCTGTTCTACATACAACACAAAAGACTGCCAGTCATGTGAGCAGTCTTTTGTGTCAGGTGGTGAAGAACTTATTCTGCTTCTATGGAACAACATTGATTCCAACTAACTTCCCATAAACACTGTTTGGTAAAATGCGACTTTTAGGATCCCCTTGCAAGATGCACATTGGGACCCCTGGCGTATCAATGCGAAGTGCAAGCAATTGATGTTTCCCCGCAGCAGGTGGAGGAAGTGTTATCGGTATGCGGGCATATGCTGTATCGTTTTCTGTTCGACTGTAGATGACGGTTTGGTTAGGGGCAATCTCAATTTGCTGGTAGTCCATGAAAAGAAGCAACGATGAGAATGATGTTTTCAATTTATCAAGATTGGGAGTGTCTAAGTTGGTGACATCCTGATGTCCTATAAGAGCGAAAAAATTGATAGCGGTATCGCCGCTAATATCCAGCCATGGGTTGGGCCAGTTCCAAACGTCAATTCCATCTTTCAGCAAAGTTAATTCCAGAGCCATTGCAGGGTCGTTTTTATTAATTGAACCCTCGGCGATCATAGGGGAAAAATCAATTTTTCTGAACGGCGAAACTGTTGGTTCTGCAATCAACGTGATTCGCCAATACACCAATGTTACGATGCCATATTCGTTAGGGTATTCCTCCGGATATGGAACAGCAATAGCAATAACATCATGGATACCAGACTCAAGTGGTGGAATTATCACATCGAGTGATATGTCATCTCCTCGTTCTAAGACAATATCATTGTATATTCCCGAGCTCGGAAGCGCATTACTAAGTTGATGTTCATCAAGCAATACGAATAATCTCAAATTTACTGAGCGATCGTTCCCTTCGGGATACCAAAACCGCCATGTCAGAGATTGTTGCTCGTTTGCATTGATCCAAGCCGTTCTGTCAGCTACTTTATTTGTGTCGGATATGTGTTTTGGTCTGATCTCTCCTAATAACCCGTAATTGAAATCCTGTTTTGAGCGTTCCCAATCTTGTTCGTTATCAAGTGATATGGTGGTGCATAGGTTGTTGTTATCTTTGGCTGTTATTTGTAGGTCATTCCAGGTAATCTGGGAAGATTTCTTGCTGGCGTCCAAATTTGACGCAGAGCAACTTATCTGAAATATGGCAAATAAAATTACAAGCATGATTCTTTGCTTGTACATATTTCCTTTACTTGGGTAGGTAAGATTCGTCATTTAAAGATTGACAGAAGCCGATAGGGTTGGAAACCAGCCATTCCACCCTGACTTTGTAAACGCATGGGCTGTATCCACGCGCCAGGATTTTCCAAACACGCTAGCAACTATCTTGCTCTTTGTGGACGTTACGGAACCTCCCCCTGTTTTAGACGCACAAACCTGCCCCGCTCCTCCTTGACCTGAACCATTCATAAACAATTGTGTTGCTGTTGCGCAGATGCTATATGTGCCTGGTGTATTGGCGCTTAGGCTACTTATAGCTTTGCCGTCCATTTTTGATGCTGACCATGAAAGTAGCGCTGTTGCAGTAGCAGTGCCACCCCCAGGCAGTGGTTGAGATGCCAAAGGGGAAATTAAATTCAAAATTGACTTGGGGGTTGGTAATGACCTTGATATGCTGTTGCTGACCTGACCAATATAATCTTCACCTTGCGCAGATACGCTGGTTGTGGTCGCAACAAGCAAGCTTGTCATTATGAACACCTTAAACGCCGCTTGTATGAACTTTCCGATTTTCATGTAGTCTCCTCTCAGTAATTCTATTGATTTCTTACCTACCCAAGCAATTAAAAATATAGCGATTCCCCCGATCACTTTCAACTAGGGAATCCCCTAGTCTTTTATGCTGTCCGGATCATCGGGACGATGCTTAAGCATCCAAACGATGGCTTCATCACGAGAACTCAGGCTAAGTTTTTTTAGAATGTTTGTCATATGAAATTCCACCGTCTTGATCGAGATATTTAATGATTTTGCCGTTGATTTATTATCTGTCCCCACCGCTAAACATTGCAACAATTCTTGCTCACGGTTAGTCAGGCATTCCCATTTTTCTATAACAGTTTTCTTCCATTTTTGCGCCCTGTCAATTTGCTCATCGCTGAAATAAACTGTTCCTTCTGCCGCGCGGCGAATTGCGTTGATAAGTTGTTCTGTCCCTTCATTTTTCAGCAGGAATCCTGCTATGCCCGAATCGATCATCTTTGCCAAATAGGCATCGCGATTATGGGCTGTTAGAACCAGTGCAGTTGTTTCCGGGTAATTTTCACGTACCCATTTTTCGAGATTGTAAGCGCCGGGTCCGGGCATTTCATAGTCCAGCAACAGGATTTGCGGACGGAGTTTTGGAACCATTTCCTGAACTTCAAAACCATTTTGTGCTTCGCCCACAATTTCCAAATCGTCTGCCTGGGCAAGCAAACCGCGAATCCCCGCGCGTGCCATTGGTTCATCGTTAGCAATAAGGATCGTAATCGTTTTTGCCGATTTGTCTGACATATAATTGCCTCCTTCTCAGTTTCATTATGCTATCACTGTTTTTTTTTCTGTCAAGGAGTCGCTCGCGTGGTTTATAGACCAGAACTATTTTCACGATTACTTTGTTCCAGCTTGAGAAACTCAAAAGCATATTCTGTTAGAATTATTCACTACACTAGGAATCAACTTGGATCAACTTCTTCAACTCTTCTGGGTATTTCTCAAAATCAACCTGCTCAGCACTTCAGGCGCCGCATCCACCGGTCTTCTCTACAATGAAGCGGTCGGTCGTTTCCTGACAGAGGATCAATTTATTCAGGCTGTGGGGCTTGCTACACTTCTTCCGGGTAGTGATGCGTTACAACTTGCCATGTTTGTTGGGTATACGGTTGCAGGCATCCCCGGAGGGTTTGTCTCGTTGTTCGCTGCGATCCTCCCGCCAACGATTTTGATGTTTGCGCTGGTCTCCGTTCTTCATCGAATTAGGCGTGAGGTGTGGGTGAGCCGATTTGTGGAGGGATTAACACCCGCGGTGGCAGTGTTAATCCTTACGGTAGCATGGAAGGTTTTCAAGAGCGGCATAGGAGATGATTTTGACTGGAGGATCATCGGGTTGGGCGCGGCAAGTTTTATCGCCTATCGGTTTGAGGTACCTGCTCCGCTCGTCATTCTTGCCAGTGGAATTATCGGGACATTACTGTTCAAATGAAAGAACCTTCCAAACTCAGGGCTTGGTTCCGCTTATTTTGGATTTTTCTAAAGGTCAACCTGTTAACAACAGCAGGACCGACTTCAATTGGTCTCTTATATAAAGAGACGGTAGGCAAGATCATGACAGAAGCGCAATTTGTTGAGGCGGTGGGGTTTTCAAATCTTGTGCCGGGCAGTGAGGCTCTCAAACTTGCCATGTTCATTGGCTACTCTGCAGGCGGAGTTGCAGGGATGCTCGCCGCTTTACTGGGCGCGATCATTCCTCCTACTGTAATCATGCTTACCGTTGCATCCATCCTGATTCGTTTTCAGGGCCAGGATTGGATGAAACATCTGGTCAAGGGCATCACGCCTGCTGTTGCGGTCCTGATGGCTTTGGTTTCCTGGCAGTTGTTTCGCGCAAGTAATCCCAAATCCATTAAGTGGCAGCCCGCTCTCCTTGTCGTGCTGAGTTTTGTGGCTTTATATATTGGTATCCTGCCGCAATACGTTCTTGTAGGCGCGGGCATTCTCGGCGTTATTTTATTCGGCAATCGGAGTTTCAGATGAAACCTGAATTTTTGATCGTTACAAACGGATTCAAAGGGACGTGGTCTGCGATTGAATATGGAGCCGCGCTCGCGCAGTCCATGCAGACGAAAGCAACGCTTCTGGGCGTGACCGAGGACCTGAATCCTGCGGCGATAGACGACCACCACCCGTTGGAGGATATCTTCGCGAGCGCCGTTGAACTGTTCCATAAGAATGGCGTGGAGTATAGCCTTGAGGTCCGCAATGGAGTTGCCGAGCAGATCATCCCCGAAGTCGCGAACAAAGGGAATTTCATCACCGTCGTCAGCCCGCTGGGACGCCCGCAATTCAAACGCTGGCTGACAGGTCGTTCGATCCGTTCATTGATGGAACAAGTCCAGGGACCCATCCTGTATGTTCCCGAAACGCGCCTGCCTTTGAAAAAAATATTGATCAGCGCGGGCGGGCTGGGGTACGAGGAGTCCGCGGAGAACATTGCCATCCAGGTGGCAACGGCGAGCAGAGCAGATGTCACGATATTGTACGTCCTCCCTCCCACCGATTTTGATTACCCGTCTACGCGCGGGATGCAGGGTCATTTGGATGATCTCGCAGAGACTGATACCTTGCCCGGCAAGAGTTTAAGAAAAGCGTTGGAGATCGCGCAAAAAGCAGGCTTGAATGCAAAAACCACGGCTCGACAAGGTAATATCGTGGAGGAAATTCTAGCTGAGATTCGTGAAGGAGATTATGACCTGATCTGCATGGGTTCAGCGTTTAGCGCGAATACCTTACGCCAGTATTATGCGCCAAACGTCACTGCTGAAGTTGCAGAGTCTGCGCATTGCCCCGTGTTGAGCGCTCGCTTCACAAAACGTGACGCGTAACCCTTGCGAAGGTTTACAACCTTCGCAAGGCTATTAAAGCCCGGGCGTGTATTTATTTTCCCATTCCTTAATCGCCGCGCGGATGGCGGCTTTGATCTCTGCATCCGGCACATCGTCTATCCCCATAAACTTATTGAGTCCAACGAACACCATTACACCGCCTTCGGGGGATTGCGCAAGGAAGACGCCGCGCTCTGCAAGTGGTGTTCCATTGATGCGCGACTGCAAAACAGAATCAATCTGCGCAACGATGCTATTTGCAGGCACATTGGGACGGTCAGCTTTGGGCATGACGGGTGAGAGAGATGGAATTGGTTGAGGCGTTGAAACTGCCGGTTGATCAGGAGCAGGCTTCGGCTGGGAGAGCCTGCGTTGAGCATCGTCGAAACGAGGCGGGAGCGTTGTCATCGCGGACGCGGAGGGAGTCGTTCCGTCCACCACGGGGCTGATCAGGCTCACTAGTTCGATCACTCGTCTGCGGTGATCGGACGATAACAATGCAGTATTCACGCGCGCGCCATCGAGATCGAGAGTCGGCGATCCGTTTTCGATTTTGATTCGCAGCACACCCGGGTCGTCCACGTGAATAGCAACAGGCGCAGGCGCAGGCTGTTCCTTCTTTTCCTGTTCCTCCTCTCTTATGCGTTTTTTATACCCCGTGTTTCGCCCTTCGTAAACCCCGACAAGATAAAGAACAATGATAGCCGTTATCCATCCAAAGATTGACCAGTTGATTTCCATAGTTCACCTTGCCGTTTGTCTGATTAAGTAGCGGCATTATAAAATGATTTGCAGGCAGGCGGTCAATTCTGCAATCCAGATATTATGCGGCACTTCGTGACCTTTGACACCTGGGACAAAAGTGTGTGCCGCGTTGACCAACGGTTATACGTTTGATTTTTGTGCCGCACGTTGTACACGGCTTCCCTTCGCGATCATACACCCGAAAATAATTTTGGAATTCTCCGCCGCGATAGACCCAGTCAATGGAAGCGCCGTTGCGGCGTATACCTTCGTTCAATACCCTGCGGATCGCGTCATGCAACGCCTCAGCCTGTTTCGCCGTCACTGAATCGGACGCTCGCAACGGATGCAGTTTCGCGATGTGCAGGGCTTCATCAGTATAGATGTTGCCAAGCCCGGCGAGAAATGTCTGGTCGAGCAGTAACGGTTTGAGTTGGCGGTGTTTTTTGTGCAATGCCGAGTGAAGCCATTGAGATGAAAAGCCTTTGCTCAATGGTTCGGGACCTAGCTTGCCAAGAATATCTTCCGGTTGTGATGTTAACCACACGCGCCCGAATTTTCGTGTGTCGTTGAACACCAGGTTGCTCAAGCCGCCGTTCTCGGCGGCGGAATCCTGTGTTGAGGACGGTGCAGGAAGCAAAGTTAGGATTAACCGATCGTGTTTTTCCGGTTTGATCGTACTATCTCTGATGAATAGGTCGCCGCTCATGCGCAGGTGAACGAGGAGGCTGAAGGCTGAAAGATGAAGGATAAAATATTTCGCTCGGCGACCCACATCAAGAATTTTCTGCCCTTTGATCTGCTCCTTGAATTTTTTTGGCGATGGCGTGGCAAGTGTGCGCGACCAGCGCAGGTCGGCTGAGAGAATCGTCCTGCCGACCAAATCAGGTTTTAATTTTCGCGCGATGGTTTCAACTTCGGGGAGTTCGGGCATGGTTAGCGGTTAGCTTTCAGCGGTGAGCTTTTAGCGTTCTTGCTAAATGCTCACCGCTAATTGCTGTTACTCGTTGAACATCTCTCCCACACTGCGCCCCTCATGCGCGCGGCGGATCACTTCCCCCAGCATCGGCGCAATCGAAAGGACAGTGAGTTGTCCTTTCAACAGTTTCACTTTTTTAGGCGGGATGGGTACTGTGTCTGTGGTGATGATCTGTTTGATGGGCAGTTTAGCCAGCCGTTGTGCGGCGTCTTCCGAAAAAATCGGATGGATGAATGCGAGATAGACATTCCGCGCGCCATTCTTTTTAACCACACCCACTGCCTGCTCGATGGAGCCGCCGGTCAGCACTTCGTCGTCTACAATCAGCACATCGCGCCCTCTGACGTTGCCGATAAGCGTTAGCGCTTTAGCTTTTGAGTCGTTACCACTGCGCCTCTTCTCAATGAAGGCAATGGGCGCGTTCAAGTCGTGGGCGTAATTTCGACCCTTTTTGGCGAAGCCCAGGTCAGTGGCGACGACGACGGGGCTTTTCATTTTCGCGCGCAGGTTCTTGTTAATGTAATCGGTGACCATGTGCGAGGCTGTCAGCACATCGCCCGGGATGGAGAAGAATCCCTGGATCTGACCGGCATGTGGATCAAACGTCATGTAGCGGTCCGCACCTGCGCTTTCGATCATGTCTGCCACCAATCGCGCGGTGATGGGCACGCGCGGCTGGTCTTTCTTATCCGAGCGCCCATAACATAGATAGGGAACAACTGCAGTGATGCGCGCGGCAGAATCCAAACGCAGGGTCTGGATCATGATGAGCAATTCCATCAGGTTGTAGTGAACGGGAGACGATGTTGTTTGAATGACGTACACATCCTGTCCGCGCGCACTACTCTTCAATTTCACGAAGATGTTTTCGTTGGGGAACTGGATCACTTCTCTTGGGTTGAGTTGTTGCCCCAGATAATCCGCGATCTTCTGCGAGAGACCGGGCGAACCCGACCCCGCGTATAACTTGATCTCACCGTACATTTTTATTTCATGATGAGCATGTTGCATAAACTCTTCTCCTTATTTTCCCGCCCCTCTCTCACTGGGAGAGGGTCGCGAAGCACGCCGAAGGCGATTGGGGTGAGGGGCATTTCCGTTCAAAAGGATTTTCACTGCCTCATACGGCGAGAGATCCCTATTCATCACTTTTTGTATGACTTCTTCATATCTTGTATGCTGGACGCCTGCACGGAATCGATTCATCAACTCAACCTGAAGCGCCGCCTCCAACTCGGACCCAAGCCTGGTTCGGTCACGATCAGCCCAATCGCCGCTGACGCGTAAATGCGCAACGTGTTTGGCAATGGACTCAGCCAATTCCGCGATGCCTTTGCCTTCCGTCGCGACGGTCTTATTGATCGGGGGAATCCAGATGTTCATGTCACTCTGAGCCGTCGAAGACGCCGAAGGGTCTCCCACTAACATCGCCTGCCCGTGATGGCGAAAAACGCGTTTCGTCGGATGGGCAAGCTCGAGCGTAGTCCGAAGCGCACGTTCCGTGTGTTCCACTCCCGGGCGATCCGCTTTGTTGATAACGAGCACATCTGCGATTTCAAGGATCCCGGCTTTGATGGCTTGAATTTCATCGCCGAGACCGGGCGCCTCAACGACAATGGTTGTATGCGCGAGTCGCGCGATATCCACTTCGCTTTGTCCCGCGCCGACGGTTTCGATGATGATAATTTCATACCCAGCGGCATCGAAGACTTGCGTGAAGGATGCGGTTGTTTGCGCGATGCCGCCCAGCGAACCGCGTGTCGCCATCGAACGGATGAAGACGCCGTCGTCGCCTGAAAGATCGCGCATTCGTACACGGTCACCCAACACTGCGCCGCCCGTGAACGGACTGGACGGATCAACCGCGATAATCGCGATTTTCTTATTTTCGCTTTTTCGATAATGCAATACGAGTTGATTGACGAGCGATGATTTTCCCGTCCCCGGCGCGCCGGTGACTCCGATAAGATGCGCCCTACCCGTGTGGGGGAAGAGTTCCGTGAGCGCGGCGCGCCCATCGGCTGAATCGTTTTCCACTTGAGTGAGCAGTCGCGCCAACGCGAGTCTGTTGCCTTCGAGGATGGAATGGGATGAAGAAACTCTCATTAATTCACTTTAAATAATAAGTCGATATGTTTTTCTTGACTTGCGCGCTCAATTGCTTTTAAATATTGCATCTGCCTGCTTAGAGCGTTGGAAATCCTCACATAACCTAACTTGGGTGGGTTGGCTAAAATCTCATTTGCAAGTTCGTTTGCTTCACTTTCATCTGTTAGAAGAAATAAGTCGAACATAAAAGCCATCAAATCTTCTTTGTTGCCTTCGTTCTCCAGAATACTTATCAAACCCTTTGTTGTTTGATAATCTGCGGTTCTATCGTGGTTCATAAAAAGCGTGTGAAGAATATTCATGGTGGCGCTTCTGGATTTTGTGTTATCAGTCTTTTCATACATAAACCACAAAAGAGAACACCCTAAACCATAGATTTTCTGCCAAACCGACTTGAAAGGATACGATGAATAAGGTTGGTAGATGTCAGTAAATCGTATATCAACCTGTAAATCAGGGAAATCTATTCCGCTCGTTGAATTGCCTCCTTCAAAATCATACTTGTTTCGCAAATGCTCTTTGAATTTATGCTCCAGATACATGTCAACTTCTTTGCTGTCTGTTATGCCAAACAGACTTTTTTCTTTGTGGCGAGACTCTGCGCGTGAAAATGTCTGCGCTTCTCGTTTTAAAGTTTCAATGGTCAGTTTGGGCATTTGGTCTCCAAGGCTTTGTTAGGCGCTCTGGCTTTTAGGGGGCAACGCCCAAAATTAAAACTGGTATATCAATATCTGAAACGCCGCGTTGCTCTAAGTCCCAAACAAATTGTTCAAAATAAGAAACACCTGAAGACATATCTTCGGCTAATTCTTTCACTGGAACAATTTCTATACCGACATCAATAAACCCCATATTGTGAAAAATTGTCATCTTGGCACAAACATTGTAGACCATGAAAGAATACTTACCAAATTGCACTTCAACGCCAAGTTTGTTTTTGATGAAGTCTATTTCCCTAAAAGCGCCTTTGGTAAGTCTAGGCGGCTCATATCCCTCACGGTAATATTGTGTCGGATAATCGCAATAAACTTTTTTCTTCTCCCAACCCAATTTCAAAAAATCATCGCTTATCGCTTTGTTGAGGGAGCGAGGGCTATATAAAATCTTGTCGCGCATAGTCTTTTCTAGGCTTTGCTTCGTTTTATGTCCTTTAGTCTCAACATTGGCAAGGATTTTTTCTACTTCGCCCAATTCCTTTGTATATTTCTTTTTGACAGCGTCTTCGCCGCCATTGAAAGAATAAACACCGGCAATTTTCATTTTTTGTACTCTCCCTTTCCGTCCAAAAGTTGATTTTGCTGATAAGCGGATTTCCATTCATCGGGTATTTGCGACACGCTATCCTTCCCTGTAGGTTGATAAACAGGAGTACCGAGTTGACGATAGCCAAGTGTTCCGTTGAAATAAGCAAGGATACGCTCTTGGGCTAGTTGACAATATTCTTTTTCTTTATCACTTCCTACTACACGCCTATTATTTTTAATTGCCGCAAGCAGAGATGAGCCAACACCAGCAAAAGGATCTAAAACCCAATCATCTTCATTCGTCAATGCAAGAACACAACGCTCCACCAATTCAATTGGATATTGGCAGGGATGCTCTGTCTTTTCAGGATGATTCGCTTTCACATTTGGAATATCCCAAATTTCTTGTTCCCAATCTTGTAAAACAACTTCCCACACATCAGATGGATTCTTTCCTAATGGATTACCAGAAAGTTGTCCTTTCTTCTCGCCTTTGAAATGGCGTTTTCCAGGGTATTTAGATGGAACACGAACACTATCAAGATTGAATAAATATTTATCGCCTTTTGTGAACCATAAAATGGTTTCATATCTCCCAGAAAAACGTTTGGAAGCATGAAGCCCATGACCGAAACGCCAAATGATCCGATTTCGCAAGTTCAAACCGAGTTTTTTGAATATTCCGTAATACAAAATATCCAAAGGATAAACTTCACCATCTTCTACAAAATTGCCCACTTGCCAGCATAAACTACCGCCATCTTTCAAGACTCGATATAGTTCAGCGATAATTTCAGTTTGCTTTTCAAGGTATTTTTCAATATCAACACGGTGTTCATAATCTTTCCCAAGATTATAAGGAGGAGAAGTGATTACTAATTGAATTGTTTTATCAGGAATTTCAGCAAGCAAATCTTGAACATTGCCATTAAATAAGACAATAGCGGCGTCGCTTTTGAAGTGGTCGTGAATTGGTTTAGGGGATTGGAATAGTGGTAGGCTCATAAGACTATTTTACTCTAATCAAAGAAAGCAAATTTTCACTTTCAGCTATTCAACCCCCTTTACTTTCTTTGTGAAGAAAGCACAATAGCTATGACTCAAACTACTTCACTGCCTCACGAACATCCTTGATAATGTCATCCGTGGATGAACCCGGACCGTAAATGCCGGTGATGCCCATCTCTTTCAGGCGCGGCATATCTTCATCGGGGACAATGCCGCCGATGAACACTTTGACCTGATCCTGCCCGTTGGCTTTGAGTAATTCCATGATGCGCGGGGCAAGCGCCATGTGCGCGCCTGAGAGGATGGATAAACCAACCACATCCACATCCTCCTGAAGCGCGGCTTCGGCGATCATCTCAGGGGTCTGGCGCAAGCCTGTGTAAATCACTTCCATGCCGGCATCGCGTAACGCGCGTGCCACCACTTTTGCGCCGCGATCATGCCCATCCAAACCTGGCTTGGCAACAAGTACACGGATCCTTCGACCTTGCTCACGACTCGTTTTTCGTTCGGTCATCTTTCCTCCGCGGTGAATTGATGCGGTGATTATACTATGCCGACGGATGGATAAAATTGCGCGATTGCCTTCCGTTGATTCGCAATGTCTTTGAAATTTACAGCCCTCTTTCTTGCGTTTGGTCGTGTATAAAATATGCTATACTTTGCTCATGCAATCAAAAATGGCTTGGTCACAGTGGGCAGAATCCTTGCGGCGATACAACATGGATGGACTTGTTGCCTGGTTTCTTGAAGCAGGCGCCCCATTGACGGTACTCGGCGCGCAGGTGATCTACATAACACAGCCTTTCCTTGGCGGGAAAGAATCAAACGAGATTGCACACATGCTTGAAGAAGAGAATGAAACATCAGCCTTTGCACGTTATTTACGCGGAGAGGTCTCATGATGATTGCTTTTGGCATTCCTGTTTTCGCGGCGGCGCTTTTGCTCGCCTTCACATTGTGGCGGCGAAGATCACCAGCCTCCTTGCGTCGTATTGACGCGTATGATCGCCTCAACCGCGAAGCGGGGCTTGCCGTCGAAAATGGAAAGCGCTTGCACATCTCACTCGGGCGCGGCAATTTATTTACATCACTCGGCGCGTCGGCATTGGCGGGGCTTGCCATGTTGCGAAAACTTGCAGAACGGACATCGGTCAGTGATCGTCCGCCGATTGTCACATCCGGCGACGCCGCGCTGACGATTCTTTCGCAGGACACATCACAATCCGGTTATCGCGCGGCTGGGGCGGAGGAACAATTCCGCGTCAGCGCGGGACGGATGACTGGTCTCTCACCTTTTGCCTACGCGGCAGGGACGATTCCCGTCGCGCGCGATGAAAACGTCTCCGCGAATATCTTGATCGGCGATCTCGGCGCCGAGTCCGCGCTGATGGTGGAGGCGGCAGACCGGCAGGATTCAACCCTGATCGCGGCGAGCGATAACCTTGCAGGACAGTCAATTTTCTATGCCTCCGCGCAAGACCCGTTGATCGGGGAAGAGTTATTTGCCGCGGGCGCGTATGTTGGCGCGGGCGCCTCTCACGAAGCAAGTTTACAAGTGCAGGATGTTCTGCGCTGGCTTGTGATTCTTGTCATTCTCGGCGGCGCGGCATATAGATTATTAGGGTTTAGTTTTTAATGCGAGTCTTTACTGCGGTATTCGCCATCGCTTCGGGGTTCATTGTGTTGTTGGGATATTTCTTTCCCATACAGCCTTTGAGCCAGTTGAGGTTGATCCTCACCGATTGGGCAATCGTCATTGCAGGTTTTTCGGTGTTGATCGGAATCTTCAATTTGATTATGGTGCAAATGGAAAAGATTCGCACTCGTCAAAAAGGGAGCGGGTACGGGGCGTTGCTGGTTGTAGCCCTCATTTTCACATTTGGCATTGGCTTGTTGCTGGGACCGGAAGACCCTCTCATGCACCTGGCTGTGGACGCGGTCATCGTGCCGGTGGAAGCCGCGCTCATGGCGATCCTTGCCGTCACTTTGATCCTCGCAAGCATTCGTCTTCTGCGCCGCCGCGTGGATTTAATGTCTGTTCTATTTTTGCTGTCGACTGTCTTCTTTTTGCTTGCAATCATGCCGAAGCCTTTCGATACGATTCTGATAGATCAACTCATTATTGATGTCGCTGGAATGTTTTCACGGGGCGGCGCGCGCGGATTGTTGCTTGGCATTGCATTGGGAACTTTGCTCACAGGCTTGCGTGTGTTGCTTGGTGTGGACCGTCCGTACGGGGGCAATTGATAATGGCTGATATCCGTTGTCCGAGTTGTGGAAAGAATAACCCCGATTTTCTAGATGCCTGTCAGTTTTGCCAGACTCCGCTGAAGCCTGAGTCCATGTTGCATATCGGTGAAAACCCGGTGAAGAAAAACACTGGCGAGCTTGAACCGATCCTTCCGCAATGGTTGAAGGACGTGCGTCAGCAGGGCAGGGATTCAGCGAAGGAAGATGCCGCAGAAGAAGCCGCCAAGCCCAAGGTCCAGAAAAATGAAGCGCCCGATCTTCTAGCGGGGCTTGCATCCCAGGCGCGATCCGATGAAGATGAGATTCCAGATTGGCTCGCGAGTATTAATCCCGCAACCAAGCCAAAACGTGTTGAGACTCCTGCCGCTGAACCTGAAAAAGATTTTTTCGCACAATTTAACAAAAGCGAACCCGCGCCAGCCGCGCCGGTGAATGAGCCTGTTCAGGAAGATGTTCCAACATGGATGTCTGGCACAACGGAGACTCCGCAAGCCGCGGAAGAAAAAGATGAACTATCGGAATGGTTCATGAAGGCATCGGCTGAACCAAGTGCGCCTGTTGAAATTGAGTCGAATGAATTCGACGCGATGGACAATGCCGACTCGCCTACGTTTACTTTCAAAGAATCTGCAACTCCCGTTGAGAAAAAAGAAGATGAGGATCTTGGCTGGCTTCATTCGCTCGAAGATTCATCGAAGCAATCCTTTGACTCTTCGACAGCCCTTCGACAGACTCAGGATAACAGTTCAGGGCAGGGCTTTGCTCAGGATACACCTGCAACACCGCAATCAGATGCGGGTTTTCTGCCCGCCGCCGATTCGACGCAACCCTCTTCACAACCGGAAGATTTAAGTTGGTTGAATGAACTTGGCGGCGTTGATATAGGCATATCGCGTCAACCCGAACAGGTTAAGCCATCTGCGCCTCAAGAAGATATGAGCTGGTTGAATCAGCTTGGCGCTGTATCTGAACCTACCGCGCAAGAATCAGCCTCGCCACAACCTGCCGCTCAAAAAGATGATCTGGATTGGTTGAACAATCTTGGCGGGCAGGCTGTCACCCCATTTGAAGAAAAACCCGCGCAGGGCGAATTGAGTTGGTTGAAAAATCTTGACGAGCAACAGGGTATTGAAACGCCATCCGATCCCGTGTCCCCGTTTGTGCCGCGGCGCACGGCTCCGCTCGATGGAGAATCAAATCAGGATTCCATGCCTGAGTGGTTGAAGAGCGCGACGGAAGAACCTTCGATGCCGCCTCCAGGGGCGCTCTCTGAATGGTTCCGTGAGACGAATCAACCGTCTCGTTTCGACGATGCGCAACACGGACCTTCCAAGCCTGAACCCTTCGATCAGACTCAGGGTGAGCCTGCTTCTACTGAATCGAATGTTTTCGCATCTGCAAGTGAATCCGCATCCCTCTCAAGCCAGGATGTTGATTCATTATTTTCCGTGGATATGCCAGACTGGCTCTCGCGACCCGAACCCGGCGCGGATGATTCACCTTCACAAAAGACCGGAATACAAACCGATGATTCACTCGCCCCCGTTGACCTGCCTTCCTGGGTACAGGCGATGCGCCCCGTTGAATCGGTGATCGCGGAAACGCCGGATACTGAAAACCAGCCAACTGAAAAAGAAGGTCCGCTGGCGGGCTTGCAAGGCGTGATCCCTATCGCGCCGATTGGTTCATCACGCCGACCCAAGGCGATTTCATTAAAGTTACAGGCAACAGATGAACAACAATCTGGCGCGGCATTATTCGAAAGAATTCTCGCAGGCGAAACAAACCCGCGGTCCCTTGTCAGCCAGGCAACCATCACAACACCACGCGCTTTGCGCTGGTTGGTGACGGGTCTTTTCATTATTGTCCTGGGTGCGATGGCTTACCTGCGGTCGGAAGCGATGCCGGTTTCCGCCGCCCTGCCTATCGAAGTCAGGTCCGCATCCAGCGTAATCGCGCGCCTCCCGCAAAACTCATTTGTGTTGGTGGTGATGGATTACGAACCCGCTCTCGCCGCTGAAATGGAAGCTGTGAGCGGGCCGATGTTGGATCAACTCGTGCTGACGACCCGCGCGCGCTTGTCTTTCATTTCCACCTCCCCCAACGGCTCAGCCCTGGTGCGCCGGCTTCTGACGAATACCGGAATCAGTGTACCTGCTCCGAATGGGCTCGATTACAAACCGGTCCAAAACTATAACAATCTGGGTTATTTGCCCGGCGGTCCTGCAGGGGTACGTGAGTTCGTTGAATCTCCAACTACCGCGATGCCGCTGGCAGATGTGACCAACTTTTCAGAATACGCGGCGGTCATCGTGCTGACAGACCATACGGAATCCGGTCGTGTTTGGGTTGAGCAGTTGGAAGCGCGAAATCAAGTGGATACGTATTTCGCTTTTCAGCCTCTTTTGTTTGCCGCCAGCGCGCAGGCGGGTCCGATGCTGCAGCCGTATTTCTCCTCCAATCAGATTACAGGTATGGTGAGCGGGCTTTCGGATGCAGTGAGATATGAGTTCGTCAATAACAGCAGGCCCGGGACTGCGCGAATCTATTGGGATTCATTTGGCGCCGGCTTATTGATGGCGGTTATCCTGATCACGATCGGCAGTTTGTGGAGTTTGTTTATGGGCATCCGTGCGCGGCGCGCAGAAGCGGAACTGGGATAAGACTTATGTCGTTTGATTTCCTCTCTGCGGTTGCCGGTCTCATCCTCACCCTGATGATCTTTAGTTATCTGATCGGCGATAACCCCTTGTTCCGAATCGCTGTGTATCTGTTTATTGGTGTTGCCTCAGGGTATGCCGCCACGGTGATATGGCATTACGTGCTTTTGCCAAAATTATTCCAGCCTTTGCAAACGGGCGACCCAAATCAACTATTATTTGCCATCCTTCCATTAATTCTTTGTGTTTCACTGCTCGCGAAACTTTCACCGCGCATTTCGTGGATCGGGAATTTTGCGATGGCGATCCTCGTTGGTGTGGGCGCGGCGGCGGCTATCGGCGGGGCAGTGCTTGGGACTTTAATCCCCCAGGCTCAGGCTTCGATGGACGCGCTTGATTTCCGATCCGCCGCGAGCGGTACGGAAGCATTGTTCAAATTGATCGAAGGAGTCGTCATGCTGGCGGGGACGGTCTTCACGCTCGGATATTTCCAATTCAGCGCGGGACGCGCACCCGATGGAACGCCAAAACGACATGTCATCTTTGAGGGCATCGCGTGGATTGGGCGTATCTTTATTGCCATCACGTTCGGTGTGCTGTTTGCCGGAGTTTATATGGCGGCACTGACTGCCATGATCGAACGATTAACTTCCATGATAAATTTCATTCGTCAATTGATTGGGTTCTAACCTATGCCTGCATCGCTTGTCCAAAACGAATCCATCCTAGCCATTGACGTGGGCGCGGCAGTGACGCGCGCGGTGCTCTTCGATGTTGTCGAAGGGCAATATCGTTTTGTCGCGTCGGGTCAGGCTCCGTCCACGGCAGACGCGCCGTTCAAGGATACCGGTCTTGGAGTTCGTGAAGCGATCAAAAATTTACAAAACATTACCGGCGCCACCCTGCTCGGACCGAACGACAATAATTTGATCTCACCCTCCCAGCCGGATGGTTCAGGTGTGGATGCCGTCGTCGCCACCATTTCAGCCGGTGCCGCGGTAAAAACTGTTGTGGTGGGTTTGCTCCCGGATGTTTCCCTGCAGAGCGCGCGGCGATTGGCAGAGTCCACTTACAGCCGCATTGTGGAGACGCTCGATCTTTCGGATCATCGCAAGCCCGACCAGCAATTAGATAGCATCGTCCGATCACGCCCCGATCTTGTTCTTCTCACCGGCGGCACGGATGGAGGCGCGTCGCGTTCGATCCAGAAAATGCTCGAAGCGGTTGGCTTGGCATGTTACTTAATGCCCGAAGAAAAACGCCCGATGGTGCTGTACGCAGGTAATCAAAAACTTGCAGGTGATGTGCAGGAGTTGCTGGGCGGGCACGCAGGCAAACTGGAGATCAGTTACAACGTCCGCCCTTCGCTCGAAACGGAAGACCTTGAACCTGCCAGCCATGAACTGGCATCGCTTGTGGTGAAGCTTCGTCAGCGTCAGATCAAGGGCGTGGATGAACTTTATCTGTGGGCGGCGGGAAATCTTTTGCCCACCGCGTATGCGCAGGGACGGATGATCCGCTTCCTCAGCAAGTTGTACGAATCGACGCGCGGGTTGTTGTGTGTGAACATTGGCGCATCTGCCACAACGGTTGCCGCAGGCTTTGCAGGCGAGTTAACTCTGGGTGTGTACCCTCAATTTGGGTTGGGTGATAATCTTGCGGGCTTGTTGCAACATACCGAGATCGAAGAGATCATGCGCTGGATGCCGCTCGATATTTCATCGAACACCTTGCGCGAATATCTTTTCCAGAAATCGTTGTATCCCTCTGCCATTCCCGCGACGAAAGACGAGCAAGCCATTGCGCAGGCAATTGCACGGCAGGCGTTGTATCTCGCAGTGCGCACCGCGCAAAAGGATTTCCCCGCCAGCGCGCGACCTGCACAAAAAGATCTGATGCCGAAACTCGATTTGATCCTTGCGGGCGGAGGCGTGGTGAGTGAAGGCGCGTCGCTGGGGCAGAGTCTGCTGTTATTGCTCGATGCGATCCAACCGGTTGGCATCATGCCCATTTTGCTCGATCAAAATAATTTACTCCCGTTGCTCGGAGCCGCGGCTTCCCGTAATCATTACCTGCCAGTGCAGGTGATCGAATCGGGCGCGTTCATTGGGTTGGGGACGGTCGTCTCGGTGATGGCTTCCGCGAGTTATGGCGACCAGGTACTGCGGGCGAAATTAACATACGAAGACGGGACGGAAGCGCGCGCGGATGTTAAATTCGGTGGGCTGGAAATTTTGCCCCTGCCCAGCGGGCAGACGGGACGCCTCAGTTTGCAACCGCTTCATCGTGCAGACGCAGGCTTGGGCGCGGGAAGAAGCGGCACGATCTCGGTGACAGGAGGCGCGATGGGAGTCGTCATTGATGCGCGTGGGCGCCCGCTTCAACTCCCATCCGACCCGGTTCGTCGTCGTGAACTCATGAAGAGATGGTCTTACGCGGTGGGAGGTTAGATGCTTGCGCCTGTGTTGCACGTGTTACCGCTGACAACGATCGTGCGCGAACGGACGTTGCCTGTCGCGGGCAAGGTGAGCGCGCATATGAACCAGCGCGTCAGCCCGACGGATGTGATCGCCGAGGCGAACTTTGCGCGTGAACATGTGTTGCTGGATGTGGCTCGCACGTTTAATATCTCTGCAAACGCCGCGGACAAATTGATCCGCGTGAAAGCCGGCGACCGATTAATGGTGGGCGCGCTGGTAGCAGAGGGTAGTGGTATTTTCGCTCAAGCGATCAAAGCGCCGCGCGCGGGGCGTGTAATGGTTTCAGGCGGCGGGCAGGTATTGATGGAGGTGGGCGACGCGCGGATTGAATTACGCGCGGGCTTGCCGGGTGTGGTGACGCAGGTGATCGCGGAACGCGGTGTGGTGATTCGCACAGCGGGTGCGTTGATCCAGGGTGTGTGGGGGAACGGGCGCATTGACAATGGTTTGATGGTGAGCCTGATCGAAAAGCCTGACGATGTGTTGACCGCAGACCGCCTTGACGCGAGCCTGCGCGGGTCTGTCATCCTGGGCGGGCATGTGCGCGATGCAGATACATTGCGCGCCGCGGCGGAATTGCCGGTGCGTGGGTTGATTCTTTCAAGTTTATATTCGCCGTTGATCGCAAACGCATACCAGATGAAGTACCCCATTCTGGCGCTGGAGGGATTCGGCGCGATACCGATGAACTCTGCCGCGTTCAAACTTCTGACAACCAACAATAAACGCGAAGCCACAGTGAACGCCGAGCATTTTGATCGTTACGCGGGTAATCGCCCTGAGGTGATCATTCCGTTGCCGGTTTCATCGGAACCCGAGGAGCCTGGCACGTATGAAACGTTTGCAGTGGGGCAAACGATCCGTATGCGCCGCCCGCCCCATGCGGGGATGATCGGAACGATATCCAACCTGAGATCGGGACTCAGCGAGTTGCCAAGCGGTCTGCGCGCCTCTGCGGCAGATGTGAAACTTGAAAACGGCGAGAGCGTGATCGTGCCTTTGGTAAATTTGGAAGTTGTGGGATAATTTGAACTATCATTTGTCCTTCGACTGCGGGTCTCGGCTACTTGCGCCTCGACCCTCCGCTCAGGACGAAGATCAAGAAGAGGAGAGTGAACGATGACAGCCTTTGACAACGACGATGTAACGTACGACGACAACCCGCCGGAGGAATCAAACAACCGCACGTTCCTATTTGTGGCTGGCGGTTTGGGTGTGCTTGTTTTGCTCGCCATCCTTTGCCTTGCTGGATATTTCATATTCTTCTCGGGTAATGCAAGTCAATCTGCTGAAGAAACCGCCCTGGCGCAAGCCACGCAGCAAGCCGCGACCATCCAGGCGGGATTAACGCAGACTGCCATCGCCCAAGCCCTCACTGTGACCGCGGGAGCGACAGCCACGCTTCCTCCCACGAGTACGCCTGTCATCGCCCAGCCGTCAGTGACCGTTACATCCACGTCGAATCCTTCCACCGCCACCGTCGGCGCGGCGTTCACGCAAATTGCCAACTCCACACAGACGATCATCCCCACCTCCACTGCGCTGCCGAACACTGGCTTCGCAGATGATGTTGGTATTCCGGGTATGTTCCTCGCCGCGCTCGCGCTTGTGGTTGTGATTTTCCTTGTGAGAAGGTTGAGAGTAGTGCCGACGAGATAGTTTTTTCTTTGAATATATAGACCCTAAAGACTTTCATCTTTAGGGTCTATTTTGTTTTCTAACGGCTTGCGTTACCTGCGTGTGGGCGGGCGTGGACAATGCTTGGGAGCAGGAAAAACTCGAAGCCCGAAAAATTCTCGAAAATGCCGCAGAATCCCACACGTCAGGTGCACGCTTTGTTAGGCGGAGCGTACATATTATTCGAACTCGGTGATCTCCCACGGAGTCTGGTTAAAATCAGAGTAGCGAACCCATTTAGGCGAAACCTTAAAGAAGGCC
>Ga0247727_10004384_pt1 | contig 29973 bp, 20 predicted proteins | sample WisWelCaveWW1625_FD_202498 | JGI IMG/M metagenome (GOLD analysis project Ga0247727, IMG submission 202498) | Biofilm microbial communities from Wishing Well Cave, Virginia, United States - WW16-25 | ecosystem: Environmental > Aquatic > Deep subsurface > Groundwater > Cave microbial mat | place...
GCGGCCAGTAGACCGTCACGGTTTGCCGGATGATCTCGCCGGGCGTCCACTCGTACGGCGGGTGCTGCCGCGCGGTGAGGAAGTAATCCTGGGACAGCACCTGCGCGCCGCCGCGGTGCATTTCGAGGTTCACGCGGTAGTCCTCGAAAACGTTGTGCGGCGCCGTCCAGTACTGGGAAAACTCGCACAGGTAGCGGTCGCGGCGTTTCCAGTCGTAACCGAGGAAGCGGAGCCCGCCGGCAAAGTCGGCTACCACGGGATGCGACGGCGCGGCCGCCGCGAGTCTCGTCCACGGCGCTTCTCGCTCGTAGATCGCGGCCTTGACCTGGTGGCCGAGGCTCACTTTCGCGCGGAGGCGAAACGGCAGCTCGCCGCGATCGAGCCGCGCTTGCAGCTCGTCGTTGACGCGGTTGAAGTCCTCGACGAGATCGTGGCTGTGAAAGCCCTCCGCCATGAGCAAAAAGCGGGCGTCTTGCCGATAGATCTCCTCGACGGTCCGCTCGATCGAGGTTTCCGCGTATCCCAGCGACTTGAAGTGCAGAGGATACTGCTTGTAGGTTCGGAGGTACTCGAACAGGTTGGCGTTGAAGAAGGGATGCTCGACGCCGACAAAAACGTGGCGCGGCCGCAGCGACGAGGGGCCGATGCGCTGCAAGGCCTCCAGAACCCGATGCTGATCCCAGTTGCCGGCCGTGTCGGGCGGACGCGCCCACCCCAGGTCCCGGCTGAAGACCACGAAAGGACCGAGCCGCACTGGGTCGTCGTGATAGTGGCCGCTCTCGGTGAGCGCCGCATACAGACGGACGGGAAAAATCGCGAGCAGCGTCGCCAGAATCGCCCGCTGGCCCGGAAGCGGCGCAGCGCGGAACAGCCAAGCGGCCAGCGCGACCGCCACGACCGGCAGCACCGGGAGCACCAGCCGGATCTCCCGGTTGCGGGCGATGAGCAGCGCCGCCGCGGGCAGCGCAAACCAACTCAGCAGCAGCCACTCGCGCTCGCTCCAGGCCACGCGGAGACGGCTCGCCGCCAGCGCCCAGAGACCGAAGACGACCACGGCGGCCGTGTAGTAGAACGACACCCCTTGATTGATGACCTGGTGAAACCAGTGCGAGAACCCGGGACCGCCGTAGAGGCCGCCGATCTCGCCATAGCCCGCCTGCCACGCGTAGCGCAGAATGGTCGCCAGGTGAAAGGAATACCAGGTCGCCGCCAGACCTAGCGCTGGGAGAACCACCGGCGCGGCATCGCGCAGCAGCGAGCGTCCCGCGGGCCGCTCCCGCAGCCGCAGCGCCAGCGTGATCAGCGCCGGCCCCGCCACGTACAGCAGAAACGCAATCTTCATCAGCAGGCCCAGGCCCGTTACGATCCCCAGCGCCAGGCACTCGCGGCGGCGCGTCAGCCGCTCCGATGCCACCAGGTAATACATCCAGGCCACGATCAGCGCCGTCAGCCCGTAGTCGGCCAGAACGAACCGCGAGAGGCCGTACGCCAGCGGCATGGTCTGAAAGAACACCACCGCGGCGACGCCCGCTCCGGCCGAAAACCATCGCCGGACGAGCAAGAACAGATAGACGTTGGCGACGACGAGGAACACGAAATTCACGAGCAGCGCCGACTGCGGCCGCGCTCCCAGCAGCATGTAGAACGGCAGCGGCAGGACCGAGATCAGCGGGGCCTTGGTGCGGAACGAACTGGCGTAAGCGGAACAGAAATCCGCGACGCCCCCTGCGGTGAGGCGGTGGTAGAAGTGGAGGCTCGCTTCGAGAAACCAGGCGTCGTCGAAAGTGGGCGGGCGTTTGTTGGCGCCGATCCAGGAGCGGTTCGCCGCGAGCAGCGCCAGGGTGACGAGCGCCAGCGCCACCCACCACAGCCGGCCGCCGCGCGACTCGGTTCCACCGATCACGGCGTCACCGCCGTCTCCGACTCCCCGAGTCGAACCGGCGCCCGGCCTTCCGAGGCCTGATAAAACTCGAGCCGGATCCGATCGGTCGCCGGGAAGGAGTGGAGGCGCAGAGTCTGCTCCCAACGGCAGGCGCCGCCATGCCCCGTGACGTCTGGCTCCGCCCACAGCACCGGCAGCACTCCCATGATGCGGCCCTCGAAACGCTCGCTCCAGCGGTGGAACTCTCCACGCTCGAAAAAGCTGGCTACCAAGGAGTGATAGGTTCCCGGCGTGCCGGGCGTCTCAACGTCCAGCGAGAGCAGTGTGTCGGCGCCGTCGCGGCGGGCGGAGACATGTTCCACGTGGAACAATCCTTTCGCCGGCGCGCAGCGCGAGGAAACCACCTGGTAGGGAAGCCGCTCGAGGGGATTGGTCTCGTAGAGCAGGCGGCCGCCGCTCCAGCCGCGAAAGTGCACGTCGAGGGCCTCGCGCGTCGGGCGATAACGGAAGCCGGCGGCGCCGTACAGGCCGTGCGTGTGCAGGAAAATCCCCGAGGGCGCCGGGACGCCGCTGAGCGAGCCGGTGAATCCGGCCGGCGTCCGAAACTTGTCGCGCAGGAGCAACGACGGACCATGCTGCGCGTCCTGCGGCCGGATCAGGTAGGCCGGCCCCAGATTTTCCGGGAATCCTTCGAGCACGAGAATCCGGTTCCCTTCCAGCTGTGGCCGCAAACCGTCGAAGAGCTGTTTCTTGGCCGCGAAGGCGTCTTCCCAATAGCGGGCTTCGCCGCGGCTGGCGGCAGCGAACAGGAAGACGGCGCCGCCGAGGCTAAGATAGAGCAAGAGACCTGGTAGCAGATCTGCTACCAGGTTCCGGCGCGGGCCGGGCAATACGACCGCGAGGAGAGCAAACAGGCCCAAGGACGGCAGATAGTGATGTCGCGGCGCCAGGTGCCACAGCCAGGCGGGCAGGTACGCGGCCACAAAGAAGGCCGGGGCAATCGCGATGAGCCATTTGCCGGCGGGAAGGCGCTCCGTCGCCGGCGCTCGCCGGGCGAGCCACAAGGTCAATGCTGTGACAACGCCCGCCGCGACCGCCGCCAGCAGCCAATCTGCCGCCTGTGCGCGATGGAATACGGACTCCTCGTACGGCCACCACTCGACCTTGAGCGTCCGGACGACGTTGTCGGCAAGCCTTGGCCAGACGCCCGGTTGCAGGAACGGCGCCGCGCCGGGAACCACGTTGAGTTTCAGACGCAGCCACCAGGCGGCCGCTGCCAGCAGCGGTAGGTGCAGCAGCAGGAACAGACGCCAGCCAGACGAGCGACCCAGCCAGGCCGCCCCGACTCGTAGCGCCGCGATTCCCACCAATACAAAAAACACCTGATCGTAGGTGTACATGGCGCACACAAACGCGGCCAGGTCGACGATCCAAAGAAGCCTGTCGCTCCGCCCGCCGGCCAAGGCGGCGCTGGTGGCGGCGAATGTCAGCACGAACAGCGTCGAAACGAGATTCATCGGCCCGGCTTCCAGCCAGTAATGCGTTTCGCCGTGGATCGGCCAGAAGCTGAACAGTCCCGCGGCTATCACCGCCGCCGGCGTGGGCAGGCTCAGAATCCGCAGCAGCAGAAAAAAACCCGCCGTCACGAGCGCGTCGAGGCCGGAGTGCAGCGCGTGCAGCGCCGCCAGATTCCTCACCGGGTCGCCGGCGATCCGGTAGAGGATGCCGTGCCAGATGACGTGCAGCGGCCGGCCCGGCATGTAGCCGGCGGCAACCGACACCAGCCCGCCGAGGTCGGTCGAGGGCAGCGAGCACAGCCACGTCGCATCATCGTAGTAATACCCTAACCGGCCGGCGCTCCAGCCGAACACCGCAAACGTCACCGCCCACAGCGCGGCCGCCGCCAGCCAATCGCGGCGCGAGAATCCGGACTCTCTCATGTGAGTCGCGGCTTGCCGCGGGGGCAGAGCGCTTCGCCGAGGCCGGGTCGGTCGAGGGCCGACTGGCGGGCGGCCAGCCAGTCGCAGCCGGAAAGTCCGGGAGCTTTCATGTGAGTTGCGCCTTGCCGCGGAACCAGAGCGCTTCGGCCGAGGGCCGACTGGCGGGCGGCCAGCCAGTCGCAGCCGGAAAGTCCGGGAGCTTTCATGCGAGCTGCGGCTTCCCGCGGCGGGCGAGCGCTTCGCCCAGCGTCTCGGCGTAGATCCGGACCATGGCGTCGAGGTTGTAGCGATCGACGACCGTCTGGCGGGCGCGGTCGCGGATGGCCGCCTGGCGCGCCGGATCGGCCAGCACCTCGCCGACGCGCGCGGCAAAATCCGCCGGCTCCCGCGCGGGAATCACGAACCCGTTGGAGCCGTCCTCGATCACTTCGCGCGCGTTGCCGGCGCCGGTGGCGAGCGCCACCAGGCGCATGCTCATGGCCTCCAGCAAAGTCACCGAGCTGCCCTCAAACCGCGACGTCAGAAACGCGAACCGCGAGACGGCGAGCACTTCCGCCACCTGGTCGGTGAAGCCAGTCAGCTCCACGATCCCCTGCAAGCCCTGCGCGCGGATCTCGTGCTCGACCCGCGGCCGCTCCGGCCCGTCGCCCAGAATGAACGCGCGGAACTTCCGGCGCGGGTGGCCGCGCACGATCTCGCCGACCACACGCACGAACAGCGGCACGTCTTTTTCCACCGCCAGCCGGCCGGTGTAAACGAGCACAACTTCGTCGCCGTGCAGCCTCAGACGGCCGCGGATCTCCGGCAGCCGCGCCGCGTAGGTGGCCGGGTTGAAGCGGCCGTACGCCTCGATGCCATTGGGCGCCAGGCGAATCTTTTCGGCGCGCCGGCCCTGCCTGCTTAGGGCGTCCCACTGCGGCACGCCGACCGCGAAGTGGCAGTCCAGGTACGGATCGAATCGTATGGAGGCCTCGAGATAACCCTCCGGGACGGTGTTGTGCACTATGTCGGCCGTCCAGAGCGCGCCCGCCTGCTTCAGCGCCGGCAGGGCCTGGTAAGCCAGCGCCGAGCCGGAGATGACGACGCCGGAAATGCCGTGCGCTTTCACAAGGTCGCATAAATACCCGGCGGGGTCGTCGAGCGGCAGCTTGGCCAGGTGATAGATCCACGGCGTGACGCGGCGGAACTCCTCCTCCCAGATGTGCCGGGCCTTCACGGTAGTCGCGGCCGCCAGGCCGTAGTCGGCCGCCAGCGCCTTCATCACTTCGAGGACGATCCGTTCGGCGCCGCCGATGGCCATCCAGGGGATCGCGAACAGCACCGCCGGCCGGCCGTCGCCGAACGGCAGATGCGGCCGGCGGGCGAGCGCGGATCGCCCCGCCGGCGGCGGCCCCGGACTGTCGAGCGCCGCCCGCGCCACCGGATCCTTCGGCGGATTGAACGTCTCGGCCTCGCGGCTGTCCCCCGCGCCGGTCAAATACGTGTGCATCGCCTGGATCTTGCGGGCCGTGACCTCGCGATCCGGCATCTGGATGCCCGACCACATGCTGGCGGCGTGCTTGCGGTAATGAAACAGCGGCTCGTCGATCAGGCAGCCTTCCCAGCCCCGGGCGCCGAGGGTGATCCAAAAGTTCCAGTCGTCCTGGCCGTAGAGCTCGTCGCGGAATCCGCCGGCCTCGACCCAAGCCTCGCGGCGGAAGACGGCGCCGGTGGGCACGTGGTTGTAGCGCAGCGCCCGCTCCAGACTGAACGGCTCGGTCTTCCAGACGCTCTCCTCGGCGCCGAACATCTGGACCAGCGAATAGCAGAAGGCGTACTGCGGATGATGCTCTAATACCCAGAGGGTTTTTTCGAGGTAGGTGGGGGCGATGCGGTCGTCGGCATCGAGCGAGATCACGTACTTGCCGCGCCCCAGCGCCGCCCCCTTGTTGCGCGACGCCGCCAGACCCTGGTTCGGCTGGTGGACGACCTGAAAGCGGATTCCCGCCGGGGGCGCGGTTTCGAGCCCCGCGAGCACCCGGAGCGTCTCGGCGTCGGTCGAGCCGTCGTTGACCACGATGATCTCGAAATCCCGGAACGTCGAGGCCAGCACGCTGTCGATTGCCTCCTGCAAATACCGGCCGTAGTTGTAGCATGGGATCCCGACCGTCACCAGCGGGCGGTCCGGCGGCCAATCGACGATCGCCGAGCGGCGGTGCGGCAGATACTGCGGCAGCAGGGCGGAGGCGACCGCCCCGGAAGCCGCCGAGGCGCCGGCCTTGGGACCTGGGGGCTCCGTCAGGATGCGGGCGATCCTGAGCGGCAGGGCGAGCAACTTCGCGGGCGAGCGCAGCGCTTCGCGGCACGCCAGCATCAGCTGCCAGGTGCGCGAGTAACGCAGTTGCTCGAGCTGGTCGAGCAGCTCCAGCGTGTAGGTCTTGTAGTCCTCGAGCGCCTCGGTCAGGGCGCGCGTCTGCCGCAGCTGCACGCCGATCTTGGCGTTGGCTTCTGCGAGATCTCTCTCCAGGATTGGAACACGCTCGCGGATGTAGCTGACCCCGGCGTAAACGTCCTGCAACATGTCGGACAGGTTCTTCGAAATGACCGCGGTCGGCTGGACTTCGTTCGGCACGCGCCCGCACAGCAGCAGGAACACGTCGCTGTCTTCGACGGGTTTTGAAACCTCGAGGTAGGTCTGCGGCAAAGGCTGCGGCGCGAGGTCGTCGGCGCGCGCGGCCTCGAGCGGGAGGATCAGCGACGCGATGCCGTGCACCTGCACAACCGGCTGCGGATCGGGGAAGTGGCGGGCCGCCAGGTCATGGAACTCCTGATAGGTATAGTGGCGGAGGTGAAACGGGCTGACCCAGGGACTGCGCGCGTCGTGCGGGCAGGAGATGATCAGCAACCCGTCGGGGGCCAGCAGCCGGCCCAGACCGCGGAGAAAGGCGTCGGGGTCCTCGACGTGCTCGACGGTTTCGAAGGAGACGATCAGGTCGAACGGCGGCCCGGCGAGGTCGAGGGCGGCGGCGTCGCCGTCACGGAACTCGAGTCCCTCGCACGGATAGGCGCGGCGGGCGAGCTCGATGGCCGCCGCGTCGCGGTCGACGCCGACCACCTGGCGCGCCCCCAGCAGCTTCAGGATGTAGGCGCCGTAGCCGACCCCGCAGGCCACGTCCAGAACGCGCCGCCCGTGGGCGTAGGTGGAAGCAAACAAGTACCGAGCGAAATGTTCCGCCGAGGTGAGTCCCTTGCCGGCGCGGGTCGGCAAAAAACGCTCCTCGGTGTGGGCGCCTTGCAGCTCGGGGCGGCCCGGCTCAGCGTCCAGAAAGATCTTGCGCCATTGTTCGGGCGTGGGGTGGCTCAAAAACTCCTCAGGAGTTCCAACCGGGTCATTTTATCGAACTGCGCTGGGTTGCGCCCGGCCCGGCGGCTGGAGGGGCGCGCTCGACTGGACGGCCGCGGCGACCGGCTGGGCCAGGCACGCTTTGGCGATGATGCACTTGACACAGGAACTTGCGCACGCCCATCAACAGGACGTTGACAAGTGTCAACAGAATACACTAGAGTATACTGGAGTACACAAAACGACACAAAACGACACAACAGACTAGTCTAGGCTAGTTGGAAAGGGAAAGGAATGCGGATGGTGGAGGGATCGAACCTCAGTCTGGTCAGGGACCTAGACATAAGGCGCTCCCCATCACCAGATGGGCGCCCTCCGCAGATTAGCTACTAAAAGTGCCGACCAGATCTCAAATCCGTCAGGCGGCTCGTGAGATTGCAAGCATGATCTGGACCCGCCTTGAAAAGCTGCCGGTCGAAGAACGGCATGCCCGACTTGACGCTATTGATAAGACGGCGGCTAGGATTCAAAAGTCTTCCGTTCGATCTCGCAGAGTCGTAACATCTCAGGATCTCCCTCTTCGTACCCAGCGTCGAGCATAAACTGCCGAATGGCGGAGAAGTCTTGGTTTTCAAGCGCCCGCTTTATCTCTGCGGGAGTTCTTTGCGCCTCTGCTTCAGCGACTTGCGCGATTTCCGTGCCTCGTCATCGGTGTACACACTTCCCCCCTGAACTTCTTGTCGACTTCATGGGGGACCCTTGTGAAGATGAGCTTGGTTACGTCGCACTTTTTCCAAGCCGCTAAAGGCGCGCCCGTCGCTGGGAGATAAACCGTGGTGACTTGTCGAATCCAGGGCGGCGCGAGCCCGCGCCAGGGGAGCGCCGCACTATCATACGTAGGCGATGACCGCCGTCTCCCATTCGATCCGGTCGGAGGGGTTGTCGCTCTTGATTGGCAATACCTTGACGCGCTTGCAACCGCATTCTTCCAGCACCCTCCGCGTTTCCGACGGGGAAACTTCGTTATGGAAGCAAGTGACCGCTGGCATCCATTGGTAACCATGCCAGACCGTCGAACCAGCCCCGGTAGGCGGTGAGGAAGATGCAGCGATTCGATACCGACACCATGCGAGCGAGGAAGCGGTTGATGTCGTAGACGTGATCGATCACGGCGTGGGAAAAAACCAGGTCACTGCGCTCGCGAAACTCCTCAGTCAGGAAGTCGCCGCACCAGAAGCGGTGGCGGGGCGTACGGTAGTGCTGCCGGCACCATTCAATCTCCTTCTGCGAGATGTCGATCCCCGTGTACTGATAGTTCTCGAGAAGGGCGGCATAGGGATCTCCGCGCCCGCACCCGACTTCCAGCACCGAACGGAAGGCCGGACCGAGCTCGTTGGCCCTCCAAAACCACCTCAGAAAGTACTCGTGGGCCTTTCTCCGGTAACCATAGATGGTGCGATACCAATCCGCCCCATGCTCATTGGTATTCCACCACTGGCCGTAGTCGGCCGGCTTTTCCGGCACATCGGGAAGCGGCTTGGTATCGGCGGGATCGTCCACGGCAGGATTGTAGTCCAGGGAGGTGCTGGCAGGCAACTCGCGCCGCTGGGCGGCGCGGCGGTGCTATGATAAGCCAGAAACGCCGCTCCACCGGATTCAAGAGAACAGATGGGCGCTCCGATCGCCACGGCAGGCACGACCAGCCAGGCCTACCGCGACCTGACCGCCTACTACGACGCACAAGCGGCCGGGTGGATGGTCCAGAAGAATCGTTACTACTTTGAGAGCCTGGTGCGGCTGATGAAGTTCCTCGTGCCGCCGGGCTCGCGGGTTCTCGAGATCGGCTGCGCCAACGGGGATCTGCTGGCGGCGGTCGATCCGGGCTACGGCGTGGGCGTGGATCTGAGCCGGCGGATGGTGGAGGTCGCCAGCGCCCGCCATCCGCATCTTCGTTTTCTCCAGATGGACGCGCACGCGCTGGCCGCCGACGCCAGCCTGGCCGAGCCGTTCGACTACGTGATGCTCTCGGACCTGGTGGGGGATCTCTACGACGTGCAGGGGGCGTTCCGCGAGCTGGGCAAGGTCTGCCACCCGCGCAGCCGCGTGATCGTTACCTTTTACAACTACCTGTGGGAGCCGGCGCTGAAGCTGGCCGAGCGGCTGGGGCTGAAGACGCGGCAGAACCTCCAGAACTGGCTGAGCAACCAGGACTTGGCCAGCCTGCTGGAGCTGAGCGGGTTCGAGGTGATCCAGCGCGGCCGGCGGATGCCGCTGCCGCTTTACGTGCCGCTGGTTTCCGCAGCGGCGAACAAGCTCGTGCCGGCGCTGCCGGGGCTGCGCCTGCTTGGATTGCAGCAATACCTGGTGGCTCGCCCGCGGCCGTCCCCGGCGCGAACGGACTATTCCTGCTCGGTGGTCATCCCCTGCCGCAACGAGCGCGGCAACATCGCCGCCGCCGTGGAGCGCACGCCCTCGATGGGGACGCGCACCGAGATTCTGTTCGTGGAGGGCAACTCGACCGACTCGACGCTCGAGGAGATCCGCTCCGTCATGGCCGCCTACCGCGGCCCGCACGAGCTGAGGCTCCTCGAGCAGGGCGCCGGGCGCGGCAAGGGCGACGCCGTGCGCCAGGGCTTCGCCCGGGCCAGCGGCGACGTGCTGATGATTCTCGACGCCGACCTGACCGTGGCCCCCGAGGACCTGCCCCGCTTCTTCGAGGCGCTGGCGAGCGGCGCCGGCGAGTTCGTCAACGGCTGCCGCCTGGTCTACCCCATGGAGAAGGAAGCCATGCGGTACCTCAACCTGCTCGGCAACAAGTTTTTCGGCAAGATGTTCTCCTGGATCCTCGATCAGCCTATTAAAGATACTTTGTGCGGCACGAAAGTCCTGCTGCGGGACGACTACGCCCGGATCGCCGCCCACCGCTCCTACTTCGGCGACTTCGACCCCTTCGGCGATTTCGACCTGCTGTTCGGCGCCGCCAAGCTCAACCTGAAGATCGCCGAGATCCCCATTCGCTACCGGGAGCGCTCCTACGGCCGGACCAACATCAGCCGCTTCCGCCACGGCTGGCTGCTGCTGCGCATGTGTCTGTTCGCGGCCCGGAAATTCAAATTCATCTGATGCCCAACCGCGCCGGCTGGGGGGCGGCCGCCGCTTACCTCGCGCTGGCCTCTGTCTACTTGCTGTACCTGCCGCACGCCGAGTTCGTGCTGGACGACTGGCAGGTGCTCGGACGCTACCAGCAGGCGCGCGAGAAAGGGCCGGAGGCGCAGATCCAGGTGGCCGTGGATCTGCTGCGGAACCAGTTTCACGGGCAGTTCCGTTTTCAGTGGATCAGCTTCAACATCGGCTACCTGCTGTTCTTGCTGGCCGGCTACGCGCCCGCGGTCCCCTACGCGGTGAGCCTGGCGGTGCACACGGCGAGCGCGCTGGCGCTGCGCGACGCCGCCGGGAAGCTGGGATTCGGTTCCGGGACCGCGTTTCTCGCCGGAGCGTTTTTCATCCTCTGGCCGGCGGCCCACGGCCCGCTGCTGTGGAGCCACAACTGTTTGTTCTTTGTGTGGGCCACGTTCTGGTTTCTGCTTTACTTGCGGTCGTTGGCGTCGAGCCTCGCCGCCGGCTCGCTGGGCGCCGGGGCGGCGGTCCGGCAGGCGGCGCTGCTGGTGGTGGCGCTCTTCTCGGGAGATCCCGTGTTCGGCCTGCTGCTGGCGGCCGCGCCCCTGACGGCTTGGTTCCTCGGAGCCTCCTTCGGCCCGAACGGCGCGGGACGGCGCGCGACGCTGCTGGCGTGGGGAACCGTCGCGACTGCCGCTGTCATCTATGCGTTTCTGATCAACCGCACGCCGCTGTTTGAGTGGGGCGTCGGGCTGCGGTACGACTTCTCGCCGGGGAGTCTGATCGCGAATCTGGGAGCCATCGCGGCGACGTACCGCCGACTGTCGGGGCTGGGAGAAGGGGCCTTCTACCAGTGGCGCGCCAGCGTGCCGGCGCTGGTCGCGGCGGGCGTGGCCTGCGCGGCGACGGCAGTGTGGCTGGCCCGTCGAACGAACGCCGCTAGTGCAAACTTGCAGAATCCAGCACGGGCAACCGCTCCCTTTGGTCGCGGCTCAGCAAGCGTTTCCGAGCCACGACGGGAGGGAGTGGTATGGCGCGGCAGGCTGCGAGTCTGGCTGTTCGTCGCCGGCTTGTGGATGGCCGCCTACGGGCCGATCTGGTTCCTCCGCGGCCATGAGTATCGATACGACTATGTACCGAGCCCCTACGCGGCGCTGGCGCTGGCGGCGGCGGTGTTGGCGCTGCCCAGGTTTCGGGTGGCGGCGGCCGCGGCGCTGGCGGGGTGCCTGGCGGCGGCGGTGGTCTGGAACCTCGAGCAGGGCTGGATTCCCATGTCGCGGCACGTGCGCGCCCTCGCCGCGGCGTTGCGCGGCTTGCCGCCGCTGGAGCCGGGGGACTTGATCATCGTCTCCAACACGCCCATGTGGCTGGGCACGGCGCCCCATTTCGCCTTTCAGGCCGGCTGGGTTTCCAACCCGTTCGCGGAGCGCGTAACCGGCGTAACCGGCCTGCAGACGGCCTGCGAGATCGTCGAGGAAGCCGGCCGGCTGCGCGTGGCGCACCGGGATTACGTCCGGGACCTGGCGCCGAACGAGCATCGGGGCGCGCGCGCCCTGGTGGTCGAGAGGGACGGGCGGCTCAGCGAGCCAGGCGTGCTGGCGCAGCAGATCGGCCCGGATGCGTTTCGGGTTTACCCCTTGAAAGGGCGCGCCGGTCCGCCGGCCACGCCAGCGCTTTCCCGCGAGCAACTTCGAATGCTGGCGGGCGCCGTCTACTTCATCCGGCCTTCCCATGCGGCAAGAGATTAGCCCCGCCGCTTTGCCGAAAGACCGGCCGGGCTGGGTGGCGGCCGCCTACCTGCTGCTGAGTTGCGTATATCTTATATACCTACCGCACGCCGAGTTTGTGCTGGACGACTGGGCGGCGCTGGCGCGCTACGAGCACGCCCGGGAGGGGGGTCCGCGGGCGCAGCTCCAAGTGGCGATCGATCTGCTGCGCAACCAGTTTCACCACCAGTTCCGTTTCCAGTGGCTCAGCCTGTGGATCGGCTACGCGCTCTATCTGGCGGCCGGATACGCCTCAGGCCTGTCGTTTGCGGTGATCCTGGTGGTGCATGCAGCGAGCGCCATGGCGCTCCGGCAGATCCTGGAAAGGCTGGGAATCGGCTCCGGGCCGGCGTTTCTGGCCGGAGCATTCTTTGTCCTTTGGCCGGCGGCTCACGGCCCGCTCTTCTGGAATTACATCTGCGGGTTTTTTGTGTGGGCGAATTTCTGGTTTCTGCTCTACCTGCGCTCCCTGACGTGCAGCCTGATGAGGAACTCCTTCGACGGCCGGGCGGCGGCGCGTCAGGCATCGCTATTGGCGTTAGCGCTGTTCTCGGGCGACCCGGTCTTCGGCTTGTCCCTGGCGGCCGCGCCGGTGACAGCGTGGTGCGCCGGCGCCTCGTTCCGGCGCCGTGGAGCCGGCCGGCGGGCGGTGTTGCTCGCCTGGGGAACCGTCGCCGCGGCCGCGGGAAGCTACGCCCTGTGGATCAATCGCGCACCAGTGCTGCAGTTGGGCGTGGGGCTTCGCTATGAGTTCTCCCTGGCAAATCTCCAGAGCAACCTGGCGACAATCTATGGGACCCACCGCCGTCTGAGCGGCCTGGGAGAGGAGGCCTTCTATCAGTTGCGCGCGACCGGGCCGGCGCTGCTAGCGGCCGCCGTGGCGGTCGGGGTGGTGGTGGTGTTTCTGGCAGGACGGCGGGACGCCGCGCCAGCGCGCAGACGCGCCTGGCTGTTGGCGGCGGCTCTTTGGGCAGCGGCCTACGGTCCGATCTGGTTCATACTTTATCCGCAATTTCGACATGACTACGTCCCCAGCCCCTGGGCGGCGCTGGCGGCGGCGCTGGCGGTCTGCGCGCTGCCGAAGCTGCGGCTCGCGATCGCTGCGGCGCTGGCGGCGGGACTGGCAGTGGCGGCCGTGGCCAACATCGAGCAAGGCTGGATTCCCATGTCGCGCCACGCGCGGGACCTCGCCGCGGCATTGCGCCGAGGGCGTCACCAGTCCGGTGACTTGATCATCGTTTCCGGCGCTCCGACTTGGATCGGCACGGCGCCCCACTTTGCCCTGCATGCGAGTTGGTCGTCGAGCCCCTTCGCCGAGCGCGCCACCAGAGTGCACGGGCTCGAAGCGGCCGCCGAGATCGTCGACGAGGCCGGGCGCTTGCGCGTCTTTCATCGCAACTACAGGCGCGACCTCCAACCGGCGGAGTGCGCCCGCACGCGCATCCTGCTGGTTGATAAGCACCGGCGCCTCAGCGAGCGCCACTTGCTGGCGCAGCAAACCGGGCCGGATGCCTTCCGGGTCTTTGCTCTCAGGGGGTACGCCGGGCCACCGCCGTCGCCGCAGCCCGTTTCCCGCGAACAACTGCGCCTGCTCGAAGGAACCGTGTACTTCGCCGAACGATTGCCCGGACGGTCGTAGTGATAAGCTTCTAACGTGACACGGGCCGCGCCCTCCGGAGCCTGGCACGCCGTGTGGCTCTGGACGATGATCGCCGCCGGCGTCGCCCTGATCCTGGCCTGGGGCGCCGCCGAAAAAGGCCCCACGCGCTGGGACGATAGCTGGTATCTGGCGGCGGCCGTGCGCCTGTTCGACCGCTTCGCCGAGGAGGGCCTGGCCGGATACTGGCGCGGCTTCCCTTTCGCGCTGGGCGACAAAGCGCCGCTCATCACTGTCCTGCCTTTCCCGTTCTTCTGTTTGATCGGACGCTCGGTGTTCGCGGTCTACCTGTTCAACGCCGTGAGCTGTGTCGTTCTCGCGGTGGCGCTCTATCTTTTCTGCCGCCGGTTTTTCGAGGCGCGCCCGGCGCTGCTGGCCGTGTTCTTCACGCTCACCGCGCCGCTGATGGCCGGCCTGTCGCGGCTGTTTCTGGTGGAATACGGGCTCACGGCATTGGTGATGCTCTCCTGTCTGACGCTCGCGAAGTGGGAGACGACCGAGCGCCACCGCCTGCTTCTGCTGCTGGGGGTCCTCGGCGGGCTGGGCTTGCTCATGAAGGTCACCTACCCGCTATTCGTAGGACCCATCGTGGCGGTGGTCTTGTGGAGAACCCACAGTCACCGGACAGCGAGACTGCTGGGGGACGCCGCCCTGGTCGCCGCGCCGGCCCTGGCGCTGGCCGGTCCGTGGTACTGGCGCAACTGGCACGCCGTGACGCAGCGGTCGTTCCAGGAGACCTACTTCGCGCCCGTCCATCCGGTCGAGCAGCAGCCGGCCGCGGCCATGGCGCTCGACTATGTCGTTCTGATTATCAGCCAGGGCGCCGGCGCCGTCGCGGTGGCGGCCGCGCTGGCCGGCGGTCTGGTTTGGGCCGCGCGGCAGCGCGACAATGTGCTCGGCGGCGCGCTTCCCTACGTCCTTCCGTGGGTCGTTTCACTGCCCGTGTTCGCGCTGTCGGAGAATCGCGACTTGCGCCTGGTCGCGCCGATGATGCCGGCCTTCGCCATCGCCGCGGCGTGCCTGTTTGACCGCTTCCTCGCCGCCTGGCGTCGGGGCCGCGCGTTGTGGATCGCGGGCGTCGCGGCGGCGGCTGTGCTCGTCACGCTGGCCAATTCCTTCGCCCTGTTCGGCGCTCGCGCGCTGCGGCTCGGCCCCTGGCTGCTTGCCTCGAACGAGATGGGCTACGCCTTCGCGCCGAATCCGCAGCGCTGGCCGTTGGCCGAAGTGCTCGACCGGCTGGCTCGCCGCGAGCGGCTCGGCGCCGGCTCGAAGCTGATCGTCGCGCTCGGCGCCGACACCTGGTCGTTCAACAGCAACAATCTCGAGCTGCAGGCGACGCTGCTGAGGCACCCGATGGAGTTTTACACCACCGCTTATACGTCGAACCCCGACGAGGTGCGCCGCACCATGAGCACCGCGCAATACTTCCTGTTCAAGGACGGCGGCACGCAGCAACCGCAGGGGCGCTTTCGCGGCGGCCCGCTGTCGCTCGAGTTTCTCACGCAAGGGCCGCTGTTTCGCGAGGTCGAGCCCGCGGTCGACGCTCCCGACGGCGGGCGCATCCGGATCTTCGAGAACGCCTCGGCCGGCGCCGACGTTTTCATCCCGGCGCGGCAGCCGGCCGCGGCGCCGGAGCTGCCGCCGGTCGACCTGAACTTCGGCGGCTACCTACAGGTCCGAGGCTTGCAGCTCGCCGAGCAGGGCGGCATCTTCACGCTCCAGCTCCGCTGGCGGTCCCTTACGCCGCCGCCGCGTGCGCTGCGCTCGTTCGCCCACCTGGTCGACGCCGACGATAAGTTGCTCGGCTCGCTCGATCACGAGATCCTGCGCGGCAGCCCGCCCGTCGACCAGTGGCAGCCCGGCGACGAGGGCTACGAAGCGCGCTACCTAGCTCTGCCGGCGGCCGCCGCCCGCGGCGCGCGCTTGCGGCTCGGCCTGTTCGATCCGGAGACCCGGCTGCGCGTGGCGCTGCGGGCGTCGACGGCGCCGCTCAAGGACGACTACACGGCGGCGGTCGTCGAACCGAACCAGGCGGCGCCGGCGGGGCACCGCTTCCGGATGGATCCGGCGCCGCTCGCCGAGGCGAACGTAGCGTTCGACCGCGGCCTGCGGCTCACCGGCTACTCGCTGCGCCGCTCGGGCAACGTCGTCTGGCTCCGGCTGCGCTGGCTCGCCGCGAAACGCCCGAAGGGCCGCCTCTGGTTTTTCGGCCACGCCGTCGCCGGCCAGGACCGCGAGGCGCGCATACTGCTCTCCTTCGATCAGGAGACCGCCCTGGAGCGCCTGCCTCCCGGCCGCGACGGGACGCTTCAGTTCGTGCAAGACATAGTGCGTGACGTCTCCACTCTGGGCGGCGAAGCCCGCTTCCTGCGGGCCGGCGTTTTTGACCTCGACCAACCCGCGGACCGGCTGGCGATCCGCTCGTCGAGCCTTCCGATGAACCGCGAGCAGAAGGCGCTCTACCTGCCGCTGCCGTCTCCGTAGTACCTATGCCTTCGCTCGTCTCGGTGGTCATCCCGTGCTACAACCCGCCGCGCTTTCTCGAAGAAGCCGTGGCGAGCGTCCGCGCGCAGGATTACCGGCCGATCGAGATCATCCTGGTCGACGACGGGACGGATTCGCCCGGCGGCCGCAGGCTGCTCCAGTCGCTCGCCCCGACCGTGACGCGCTACATCGAGCAGCCCAACCTGGGCCTGGCGGCGGCGCGGAACGCCGGTTTTCGCGCCGCCTCCGGTGAGTACGTAGCGCCGCTCGACGCCGACGACAAGCTCGCGCCCACGTTCCTCTCCGAGTGCGTGGCCGCGCTCGCCGCCCATCCCGAGCACGCCTTCGTGTACACCGACTACCGCGTCTTCGGCGAGAAGCGCTACACCGAGCGGCTGCCGGACTACAACCTCTACCGCCTGCTTTCCCAAAACACGCTGATCTACGCCTCGCTCCTCCGCCGCGCCGACTGGGAGCTGGCCGGCGGCTACGACGACTCCATGCGTCTGGGTTACGAGGACTGGGATTTCTGGCTGCGGCTGGGCGAGCGGGAACGCTTCGGCCATCACTTGCCGCGCCCGCTGTTTCACTACCGCAAGCATGGACGGTCGCTTCTCGACGTGGCGCGGGAGCATCACCGGGAGCTGGTCGAGAAGATCCGAGCCAATCATCCGCGACTGTATTCGCGCCAGGGCCGGGCGCGGCTCAAGGCCCGCTGGCAGCCGTCGGTTTGCGTTCTGGGACCGGAGCTCGAAACCGTCCAGACGATCGAGGACTGGCATCGATTGCCAACTACCGATACTCAAGTGGCGCTCGAGCGCTCGAGCGCCGCTGCATTTCTGCTGCCCGCGCCCGGCGCGTCGAGCGACGCCGCCGAGCTGTGCGCCCTCGCCGTCTGGGGCGGCCACTCGCGGCTGGTGCTGCGCGACGGGTCGACGGCGATGTCGCGGGGTGGGGGCCGGGGGTCGGGGGCCGGGGGCCGGGGGTTGGGGGTTGGCGTGTCGCGGTTCGAAAGCATCGGCCGTCATCTGGCGAACGCGGAACTGAGATGGAGATATCCGGTCCGTTCGGCCGTCCGCCTGATTCCGCTGCGCGTCAAGGAGCGCGTCAACCGCGCCGCCGGCCGGGCCGTATTCGACCTGAGCTTCTACCTGCGCTTCCAGCCGCACGCGGTGCTCACCGGAGAGTTGCTGATCGAGCCGCTGCGCTATCTGCCCTGTGCTGCGACCCAGGGAAGGCGACGCGTGGCGCTGGTCACGCCGCACCTCGGCCCCGGCGGCGCCGAGAGCGTGCTGCTGGAGGTGGCCCGGGCCATCGACCGCGCCCGCTGCGAGATATTCCTGATTACTACCCAGTCGCGCGACGACCGCTGGCGGTCCCGCTGGGAGCAGGCCGCCGACCACGTCTACGATCTGGCGGCGGTGGTCCCGCCCGAGCGCCTCATCGCAGCGCTGTATTCGATGGCCACCAACTGGGAGCTCGACGCGCTCGTGATCCAGAACTCTCTCGCCGCCTACAGCGCCCTGCCGCACATCCGCAAAGACTTGCCGGCGCTCGAAGTGGCCGACTTCATCCACGCCGTCGACCCACGCTGGGATTTTGTCTCCGCGACCGCTGCGGTGGCCCCGGCCATCGACCGGCGAGTGGCGATCTCCGACGCCGCCCGGCGCCGGCTGCTGGAGGCCGGGACACCCGCGGAAAAAGTCCGCCTCATCCGCAACGGCGTCGATCTGGCGCGCTTCCGCGCGTCGCCGCCCCGGAACACCGGGAAGATCCTGTTCGGCGGGCGGCTCGATCCGGTCAAGCGCCCTATGTTGCTTGTGGACATAGCGAGCGAGCTGGCCCGGCTGCGGCCGCAGCAGGACTTCCGGTTCGTCGTGGCCGGCGATGGTCCCGAAGGCCCGCGGCTGCGGGCGCGCGCCGAGCCGGCGCTGTTTGAGTTTCTGGGAATGGCCGAGGACATGCCGGCGCTACTGTCCGAGGCGGACATAGTGGTCGTGCCGTCGCGGGCCGAAGGGCTCCCGCTGATCCTGCTGGAAGCCTTCGCCGCGGCGCGGCCGGTGGTGTGCTCGCGCGTCGGGGCGGCCGGGGAAGTTGTAGACGCTGGCACGGGAATCCTGATCGAGCCCGGCCAGGATGAGGCCCGGCGCTTCGCCGGGGCGCTGCACCAGTTGCTGGATAGCCCGCAGCGCGGCGAAATGGGCTCGCGGGCGCGCCAGAAGGTCGAAGCCGACTACAGCCGCACGCGAGCCTACCAGGAGTACCGTCAACTGTTCGAGGAGTTATTAACCGCCAAGACGCCAAGACGCCAAGGCTAAGAGCACTGCTAATTGGTTTTCTTGGCGCCTTGGCGTCTTGGCGGTTAATTCTTCAGCTCCACTCGAATCGCATGCGACGGCGTCTTGCCGACGTTGCGCACCTCGTGCACCACCGCGTCGCTCCAGGCGACCGCCCCGAACTTCCGCTCCGCGCGCGTGAGCTTGCCGTCGGGGATGGTCTTCTGCTCGATGGTGTAGTTCGCGAGGTACACGGTGAGGCCGTGCGGATGCCGGTGCCGCGGCTCGACGCCGCCGGCCGGGACCTTGGCCTCGATCACCCGCAGAAACTTGTTCTCGAACACCACCTTGTGCGTATCCGCGGCGACCTTCAGCGGGTCGAGCTCCTCCTGCGGCGAAGCGGCCGAACCGAAAAGCCACAACCCGGCGGACAGCGCCGCCGCGCCAACGATGAGTTTTTTCATGCGCCTACATTACCACAGCGCGGACGAGCCGGAACCCAACGCGGCTCGTCCGCGCGGGGGTTGGGGGCTGGGGGTCGGGGGCCGCCGGCGCACGCGTATTCTGGTCTCAGTTTGGCGGCGCTGTCAAGTCTGGCGGCGGGCCGCCACGCACTTTACATTATGATAGAATGTAAAGCGCTATGGCCGTCGTCAAACTTTCCAGCAAGAATCAGATTGTGGTTCCGCGAGAGGCCCGGGAGGCCCTTGGTCTGAAGCCGGGCGCCAAGCTTCTGGTTGTGGTGATGGGCGACACCGTCATCATGCGCCGCAGGCCCCAGAATTACGCTGAGGCAATCGAAGGGATCGGAGCAGGGCTCTATCCGCCTGACTACCTGAAAAAGGAAAGGGCATCCTGGCGGTGAGGGGAGCCGAAGCGGTCGAGAGCTTCCTCGACCGGCACCGGCGCGTAGGGCTGGACACCAGCGTTTTCATCTTCGAGACGGAGAAGAACCCCAAGTACATAGAGCTGGTGAGGCCAGTTTTTCGGTGGTTGATGGGGCCGGCAGGCCTGGGAGTAACTTCCACCATCACGATGCTGGAGGTTCTGGTCCAGCCTTACCGAGCCGGCGATCAGAAGCGAGCCGGTGATTTTCTCGCGCTTCTGTCCACTTATCCGCATTTGCAGTGGATCGCCCCGACGCTCGATGTCATGATACGGGCCGCCTCGCTGCGAGCGGCGCACAACCTCAGCACGCCGGATGCGATTCAGGCGGCCACGGCGATGCTGGGCCTGGCCGACGGGTTCATCTCTAACGACGCTGCCTTCCGCCGTCTCAATGGCCTGGACGTGTTGGTCCTCGACGATCTCACCCCACTGGCCGGAAGCGCGCCGTGAAGTGCCGGAGAAACCTCGCCTGGTGCACCAGCTCGAGCCCGCGGATTTCCTCGCGGCGCTCGTGGACCTCGAGAATCGCCTCCACCACGTAGTCGATGTGGCTCTGCGTGTAGACGCGCCGCGGGACGGCTAGTCTTACCAGTTCCTGCCGTGCGTTTTCCCCTAGCATCACCGAGCCAATTTCCACCGACCGGATACCGGCGTGGCGGTAGAACTCGACCGCCAGGGCCTGCGCCGGGAACTGGGCCGGCGGGATGTGAGGGAGCATGCGCCGGGCGTCGATGTAGATGGCGTGCGCGCCGGGCGGCTCGACGATGGGCACGCCGTGATCGGCGATGTGACGGCCCAGGTAGCCGGTGGAGGCGATGCGGTACTCCAGGTAGTCCTCGTCCAGGACTTCTTCGAGGCCCACGGCGATGGCCTCCAGGTCGCGCCCGGCCAGGCCGCCGTAGGTGGGGAAACCCTCGGTAAGTATCAGCAGGTTGGTTTCCTGCTCGGCCAGGGCGTCGCTGTTGGTGGCTAAGAAGCCGCCAATGTTGGCGAAGGCGTCCTTCTTGGCGGAGAAGGTGCAGCCGTCGGCCAGCGAGAACATCTCCTGGGCGATCTGTTTCGGCGCGCGATCGGCGTAGCCGGGCTCGCGGAGCTTGATCAGGTAGGCGTTCTCGGCGAAGCGGCAGGCGTCGAGATAGAGCGGGATGCGGAACTCGCCGGCGACGGCCTGCACCTCCCGGATATTCTCCATGGACACCGGCTGGCCGCCGGCGGCGTTGTTGGTGACGGTCACCAGGATGAGCGGCACGCGGCTCGGGGTGACCTCGGCGACGAGCCGCCGCAGGGCCTCGACGTTTAGGTTGCCCTTGAAGGGGAGCCGGGCTTGCGTATCGGCGGCCTCCGGGACGGGCAGATCCACGGCCCGGGCCCCGGCGAACTCGATGTTGGCGCGCGTGGTGTCGAAGTGGGTATTAGAAGGAACCACATCGCCCGGCTTGCACATCACCGTGAACAGGATGCGCTCGGCGGCCCGTCCCTGGTGCGTGGGGATGACGTGGCGGAAGCCGAAAATGTCCTGGACTACGCGGCGCATGCGGTAGAAGCTCTCGCTGCCGGCGTAGCTCTCGTCGCCGCGCATCACGGCGGCCCACTGCTCGGTGCTCATGGCGGAGGTGCCGGAGTCGGTGAGCAGGTCGATCAGGATGTGGCGGGCGTCGATGAGGAACAGGTTGTAGCCGGCCTGCTCGAGGCGCGCCTCCCGCTCCTGGCGCGTGGTGCGGCGGATCGGCTCGACGGTCTTGATCTTGAACGGCTCGATGATGGTTTTCATGGCCCGCCTCGCTCCAATCCTAAACCGAACGGCGCTCCGCCGCCGATATAAGGATCGAAGACCCTGCCCCTGCCCTCATGTTCGCCATCATCGGCATCGTGGTTGTGCTGGGTTCGGTCATCGGGGGCTACCTGATGGAGCACGGCAAGCTGCTGGTGCTGTTGCAGCCGGCCGAGCTGGTGATCATCGGCGGGGCGGCGGCCGGGACGGTGCTGATCGCCAACCCGCTCTCCACGCTGAAGAGGATCGCCACAGGAGTCGTCGGGGTATTCAAGCCCAGCAAGTACACGAAAGCGCTCTACCTGGACACGCTGAAGATGCTCTACGACCTGTTTCAGATGGCCCGCAAGAGCGGGCTGATGAAGCTCGAAGCCGACGTCGAGGCGCCGGAGAAGAGCGCCGTGTTCAGCAAGTACCCGGCGTTTCTGAAGGACCACCATGCCGTGCATTTCCTCTGCGACACGCTGCGCACGTCGATCTCGGGCGGGGTCGGGGCTTTCGACCTGGATCAGCTCATGGAGGCCGACATGGAGGTTCACCATCGGGAGGCGGCGGAGCCGGTGAACGCGCTGACGACTATGGCCGACTCGCTGCCCGGCCTGGGGATCGTGGCGGCGGTCCTGGGGGTGGTGATCACCATGGGCGCGCTGGGCGGGCCGCCCGAGGAGATCGGGCACAAAGTGGCGGCGGCGCTGGTGGGGACGTTCCTGGGAATCCTGCTGTGCTACGGATTCTTCGGCCCGCTGGCCCAGAACATGGCCAAGGCCAACGAGACCCAGCATGCCTATTTACAATGTCTGCGAACGGGCGTGACCTCCTTTGTCAAAGGCTTCGCTCCCATCCTGGCGGTGGAGTTCGCCCGCCGGTCGATCCCGGCCGAGGCGCGGCCCTCCTTTCAGGAAATGGAGAACACCTGCAAGGGCAAGGCTCCCGCGGCGGCCGGTAAGCCGCCGGGAGGGGCCAAAGAAGCCAAGAAGGAAACCAAGGAAGCTAAGCCGGCTTAAGAGGCCAGGACGTGGAAGAGCCAGAAACCGAAAAACAAGCAGCCGCGCCGCCGCTGCCTCCCATCATCATCATCCGGAAGGGCGGCGGCCACGGCGGCCACCACGGCGGGGCCTGGAAAGTCGCGTACGCCGATTTTGTCACCGCCATGATGGCGCTGTTCATCGTGCTGTGGCTGCTGAGCTCGAGCAAGCCGGTCCAGGAGGCGGTGGCCGGCTACTTCAAGGATCCCTCCGGGGTCGGCAAGCAGGCCGGCAGCGGCCAGCAAGGCGCCGGCGAGGGCATCACCGTGGCGCGCGACGACATGCAGGCCCTGAGCGAAAAGCTCCAGCAGGCGCTGGCCCAGATGCCCGAGATGGAGAAACTGAAAGACCAGATCGCCATCACGGTCACCGGCGAGGGCTTGCGCATCGAGCTGCTGGAAACCGAAAAGGGGCTGTTCTTCGAGAGCGGCAGCGCGCAGCCGAGCCAGCTCGGCCAGGATCTGCTGGCCATCCTGGCGGGCGAGCTGGGCAAGCTTCCCAATAATGTCCTGGTGGAGGGCCACACCGACGCGCGGCCCTATTCCGGCGCCACCAGCTACAGCAACTGGGAGCTGTCGACGGACCGCGCCAACTCGGCCCGGCGACTGATGCAAGGGCGCGGGCTGCGTCCCGCACAGGTAGTACAAGTACGCGGGTTCGCCGACCAGATGCTGCGCAACGCGGACGATCCCACGCACGCCTCCAACCGCCGCATTTCGGTGATCGTGCAGTATCTGAAGCCGGCCCCGGGCGGCGCCGGCGAAGGGGCGAAGGCCGCGCCGGCGCCGGAAAAGACCGTTTCGCCGGCGGATAAGTCGCCAAAGAAGGAGGGTCACTGACCCATGCCCGCCAAGATTCTGCTTGTCGATGACGACCCGGTCAGCCTCCGCATGATGTCGAAGGCCCTGGAGGCGACCTACGAGGTGCGAACCGCGACCGACGGCGCGCGGGGCCTCTCCGAGGCGATCGAGTTTCGACCCGACCTGATCATCAGCGACCAGGCCATGCCGCACATGGATGGCGCCGAGTTCTGCCGCCGCGTGAAGGCCGACCCGTCGCTGTCGTCGGCGCTGTTTGTCCTGCTGAGCGCGGTCAATACCCCCGAAGCTCGCGTGCGGGGCGCCAGCAACGCCGACGACTTTCTGGTCAAGCCGCTGCCTTTCGACCAGCTTCGCGCCCGCGTCGATCAGTTTCTCAAGAAGAAAGCGCCCGGCGCGGCTGAAAAGCCGGGCGGACCGGCCCGCGCGCCCGCCCAGATCGCCCATGTGCTGATGGAACTGACGGAGCTGGCGCGGCCGGGCGCGGCCAACCGGGCGCTGCAGATGGCGGCGGCTTCCGAGTGGATGGCTGAGAAGCTCGAGATGCCGCCCGAGCAGCGGCCGAACCTTGATTTCGCCGCTTGCCTGGAGTCGATCGGCAGGATGGGCCTGGAGCCGAAGCTGGCCCGCGCGAATCCGAGAAAGCTGAGCCCGGCCGATTGGGAAGCCTATCGCCTGTATTCCGCGCTCTCCTACCGGCTGCTCCGCCAGATCGATTCCCTCCAGCCGGCCGCCGGGTTGATCCGCTACCAGTTCGAGAACTGGGACGGGTCGGGGTTCCCCGAGCACCTGCTGCAGATCCGGATTCCGCTGGGGTCGCGGATCTTGCGGGTGCTGGTGGACTTTTTTCAGGACCTGGAGCGCGTCTCGGACGCCGAATCCCGCGCGGCGCTGCTCGGCGAACTGCGCACCCGGGCCGGCTCGGTTTACGACCCGGCGGTTTTTCAGGCGCTAGAAGAGTACGTCCACCAGCAGCTCGACGCCAGTTTGGCCACGGAGCGCCGCTACGTGGCGCTCGAGGATCTGGAGGCCGGCATGAAGCTGGCGAGCGACCTGGTGGCCGCCTCGGGCGCCAAGCTGATCACCGGCGGGGAGGTGCTGACCGAGGACGTCATCGAGCGGATCCGGCGCCACCACGGCAACGATCCGATCGTGGGCAGCATCCCGGTGTTCCCGGCACAAAACCCATGAAACCGCAGATGAACGCAGATGAACGCAGATTCAAAACCCGCCTCTGACAGGGGTTTCATCTGCGTTTATCTGCGTTCATCTGCGGTTGCATGGTTTTTTGCGCTTGTAGGAAGCGCCGGCGTGGGCTATCATCGGACTTCCGCAGATGCCGAAGCCGATCGTCGAGGAGGTGCTCCTCGAAACCGACATCCCCGGCGCGGAGCTGGTGGCGCGCGGGAAGGTCCGCGACGTTTACCGCGCCGATGGCCGGCTCGTGATCGTCGCCACCGACCGCATCTCCGCCTTCGACTATATCCTGCCAACAGGTATCCCCCGCAAGGGTGCCGTGCTGACGCAGCTCTCCATCTTCTGGTTCGATTTCCTGCGCGACGTCGTGCCCACGCATTTTCTCACCGCCGACGTCGGCGACTATCCGGCCCCGTTTAGCCGTCACGGCGGACAGCTCGAGGCCCGGTCGATGCTGGTCGTGGAGGCCGGCATGGCGCCGGTGGAGTGCGTGGCCCGCGGTTACCTCTCCGGCTCGGGCTGGAAGGAATACGCCCGAGAAGGAACGGTCTGCGGGATCCGGCTGCCGGCGGGGCTGCGGGAAAGCGACCGGCTGCCGGAACCCATCTTCACGCCGGCGACGAAGGCCACCACCGGACACGACGAAAACATTTCCTTCGCCGCCATGGAGGGCCTGGTGGGAGGCGGCCTCGCCCGCCGGCTGCGCGATCTGACGCTCAATATCTACACCAAGGCCGCCGCCTACGCGCTCGACCGCGGCGTCATCATTGCCGATACCAAGTTCGAGTTCGGCCACGCCGGCGGCCGGCTGATCCTGGCCGACGAAGTTCTGACCCCGGATTCCTCCCGCTTCTGGCCGCTCGAAAGCTACCGGCCCGGCGGACCGCAGCTTTCCTACGATAAGCAGTTCGTCCGCGATTATCTGGAGTCGATTCACTGGTCGAAGACGCCGCCGGCGCCGCCGCTGCCGGACGAGGTGGCCGGGAAGACCAGCGAAAAATATCTCGAGGCCTATCGGGCGCTTACCGGGAAATCCTTGTGAACTGGCTGGACATAGTGATCGCGGCGGTGGTGGCGGCTTCGGTGGTCAGCGCCATCGTGAAAGGCCTGACCCACGAAGTGGTGAGCCTGGCGGCGGCGGTCATTGGCTTCCTGGTGGCGCTGTGGTCCTACCCGGCGATGGCCCGTCAGTTCGATTCGTACACCAGCACGCCGGCGGTGGCGGGCTTTGTGGGTTTCCTGGTGATTTTCATCGGATTCCTCGTGGCGGGCTGGCTGCTTTCGAAGATCCTGGTGAAGCTGCTGAAAGCGAGCGGCCTGCGATGGTTCGACCGGCTGCTGGGATCGGCGTTCGGGCTGGCGCGAGGCGTGTTAGTCGCCGCCGTGGTGGTGGTGGCCCTGGTTGCGTTCGCCCCTGGGAAGGGTCCGATCGAGGCGGTGGCCGGATCGCGGCTGGCGCCGTCGGTGCTTTATTGCGCCGGCGTGATCGTGACGGTCGCGCCGCGTAAGCTAAAAGACAGTTTCCAGGAAGGTTTGGAGCGCGTGCGGCGCATTTGGCGAGAAACGCCGGAAACGGTGTAGGTCTTACGCCGCTGTTCTGTTATACTGTCTCGTTCCGCGTCCATCGAATCTCCCGGAAGGAATCATGACTTTTCGCAAGATTCTCCCCATGGCAGTCTTTTTGCCGGCTGTGGCGGCATTCGCCGCACCCATGCTGCGGCTGCACGCGCCGGTGAACGGCGTGCTCTCGCCGGCGCGAGGCTGCGCCGCGACCTTTGAGCTGCGTCCGGTTTGGATTCAGACGGGCACCAATGGACCGACCAACATTTCCTTCGAGACGTACAATGACGGCGATGGAACGCTGAATCCTCAGGTCAGCGGGTCGCATTCCTGGCTGACGCCCGCCGTAGACGCGGCGCGGCCCTGCACTTTCGACGCCGGCAAAAGCTGCCGGCCGGTGCGCGCGGTGTTCAACTCGGCATCGCTGGCCGCGGGCGCCTACAACGGTGTGATCACCATTGCGGACAGTGGCGCGGTGGACACGCCACAAACCGTTTGTGTCAAAGCCTACGTCAATGGCAACGTGCCGGCGCGACTGGAGTTCTACGCGCCGCCGGACGCGGGCACCGAGGATTCCGTTGCTTTTCAGACACCCACCGGACCGGCGCCCGCCGTTACGCGATCGACGCAAACCGGGGGCAACTGGCTGGCGGTCTCCAGCTCCGGCCTGGGTTCGTTCCAGTTCATCCACACGCACACGATTAGGGCCACGGTGCAGGCGGGAATGGCGGCGGGCGACTACAACGGCACGATGACGGTGGCAGCCTCGACGTTCACCGCCGACAACCGCGCGGTGCCCGCCGTGCTGCACGTGACGGCGCAGCCGATCGCGAGAGCCGGGGCTCTGGGGAAGTTTCTGGCGGTAGCCGGGGGCGCGGCGATCGATCAGAACCTGGCGCTGGCCAACGGCGGGCGCGGGACGCTGACCGTGAGCGGGGCCGCCGCGGCGGGGGGGGCCTGGCTCACGGCCGCGGTGGCCGACGGCGTGGTGAAGGTGACGGCGAACCCGGCGTCGCTCAGCCCCGGGTTTTACAACGGAGCTGTAACTGTTAATACTAACGCGGCCAACGGCGCGGTGACCGTTCCGGTCGAGCTGGAGGTGCAGGCCGTTTCGGGCCCGCTGTTGGGCTTCGGCGGCGTGGTCGACGCGGCATCGTTCCTCAAACCCGTCGGCGCCGGCGCCATCGCCTCGTTGTTCGGATTCCAGTTGGCCCCGCAGGTCGCCCTGGCCGAGACGACGCCTCTGCCGAGAACCCTGGGGGGCGTTCGCGTGCTCGTGAACGACAACGACGTGCCGCTCTTTCACGTTTTCCCGGGGCAGATCAATTTCCAGATGCCCTTCGAGGCGTCCGGCGTCGTGCGTGTGCAAGTGGAACGACAGGGTCAGCGGGGCAACACCATCTCGGCCCAGATCGCTCGCCGGGGACCAGGCCTGCTCACGTTTCGCGACGGTTACGGGATTGTGGTCAACGATTCGCGCGGGGGGGCTTTCGCCTGGCCGGATATTCCCGCCCTGGCTGGTGCTGCCAAGGCTGCCGCTCGCCCCGGAGACTATCTGGTGATGTACGGCAGCGGTTTCGGACCGGTTGACCCGCCGGTTGCCTCAGGGGCCGCCTCCCCCAGCCCGGCGTCGGTCGTGACGGAGCTGCCGCAGGTGGTTTTCGGCGGCGGTTTCGCCGGCTCCACGACACAAGTCGAGCCCCTCTTCGTGGGCCTGACGCCGTTCCTGGTCGCGCTGTTCCAGGTGAATGTGCAGGTTCCGCCGAACCTGCCGGCCAACCCGCGAACCCAAGTGCGGCTGAACTGGCCCGGGGGCGGCGGCTTCAGCAACACCGTGGCAATCGCCGTCGAACGGCCGTAGTGACCGAGCGGCTGTATTACACCGACCCATACCGGACGCGCTTTGAAGCGCGGATCCTCGACGTTCGCGGCCGCCGAGTGGTTCTCGACCGCACCGCCTTTTATCCGGCCTCGGGCGGGCAGCCCTGCGATTTCGGACGCTTGGGCGGCGCGGGTGTGGTCGAGATAGCGGAAGACGGCGAGCAGATTTCGCACCTGGTGGATCGCGAGCTCGAGCCCGGCCCGGTCGAATGCGAGATCGACTGGCCGCGGCGTTTCGACCACATGCAGCAGCACAGCGGCCAGCACTTGCTCTCGGCGGTGTTTGTGGAACTCACCGGGCTGGCCACGGTCAGCTTTCATTTGGGAGCGGAGACCTCGACCATCGATCTGGAGGCGCCGCAGTTGAGCGCAGCGCAGATTGAGGCCGCCGAGGCGCGAGCCAACGCGCTGGTGTTCGAGAACCGGCCGGTGAGCGCGCGGTTGTACTCGCCCGAGGAAGCCGCCGGGATCGGGCTGCGAAAGCCGCGCGAGCGCGAGGGCCCCATTCGCGTGATCGAGATCGCCGGGTGCGATCGCAGCGCCTGCGGCGGCACGCACGTGCGCGCGACCGGAGAAATCGGGCCGATTCTGCTGCGCCGTCTCGACCGCGTGCGGCAAAACGCGCGTTTGGAATTCGTATGCGGGGGGCGGGCGGTGCGACAGGCGCGCCGCGACTACAACGCGTTGTCGCGCGTGGCCCAGCTTTTGTCGGCGCCGCTCGAGCAAGCGCCGGCGCTGCTCGAAGCGCAGGTCGAGGCGGCCAAGGCGGCCGACAAGGCGCGCCGCAAGATCGAGACAGAGCTGGCCGGGTTCCGGGGGCGCGAACTGTACCGCGCGACCGCCGAGGATGCGCGCGGGCACCGCGTTTGCCGCGCCGCCGAGCGCGAAGGAGCGGTCGAGTCGTGGCGCGCGACGGCCGATTCTTTTGTCGCAGCAGGACCCAAGGCTGTTTTTCTGCTGACTGTCGAGCAGCCGCCGGCTCTTCTTTTGGCGCTCTCCGCCGACCTTGGCCGCCACGCCGGCCAGATCGTCAAGACGGCCGTCGAGCCGCTGGGCGGACGCGGCGGCGGCAGCGCGCGGATGGCGCAAGCGAGCCTTCCCGACGCGGCCCGGCTCGCGGATGCGACGGCGCGGATCCTCGAGGCCCTATGAAATTCTTGATCCGGCTGGCCGTTCTCCTGGCGGTGTCGCTCGCGGCGCGGGGCGACTCCCTCGTCTATGTCGGGACCTACACTACTCAGACGAGCAAGGGCATCTATGGTTTCCGCTTGCGGGAGGCGACTGGTGAGCTGACGCCGCTTGGCCTGGCGGCCGAAACCGTCAGCCCGTCGTTTTTGGCAGTCCACCCGAACCGCAAGTTCCTGTACGCGGTGAGCGAAGTCGCCGAGTTTGCGGGCCAGAAGAGCGGGGCGGTCAGCGCTTTCGCGATCGATCCGGCGACGGGCAAGCTCGCGCTGCTGAATCAGGTGGCGTCGCGGGGCGGCGGGCCGTGCTACCTTGCCGTCGACAGGACAGGAAAGGCCGTGCTGCTGGCGAATTACGGTGGGGGGAGCGTGGCCGCGCTGCCCGTCCTGCCCGACGGCCGGCTGGGGGAAGCGTCCGCGTTTGTCCAGCACGCCGGATCGAGCCTCAACGCCAAGCGGCAGCAGGAGCCGCACGCGCACTCCATCAATCTCTCGCCCGATAATCGCTTCGCGGTCGCCGCCGACCTGGGACTCGACCAGTTGCTTGTGTATCGGTTCGACCCAGCGAAGGGATCGCTCGCGCCGAACGAGCCGGCGTTCGCCAAGGTCAAACCCGGCGCCGGCCCGCGGCACTTCGCGTTTCACCCCAAAGGCCGCTTCGCTTACGTCATCAACGAGCTGCACTCGACGGTGACGGCGTTTACTTACGATCCGCGCCGAGGGGTTCTCGCGGAAGCCGGGACGGTCTCCACGCTGCCCGCGGATTTCGGCGGAAACAACTCGACGGCGGAGGTTCAGGCGCATCCGTCTGGGAAGTTTCTCTACGGGTCAAACCGCGGCCACAACAGCATCGCGGTGTTCGCCATCGACCCTCGCCGCGGCGCGCTCGCGCCCGTCGAGCACGTCCCGACACAAGGAAGAACGCCGCGCAACTTCGGCATTGACCCGTCGGGGTCCTGGCTGCTGGCGGCCAACCAGCAGTCCGACACGGTGGTGGTTTTCCGGATCGACGCGAAGACGGGCCGCCTAACGCCGACTGGGCAGGTGGTGGATGTGCCGACGCCGGTGTGCGTGCGGTTGTTGTACCTCGATGATAATGTCCCCTTTTGGCCTCGATAGAAATGTCCCCTAAACTACCACCCTCAGGAGAGGGAGGTGGCATTGGGAAGGACAGCGATGAGCCGGAAGGAACTGCGTCGAGCAGG
>Ga0247727_10004385_pt1 | contig 29971 bp, 20 predicted proteins | sample WisWelCaveWW1625_FD_202498 | JGI IMG/M metagenome (GOLD analysis project Ga0247727, IMG submission 202498) | Biofilm microbial communities from Wishing Well Cave, Virginia, United States - WW16-25 | ecosystem: Environmental > Aquatic > Deep subsurface > Groundwater > Cave microbial mat | place...
CTACTCGGGCGCGGCCGGCCGGCGCCTCATCTGCAACGAGGCGCGCGACGCGCGCGCGATCCTCCCGCGACTCGAGGCGAAGGTCGAAGAGCTCCGGCCCGATGCCGTGATCGCCAACGGCGCGGCCGCATGGGCGATCACGCGCAAGCTCGCGCGGCGGCTGCGCGTACCGGTGATCCCCGTCTATCACGGAACCTACGCCGGCTTCGGCCGCGCGATCGCGTCGGTGGCGCCGCTGCGCGCCCTCGTCGCCCGCACCTACGGCGCCTTCCTCGAGCGGCGCGCCGGCGAAAGAAGGCCCGAGATCGTCGCCGTATCGGCGCGCGTCGCGGCCGAGGCCGACGCGCTCTACGGCCGGCGAGCGACGGTCGTCGAGAACTGCGCGAGCCTCGCCGGCACGCGGCGCACTTCGAAGAGGGCGAAAGCGAAGGCGCGCGCCGCGCTCGAGCTCGCCGCCGACGCGCGCGTCGTCCTCTTCGTCGGCCGCGCCGAGCGGACGAAGGGGTTCGATCTCGTGACGGAGCTCGCGCGGCGAAGGCGCGACGTCGTCGTGCTCGCGGCCGGGGTCGCTCCGTCCGCAAGCTTGCCGGAGAACCTGCGCGCGCTCGGGACGCTCGCCGCCGACCTGCTCGCCGCCGCCTACGCGGCCGCCGACGTCGTCGTTCTTCCCTCGCTCTACGAAGGGTGCCCGTTCGCGCTGCTCGACGCGCTCCACGCCGACCGGCCGATCGTGACCACGGCGACCGGCTGCTTCGAGCGGCCCGGCCGCCACCCCTTCGGCATCGTCCTGGCCACGGCCGAGAGCGAGCCGTTCGTCGCCGCCGTCGACGAGGTGGTCGGCCGGCCCGAGCGATTCACTCCGCGCGCGGCCGTGGGCGAGCGCTTCTCGTTCCACCGTTTCGCGCGCGAGTGGCGCACGCTGATCGACGAAGTCGCCGGCCGCTGCAAACCGCCCGCGCGCGCGGCTCGTCCGCGGCGAATCGCGCTGCTCGAGCCGGCCGGCCGCGGCGGCATCTGCCACGCGACGCGCGGATTGGCGGAAGCGCTCGCCCGGCGCGGCGACGAGGTGGCGCTCTTCACGGCGCGCGACTTCGAGTTCGAGACGGCCGACCTGCCGTTTCGCGTCGAGCGCCTCTTCGACCGCTGGCGCACCTCGCTGCGGCGGGTGGTCGCGGCGCTGCGGCGCTTCCAGCCCGACCTGGTCCATCTCCAGAGCGGCACCCATCCGGCGCTCCATCTCGGGCTGCTGCTGGTCTCGCGCGCCGCGACGCGAGCGCCCGTGGTCGTCACCGCGCACGACGTCGTCCCGAAGAACGCGAGCTGGAGCGACGCCCCCTTCTGCCGCGCGCTCTACCGCGCCGCCGATCGGATCGTCGTCCACGGCGCCGCGCCGGCCGCCGAACTCGCGCGGAGATTCCCCGCGGCCGCGCGCAAGCTCGACGTCGTTCCGCACGGCGAGTACGGCTTCCTCGCGCCCGACCGGAAGCGGCAGCAACCGAGGGCTAACGGACCGCCGACCCTCCTTTTCTTCGGCTACCTCCACGAAGAGAAGGGGCTGCCCGATCTGATCGACGCGTTGCCCGCCGTCGTGAAGGAGCTCCCGGAGCTGCGCGTCGTCGTCGCCGGCACGCCGGAGCTCGACGTCGCGCCGCTCGTCGCGCGCGCGCGCGCCGCGGGCGTCGAGTCGCGGATCGACTGGCGGCTGCGCTACGTCCCCGCCGACGAAGTCGCCGACCTCTTCACCGCCGCGACGGCGGTCGTCCTCCCCTACCGGGCAGCCTCGCAGAGCGGCGTCGCCTTCCTCGCCGGAGCGTACGAGCGGCCGGTCGTCGCCACCCGCGTCGGGGCGCTGCCGGAGCTCATCGAGGACGGCCGCGGCGGCGCGCTCGTCCATGGGCGCGACCCGGCGGGACTCGCCGCGGGAATCCTCCGCGTCGTGCGCGAGCCGGCCATCGCGCGCAGGATGGGCGAGGAGCACGGACGGCGCTGCCGAGCCGTCGGCTCGTGGGACGCGATCGCCGAGAAGACCGCCGCGGCCTACGACGCGACGATCGCCGAGGCGTCTCGCGGCGGCGAGGGCGCGCCGCTCGCGCCGCGCCCTCGGACGCGCTCTCGGACCGCGCTGCCGTTCGTGACCGTCGTCGTGCCGGCGCGCAACGAGGAGGCGGCGATCGCCGAGGCGATCGAGAGCCTGATCGCGCAGGACTATCCGGCCGATCGCGTCGAGATCGTCGTGCTCGACGGCCGCTCGACCGATCTCACGCGCGCGAAAGTGCAGGAGATCGCGCGGCGCGAGCGGCGCGTGAGGCTCGTCGACAACCCCGGCCTCATCGTCTCGACGGCGCTCAACCGCGGCTTCCTGAAGGCGCGCGGCGCGATCGTCGCGCGCGCCGACGCGCACAGTCGCTATGCGCCCGACTACCTGCGCGCGGCCGTGCGGGCGCTCGATGAATCGGGCGCCGACGTCGTCGGCGGGCCGATGGTCGCCGGCGCGTGCGAGACGCCTTTCCAGCGCGCGGTCGGGAGGGCGCTCGCCTCGCGCTTCGGCATGGGCGGCGCGGCGTTTCACCGTGATGCGGCCGCCGAGGACGCGGCGGCCGGGGAAGACGCGAGCGGACCGGCCGAGTCGGTCTACCTCGGCGTCTTCCGCGCCGACGCGCTGCAGCGGTTCGGTCCGTTCAAGGAAGCGCTGGTGCGCGACGAGGACGACGAGTGGTTCGCCCGCGCCCGCGCCCGCGGCGCGGCGATCCACCTCGACGCGCGGATCGCCTCGACCTACCGGCCGCGCGACTGCGCGCGGCGCCTCTTCCGGCAGTACTTCGAGTACGGCCTCTTCAAGCCGGCCGCGCTGAAGAGCGTGCGCGGGAGCATGAAGCTGCGCCAGCTCGCGCCGTCGGGGCTGCTGCTCGCGGTCGCGCTCGCCGCGCTCGGCGGCCCGTGGCTCGTGGTCGGCGCGAGCGCGCTCGTCGCCTACGGCGGTGCGCTGCTCGCCGCGAGCGCGCGCGCGGCCGCCCTCGAGGAGCACGAGCCGCGCTGGTGGAGCGTGCTGCGGCAGGCGTCCGTCTTCGCGCTGATGCACCTCGGCTACGGGCTCGGCTTCCTCGCGGGACTGCCGCGCCGCGCGCCGGACGAATCGCGCGCCGCGATGCGCCTGGTCTACGCCGGCTACGCCGCCGACCCGCGCACGCGTCGCCGCTGGAGCGACCGCGGCCGCGGCCAGGCGGCGCTCGTGAAGGAGCGGGACCGGGCGCTCGCGGCGAGGATCGGCGCCCACTTCGGCAACCGGACGCGCGCGCTCACGATCCTCGACCTCGGCAGCGGCGACCGCGATCTCGCCGCGGCGCTGCGCGAGCTGGGGATCGCCGTCGAACAGGTCGTCGCCGTCGACCTGCTCGCCGAGCGGCTCGCCGCGAACCCGGCGCGAGCGCGCGCGGCTGCCGACGGCCGCCTGCTCCCCTTCCGCGACGAGAGCTTCGACGTCGTCGTCCAGTGCACCCTGCTCTCGTCGCTGCCGGCCGAGGCGGCGCGCCGCCTCGTCGCGGCGGAGATGGTCCGCGTCTGCCGGCACGGCGGGCTCGCGCTGTCGTACGACGCGCGGCTCAAGAATCCGTTCAATCGCAACGTCCGGCGCCTCTCGCGGCGCGAGCAGCGCGAGCTCTTCGCCGGCTGCGAGGTCGCCTTCGAGGCGCTGACGCCGCTGCCGCCGCTCGTTCGAAGGCTCCCCGCGCTCGCGCCGTGGCTCGCGCGCCGCAAGGCGCTCTGCGCCTTCGACCTCGCCTCGATCGTGCGCCCGCCCGCGCCCGCGCCGCGCGGCGAGATCCCGTTCCATCGCGCCGCGCTGCGCGAGAGCGACGTCGAGGCGGTTGCCGCGACGCTGCGATCGGGCTGGCTGACGACCGGGCCGCGGACCCGGGAGCTCGAGGCGGAGCTGGCGAAGCTCTGCGGCCGACAGCACGCGCTCTGCGTCTCGTCGGCGACGGCGGCGCTCTTCCTGCTCTACAAGGGCGCCGGCGTCGCGCCGGGCGACGAGGTGCTCGTGCCGGCGATGACCTTCGTCGCCACGGCCGAAGTCGCGGTCCACCTCGGCGCGCGGCCGATCTTCGTCGACGTCGACGAGGAGACGCTGCTCCTCGATCCCGACGACCTCGCGCGCAAGATTTCGCCCCGTGCGAAACTCATCGCGCCGGTCCACTATGCGGGACAGCCGTGCGCGATGGGGCCGATCCTCGAGGTCGCGCGCGCCCATCGCCTCGCCGTCGTCGAGGACGCGGCCCACTGCCTCACCGGCCGCGACGGCGAGCGGCGTCCCGGCGAGGGGACGCTCGGCGCCGCGCTCTCGTTCTACGCGACCAAGGAGCTGCCGACCGGCGAGGGCGGCGCGATCGTCACCGACGACGAGAGCGTCGTCGTTCGCGCGCGTCGTGCGTCGCTGCACGGGATCTCGCGCCCCGCGTGGACGCGCATGCAGGTCGGCGCGCGCGCCGTCTACGACGTCGAGGAGATCGGCTGGAAGATGAACCTCCCCGACGTGCTGGCCGCGCTCGGCCTCGCGCAGGTCGGACGGATGATCGTCCAGCGCGAGCGGCGCGAAGCGCTCGCGCGCCGCTACGACGAGCGGCTGCGCGGGCTTCCCGGCATCCGGCCGCTCGCCGTCCGCAGCGGCTGCACTTCGGCGCGCCACCTCTACGTCGTCCGCGTCGACGCGACGGCAGCGGGGCTCGGGCGCGACGAGCTCGCCGCCGAGCTCGGCCGATTCCGCGTCGGGACGTCGGTCCATTTCGTCCCGCTGCCGGGGATGACCGTCTTCCGCCGCCTCTTCGGCACGCGGCCCGACGACTGCCCGCGCGCCGCGCGCGCCGGACGCGAGGTGCTCTCGCTGCCGCTCTACCCCGACCTCACCGAGGCGGAGGTGGACGAGGTCGCCGCGGCGATCCGCGCGATCGTGGAGGCGCGCGCGCCGTGAGCTCCGAGCAGGACGTGTTCGGCCCGCTCCACCGGATCCGCCGCATCGAGCGGTCGATGCGGGCCGTCGACGTCGTCGCGTCGAGCCTCGCCCTCGTGCTCCTCGCGCCGCTGCTCGCGCTGCTCGCGCTTCTGGTGAAGGCGACTTCGCGCGGTCCGGCGCTCTTCCGGCAGGAGAGAGTCGGCCGCGACGGCCGCCTCTTCGGGCTCTGGAAGCTGCGCACCATGGTCGCCGACGCGTCGCGGCTCGGCCCCTGCCTGACGGGACGCGACGATCCGCGCGTGACGCGGCTCGGCCGCGTTCTGCGGCGCCTCAAGCTCGACGAGCTGCCGCAGCTCTGGAACGTGCTGCGCGGCGAGATGAGCCTCGTCGGGCCTCGCCCCGAGGTCGCCTCGATGGTCCGCAACGCGCCGACCGAGTTCGGCGTGCTTCTGCGCGTGCGGCCGGGGCTCGTCTCCGAAGCGTCGTTGCGCTTCCGGAACGAAGAGGAGCTGCTGCCGGCGGAGGGGCGCGAGGCCTTCTACCTCGAGCGGGTGCTGCCGGCGAAGATCGCGCTCGACCTGAAGTGGCTCGAGCGGCGCACGCTGCTCGCCGACCTCGAGCTGCTGGCGCGCACGGCGCTCGCGCTGCTGCGCTTGCGGCGGAGCGAGGCGCCGCTCTCGATCGGGCTCGGCGCGGGCGGGCGCCACGCCGCGAAGCTCGCGGCCGACGGCGCGCTGTCGGGGGTCGCGTGGTGGCTGGCGACGCTGCTGCGATTCGACGGGCTGCCGGGCGGCGTCGACCTGCAGCGGCTGAGGCTCTTCACGCTGCCGATCATGCTCCTCGCGACGACGGTCTTCTCGACCGCGGGAGCGGCGAAGAGCGCGTGGCGCTACTTCTCGGCCGCCGAGTTCTGGCGGCTCGCGCGGCTGGGGCTGCCCCTCGCGCTGCTCCTCACCGTCCTGCGCGCGACGATGCCCGACCCGCTCGTGCTGCTGCGCGCCCCTTATTCGGTGATCGCTCTTACCTACCTGCTCGCCCTGTTCCTGCGAGCGGGGATGCGCTGGACGTGGACGGCGCTCGTCGAGCGCGCGGAGCGGCGCGCGCGGCCGCGGCCGGAGCTCTCGGGACGTGTCGCGATCTGCGGCGCCGGCCGCACCGCCCACGCGGTGCTCGCCGAGCTCAAGCGCACCGCGGGCCGCGACGCCGAGGTGATCGCCTGCTTCGACGACGCGCCGCTCCTGCGCGGGGCTCGGGTGGCCGGAGTGCCGGTCGTCGGCGGGCTCGAGGAGGTGCCGGAGTTCCTCGGCCGCGCGCGGCCCGACCTGCTGCTCATCGCCATCCGGGAGCTGCCCGAGGCGCGGCTGCGGCCGCTCGTCGACGCGGCCCACGTCGCCGGCACGCGCGTCAAGATCGTGCCGTCGCTCTTCGAGGACGTGCGCGAGACGTCGCCGCGGCTGCGCGACCTCTCGATCGAGGACCTGATGGGCCGGCCGCCGGTGCGGCTCGACCCGGAGGATCCGGCGACGGCGGCGACCTATCGCGGCAAGACCGTGCTCGTGACCGGCGCGGCGGGATCGATCGGGTCGGAGCTCGTCCGCCGCCTGCTCAAGCTCGCGCCGGCGCGGCTGGTCCTGATCGACAAGGACGAGAACGGGCTCTTCGAGCTCGACCGTGAACTCTCCGAGCGCAGCGACGCGCCGCCGCGCGAGCTCATCGTCCTCCATCTCGGCGCGGGCGCCGGCGACCGGCGAGCCGTCGCGCGCCTGCTGCGTCGGACGCGGCCCGACGTCGTGCTCCACGCGGCGGCCCACAAGCACGTGCCGCTCATGGAAGGCAACGTCGTCGAGGCGGTGCGCAACAACGCGCTCGTCACCCGCGACCTGGCGCGGCTCGCCGCGGCGGCGCGCGTCGGGACCTTCGTCCTCATCTCGACCGACAAGGCCGTTCGGCCGAGCAGCGTGATGGGCGCGACCAAGCGGGCCGCCGAGCTCTTCGTGCGCGCGCTCGGAGCGCGAGGCGGGACCGCCTTCTCGGTCGTCCGCTTCGGCAACGTGCTCGCCAGCCGCGGCTCGGTCGTCGAGACCTTCCTCCGGCAGCTGCGCCGCGGCGCGCCGCTCACGGTCACTCACCCCGAGATGGAGCGCTACTTCCTCACGATCCCGGAAGCGGCGGAGCTCGTGATCGTCGCCGGCGCGCTGCCGAGTCCGCGCGGCTGCTACGTCCTCGACATGGGCCGCCCGCGCCGCATCGTCGACCTCGCGCGCGACCTCGCCCGACTCGCCGGCGCCGCCTCGCCCGAGATCCGATTCACCGCCACCCGTCCCGGCGAGAAGCTGCGCGAGGAGCTCTCCGTCACCGGCACCCTCGAGCCCGTCCCCGGCCGCCCCGGCCTGCTCCTCGACCACGAGCCGCCGCCGCCGAGCCGTGAGGTCGCGCGGCTGTTGCGACAACTTCGGGACGCCGTCCGAACCGGCGACGAGAGTCGTGCACGACGGGCGCTCTTTCGATCCGAAGGCCGCCGCGTCGGGCGTGCTCGCTCAGGATCAGCCTCCGTCGCCGAATCGGCGTGAGTGGGCCCGCCAGGATTCGAACCTGGTACCCGCCGATTATGAGTCGGCCGCTCTGACCATTTGAGCTACGGGCCCTTCTGGAACGGGGACGTTAGGACAAGAACGCCTGGAACGCGCCTCGGCGATTGAACGGGGTCTCGTTGATCCAGTGGAAGCCGCGGTCGAGGAGGAGGTAGCCGGAGGTGGCGCTGCGCGCGAGCTCGACGTGGAGGGGGCGGCCGTCGAGGGTGCCGTCGAGCGTGAGGGCGTCGGAACCGGCGAGCTCGCACTTGAACGGGATCGGGTGGCCGGGATCGCTCTCGAGCTGGAGAGTGAGGCGGTCGCCCTTCGGCGAGGGCTGCGCAAAGAGGATCCGCGTCGAGCCGTCGCCGCGCTCGATCGACAGTCGGTAGCGGCCGATCCGCAACCGCTTCCAGCGGTCGGTCCGCGCCACCGACTCCTCCGGCACCAGCTCGCCGTCGACCTCGAAGACCTCGACGTCCCAGCTCCCGTAGAGCGGCGGCTTGCGCGCGAGGTCGCCGTACTGGCGGCGCATGTCGAAGCCCTGCTTCAGGACGAACCAGGTGGTCCAGGCGAAGAAGAGACTGCGGACGACGATGGCCATGAAATGGAGCCAGCGCCGCGCGAAGAGCCTCGGCAGCGGCGCGTGCTGCAGCGGCCGATGGAACAACAGGAAGTCGGCCAGCCGCCTCGCGTCGGGCAGGACCAGGAACCCCGCCATCCCCAGAAGGTTCAGCGAGAAGAGCTTCACCGGCGTGTCGAAACGGAAGTTCAGCATCACGACGTTCGACATCACGCCGATCGACACGAGCGCGCCGAGCGTCGTCGTGCGGCGCGCGACGAGCAGGAGGCCGCCGACCATCTCGGCCGCGCCGGTAAAGATGCAGTAGGCGTCGGAGAAGCCCATGAAGTTCCAGAGCAGCCCCATGGGCGAGCCGTCGCCGAGCGGCTGCATCAGCGTGTCGAGGCTTGGCGAACTGCGACTTGATGACCTTCACCCCGCCGTAGCTCAGCATCGTCGTGGCGAGGTAGAAGCGCACGTAGGTCCGCAGCCAGTCATTCAGCCGCGCGTGGCTGCGGCTCCACCGGTCGACGAGCGTCCAGAGGAGCGCCGCGCCGGCGGCGGCAGCTCCGAAGCCGGTGAGCTGCACGTGGTTCCAGGTGGTGTCGCCGCTGCCGTTCGGGCCGATCGTGATCTCGCGGCCGAAATACTCCTTCCCGGCCCACTTCACCGTCCGGTCCATCTGCTCGGCGCAGGGAACGAAGAGGTGCGTCGACAGGAACGCAGACGCCTTCTCGGAGACCGAGTCGATCGGGGGGCGATCGAGCGGGAAGGGAAACGAGTAGAGCACGAAGTAGACGAAGGCGAGCCGGAAGAGGAACCGGCGGACGAGGGACCAGTGCGGTCGATCGGGCGCGGCCGTCGCCGACTCGGTCCGATCGGGCTCGATCATCGGGGCGGCGGCGCCGCGAGCGCCGCGATGCGCCGCTCGAGCTCTCGATGGAGCGGCTCGTCGTCGAGCGCGACCGTCGAGCTCGCGCGCCGCAGCAGGTCGAGCGCGCGCGGCCGCTCGCCGGCCGCTTCGGCGAGCCGCGCCGCGTTGCAGAGCGACGCCACGTGGCGCGGGTCGAGCTCGAGCGCGCGCTCGAACACCGCGAGCGCGCCCTGCGCGTCGCCCTTCGCTTCGACGACCAGCGCGTGATGGAAGCGCGCCTCGACGCGAGCGCCCGGCCCGTCGACCCACGGCTTGAGCAGCGCTTCGGCCTCGGCGAGGCGCGGCGACTTCTCCGCGAGCAGCAGCGCCGCCTCCCCCACCGCCGGCCGCCAGTCGGCCGGATCGAGCGCGCGCGCCGCCGCGAACTGCTCGTGCGCGGCCGCCGTCTCGCCGAGGTAGGCGGCGAGCTCGCCGGCCTCGTAGGCGAAACGCGCGTCGGACGGGGCGATCCGGCGGAGCTCGAGCGCGGCCGCGCAGGCCTGGTGTTCGAGGCCGAGCTCGCGGAGCACGCGCACCCTGCGGTCGAGCAGGACGACGTCGCCGGGCGCAGGGACGAGCCGGGAGTCGACCTCGGCCAGCGCCGCACGAAAGCGCCTCGCCGCGATCAGCGCGTCGATCGCTCCCGTCGCGGGGTCGCCGGCCGGGCCCTGCGGCTCGCCGGCGCAGGCCGCGAGCACGAGGACGAAGGCAATGCCGACCTTCTGCATGGCGCCCGATTCTGCCAACCTGGACGCGAGTCGCATCGGGAGGGCTGGTCGTGGGGCGCGTGCGCGCGATCTTCTTCGACGCGGGCGCGACGCTCTTCCGCGAGCGGAGCTCGCGGGCCGCGATCTACGCCGAGGTCGCGCGCGGCCACGGGCTCGAAGTCGACGGAGCGCAGGTCGCCGCGGCGATGCGCGCGAGCCACGCGGAGCTGCCGCGGCAGGTCGGCGGCGCGTTTCGCTACTCGCGGCCGTGGTTCGAGCGGTTCATCGCCGACGTCTTCGCGCGCGTCGGCCACCCGCGTCTGCCGACGGGCGTGGCGCCCGAGCTCTTCGCCCGATTCGTGGACGCCGCGACGTTTCGCCTTTTCGACGACGTGGTGCCGACGCTCACGGAGCTCGCGGCACGCGGGATCATGCTTGGCGTCGTGAGCAACTGGTCGGAGACGCTCGAGGAGCTGCTCGGCCGACTCGGGCTCGCGCGTCGCTTCCGAGTTGTCCTCGCCTCGGCGCGCGAGGGCGTCGAGAAACCGGAGCCGGAGCTCTTCCGGCGGGCGCTCGAGCGAGCGGGCGTCGCGGCCGCCGAGGCGCTGCACGTCGGCGATCAGATCGAGAAGGACGTCGCCGGCGCGCGAGCCGCGGGGATCACGCCGGTGCTGCTCGATCGCGAGCGAGCCCATCGCGATTTCGACGGCGCTTCGATCGTCGGGCTGGGCGAGCTCCTTCTGCTCCCCCTGATCCTCGAAGGAACGGACCCGACGCTGGCGTGAGGCACGAAGCTGCGCTACCATTCCGCCCCATCAACTGGGTGCGGGGGCGAGGGGGGGGCGCCATTCCGGGCAGATCCCTCCGAGCCTTTGCGGCAGAGTCTGAAGCGAAGCTCGAAAAGAAGGTTCTGAGTCCGGATCCTCACGCTCTCACCAGGCTTCATTTCTTGTCGGGCGCCTGTCCAAATAAGGCTTCCCTCAAGAACGTGAGAAAGGGCTCGGAACCTTCTGTTTTTCTTGCCGCGCGGCGAGTCGCCTCGGCGCCGACGACGTGCCCTTCCTGACGGCCGATCTCGCGGGGACCGGCGGGCGGATCAAGGTCGAGCCCGAGGACTTCCGCGTCGACGAGCTCTCGCTCTTCGATCCGAGCGGCGAGGGGGCGCACCTGCTCCTGCGCATCGAGAAGCGCGGGATGACGACGCACGAGGCGGCGATGCGGCTCGCCCGCGCGCTCAGGATCGCGGAACGCGAGGTCGGCTTCGCCGGGATCAAGGACAGCCGCGCCGTCGCGACCCAGTGGTTCTCGGTACCCGCCGGGTGCGAAGCGCGGCTCGGCGACCTCACCCATCCGTGGCTCACGATCCGCGAGCGGGCGCGCCACTCGAGCAAGCTGCGCATCGGCGAGCTCGAAGGCAACCGTTTCGAGATCGTCGTGCGCGACGCCGCGGCCGGCGCCGCCGATCGCGCGCGCGCGATCCTCGATCGGCTCGCGCGGCGCGGCGTGCCGAACTGGTTCGGCGAGCAGCGCTTCGGCACCAAGGGCGACAGCGATCTCCTCGGGCGCGCGCTCGTGCGCGGCGACTGCGACGAGGCGCTGCGCTACTACCTCGGCCGGCCGTCGCCTCGCGAGAAGGACCCGAGGATCCGCGCGGCGCGTCAGCTCTTCGACGAGGGGCGCTACGACGAGGCGGCGCAGAGCTTTCCGCCGCGCCTGCGGACCGAGGCCTCGGTGCTGCGCGCGTGGCGCCAGCACGGCGACGCCTTCCGCGCCCTCTTCAAGGTCCAGAAGCGGCTGCGCCTCCTCTTCGTCTCGGCGTACCAGGCGCGCCTCTTCAATCGCTGCCTCGAGGCGCGCTTCGACTCGCTCGATCGCCTGCTCGACGGCGACGTCGCCGTGCGGCACGACACGGGGCGCGCCTTCCTCGTCGGCGACCCGGGACGCGAGCAGCCGCTCGCCGACTCCTTCGCGATCTCTGCGGCCGGCCCGATCTTCGGCCCCGGCCTGCCGCGCGCGAGCGGCGCGGCGGCGCTCCTCGAAGAGGCGGTCTTCGCCGCCGAGGAGCTCGACCTCGAGGAGCGCGGCCACCTCTTCCCCGACCTCCACCTGCGCGGCGAGCGGCGCGCCTATCGATTCCCGCTCAAGGGCGCATCGGTCGACCCGCACGCGACGATCGCCGACGCGATCGTCGTCCGCTTCGAGCTGCCGCGCGGCTGCTACGCGACGAGCGTCATGGCCGAGGTGATGAAGCTCGCCCCCGCCGACGACGCCATCGGATAGCTCGAGCCCGGCTCAGAAGAACGTGAACGTGACGACCACGAAGATCGGGATCAGGACGGCGATGCTCCAGCCCATGTAGCCGAAGAAGCTCGGCATCTTCACGCCGGCCGACTCGGCGATCGCCTTCACCATGAAGTTGGGGCCGTTCCCGATGTAGGTGTTCGCGCCCATCATCACGGAGCCGCACGAGATGGCGGCGAGGACCTTCACGGCGTGCGGACCCATCTGCAGGTATTCGGCGAGGTAGCGCCCCTCCGCGGCCAAGTGTTCGAGCCCCGCGGCGACCGACGCGAAGGTGAGGTAGGTCGGCGCGTTGTCGAGGAACGACGAGAGCGTGCCGGAGGCCCAGTAGAACGAACGGGCGCTGGCGACGCCGAGCTCGGCGCCGCGGCAGTTCAGGATCTTCAGCGCCGGCACCATCGCCAGGAAGATCCCGAGGAAGAGGCAGGCGACCTCGACGATCGGGGCGTACGAGAACTGGTTGCGGGTCCGGACCTCCTTCGAGGTCGTGGCGATCGAGACGAGCGCGAGCGCGAGCATCGCGCCTTCCTGAGCGCCGGTCGGCCACTCGAACTGGCCCGAGCAGTAGATCGTGGCGACGATGCCGAGGAGCAGGAAGAGGTTGAACCCGCCCTCGATGCCCAGCGGCTGCCGCGCCTTCTCGACCGCCTCGTCGAGATCGGTCCGCTTCTCCTCGACGTCCTCGCGGTGGAAGAACCACGAGTCGAGGAACTGGAAGACGACCAGGAGCGCGCCGTTCACGAGCAGCCACTGCTTCCAGAGGCCGAAGGTCCACGTGAACGGCACGCCATGGAGGAAGCCGAGGAAGAGGGGCGGATCGCCGAGTGGCGTCAGCAGCCCGCCGCAGTTCGAGACGACGAAGATGAAGAAGATGACGACGTGCGCCTTCCTCTTGCGCACCGCGTTCGCGCGCAGCAGCGGCCGGATCAGGAGCATCGACGCGCCGGTGGTCCCGACGAACGACGCGACGGCGGCGCCGACCGCGAGGATCGCCGTGTTCACCGTCGGCGTGCCGGCGAGCGTGCCCTTGACGTAGATCCCGCCGGAGATGGCGAAGAGCGCGAAGAGCAGCAGGATGAAGGCGACGTACTCGTGGAGCGCGGAGAGGATCGGGTGGTCGTGCAGAGTCAGCGCGATCGAGTGGTCGCCCGCGTACTTCCACATGTAGACGGCGGCGGGGAGCCCGCAGAGCAGCGCGAAGATCAGCTTGTTGCGGTTGTGCTCCCAGAAGTGGGGCGCGGCGAGCGGCAGGATGGCGATGCCTAGCAGCAGGATCGCGAAGGGCGCGATCCAGGCGAGCCCGACGTCGGCGTAGACGCTCGCGCCCTCCGAGGCCGTGATCCACGGCGCGATCGCGAGCAACGACGACCACGACGCGATCGGGTGGGGCATCGATCGACTCCTGACCGCGTCCGGGCGGCCGAAAAGAAGCGGGACGTTTTACCGAGCCGCGCGCTCAACCGGCGCGGGCAAAGACGACGCGGCCGTACTCGCTCCCCCACTGGATGACCAGGGCGAAGAGTCCCTCCTCGGCCGGCGCGAGGCTGAAGGTCAGGTAGGGGAACGAGTGGCGCGATTCGCTGAGGTCGATCGGGAAGCGGACGGTGTCGTGGTCGAGCAGCATGGTGAATTCGTAGGCGCCGGCGTCGTTCATGAAGAGGCCGATGCGATAGGCGTCGGGCTCGAGCCGCCGGCCGTTCAGCGAGAGCGCGACCGGCGTCTTGAACTCGGTCTGCATGCCGAGCTCGAGGCGGCGGTTCATCTGGCCGCGGACCTCGGGGTCGGTCCGCATGCGGCGCGTCCCTTCGCTCGACCAGGAGATCGTGCGGTAGCGCAGCGAGACCTCCTGGCCGGTGGCGAGCTCGAGCGAGGCGCGCGCGAAGGTCTCGCGCGTCACGTCGGCCTGCCGCTTCTGGAACTGCACCGCGCAGAGCGCGACCGCCGCGACGAGCCAGCGCACGCCGTTCATCGCCCGCTCCCGGTCACGCCGCGCCGCCCGGGCCGGCGCCCGGCTCGTTGGCGAAGCGCGGCGGCGCGCTCGGGAGGTCGTCGAGCGAGATGCCGATCGCGGCGCTGGCGATGTCGGAGCGATCGACGATGGCGGCGGCGTTGACGCCGAGCGTGACGGCGACCGTCTCGCTGATCTCGCCGCGCGTCGCGCCGAACTTGATCGCCTTCTTCAGATGGCCCTCGAGGCAGCCCTTGCACCCCGCGACGAGCGACGCGGCGATGGCGACGAGCTCCTTCGTCTTGCGGTCGAGGTGGCCGCGCTCGTAGGTCGCCTTGTAGAACCGCATGTAGGGCTGCATGATCTCGGGCTCGACGAGCGCATAGGACTTGACCGCCTTGCTCTGCGCGCGCCCGTCGGCCAGCGGTCCCGCGGCATCGCGTGACTTCGAGTCGTTCATCCAGATCTCCGGAGGGGCGAGGGTCGTTCACCCTCGCGCGAGGCGACCTTATACGACCGACCGCCGCCGGGGATCCCGCGCTTCAGCGCCGCCGCCGCTCGCGCCACGCGAAAAGGAGCGCCGCCGCCACGACGACCGTGAGCAGCAGCGTCTCGACGAAGTCGATCCACCCGACCGACTCGGGCAAGGCGCTCCGTGGCGGCGAGACCTCGTAGAGCCGCGCGATCTGCATGCGCAGCGCTCCCGCGGCGGCGCGGTCGACGACGTGGCGCGATCCTTCGACGAGCTCCATCCACTCGGGCAGGTCGCCGCCGGACGAATCGTCCGGCTCGAGCTCGAGCTCGCGTCGCAGCGTCGGCGCGACCGCTGCGGCGAATCGCTCGTCGAGCCAGCGCCGGAACTCGGGCGAGGCGCCGCGAGCCGGCGCGGCGGCGAGCTCGAGCGCGAGGAAGCCCTCGCGCGGCAGCGGAAAGCTCAACGGGACGTCGAGACGCCGCGCGCGCACCGCCGCCCGCACCGGTGCGATCGTCGCCGTGCCGCCCGGGAGCGCCGCGAGCAGGGCGTCGTGCGAGGTCGTGGCGTCGAGGAGGGTTCCCGCCTCGTCGGACGCGACGACGAGCCGGACGAGTTTCGCCTCGCTCGTCCAGCCGAGGCGCGACGCGAGCTCGCCGAGGATCAGCCCCTCGTCCGACTCGAAGGTGACGCGGCGCAGCCGCACGCGGCCGCGCAGCTCCGGCTGCAGCAGCTGCTCGAACGACTCGAGCTCCGGCGCGTCGGCTTCGCCGGCGAGCGAGCAGACCGGCGCCCACGATTCGAGCGCGAAGGTCAATGGCGGCGAGGCGAGCGCGCCCTCGGAATCAAGCTCCTCGAGCAGGCCGCGCTCGTAGCCGAGGAGGAGCGTGCCGGGGCGGAGCTGGTCGCGGCCGGGCACCAGGTCTCGCTCGCAGGTTGCGGACGCGCCGAACTCCCGCTCGTGCGCGCGCCAGCTCTTCTCGAGCAACTCGACGTCGGCCGGGTCGAACGGCACGACGACGCGCAGGCGCAGGAGCTCGCCTTCCGTCCCGGCCTGGGTTTCCTGGGCCTGGGCGAGCGCCGCAACGAGAGTTCCCGCGAGCAGCATCATCGCGCAATATCCCGAGCTGGCCGCGCCGGCTCGCGCAGCTTGAGCGCCAGCAGCCACGCGGCCGCCGTCGCCGCCGTCGAGCAGGCGGCGACGGTCGAGAGCGACGGCGCCGCGTCCGACGCGCCGGCGCGCACGAGCGCGATCCCGGCGAATTGTCCGAGGCTGATGCCGACCTGCGAGGCGATGAGCACGCGCGCCGAGAGGCGGCCGCGGCCGCTCGAGTCGGCGACGCACGAGGCGAGCGCCTGGAACGGCCCCTGCCTCATCGTCGAGACGAAGCCGAGCAGCGCCGCGAGCGCGACGTAGGCCGCCGCGCCGCAGGACGGGAGCAGCGGCGTGAGCAGCGCGAACGACCCGGCGGCGACGAGCAGCGTCCTGCGGCGGCCGAGCCGATCGGCGATCGCGCCGGAGAGGAGGCCTCCGCCGACGCTCGCCACGCCGAGCAGCAGGAAGAGGTGGCCGCGCTGCGCTGGCGCGAAGCCGAAGGCGCGCTCGGAATAGGGCTCGGCGCTCACGATGAGCGGGAAGACGCCGAGCGGCAGCAGCAGCGACGTGGCGTAGACCCACCAGGTCGCGCGCAGCGGCGGCAGCGAGGCCGTGGACTCGGACGACTCAGGCGCCTGCGCCACCGGCTCGCCTCGCGGGAGGACGGCGCGCGCGAGCGGCAGGACGATCAACGCGGCGAGCGTGGCCACCGCGGCGTAGGGCTCGCCGATCCACTCTCTCACACCGGGCGAGAGGCGCGACCACGTGGCCGCGAGGTATCCCGGCAGCGGAACGCCCACCACGAGGGCGAGCGGGACGCCGAGCCAGACGAGGCTCAACGCCCGGCCGCGCTCGCCCGGAGGGTAGAGCGCCGCGCCGAGCGCGTTGGCCGAGACGGTGATCGCGCCGCCCGCGAATCCGGCGACGAGCCGCAACCCGAGGAAGAGGATCCACGCCGGACAGGCGAGGAGCTCGGCCAGGCGCGGCGAGACCAGGATCAGCGCGTGCGCGACGAGGAAGCCGGCCACGCCGAGATGGAGCCCGCGGCTCAGGCCGTGGCGGTCGCCCAGTCGTCCGGCGAGCGCATAGGCGGTGATCGAGGCGAGCGCGAAGACGGCCATGACGAGGCCCATCCGCCAGTCGCCGGGATCGATGCCGAGCGACGCCGCGAGCGCGCCGCGACCGGCGGTGAGACCGTGGGTCCCGAACGCCGGCAGGAACATGGCGAGGCCGAGCGTGACGGCCGGGGTCACGCTCCGACGTCGGAGCGGAGTCGAAGCGGCCAAGCGCGGCAGTATAAGGACGCGCTTCTCCCGGTCCGGTGGAGCGTTCATGGCGTCGCGGCGCGCGGATCCCCGTCGATGAGCGTCGCCATCCTCGGCGCCGGCGTCTCCGGACTGGTCGCGGCGCGCCGGCTGCGCGAGCGCGGCATCGAGGTCGAACTGCTCGAGGGCGACGACCATCCCGGCGGCCTCTGCCGCAGCGACACGGTCGACGGCCACGTGCTCGACCGCGCCGGCGGCCACATCGTCTTCTCGAAGAGCGAGAAGGCGATGCGCTACTACCACGAGCTCTTCGCCGACGAACCCGAAGGCGCGATGGTCAAGAACGAGCGCCACACGAGGATCCTGCTCGGCGGGCGCTTCGTCCCCTATCCGTTCGAGAACGGACTCGCCGCGCTGCCGGTCGAGCTCCGCGCCCGCTGCCTCGAAGGGCTGGTGCGAGCGACGCTCGCGCGCGCCGCGGGGGCTCGCAAGCCGGCGAGCTTCGGCGACTGGATCGGCTGGCGCGTCGGAGAGGCGATCTCCGACGCCTTCATGACGCCCTACAACCGGAAGATCTGGAAGCTCGACGACCTGAACGAGATGGGGATCGACTGGGTCGACGGACGCGTCCCCGACGCGCCGCTCTCCGACGTCGTCAGGTCAGCGCTCGGGCAGACGACGGTCGGCTACGCCCACCAGGCGGTCTTCTGGTACCCGCGCCGCGGCGGCTTCCAGGCGATCACCGACCGGATCGCCCGGTCGCTCGCGGGACGGATCCGTCTCGGCGTGCGCGTCACCGACGTCGCCCGCGCGGGCGGCCGCTTCCGCGTGAACGGCCAGAGCTACGACGCGGTGATCTCGACGATCCCGATGCCGGCGCTCGCCCGGGTCACCGAGGGGCTCGACGGCGCCACGAGCGACGCCGCGAGCGGGCTCCGTTCGATCGGCGTCGCGTCGTTCCTCTTCGGCATCGCCGGCGAGGACGTGAAGCCCTACTCGTGGGTCTACCTGCCGGAAGCCGACCAGGGGCCCGCGAACCGCGTGACCTACCTCTCGAACTACAGCCCCGAGAACGCCCCGAGCGGGCGCGGCTCGATCGTCGCCGAGGTGACCCACCGCGGCCGCCTCGACGTCGACGGCGCCTACGTCGCCTCGCTGCGCCGCGCGCTCGCCCGCCACGGACTCTTCCGCGACGAGCAGGTGACCGTGACCGCGTGGCGCGACAACCAGCACGCGTACATCCACTTCGCGCGAGACTTCGTCGAGCGGCGGCGGCAGGCGATCGCCGGCTTCGAGAGCTTCGGCCTCCTGCCGCTCGGCCGCTTCGGCCGGTTCAACTACTACAACACCGACCTCTGCATCCTCGAGGCGCTCGAGCTGGCCGACCGGCTGGCCGACCGGCTCGCGGGCGCGAGCTGAGCGCGCGGCGCGAGGAGACCGTGGCTCCGCCCGTCGACGTCTCGGTCGTGATCCCGACGCGCAACGGCGGGAAGCGGCTCGAGCTCGTGCTCGAGCTCGTCCGTGTGCAGCGGACCGATCTCAAGGTCGAGCACGTCGTCATCGACTCGCGTTCGAGCGACGGGAGCGACGAGGCGGCGCGCCGCGCCGGCTTCCGACTCCTCTCGATCGACCCGCGCGAGTTCGACCACGGCGCGACGCGCGACCGGGCGATCGCCGCGACGAGCGGGCGGGCGATCGCGCTGCTCGTGCAGGACGCGCTGCCGGTCGACGATCAGTGGCTCGAGAAGCTCGCCGGCCCGCTGCTCGACGACGCGGAGGCGGCCGGCAGCTTCAGCCGCCAGATCCCGATCCCCGGCGGCAACCCGGTCCTCGAGGAGCGGCTCAGGAACTGGATCGCGGGGCGGCCGGAGCCGCGGCGGTCGCGCCTCGATCCGGCGCGGCCGTGGGAGGCGCTCACGCCGTCGGAGCGCCTCGAGCTCGTCGCCTTCGACAACGTCGCCTCGTGCGTGAAGCGCGAGCTCTGGCGGATCCATCCTTTCGGCCGGCGCCCCTTCGGTGAGGACCTAGGCTGGTCGACCTGGGCGATCCAAAGCGGCTACGCGATCCGTTTCGAGGCCGACTCGAAGGTCGAGCACTCGCACGACCGGAGCTGGTGGCACGAGACGCGGCGCATCTACTGCGACCACCGCAACCTAAACCAGCTCCTGGAGATGCGCACCGTACCGACGCTCCGCCACGCGTGGCGCGGGAGCCGCGAGACGGTCGCGCGCTACCTCCGGCTGATCGACGAGGCCGGCCTCCTGCCCGACGAGCGCGCGCGGCGGCGGCGATGGGCGCGCCGGTACGCGCTCGGCGAGGCGCTCGCCCAATGGCTCGCTCCGATCGTGAACGAGCGCGGCGTGCTGCTCGCTCCGCTCGACCGGTGGCTCCGCCGCGGGATCTGACCGCGGCGCGCGCCGCTCACACGAAGCCGGCGAGCCGCCGCAGCAGGGTCGGCCGCTGCAGCTTCTGGATCGCCCGGACCTGGATCTGGCGGATCCGCTCGCGCGACACCTGCATGCGCCGGCCGAGCTCCTCGAGCGTGAGCGGCGCCTGGCCGGAAAGGCCGTAGCGCAGGTCGAGGATTTCGCGCTCGAGCGGCAGCAGGTCGCTCAGCACTTCGACGAGACGGCTCTTCAGCAGGTGGAACTCGATCCGGCCGTGATCGACCGCCGTCCCCTCGTCGGCGAGGAGCGAGGCGAAGGTCTCGCCCTCCTCGTCGATCGGGACGTCGAGCGAGTAGTGGGTGCGCTCGGTCTCGAGCAGGTGGCCGGCGACCTCGCGCTTCACGTCGAAGGCGTGCGAGACGTCGCGGATCGAGACCTCGCGGTCGCGGCGCGGGAGCACGCCGTCGCGGCGCAGGCGGCGCATCTTCTGCTGCAGGTAGTTGGGCACGCGCACGATGCCCTTGTTGAACGCGATCGACCGCTCGATCGCCTGGCGCACCCAGAACGTCGCGTAGGTCTGGAAGCGGACCTCCTTGCGCCAGTCGAACTTCTCGACCGCCCGGATCAGCGCGCCGTTGCCCTCCTGGATCAGGTCCATGAGCGGCACGCCGTAGGTGCGGTAGCACAGCGCGAGGTCGGCGACGACGGCGAGGTTGCGCTCGACGAAGGCGGCGCGGACGCGGTTCATCTCGGCCGCGCGGGCGCGGATCGCGCGGCGGCGCGACTCGGCGATCGGCGCCTGGCGCTCGCTCGGAGCGGTCGACGCGAGCCGCAGATCCTGGGCGCAGCTGCGCGAGAACTCGCCGCCGAGCACCGATCGCAGGTGGTCGTTGCGCAGGCAAGCCTCGGTGACGGCGGCCCGGAAGCGGCGCCGCGCGAACTCGAGCCGCCTGGCGAGCCGGACCTCCTCCTCGCGGTCCATCCGCTTGAGCAGGTGCACCTGGCGGAGATACCGGCGGAGGTTGTCGTCGTCGGCGACGGCCGGGACTCGCGGCCTCTCGAGTCCGCCGTCGGCCGGGTCGAGGACCGCCGCGCACGACTCGACGAGGGGAAGGTCGTCGAGCAAGTCGATCAGCTCGTCGACCCGTTCCTCGAAGTCGACCCTCGCAGCGAGGTACTCGTCGAGCTCCGACTCGAAGAGGGCGCCGACCTCTCGGGCCCGGCGCGCCAACGCGCGCGCCTGCGTCAACGCGGAATGCGCCGACTTCTTCACGTTCGCGGACCTTTCCCGCGCGTCACGGGACGACGCGCAGCATCGGGGTGCACGATCAAGGTGGGCAAACTGGGCAAGGCGGGGTGGGGTTGCGGACTCGACGCGTACGGCCGGAACGAGGCCTGGCTGACCTCGGCCGTCGCGCGTGGGGAAGGCGACGCGGGATCGCGTCGCCCGACCGAGCCGACCTTATCACCGACCTGAGGAGAGGCAAACGCGAGGAACTGCGCTGCGTGGCGCATCGATTCGCACCGGCTCGTTCCCTCGCTCTTCCCCCTGCGGGCGCCGGCCGCGGTACCGCAGAAGTTCCGCTCCTCGAAAACGACGGAACCCGGATCTTTCCGGCTTCCGTCCAAAGGCGGCCCTTCAAGCTCGACCGACGTCGGGCGGCTTCGTACCGGATTCCTCGGTCACGGGCAAGGGCTCGGCGGCGAACCCCTTCACGCGCCGGGAGAATTCACTGCCGGGGCAGCATGCCCCGGCCCTGGTGGCGGCAGGCGAAGTTCCGCGCCGGGAAGCATCCAAAGATCGACAACCAGGGTGGCGCGTGGCGGCGGGGAAACCGGCGGCTGCGTGACGCTCGAAGGAAAAAGCTCGCGGCGTGGGCACCGGCGCGGGCTTTTTCTTTTTCCCGGCGACTCGTCAGCGCGCGAAGAGCCCGCTCTCGATCACGCAGGCCGCGACCTGCAGCACCACGTGGTAGATGGCGAGCAGGAAATAGAAGCCGAATCCGACGGCGAGCGCCATCCGGCCATACCGGAAGTTCTTGTGAATCATCACGAAGAGGAGCAGCAGCGCCGTCGGGACTCCCTTCGCGAGCACGAAGAACGGCCGCCCCTGCCGCAGCATCCAGTCCGCCAGCGGGTTCCACTCCGAGCCGTGGGCGTGATCGATGTAGTAGACCGTGGCGACGGCGTCGAAGATCGTCAGGGCGAAGAAGACCACCACGAGCGCCGCGAGCCGCCGGTCGTAGGCGTCGACGTAGGCGTCGGCTGACGCCGCCGCGGACGGGAAGGCGGCGCGGCGGCCGCCGACGAAACTGTAGCGGCTCAACATCGGCGTCGGCCGCCTGCGGCGATCGACGATGCCGCCAGCGTTCGCGGCAGCGATCGGCGTCGACTCTGGAGGTTCCAAGGGTCTCGTCCGGAATCCGTTTCTCGCCTCGGCCCGTCCGTCGCGCGCGACGCTCGATTCGACCCCGTCGAGCGTCCTTCGCGCCGGCCGTTCGCGGCGCCGATCAGTCTGCCTCAAGCCGTCGCAACGGCGAACCGATCTGTCGTCGAGGGAAGCCGGCAAGATCGTCCGGCTCAGGCAGAAGCGATGGCGGACTACCCGGTCGGAATGGCGCAGCTCTTCGAAGGCATGCTCCTCAGGGGCGCCTCCGATCTCCACCTGAAGGCCGGTTGTCCGCCCGGCATGCGCGTCGACGGTCAGCTCGTGCCGGTCGAGGGCGCGCCGCCGCTCTCCACGGAGCAGGTCGAGACCCTCGTCGGCGAGGTCGCCTCGCCCGCGCAGATGGCCGAGGTCAAGCGCAGCGGCGACCTCGAGTTCGCATACACGCTCGCCGGCGTCTCGCGCTACCGGGTGAGCCTCGCCGTGCAGCGCGGCTCCGTCGGGGCCGTGCTCCGGCGCGTCCCGGTCGAGGTCCCCGACATCGACCGCCTCGGACTGCCGCCGGCCGCGAAGCGGCTCGCGCTGCTGCGCCGCGGCCTGGTGCTCGTCACGGGGCCGACGGGTTCGGGCAAGTCGACGACGCTCGCGTCGATCATCGACTTCCTGAACCGCGAGTCGGCCGGCCACGTCCTCACGATGGAGGACCCGATCGAGTTCGTCCACCGCGACCAGAAGTGCTTCGTCACGCAGCGCGAGATCGGGACCGACTGCGGATCGTTCGGCCAGGCGCTCCGGCGCGCGTTGCGGCACGATCCCGACGTGATCATGATCGGCGAGCTGCGCGACCGCGAGACGATCTCGCTCGCGCTCACCGCCGCCGAGACGGGCCATCTCGTGCTGGCGACCGTCCACACGTCGGGCGCCGTCCCGACCGTCGACCGCATCCTCGACGCGTTTCCCGACGACGAGCGCAGCGACGCCCGCGGCCGTCTCGCCGCCTCGCTGCAGGGCGTCCTCTCGCAGACGCTCGTGAGCCGGCTCGGCGGCGGCCGCGTCGCCGCCGTCGAGGTGATGGTCGTCAACGAGGCGATCCGAAGCTGCATCCGCGACGGCAAGAACCATCAGATCGTGAGCCAGATCCAGACGGGCGCCGCGCTTTGCATGCAGACGCAGGCGACCGCGCTCGCCGAGCTCGTGCGCCGCGGCGTCGTCGCCGAGGAGGTCGCGCTCCTGGCCGCCGCCAATCCCGAAGAGCTGCGCCACCAGCTCGTCACCGGAGGGCTGAATCTCCGCTCGACGCGCAGCTCCGCTCCGGCCGTGACGCCCGCGCGCCGCGCGCCGATCCCCGGCCCGGTCGAGCCGATGCCCTCCCCGCCGCCCCCCACGCCCGCCCCCGCCCCGCCCGCTCCCGCGCTGTCGCGCTCCGCCCCCTCGAGCACGCAGAGCATCCTCGAGAAGCTCCGCCGGAGCTGACTTTCTCCGCGCGGTTCACTTAACCACGTGCATCACCCGCGACCACGCGCATCACCCGCGGCACGGCCCCGTCCACCGCTCTGATCACGTCGCGATCCCGCGGCCGCGCCGTCGGGTGCATGCGCGCATCCTCGTCCTCCACCCTATTTGTCAACCTCGCGCACTCGCAGCGTGTGACATTTCGAGCAGTGGTTCTTCGGCGCGAACGCCGGGTGCTTCACCTCGGCCGCCGGCGCGGCGTTGTGGCAGACGCCGCAGAACTGGCCGCGGTTGATGTCGGCCATCTTGAACTTGTTGCCGTTGAGCTTCTTCTGGAAGACCTTCTCGTGGCACTCCTCGCACTCGATGCCCTCGGCGAGGTGGCGCTCGTGGCTGTAGAGCACCGAGTACTTCTGCGTCTTGCTCACGACGTGGAAGACGAGGTCGCCGCCGTGCTCCTCTTTCTCCTTGTCCTCCTTTTCGCCCGGCTTCGGCTCGCCCTCCTTGCCGCCCGCGGGCGGCTTCTCCTGGAGCGGAGGCGGCGAGGCCGCGACCGGCCGCAGGCAGAGGAGCGCCAGCCCGCCTGCGACGAGCGCGAGCAGGGCGCCATTCCGGATCCTGCCGCGCCGATGGAGACGGTCGATCGCTTCAGTCATGGGTCCGTTGCATCCTTGCACGGGGGTGGCGGCGGCAACGCGCTCGCCGCGGCGCTCGAAGTGGGGTCGCCGTATTCTTGCGGCCTGACCCGGTTCCGATCCAGCAATCAGGGGGGATCCGCGAGGTGGCCGACCGGTCCGCGAATCCGACGACGCCTCCGAGCTCGACCACGCCGCGTTCCCGGCGGGCGACCGCGCTCGCCCTCGCGCTGCTCGCCTGCATCGCCTTCGGGAACGCGCGCGACGGCGAGTTCCTCTACGACGACTTCCCCTACGTCGCCGACAACCTGCAGGCACAGCAGCCGACCGCGCATCGGATCCTGCTCGAGCCGCTGGCCGGGCGGCCCGAGCTCGGCCTCTACCGCCCGCTGCCGCTCCTCACCTACGCGCTCCAGTCGCGCGGCCGCGGCAAGGAGGCGCCGACCTGGCCGTTCCACGCCTTCAACGTCGCCTGCCATGCGGGCGTCGCGCTGCTCGTCTGGCGGCTGGGGCTCGCGCTCGCGCTCGGCGATGGGGTCGCAGCGCTGGGTGCCGCGCTCTTCGCGGTCCACCCCTGCCACCTCGAGGCGGTCAACTGGATCGTCGGACGCGCCGAGCTCCTCGCCGCCCTCTTCGGGCTGGGGTTCCTGGTCCTCGCGCTGCGCGACCCGACGATCCGAAGGGCGCGCGACGTCGTCGGCGCCGCGCTGCTGCTGGCGCTCGCCGCGCTCTCGAAGGAGAGCGCCTTCGCCCTGCCGTTCGTCCTGATCGTCCTCGAGCTGGCGCTTGGCCGCTCGGTCCGGATCGGCGCTCTCGTCCGCCGCCACTGGCCGTGGGCCGTCGTGCTCGCGGCGCTCCTGGCGCTCCGGATCGCGGCGCTCTCCGACTTCGACGCGAGCGGCCCGCGCGGCCGCGTGATCCGCTTCGGCCCCGCCATCAGCCTCGCCCCCTTCGCCGACCTGCCGTGGCCGAAACGGCTGCTCGTGGCCGGACAGCTCCTGGGCGAGTACTTCCGCCGGACGCTGCTGCCGCTCCCGCCGCGGATCTTCTTCCACCAGCGGGAGTTCGAGGAGCTCGCGCCCTGGAGCGTCGCCGGCGCGATCGTCTGGCTCGCGGGGCTCGCCCTCGCGTGGCGGCGGCCGCCGCTGCAGGCCGCGCTGCTCGCGTTTCCGGTCTCGCTCCTCACCGTCCTCAACCTCCGTCCGATCCAGGAGACCTTCGCGGAGCGCTTCCTCTACCTGCCGAGCGCCTTCGCGCTGCTCGCGGTCGCGGCGCCGCTCGCCGCCCTGGTCGCGCGCGAGAGGGCACGGCGGGGCCGCGTCGGCCTCTCGCTGCTCGCGCCGGCGGGCGTTGCGGCAGCGCTGCTCGTGGCGACCTGGAGCTGGAACCCGATCTTCGACGGCGCGCTGCCGCTCTGGCGCCACAACGTCGCCTGCGCGCCCGATCTTCCGTTCCCCCACTATCAGTTCGCCTACTTCCTCCACGACCACGCGATCTACCTGCGGCGCGATGCCGAGACGCCGGGCGCCGTCGACGAATACGAGACCGCGCTGAAGCTGAACGACGAGATCGTCCGGCGCGGCTACGACGGGATGCCGCCCGACCAGCGGATCCGCGCCCATCTCTCGCTCGGCGAGATCCTGCTCGAGCGGCTGCCGGAGGGGCGGCGCGACCCTCGACGGGCGAGGGAGCAGATCGAGAAGGCGATCGAGGTCGGCGAGGCGACCGCCGAACTCGACCTCGATCTCGGCAGGGCGCTCTTCCTCTACTCGCGGTTCAGCCGGCTCGCCGTCGGCGTCAGCGACGCGCAGGCCGGGCGCGCCCTCGACCGTGCGCTGAAGCTGAAGCTGCCCGACGAGCTCAGGAAGCGCATCAACGACGATCTCGATCAGCTCCGAGCCCGACGAGTCCCGTGAAGAATCGGACGAGGGCGACGGGATCGAACCCCACCTCCGCGCCGACGAGCGCCAGGTGGACCTGCGCCGAGAGGCGCGTCGCGCGCTGTTCCGAAGGATCGATCCGGCGCGAGCTCTCGTCGCTCGCGACGCGCCGCACGAACTCGTCGCCGTAGAACCACGGCGAGACGCCGTACTCGATCGATCGGACCGTCCAGGCGCCGACCTCGCCGTCGTGCAGCCCGACCGCGACGTCCATCGCCTCGATCAGGCGCGCCCCCCCTTCCGACGGTCCGACCGCGAGCCATCCGATCTGCGCCCGTCGCGTCGCCGAGAGGCGCGCCCCCAGGCCCGGGCCGAGATGGAGCGAGAGGTCGAAGACCCGCGCGAGGTCGCGCGCCCGCGCCGCGAAGTAGCCGACCTCTTCCCGGCGCTGGGCGGCGCCGGGCGACGCAGGAGGGCTCGTGGCGCAGCCCGCCGCGGCGAGCAGGAGCGCGGCCGCGACCGACGCTTCAGCGCGCGAGCGCACGTTCCACCTCCGCGAGCAGCCGCGCGATCGCCGCCTCGCCCGGCGCCAGGCTGCCGGCGCGCACCAGCTCCAGCCGCGCGAGCTCGAGGTCGTCGCTCGCCCGCGCCCGCAGTCCCGCGCTCCAGTGCTCCGAGGCGTGGATGCCCGCGCCGCCCGGCGCCGCGGCGCCGACGTAGCCAAGGCGTCGCAGCTCCGCGAGCTCGCGGGGGTCGCCGCTCGCCGCGGGAGCGAGGTCCTCGTCGCTCTCGACCATCGGATCGAGCGCGAGCCGCTCCGCGAGGAATCGACGCAGCTCGGTGACCCCTTCGGCTTCGGCGGCGCCGAGCGCCCGCTCGCTCCCCGCCGCATCGACCCGCCAGAGCGACTCGATGCCGGGCTCCGGAACTACGAGCTTGATGCCGCCGCCAGGCGCGGGCCGGAAGGCCGAACTGAGGCGCCGGTCGATCGCCGACGCGTCGCCGCCGCGAGCGCGGACGAGGTCGACGAGATCGACCGGCCGCTGGTACTGCGCGACGAAGGCGAGGGGCGCGCGATCGGGCGGCGGCGACCACTCCGGGACGCGGCCCGCGGCGACGTCGTCGAGCCATCCTTTGACGTCGGTGAGGGCGACCGGCTCGCGCACGCGGGCCGGCCGGACGCGGCGCCGATGGCGGACCACGAGCGGCACGCGCAGGAGCGCCTCGTCGAGCGAGAGCTGGTGATCGACCCGCCCCTCCTCGCCGAGCTGCTCGCCGTGATCCGACGTGACGATGATCAGCGTGTCCTCCGCGAGCTCGAGCTCGTCGAGCAGGTCGACCAGCTCGCCGAGCCGCGCGTCGGCGCTGCGGATCTCGCCGTCGTAGAGCGCCGAGAGGCCGGCGCGGTCCTCGGGCCGGACCGACTCCTCGCCGCCCATGACCGCCTGCAGGAGGTCGCCGCGCGAGGCGAGCCGCCGCGCGTGATCGTCCGGCTTGCCGAAGAACTCGTCCCACGGCGCCGCCGGCGCATAGGGGAGGTGGGCGTCGGCGAGGTTCACGAAGACGAAGAAGGGGCGCTCGGGATCGTGGCCGGAGAGCCAGCCGCGGACCTCGGCGCACGCGATCGCCGAATCGGAGAGGCCGCGGTGCGCCTCGCGCAGCCGCCACGTCTCGACGAACGTCGAGAACCCCTGATCGAGGTGGTAGAGCGACGAGGCGTTCGGGTTCGTCGTGACGCCGAACGTGTCGAAGCCGTGGTCGCGGAGCGTCTCGGCGATCGTCTCCTGCGAGTCGGCGAGCCAGCGGTGCTCCCAGTGGCAGCCGTGCTGCCGCGGCAGCTTGCCGGTGAAGAGGGAGGCGTGGCTCGGCAGGGTCCACGGCGCGACCGCGCGCGCATGCTCGAAGAGGAGCCCCTCGGCCGCGAGCCGTTCGAGCCGCGGCGTCGTCGGCAGCCCGTAGCCGCAGGCCGAGCAGTGGTCGGCGCGGACCGTGTCGAGAACGACGAGTAGCACCGACGTCACGTGCGGCGGGGCCGCGATGAACGCGACGGTGATCAGCCCGGCGACGAGCAGCACGGTCATCACGACCGCCACGAGCGCGAGCGACGCGCCGCTCGGCCCGGAGGTTGAACTCAAGCCGCGTGGCCGCGATTGACGAACGTGCACGGTTCCGGCAATCTCCCGCACCCTTTTTTCCGCCTGAGAACCGCCATGAGTACCACGGCCGCCCCCAAGTCCTCCTCGGCCGCGAGCGCCGCCCCGCTCGACCTGAGGAACCTCCGCAACATCGGGATCATCGCCCACATCGACGCGGGCAAGACGACGGTGAGCGAGCGCATCCTCTTCTTCACGGCGCGCACCCACAAGATCGGCGAGGTGCACGACGGCGCCGCCACGATGGACTACCTCGAGGAGGAGCGCAAGCGAGGCATCACGATCACGTCGGCGGCCACGACCTGCACCTGGAAACACGTCACGATCAACCTGATCGACACGCCCGGCCACGTCGACTTCACGGCCGAGGTGGAGCGCAGCCTGCGCGTGCTCGACGGCGCCGTCGTCGTCTTCGACGGGGTGTCGGGGGTCGAGGCGCAGTCGGAGACGGTCTGGCGGCAGGCCGACAAGCACCGCGTCCCGCGCATCTGCTTCGTCAACAAGCTCGACCGCATGGGCGCCGACTTCGAGGAGTGCCTGAGCTCGATCGAGAAGCGGCTGGGCGCGCGGCCCGTGGCGCTGCAGATCCCGTGGGGCCGGGAGAAGGACTTCAAGGGAGTGGTCGACCTGCTCACGATGAAGGCGATCACCTTCGAGGGCGAGCACGGCGAGAAGATCGTCGAGCAGGAGATCCCGGCCGAGCTGCTCCCCGCGGCCAAGGCACGCCGCGAGAAGCTGATCGAGGCGGCGTCCGAGTGCGACGACGCGATCCTCGAGAAGTTCCTCGAGGGCGACGAGATCGAGGTCGACGCGATCAAGGCGGCGCTGCGCAAGGGCGCCATCGAGTCGAAGTTCTTCCTGATCGTCGGCGGCTCGGCGCTGAAGAACGTCGGCGTCCAGCTCGTGCTCGACGCGGTCGCCGACTACCTCCCCTCGCCGCCCGACATCAAGGCGGTCGACGGCATCGACCCCGACACCAACGAGAAGGTCTTGCTGCCGCTCGATCCCGACGGGAAGTTCGCGGCGCTCGCGTTCAAGACGATCACCGATCCCAACGGCGACCTCACCTTCATCCGCGTCTACTCGGGCCGAGTCGCGGCCGGCACGCCGATCCTCAACTCGGGCAAGCGGACGAAAGAACGGATCGGCCGCATCTACAAGATGCACGCGAACCTGAGGGATCCGATCGAGGTCGTCTCCGCCGGCGACATCGCGGCCGTCGTCGGGCTGCGCAACACGCTGACCGGCGACACCATCTGCGACGAGGACCACGCGATCCTGCTCGAGAAGATCACCTTCCCCGATCCGGTGATCATGATGTCGATCGCGCCCATCAGCCGCGGCGACCGCGAGAAGCTCTCCGAGGCGCTGGCGAAGCTCGCTCGCGAGGACCCGACGTTCAAGTGGCACACCGACGAGGAGACCGAGCAGACGCTCATCGGCGGGATGGGCGAGCTCCACCTCGACGTGCTGAAGAACCGGATCATCCGCGACTTCAAGGTCGCGGCGACGGTCGGCGAGCCGGAGGTCGCCTATCGCCAGAGCCTCTCGCGCTCGGTCGACGTCGAGGCAAGACACATCAAGCAGACCGGCGGCCACGGCCAGTACGCCGTCGTGCGGATGAAGTTCGGGCCGTCGGCCGAGCCGGGCGTCCACTTCGAGAACGAGACCACCGGCGGCTCGGTGCCGAAGGAGTTCATCCCGGCCGTGCGCAAGGGCGTCGAGGAGTACTGCGAGACGGGCGGCGAGCTCGGCTACACCTTCCTCGGCATCACGGCCGAGCTCTACGACGGCAAGTACCACGACGTCGACTCGAGCGAGATGGCGTTCCGCGCCGCCGGTCGGCTCGCCATGCGCATGGCGTGCGAGGGCAACCGCCGCCTCTACGAGCCGACCATGAAGTTCGAGGTGCAGGTGCCCGAGGAGTACCTCGGCGACACGATCGGCGACCTCAACTCGCGCCGCTCCGAGATCTCCGACATCGAGGCGCGCGGCGTGACGCGCGTGCTCTTCGGCAAGGTGCCGGTCGGCGAGATTTTCGGCTACACGACGACGCTGCGCTCGCTGACGCAGGGGCGAGGGACGGCGGCGATGGAGCCGGATCTTTATCAGCCGTTGCCAAAACTGATCGCCGAGGAAGTCGAAGAGAAGCGCAGGAAGAAATTGGCGGAACGAAAATAGGGGGTGATGCAGCTGACGAGCCTGTGGCTCGCAGCTGATCACCCCGGCTCAGGGCCACAGGTCGCGAGGGCAGCGGTCAGGCTCACAGGTCGCGAAGGCGATAAGAAGTCACTCGCGG
>Ga0247727_10004386_pt1 | contig 29966 bp, 41 predicted proteins | sample WisWelCaveWW1625_FD_202498 | JGI IMG/M metagenome (GOLD analysis project Ga0247727, IMG submission 202498) | Biofilm microbial communities from Wishing Well Cave, Virginia, United States - WW16-25 | ecosystem: Environmental > Aquatic > Deep subsurface > Groundwater > Cave microbial mat | place...
GGTTCTTCAACAGGCTCAAGCAGTACCGCGCTCTCGCCACCCGCTACGACAAGCTCGCCAACACTTTCCTTGCCGCCGTCGCGCTGGTTTGCGTACTCTTCTGGCTCAACTGACGACAGGCCCTAGGAAAAACCAAGACAAAGTGAACGAAGCCCATGCCGGTGTCGGCTCGCAGATGCATACCACATGCACACTCCTACAATCGATCATAGGCACCAAGACGGCGCGCGTCGCCTATCGCGGCAGCAGCCCGGCAATCAACGATCTGGTCGGCGGCCAGGTCGATTTCGCCTGCGTCGCGCTCGTCGTTGTCGCCTCGCAAATCCAGGGTGGCACGATCAAGGCTATCGCCATTGCCAGCCCAGAGCGCGTTGATCTGGTAAAGGACTTGCCAACCACCAAAGAGGGGGGTTTGCCCGCGTTTCAGGTTGCGGCGTGGAACGCAGTCTTCGCTCCGAAGGGACTGCCTGACGAGATCCAGGCCAAGCTCAACGATGCAATCGTCAAGGCGCTGGATGACGAGGGAACACGCAAGCGCCTACTCGATATTGGCAGCGAGATTCCCGACAAGGCGGATCGCACACCGCAGGCCCTGCAAAAACTGGTGGAGAGCGAAGTGGCTCGCTGGTCCTCGGTGCTGAAGGTTGCGGGAGTGGCCGTTAGGTGAGCAAACGCGCCACTCAGGACGGCTCGTGAGATTGAACGACGATATGCCGGCAGATCACAACAAGGGAGCAAGTACCATGAACCGTCTCCGCACGAAAAATGCTCCGCTAGCGGCAGTGTTTTTGCTAGCTTTTTTACCTGGCGAGGCCGTCGCTCAGCAGAAAACGCTCAAAGAGCAGCTGGTCGGAACCTGGGCTTTCGTCTCAAGCACGGGCAAGGCTCCGGATGGCAGCCCCATATGGGGCGCCAATCCCAGGGGCCTGCTCATCTTCACAGACAACGGCCGCTATTCGACGCATATCGTGCGCGCGGATGTGCCAAAATTCGCGGCGAACAGCCGCTTGCAGGGCACGCCTGACGAAAACAAGGCTGCGGTGCACGGAGGTGTTGCCAACTTCGGAACGTACGCGGTCAACGAGGCGAATAAATCCTTCGCCGTGCGTTTTGAGGGCAGCTCGTACCCAAACACTACGGGGACCGAGCAATCGCGGCCATTTACGGTCACGGGTGACGAATTGAAGGTCATCAACCCGGCTTCCTCGGCCGGCGGGCAGTCAGAATTGGTCTACAAACGCGCAAAGTAGTAATAGGCAGGGCGGCTGGCCACCTTCAAGCAAACGCCTCAGATTTTGCCTGACCGCTAAAAGTCGCCTTCGGGTCAATCGCGACGTTTGAACGATGTCCACTCTTCGTCTCTTGCGGCCCAGACAGCGGACACCAACCAAGAAAACATCCGGCATCCGGGGCTTATCACCCCACGCCTGCCGATGCTTGCGCGGTACCGCCTGGCACGTATAGTGCGCGCAGATTTCAGCTCACTTTCCGATCATGACCAGGCCGCGGCGCGCTCGTTTCCCTGCGCCTGCCTCGCGGCCTGCGCGTGATGCCCACGCGCAGGGTCATGTCCAACCCTTCAGATAAGAGGAGTACTCAGCGATGAGTAAACCTGCATATCGCGCTTACACCGTCGTGAAGCGCGAAAACAAGGACGACTTTTGGCTGAACATCGGCGTGTGCTTCGCACACGAAGATAAGGACGGGTTCAACCTACTGCTCCAGGCTATGCCGTTCGACGGCAAGATCGTGCTCCGACGCTACAAGGAGGACGAGGAGGAGAAGGAGGTGAAAGGCAAGCCATCTAAGAAGTAGCACGTGTCGCGTGCGCAACGCGACTAAACTCACGAGCCGTCGGCAACCCCGGCGGCTCTTTTTTTGTGATCATCAATCGAACAGTCCGGTGGCCAGCCCGGGCCCCAAGCGATCGAGCTTCTCGATGGCGTGCGCCTGATCCGGCCGGCGCTTTTGCCAGAAGGCGATGGCCTCCTTGCTCATCGAGCCCCAGTGCGGCTCGACGCCGTGCCCGCCTGCTGCGCGCACGTCGCGCTCGATCAGATCGTAGATGGCGCTGCCGATGCCGCGGCGGCGATAGTCGGTGCCGCGCACCTCGTAGACATTGGCGTTGCTGATCTGCACGCGACCGTAGGCGGGAGCCATGCAGTGCACCCACGCCACGCGGCCTTTTTTCTTCTCGAGGTGCGCGGTGTAGCCGACCTTGTTGAAACCCGCCACTTGCCGACGTACCTCGAGCCACAATCCGTTGGCCGAGCTGATATGCTCTGTCGGCTCGCGCTTTGCCAACGCTACCCACGCCTCGGCGATGGCGCGATCGTCGAACGCAGCCGCGAGCTCATCGAGGCGCTTTTTAATGTGCCGCAGCGCGTCTTTCATAGCATCGTTGCGTCGCCACCATTTTAGCATCGCTAGCGGTCGAACCTCCTGATCAGCCAGTGCACGTCGGCGGCAAGCTCTTTGAGCTCGCGCCGCACCGCGCGGAGGAACATGCTGACCACGCTAACGAATCCGCTCCACGTACCGCCCAGCACAACGGACATTCCAGTGGCCAAGCCGCCGACAACAAGTTGCACTGGACGCAAGAAAAACAATCGCATCATCGAGCCGGCCGCAGGCGGGCCGCCAAACATCATAGCGAACCCTGCCGCCATGATGCCGGCTGCCGCGTAATAGCCGACCACCAGCGCGAGGACGCTCTCAACCTCTTGCGTCGGTGTCATTGCTCCCGCTTTCCGATCAGCATCTTTTTGGTGAGGCTCGCGTCTTTTTGGAGCCGGCCCGCATGTTCAGAAATGCGCGCCCGTCCGAGCGGGTCAAGCTCGAGCCGCTGGCCTGTATTCTCGACCCCGCGCTTGACGCGCGCGGCGCGCCAGCGAGGGCGCGCTAGCATTGCAGCAGAGAAGTGGCGTGCCACTGTCACGGGGCATGCTCGGCAGACAAGCGCCGGTCCCGATGTCGACTGTGGTGGCGCTTGGCCAGCTCGTCGCCGATCAGCCGGTCACAGCGCGCACACAACGTGCACAGCGCGAGCAGGTGGTCGCTATCGATGTGCGCCAGGTTGCGGCGCGTCAGGCACTCGAGGTGAGCGATGGTTGCCTGCAGACGCGTGGCAGCGCTGCTGCTGCCATCCGGGGCATCAATGCTCATCGGACAACACCGCGGGTGCGCGCAGAACAAAATTCACGGCAGTGACGGGATAGGCCGAGGGAGCGGACAGCTCGTGATCGAACACGAACTGCCGCTGCACGGCGACTTCATTGATAAGACCCAGCTCGAAGGCGCGCCGCAACTCGTGCGCTGGAACGAGCCCGGCGGTGAGCGCGATGATTAGATCCAACTGCTCGCGCTGCATGCGCGCGAGCTTGCCCTCCAGTGTGTTGTCCTGCGGTGGCGGGGTCGCGGCTTGGGCCATGATCGGCTCCTCGATGAAAGTTTGCCGGCCGGGTGGCCGGCGCGGCAACAAGAACGTGACGCATTCGACGAGCAGCCAGAACGTGCTCGTTACCAGCCACACGGGCGCACCCACCAAGACGAAGCGGGCAGTGCGGCGGGCGCCCGCTGTGCCGGCGACGATGCGCGCGCCGATGATCGCGACGAAGCCAGCGAGCAGGTAGACCCCGGGGAGCTGCAGCGCGACATACATCGGCTAGCCCTTGCGCTTGCCGGGCGTAGGCTCCGGCGCGCTCGCGTCCTCGGTAAACTCGCGCAGCACCATGCGATTGCCGACCGGCAATGCCGAGAGCACAACATTGAGCCCACGCCCGTCTTTGTGTGGCCAGGCGCTGCCGATGCGCGTCCAGAAACCGTTTTGCTCATCGCCCGGCTCGCCGCCTTCGCGATCTTCGACGACGTAGACTCGATGACTTGGCTTGGTCGACATGGGCTTTCTCCTTTGCTGTCGCTGGGGTCGAGAGGTTGCAGGGGACGGCGTTATCGCAAACCACTGCGCCACCAGCTGCGCAGCTGACGCGATTGAGATACGCTCTTTGAGAGCGACGAAATCCAACATGGTGCCGCCTCGATTGCAGTGGCCGAAGCAGAACCAATTGTTGCTCGCCAGGTGCACGACGAACTGGCGCGGATCGTTGCCGTCATGGATCGGACAGCAGCCCGCCAGTTGCGAGCCGACGCGCTTCGACTCAATGCCATAGCGCGACAGCACCATGGCCAGCGACACCACGCGCTTGAGATGCGCGATATCGACCGGGGGATCATTCTGCCCGCGATTGTAACCGGCGCTTGCAGTCGCCGCGTCAAGGGTGCGCGCCTTCGGCGCCCCGCCCGAGGCGGGCCCTTGACCCGTCGCCGCGCCGGTTATTAGACGACGGCCAGCAGAATGATGGCGGCTGCGCATCACCTGCGCACCAGTGAAATGTTGTCGGCGTTGGCGGATCTCCAGGCGGGGCCGAGGACCCCGTGCCGGGCAATGCGGGCGCGCGTCGCGTAGAGAAAAAGTCCGGGGACGGTATCGCCGGTGATGTCACGCTGCAGCGCCAGCATGTGGTCGATGCGAGCTTCCGATGTCGTGACGGTGACGACGCGAACCGCCGGGAAGCCCCAAGTGTGCTCGAACTTATCCTGGCGATAGGCGCTGTAGTAGCCGGCGAGTTTCTTGCGCCAGGTGGCTTTCTTGGTGATCTTCTTGGAACGCGCGGAGAGGCTTTCGTTGCCGCGGTCAATTTCTAGCGCGAAGTTCCAGTGGTGCTGCGATGCGACGACGCGGAAGAGGCGATCGGGAACGACGGTGAGTGTGTGCGGGAGATTGTCGAGTTGAACGTTGACGATGACCTGATAGGGGAACTTTCGCGCGCGTGTCGCCGCGGGGAACAGCGGCAACAGGTGGTTGTGGTCGATGAGCTGGAGGGATCGATCGGCCGGCATGGCGAGTCGGCAGTCGAGCATGAATTCGCTGACCTCGAGGGCATGGGCGAGAAACAGCGCCGAGCCGGTGCCGGTATTCTTGGCGGTCCAGTCCAAGCGCGCATCGACGGGCATGTGATGGTCGGCAAGGAGGCGCATGCCAGTGCGGGTAATGGCGTAGACCAACGAGACGTTGCCCTGATGCAGGAACGAGGAGAGATAGGCGGCTTGACCGGCGGGACGCTCCGCCAGGCCGTGGCGATGCAGCAGGCGCAGGAGATGCCGCAGGTAGGCGGCGGAGCCGCCGTCGAGACGGACAATTTGATCGGTGGAAAGGTAACGATGCGTGGCGAGCGCTTCGAGGATGGTGAGCACGCGCTTGGTGACTTGGAACGATTGCGGGGTCGTATCCTCGGGTACGGCCAGGCGTTTGAATCGAGACGGCTGCTTTCTGGATTTGAGGGGACGCGAGGCCGTGATCAGCATGGTGTCTGAATCATAACGCGTGCTGTCGTTAGTCATGGCTGCTTATCCCCACCGGGTGCGCCGCCATCGATGACGCGCAGCTTGTTCTTGGCAGGCGGGTGGCGCTGGAGGAAGCCGTCGGCATAGTCGACGGCGCTGTCGAGCGGGGTCGGGTTCGGCACCGGGGCGGCGAGGTCTCGCTCTGGAACCGCAGCCGGCGCAGCGATGCGGGCGGCCCGCGCGGCGATCTCGGCATCGACTTGGGCGATGGGCGCAAGGTAGGGGCTGCGCTCTGCGGCGTTCGCGAGGAAGCGCGGCAGCATGTGCTGTTTCAATGCCAGCGAGCGATAGGAGGGCGCCAGGTCCTTGGTGCGCGTACGGTACGGTTCACGATAGGGCAGTTTGATGAAGCACTCGCGCGGCTGCAGCCCCATGATCTCGCCGGTGAGGCGCGTGAGCTGCTCCTCCACGGAATACATCTGGGTCGGAAGATTTTCGTAGACGGTAACGTAGGCCTCGGCCTCGCCGTGCGCGATCGAAGCTCCCTCCGCCCGCGCATACGAGCGGGTGGTGCCGCGGACGCGGGCGGTTTGCGTCGTCGAGCTCTTCGTACTGCTACGCGCGCCGGATGCAGACAAACTGCGGCCGCTGTTGTTGCCTTCGCTTTGCGACAGTGAAGAAGTGGAGGCGAACACGGGATCAGGCGGCGTGGATGCAAACGATGCGGAGTTGCCTTGCGTGGAGCCCGAGCCCCACGCTGACATGTCAGCGAACGATGATGCGCTGGCGCGGCCGGTGCTGTGCATGTCGACGACGGCCGAGCCGACCTGCTCGGCGTGATGCTGCGCGCGTGAGCGGCTGCGGAGAATGCGCAGCTCGTTGCCGACGGCGGTTGGGCGCGATGAGTTGATTTTCCATTCTTCGTAATTGAGGTAAGGGGTGAACAGTGTCTCGGCGAGGATGCGCGCCGTGCGGGGCTCCGGCATGGCGAAGACGACCTTCGCCGCCGCGTTCACCATCACGGCATCCATGATGGACTCGCCCTTCTCCTCGAGCTGACCGATGCGCTGAAAACTCAGCAGGCAAAACAACCCGAATTTTCTGGTCTGATCCAGCATTTGCGCCGAGGCATTGCAGAGACTGCTCGCCGCCTCATCGACGATTAGGTGATGCGGAGACGAGACATCGGGGGTGCGCCGCTTGGCAGCGGCGAGATAGCGGCACATCAGAAGCGTCATGACGAAGGCGGCATCGTCGAGCTGCAGCGACGAGGCATCGATCAGGACGATGTCTTTGCCGTCCATCACCGCTTTCGCATCGAGCCCTTTCTGTTTGCCGAGCAGGCGAGCCAGGCGCTTGTCGCCGAGCCAGCGCACGGTGCGATTGCGAAACGACTCCAAAAGTTCGAGGAATTGCCGTGGGTTCTTGCTGGCGAGGATGTGCAGATCCTGCAGCGTGTCGCGCACGGGGCGGTTGTCGAAGTCGGCGAGCAGAAACTCGCGGATGCGCTCACCGGCGAGCGATATGGCTGGCAGCAGATCATTGAGCGTCAATTTTTTGGCCGCGGCAAACATTCCGAGCGCGTAGCATGTGGTCTCCAGCCTCGGCGTCTGCTGCATGGCGGTGGCGTAGAGACTGGACACGCTCGAGGTCCACAATAGCGCTGCCTCATGCGCAGATTCCCAACTGTCGGCATAGGTCTCGAACGGGTTCGCGCCCCAGGCCATCGGAGAATTGAAATCGAGCACGTGCACCACGCGGCCGACGGCGCGCGCCGGATTGGACAGGCGCTCGGCGATCAGCTTCGCGGTGCCGTGCGGGCACATGAGGGTGAAGCCAGAGAGTGGGTTCTTGGCCATCTGATCGGCGAGCATCAGCAGGAACCAGGACTTGCCCGAGCCGCTGGTGCCGAACATTGCAGCGTGAACCTTTTCAAGCTGGGCGAGAAATTCGGCGGTGGTCATTGGCGTGCCTTCTCGTTGGCGGTTGCTTCGAGCAGCTCAAGCAATGTTGCGCGCAGCTCGCGCGGCATGTCGACGCTGGCCAGCACGGCACGGATTTCGGCAAGCGTGAGGGCGGCAACAGCAGCCTGCGCCAGCTGCCGTGCTGGTGGCGGTGGTGCGAGCTCGACCATCAAGCGGTTGAGATTGTGCCGCGCCTGCAGCTGGTCGATGGTGCTGTGCGCGAGCTCGACCTCGGCCCGCACGAGTGCGGTGTTCTGGTTCAGCTTCTCGAGTTTGCGCCCGGGACCCCACAGCGGGCGGCGTGCCGGCGGGGTCGCGCGCGTGGGTGTATCGAAGGTGGTCGGTGCGCCTTGCCTGGCGACACGAATGAGGCGGGAGACGATCACGACCAAGGCCGCCAGAGCCAGCAGCGGGTAGAGAAACTCCGGAGCTTCGGCGCTCGCGTGCATGGTCTAGGCAGCCCAGATGTTGTGTCCTGTGCACAGGGCGCAGCCGGGCCGGCGGGCGAGGCTGCGCGTGCGCTCCGGGATGGCGCCGTCGAGGTAGACGTGGCGGACATTCCAGTCGCGCGGGCGACCACACAGGACGGTGTCAACGGCGTAGACGATCAGACCGGAGACGACCTGCAGAACATCGATGATGCCGGGCAAATTGCAGGGATAGGCATCGTCGTTGACGTAATTCGGAAACGCGCAGCCCCAGCAGGCAGCCCCAGGCTTGGCCTCCTGCACCATGACATAGAGGGAGTTGCCGTCGTGGCTGACGGCAGCGTAGATAACCGGGATACGACGGCGAAGGGCGAAGACCGTGACGGCTCGCCGCGTGGGGTTGTTGTCGACGCCGCAGATGATCAAGCTGTAGCGGGGGAGCGCGAAGTCGCCGGCGACGATCTCCTGGAAGCGCAGCGGAAGTGCGCGGATCTCCGTCGGGAACAGCGCGTCGCGCGCCAGCTGGCGCGCCAGCGCCACGGCTTTGAACTGCGTAATGTCGTAGCGCGAGAACAACTGCCGGGTGAGGTTCTTGGTTTCCACCAGGTCGTCGTCCCAGCCATCGAGGGCACCGAGCCCTTTCCTGACCATCGCGGTGGCCACATGCGAGCCAATGCCGCCGCAGCCGACCAGCAGGGCCCGCGCGGCCTGGTGGGCGGGCAGATAGAAACCCTCGATGCCTTGCTGGCTGGCGTTGAGCTCGGCCCAGCGTGCCGGCGGCAGCGGATGACCGCGAAAGGTCACGGGGGTGCGGAGCCGAGGTCTCATGGCTCGATCGCCAGCTTGACGATGGTCTCGCGGGCGGCGGCCGAGACGATGTCGGCGCCGTTGCCGTAGAGCTCGACGCTGAAGTCCTTGCAGGTGGAGTAGAAGCGGATGAATCCATCCAACGAGAAAATGCCGCCCACAGCATCCCAACCGATGGCGGCGAACCTCTGCTGCGTAGTGATGTCGGTTTGCGACGGCTGCGTGCTGGCCGCGCCGTGCATGATGTGGGAATGAAAGACCATCAATAGCTGATGGCCGTCGCGTTCGGTCAGCGCCACCAGCTGCTTGTGGGTGGCCAGCGGATCGGCGGCGACGTAGGCGGCCGACTGTTGCTCGAGGTCGACCTTGATCATGCAGGAGGGAACGTGGATGCCCTCCGGTGTGGTGGGGCCGGTGACGAGATGTAGGCGCTCACGGCGCATGGGATCGCCCGTGAGGAAATGGAAGCACTCGCGCAAGAACAAAGTGGAAACGTAGAAGCGCAGCCGGCGTTCGTCCGGTGCTGCGATCGGCGAGCCGTGGCGCGCGCGGCGCATGGCCGCCCTGAGCGTCGAGACGTGAACGAGAAAGGCGAAGTGGCTCTCGAGCGCATGCTGCCAGCCGTCGGGCAGCATCAGCACGGCCTGCGCCATGTTGGCCATGCGCTCGTGGCTGGCGTCGGCGATACGCTGGTCCAATTCCTTGTACAGCGTGGCGGCATCGGCCGCGCCTTGGCGACTGGAGCGGGCGGGTGAGGATCGCGCGAGACCGAACATGAGACTGCTCCCTATCGCTTGCCGGCAAGCCGGTGCGCCTCGATCAGCAGGCGCTCGACGTAGAGCACCACCGCATTGACGTCGTGGTCGATCGGTATCACCGCGATATTGATGCGCCACCAGGTGGCATCGTCCGCGCGTGAGAAGCACGGCCACTTCGGATGCCGGTTGACCTCGTCCATCGGCGGGTTCTTGATGTAGCAGCGAAAGACATCGCCGGCGGCTTCGATGCGGCCCTGGAAGGTGCCGAAAGGGGTGGCAAACGGACCGCTATATTCCTTGCCGTTGCGGCGCCAGCCCCGCTGCTGCAGCAGGCTGCTGTCATCGTGGCTAATGGCGCCGCGCGGCATCGGCACGCGCATGACTTTGGCGTGCGGCCCGAAGGCATCGCGCAGCAAGCGGCCGAACATGCTCATGACCAACTCCACAAACACCTTGTTGCTTACGCGCCCGCCTGCACGTGCGCGGAAATATGTACGAGGTCACCGTCGACGACGCGGGCGAACAGCACGTCATCGACCTTGAAGTCCTTGTCGTTGCGGGCATCGAGGACTTGGTAGCCGGCAGGGTCGAGGTCGAGCCTTATGAGTAAGTCGCGGGTGGTGGTTCCCGGAGTCAGAATTACGGTCTCGGTCGGTCTGGTGCTGCCGACATACTTGACGGCGATGCGCTTGGTGATGTCTTGGTCGTGCATGGCATTGTCTCCTTGCTGTGGTTGCAGGCGAACGGGCACGGGCTCGTAGGGGACCGGCAACTGATTGCTCGGGGTGGTCCAACGCAGGATGGTGGCTTTGGTCATGAGTGCGGTGTCCTCGGGGTTGCGGTTCATTGGTCTTGGCCCACGCCGGGCGCGACGGCGCGGCGAACGACGACGATGGCGGCGATGAGGAGAACCAGCCCGATGACGATCTGGCCGCGGGCGAGAAGGCCCAGCAGCCATGACAGGCGGTCATCGGTGAGCGATGCCAGCCAACGAGCTAGCGGTAGCCACAGGGCATCACGAGTAAGCAAGACGCCGGCGCCGAGTGCGGCATTGCACAGGCCGAGGGCCAGCAGCATCGAGGCCCAGCTGCGATAATCGAACATGGTCATTGTCCTCCGAACCAAGCGCCAGCGACTTTGATGGCGTTGATGGTGTCGATGACGAGCCAGACGGTGAGCACCACCGAGATGGATGACAGCACCACGCCGAAGACGAAGTTGCGCTCGAGCTGCTGCAGGGCCCATGGGCCCAGCATCGCCAAGGCAACCAGACGCACGAAGAAAAACATTGCTGCCTCCCGTTTTAGATGTCGCGCCGATCGGGCAGGCTGCGCCCGCGCCACAGTCTGACGCGCCGATATTCCTCCCGCTCGTACATGTCGCCATGAGCGGTCGGGACGATGCGCTCGCGCTCGCAATGTTCGACGGAGCCGCGCACCGGCGCGCCGGTGCGATCGTAGAGCTCGACGCTGTGCGTGGAGCTGTGGGTGGGTTTCAGCCAATTGTTGGGCATTGCTTCGTCCTCCTCTCTCTAGTCCGCGTCATTCTTCGACTTCGACGGGCGGCCCTTCTTTTTGGTGGTGGCGCCGTTGTGGAACGAGCACGTGCCGTCGAGCGCGACCACCTGGGCTTTGAGGTTTTCGCGGGCCTCCTCGAGCCGCGCGTCGAGTGCAACCCGCAGGGCAATGAGCTGTTCCGTCTTCATGTCGGCGAGCAGTGCCGAATGGTCTGCGCTGTCGTCGGTGTTCATGCGGGTTTCTCCTAGTGGTTACTGATCAGGAACTCGGCCAGCGACTCGACGCGCGCGAGTGCCTCCCGTCGGTCGCGGCTGCTGTGTTCGAGCGAGCGGTGGCGGCGCATGACTTGGTTATTACCTAATTTCGATGACGAAAGCAAGCGACGGACGAGGGGCCGTTGCTTGCTGGTCTTTGTTAGTTGGGATTAGGCAGAGATGGGTCTTGCCTGGCGTCGCTGCTTTAAGCGGGCTTCAAAGTTAGCGATCGCGCGGCGGCGCTCCTTGACATCAGGTTTGCTCCCGTAGGCCAGGATGACTGTGCCATAGTTGCAAGCATGAGCTACGCGGATGAGGAGATCGAGTGGGACCTTCCGCATGCTTCGGAAGCTTTGCGCATCGGACAGGTAGGCAGGCGAGACGCCGAGCTCGCGTGCCAGCTCTTGGGTGGACAAGTTTGCCGCCTGTCGAGCGGTGCGAATGAACTGTGCGGCCATCTGGTGGGCCTGGGCTCTGGCAACCGCGGCCGTGAGATCAGGGTCGTCGTCAGTAGGCGCAAGCTCGCGTGCCTTCTTGAGTACCACCTCATACGGCGGTATTTCTTGCGGGTAGGCCGGCTGTTGTTCAGGACTGAACAGCGCGCCAAGGAAATTGGGTAGCCGACGCCTAGCCGTCCACTGATTAAGTCGCGGGGCCATCGGTGTTCTCCACATCCTATAACCAGCCACATGACACCGCTTGGTTGAAGCAAAGCCAACCAACGCGGGTGCCAGTGGCGTTGGCGGGGTTGTTCACCTGCATTTTCCGATCGGCGGCCGAGCCGGCGGAAAGTCGTCTGGCTCGATGCGCCGTCCGTCCGCATGCGTAATGTCCTGCACGATCAGCTGCGTGAACTCATCGTAAGCGAACACCGCGCGGAAGATACGTTCCTTGCCATAGACCAGGACGAAGCGACCAAGCTCGTCAGAGTCGAGCACCTCCTCTCTGGCGAAGCTGTCGAGGAACCGCCCCGGGCAGGCTGCAAGGTTCCTGAGGGCACCCAGAAACACAGCGCCATCGTCGCGTCCGCGTTGCATCAGAAGGTCCTTTGTGTGGCGCACGCCGCTCGGATAGTAAGGCTCGCGCAAGGTCATCGGTGTTCTCCGTTGAAGAGGAGAAGCCCGTCGAAGCCTTCATCGTGCCCGGGCTTACCTATAACCTACGCGCCACTTATAACCGAAGTCAATTCAACAACAAAGAGGCGCTATTTGGGCCTGTGTGTGGTTTTGCTGGCACGGTGAGAAAAGGGGCACCGCCGATGAAAGCGATGCCCCCCAAAGTGTCGTGGCTTCAACGGATGACGAATCACCCCCACGACATAAGTTATTGTAATATCAAAGATTAATGAAGGGTGCACAGCGGTGACGTGAACTGTGGACAGGGGCAGGCCCCAATGGTCTGGCTTGACGCTCTCACTCGATGCGATCCCGCCGTGGGCAACGCCCGCAGCCTCGGGGTGGAGATATCCACACGCTCCCCATTGAACTCCAGCGCACGGCGCGCGCTACAATTTTCGTTGGAGATGTCGTGGCGCCGGGAAACCGTCAGGAACATCCGCATTGAGCCACTGCATCGCGTCTCTGGGCTAGACACCCAAGCTTGTCCCAGCGCCTCGGTGGCTTGCGCGGATGCCACACACCACACTCGGAACAAGCAGCCGCGGTGAGCTCACTCTCTCAGTTGAAGACCGCGTGCGTCATTTAGCCGTACTCGGAGCAACGGGCTCGGGTAAGTCCAATCTCCTGCGCCACATCGCCCGTCAAGATTTAGCTCGTGGCGACGGCCTACTGCTTCTCGATCCCATGGGCGATCTCAGTGCGGCCGTGCTCGGCGACGTGCCCGCGTGGCGGTGGAACCATGTGTGCTTCCTGAACGCCGCAGACTTTGAGCAACCGGTTGGCCTGAACGTGTTGGAGGATACAAGACCCGATGATCGAGCTCGCGCAGTCGATGGCCAGGTCGCCGCCATGCGCTCGATTTTCTACGAAAGCTGGGGGCCTCGCCTCGAGATCATCTTGCGCCATTCGTGCACGGCGTTGATCGAAACCGGCAACGGCTCATTGGTACTGCTGCCCCGGCTGTTGACCGACGACAGCTATCGCGCGCAGGTCGTTGCTAGGATTTCCAATCAGGACACACGCTCCTTCTTCGACGCTCGTTTCGCGAAATGGCGGGATGCCTTCCGCGACGAGGCCATCGATCCGGTGCTGAACAAAGTCGAAGCCTTTCTTGCGTTTCCCTCGCTCAAGAACATCCTCGGCCAGAATCCGAGCACGCTCGACTTGAGCTACGCCATGCAGCACCAGCGCATCGTCATCGTCAATCTTGCCACGGGAACGATAGGGGAGACTGCGGCGCGATTGATGGGAGCACTGGTGCTCGCTCACGTCCGCGCGGCAGCCATGGCGCGCGCCAGTATTCCGCTCGCCGAGCGCCGCCCCTTCCACCTGATCGCCGACGAGGTGCACTCGTTCGGTCCAGCTTCCATTGCCCGCCTCTTGCAGGAGACGCGGCAATTCCGCTTGTCAGTAACACTGGCAACACAGTTTCTCGATGCACTCACGGATTCCACGCGTGCCGCATTGCTTGGCAACGCCAAAACACTTGTCGCGTTCCGTTGCGGGCCAGGCGATGCACGCATTCTCGGCCAGAACTTCAATCGCTTGCACGAATCCTTCAACGAAACGGCACTCCTCGAGCTCGACGATGGCGAAGCCATGGTCGCGGCTCCCGGCCGCGAGGCCATTCGCGTCTCGGTGCCCCCACCAGCACCCATCGGCTCCTCGGAAGCCGTCAAGCAGCAAAGTCGCCGGCACTACGGCCGGCCACGCGCCTCTGTCGAGCGCTATATCGAGCGGCAGCTCGGCTACACGCCTGAAAATCCGGGAAAGGAGGCGCCTCGCACCCAACCCTCGGCGCCACGTTTTTCACGGCGGGCAAAGCCCTGAACGACACATAGGCTGCCAATAGGTCGTAAGCGCATCATTTGCTTACACAGCTTCTCGGCAGCCCTGAAATTGAGGCCGCTCCGCGGCCACCTTTATCTGTTTGTCTAGTCGATCCGCGCACCTTCAAGTGCGCACCTCTCAATTCCGTGCGACCATGTCGCTCCACGCGAGCCACTCGCGATTTCGGACGTGTCCGATAGCCCGCAGGTACGAGGACTATCGTGACATGTTCGAAAAGCTGGCTCGCCCTTGTTGCTTTAGCCTCCCCCCTCGTCGGGGCCCGCACAAACAAGGAGGCCGTACTCGGCCGACTATGTTTTGCGAGGCAGCCCGACCTCACGACGCAGCCGAGGCCGCGGTCAATCTCCCCCGGATCGTGGTCTCCACCTCTTTGTTTGTCGCCCGTGGCTTGCCAATACGTACGCGACCGAGCGCCGCCAGCCCCTCATCTGTCTGCCGCTGTAATCAGCGGTATAGAGGGGGGCGGCGTGAGGTCGGGCTGCAAGCCCGACGAGGGGGGAGGCGCATTATGTTGACAAGCAATGATAATTTGCTTGTCGCCAGCAAAACGAGTACTGACATCCGTGGCAGTACCAATGTTAGTAGCTCGTCCTATCGGACGTGTTCGATATTGCGATATCGCGACGTGTACGATAGGCGATCGACTCGCCTTTAGATTGTGCTCGTTCGCAAAGTGGATATAAGATGAAACAAAATGGGCACTTTGTCAAGTGCCCCGATTTCTCTTTATTAGAAGCATCTTTGTATTCTTATGAGTATTATTAAATGCATATAGTTATAATGAATGAAGTAAGCCCGCTTACCTCTGGATGTAACCCAGGCTTACTTCTGGAAGTAAACTGGCTTACATCAGGATGTTTGTCCACAGATACTCCGCGCTACTTATGGCGCTTCACCGTGGCATGCAATGTGTACCAATTGGTCTTGCCCAATCCCCTACGCTGGATGGTCAGATACCCGTGCTTTTCCAGGCCCTTCACGAACTGAGTGATGCGCACGCGGGTCAGGCCTAGGTTTTTGGCGATGAGGTCTTGGCTCGGGAAGCAGTAGTCGTGGTGCCAGGCGTACTGGAGGAATTGGGCGTAAACCGCTTTCTCCCCCAGGTTGAGCGCGGGATCGTTCTGGATCACGTTCGGCATCTGCGTGAAGCCGCCCGCGGTGATGCGGTCGAAGCCGTCGAGCTCCATGTTCCGCTGCTTGAAGCGCTCGGTGTCGCCTAGCTTTTCCATACGTTCACAAGTCGGTAGGACGACACGCAGCTGGTGGCACACGCGTCGCCTTACCAACTAATGAGACCCACCAGCTCATGCCAGCATTATAGGCCCTGAACGCACGCGCCCCACGCCGGCGTGGGGATAACTAGTTCGCGGCGTCGCTCGCTTCCCGGTTTGGTACGCTAGTGAATGGGTCGGCCTGGCCGAGCAGCGGGGCCAGCATGCGTTGCATGGCGCCGAGCAAGGTCTGCGTCTCGCCGAAGCGTTTGGAGAGATCAGTAATTTGCACGTCTTTCTTTTGTACCTGCTCGCGCAGAAACTCGTTGTCGCGTTCGAGGAGTGCGACATAGCGCGACGTGTCGGGCTGCGACGTACTCGCTTCGTGGCTGTCTTGCTCGCCTGACGTGTCGTGCTGTGGCGCGCCATGGCGCGCTGTGTCGGCCTCAATCGGTGGCGCACTATCGACAGCGACACGGTGCGACGTGTCGTGCTGTGTCGCAGTATGTCGCGCGCGCTGCTCTTCAATGGCGCGCAGATCGCCTATCACTTTTTGCACGGAGTGGGGAGCAATGCGCCATTGATCTCCCGACGAACCGGGCAGGAGTTGCGCGTCGAACGCAGCGCTCTTGCAGAGGCGCTGGACATGACGATGCGACCGCGGAACGCCGGCGTCGGTGAGTAGCGCCTCAACATCGGTGAGCGACAGGGTATGACGTAGTGCGTCATTGTCCTGCTGTGTCGCAGTGTGTCGCGGCATGTCCGACATGGTCCTAGTGTACCAGAGCCAGCATGCCTGCAGGCTAGTTATCCCCACATGACAGCAGGGATTGGTTTGGCTCTTGTGCCGTCATGCCAGCATGCCTGTACGGTAGGTCGCCTGCTTGACTGCGTGCATGGCAGGTGGCATATGAAAGTCAACTCTGGAGGCCGTCAATGCCGGTCGTCGTCTCGTTCGTGTCGCAAAAGGGGGGTGTCGGAAAATCCACCCTGGCGCGCGCGCTGCTCGCGGTAGCGGGCCACGGCATGCGCTGCCGCTTGGCCGATCTCGACCCGCAGCAGGCGAGCGTCACGGAGTGGGAACGTGCGCGGCAGCGAACAGGCTCGGGTGCCGAGTGCGAAGTCATTGCCTACAAGACGCCGGAGCAGGCGATCGCCGACGGTCGGGAAATGGACCTCCTGATCATTGACGCGCCGGCGGGGGCAAGCCCCGACACACTGAGGATTGCGCAGCGGTCGCACCTGGTCGTGCAACCGACGGGTGCAAGCTTGGATGATTTACGTCCGGCGATACTGACCTTCCATGAGCTCGTGAAGGCGGGCATACACCGGGAGCGTCTGGCGATGGCAATTTGCCGCGTGCTCTCCGCTGGCGAGGAGACGCGGACCCGGCAGGCGATCCAACAAGCAGGCTATGAGGCGCTGGCCGGTGCGATCCCGGAGCGCATCGCCTATCGCGAAGCGCAGGACCGCGGGCAAGCGATCACCGAAACCCAAAACGCGAAGCTAAATGAGCGAGCAGATGCGCTGATCGAAGCGCTGCTGCGGAAGGTAGCGCAAGAGGTGAAGCGAATGCAGGCGGCGAGGCCGAACCAAGCAGGGAGGGGGAGATGACCGCACCAAAGGGAGCGCTGGGGCAGCTCAAGAGCGTCTGGGGACGAGCGGGTCTCAAGGACGCGCCCCGACCCGACGAAGTCAAAGGCAACGTGGGAGTCCGCAAGGAAAGTCCGCGCAGTCCGCGCTATGGCGGCGTGCAAGTGAGCCTGCGCATTACCAAGGATGAGAAGCGACGGCTGGGGCTCATCGCCATGCGCGAGGGTGCATCGCTCAACGAAGTGTTCTCGCGCATGCTCGCCCTTTACGAGCGTGAACATGGTCGCGTGGAGCTGACGACGATGAAAGACGGCGACAAGGAGTAGCGCAGCCCCATGGCAACAGGCGACAGCAATCAGGCGGTGCGCTGGATGGTGATTGCCGTGCTAAGTGTGGCAACGGCCGGCATGGTTGTCGTGTCGCTGCGCGCCAATTATTTGTTCGGCTACGGCTTCGGGCAGAGCGAGGACAAGGCACGCGTCTTCGGCTGGGCCAATGTCGCCGCCGATTTGTGGAAAGTGTCAGGCCTGATCGTGTTCATGGCGCTGTGGCGCGCGCGCCATTGGCGCACGGCATTGAGCCTGGCGCCACTTTGGCTGCTGTGTCTTGCCTGGGGCATGGCCGGCGCTGTCGGCGTGTACGCGCAAGATCGCACGACGCTTATTGGTGGGCGCGAAGCTCTAGTCGCGACGTTCAAAGAGCGCGACGACGAGCTGCAGCAGATCGAAAACAAACTTGCGAGGAGCGGCGCGCAGCGTGCCGTAGCCGAGGTCGACGCGGCTATCGCGGCAATGTTCGCTCGTCCGTTACTGCGCGGCGAGCGAGCGTACTCTACCGTCGGAAAGGTTTCCGACAATTGCAGAAATGGGGATCGCAGGACGGCTGAAGCATGCGCGGAGGTCGCAGCTCTTCGCCAAGAACGAGCGGCTGCCGAGGGGGCGGCAGAACTGGAGAGCCAGCGTCAAAGGTTACGCCGCGAACTTGTCAGGTTGCGCGAAGGTGGCGGCTCAATCCCTGCCGATCCAGTAGCCGAGCTCTTTGCGTGGGTGTCGCGTGGGCAATTGAGCGTCCGCGACATCAGCTTCGGATTCCCTCTTGTATTCGCGCTGCTTGTCGAGCTCGTCTCAGCGCTCGGTCCCGCAGGGGTTGTCGCGTATGCCGAAGCCACGCACGCGGTTGGCGATCAGGAAGCGAGTAAGACACAGCGCGACATAGCACGGCATGGCGGGCTTAGGCGTGGTGAAGTGTGGCACGAGAGCGAACGGAGCAGCCTGGTCGCGTGGCTTGCCGAACGCGCAGCGCCCTCTGATGACGCAGCGGCGATCAGCATGAACGAGTTGCATGCTGACTATGAGGCATGGTGTGCGCGGAAACGCTTGACGCCGCTTCGCCGCGACGCATTCGCCGAGGACTTCGACGCCGTGCGCGACATGCCGGAAATGACCGGAAAGATCCGCAAGTTCGGAACGCGCTACTACGGCATCCGGCTTGTCGAGGGGAAGAGCGCGCTGCCCGTGAGCACGCAATGAAAGAACCGGCGCCCGCCATCGAACCTCACTACACCTTAAAAGAGGCTGTTGACCGCTTCTTTCCGGGCGGACACCTGACTGTGCGCTCGTTGCGAACGGAAATCAGAAAGGGACGCTTGCGTGTTACCGAAGTGGCTGGCAAGTTCCTCGTCTCCGAGAAGGCGATTGTCGACATGCTGGAGGCTTGCCAATGTCGCGTCCCCGAAAGGCACCGCGCCTTGAGCTACGCCGCAGCCGCGAAGATCGCGGCGCAAAGTGGTACATCCGAGACGGAGAGAATCGCATCAGCACGTGCTGCGGCGGAACTGATATTGCCGGAGCGCAAAAAGCGCTTGGCGCGTACATAGCAGCAAAGTGGGCACCGCCCGGTGCGCTACCGCCGGGCGAGTTGTTCGTCGACGAAGTGTTGACGACGTACCTCAAAGAGCATGCTCAGCATTCGGCGTCACGGGACTTTTTGTTCCACACTGCTCGACCGATAATTGAATGGTGGTCGGGCAAGACGCTCGCTGCGATCAACGAACCCAACTGCCGCGCTTACGTGACGTGGCGAACCGCGCAACAGTGGCGAGCGAATAGCTCGAAACCCATCAGCGAGCAGACCGCGCGGCACGATCTGAAAACGCTTCGTACTGCCATCAACTACTACCACAAGGCGCATGGCCCTCTGCCGTCGAAGCCGAGCATAACACTTCCGCAGCGCGCGCCGCAGAGAACGGAGTATTGGCTAACGCGCCCTCAAGTCGCAGCAAGGCTCAAGGCAGCATGGCGCAACAAGGATCATCGCCACGTCGCCCGTTTCCTGTTAGTCGGGATCTATAGCGGAACTCGGCCGGGTGCCATTCTTGGATTGAAGTGGTTGCCCTCTACAACAGATGGGTGGTTCGATCTTGAGCACGGGGTATTGCATCGGCGTGGAACCAAAGCGAAACGCACGAAAAAGCGGCAGCCCCCGGCGCGCATACACGAGCGGCTCTTGCCGCACCTGCGACGATGGCAAAAGGCTGATCTCGCGCTGGGCATCACATCCGTCGTCCACTACCAAGGCGCGGCAGTGAAAAAACTGCGGCGGTCGTGGGCAGCCGTGGCATCTGCGGCGAAGGCCAAGACCGGTGACGGCCCACACATCGTGCGGCACACGGCTGCGACCTGGCAAATGCACGCCGGCACAGATTTGTTCGAGGCCTCGGGATACCTGGGCATGACGCCTGAGACGCTGTGGGAGACCTACGGCCACCATCATCCCAACTTCCAGTCGGCGGCAGCGCGAGCGCGCCCGAAACGCGCCCGAAACACGTGAACGAAAAGCGAATAGGACAGCACAACGTGGCTCAGAAAAATCCGATTTGACAAGGGTTTGTGGGTCGGCAACTTGTTTCGGGAGCAAGGGGTCGGGAGTTCGAATCTCCCCGCTCCGACCAATTAAATCAATCACTTAGAAAAAATTGGAACACCCCCGTGGGCGGAAACGTGGGCGGATTGGACCTTCGACGAGCGTTCTCCGTTCATCGTGCAAACAGGGTGCGCGGGAAAAATTCGCAATACTCTTCCTCGCTAAACCACGCGCACTTGATGTCGAAGAGCTTGAGGCTCGGCACAAGGCGCGTGAGAGCGAGAGCGTAGATGGTGAGTTGCGCAAGGGGCTTGTTGGTGCGTGCATCCGGCTTGTAGTCGAGAATGTGCACCGCGCCGTTGCGCACTTGCAGGAAATCGATGTGGCCCGTGATGGCACGCGGGCGCTCGGTATCTCGTGCCGCCAGCTCAATCCCATACTGGTACTCAAAGGTGGCGATGTCGGTTTCGGTCAGCCAGATTGGGACCTCGATGGCGAGCGTCACGCTGTCGTTCGCTAGCATGAAGCGCTGCAGCGTCTCGTGACGCAGCTTGTTGTTGCCAACCGCTGGAATGATCAGCGCGGCTGTGTGCGTCGCCGCGTTCTCCTTGCGGTTCACGATGATGCGCGAGGCGTCTGCAAATGCAGGCTGCGCTTGCGATGCGCGCGCCGTCGGGTCTTCGTCGCTCCGGAATAGATCATGCGGGCAGGTGGTTGGGATGCTCTCCAGAAAATCCGCAACGGGAGCGAAGCGGGCGTCGCCCGGACGCTTGTCATCCAGCGTGCCGGATCGGACGAATTCCAGCTTCGGCCGATGGTAGGCGTAAGCGTAGATCTGCCGGTGATACAGTTTGATAGAGCGAATGGATTGCGCGGCACGGAACCGCTTGAGACCTCGCGCGCGCAGTCGCCGATATGGGCAATGCTCCTTGTACTCTTCGAGCCAGGCCGTGATCGTTGAAGGGGACACGCGCCGGTTGGATTTCTTGTGCAGGCGTGTGGCCGTTTCTTCGAGCGAATACCCGGTGTCGTAGTCAGTGAGTGCCGACAGGATCATGCGCAGAGGGTAGGTCTTGTTGTGCAAGGCTGCCGGGCCCGGCGTGAATACGCGCTTGCAGGACGAGCACCGCCACAGCTGGACGATCTCCAGCTTTTTCTTGCGTATGCCGCGACGGGTGAGCACGTGGCTCCCGCAGTGGGGACAGCACTCCGGAACTTTCGAGGTGTGCGGGACGCGCGCGATGCGGGGCAGTGACGGCATACATGAGGGCTATGCCTCACCGTATCACGCATCACGGAAATCGAAAAAATGGCGCACGCATTTCAGCGGCTTGCGTCACGCGTCTTGGAGGCGGCGAGCATCACGGAAATTGTTGGATGGTTCGGTAGAGTAGCGCGCGGTTGCGGGGTCGTGTGACGCTTTGTGCCAGGGTCTGGCGTGGTCCGTGGATGACCTTTGCGTATGCGAGCGTAACCGGCGCTCTGATGCGGCCCGTCAAGGGAAGCCGCTTCGCGGCCGTGGGGGCCCTTGCCCCACGCCCTTGACTGGCCGCTGCGCCGGTTTGGGACGGCTAACAAAGAGATGGGGTAGGGTGGCAGGGTCGCGCCATTAGCGCCGATGTTCCGTCGGTTCCCTGCGACGCGAAAACCTGGAGGACGCAACATGAAAAAGTTCATGGTTCTGTTCATGGCTTCCAGCGCCGACTTCGAGAAGGCGATGAAAAGCTCGACGCTCGACCAGCAGAAGAAGGGTATGGATGCCTGGATGAAATGGATGGAGAAGAACAAGAAGTCGATCGTTGAAGGCGGAGCGCCCCTCGGCAAAACTAAGCGCGTCGATGCCAAGGGAACCTCGAATACGAGGAATGGCGTTGGCGGCTATTCGATCGTCCAAGCGCAATCCCACGACGCGGCCGCGAAGCTATTCGGCAAAAATCATCCCCACCTCCAGATGATGCCCGGCGGGTGGATCGAGATCGTCGAGATCATGCCGATGCCGGACATGTAGGAGAGCCATGCCGGATACCATCCTAGATGGCAGCGGAGAGCAAACGCCCGGACGCCGGCTCCTCGACGGGACTGACTTGGAGATCGCCTATAACCTGCTGGGCGACGATCTCGTCGTGCGCGTGAACAAGGCCGGCGTGCAAGTTTTCGGCGTAGTGCTCGAGAACGCTGGCAAAGCGATGACCGCGCAGCAGCTCTTGGAATTGAAAACCGAGAAGTCTGACCTTGTAGTCACAATCGGTACTCGCGCAGACACGGTCGCCGACATGGGCTATCGGCTCGGACGTGTGGCAAACAAGCTGATCAAAGCAACGCGTGAGAAGATAAACAAGAGCTAGCGGTGGGCATGCAATGAGCAACGATGACGATACCGTTCCTGCAACAGCGAGCGAGGTTGCCGCGACGCTAAAGGACGGTGACATCGATGCGCTTGTCGAGCTCGCGAAGACGCTGCAGGAGAAAACTGGGGACAGGGAGTTTGTCGAGTCTATGCTCGTTCTGATCTACGAGCTGCTGCCGACACCAGCGAGAGAACGGATACTGGCCGACGGCGCCAAGGCGTCGACAAATATCGTAGACCTGTTCACGCGGCGGCCGCGAGAGTAATGGCCGCTCGCCCTTGACTGGCCGACGCGCCGGTTTGGGAACGGTTAAGAAAGTGATGGGACAGGAAGACGCATGAGGGATGATCTTGAGGGGCTGAGACCCGAGAAACCCGCTGAGTGGTACATGGCGCGAGACGGTCAGCAGTTCGGGCCGCTCAGGACGGGTCAGGGTCGTTATCGGTTCCTGGCATGAAGGATCCGAACGTACACGCCATGGATACGGATTGTTTGAACCGGAAGTCTGTTTTGCGGCCTCGAACGCGGTTCACCCTGCGGTCTTCAATGCAGAAGCCGAAAGGGCATTGATGGTCGACCTGCGTCGGAGAATCGCGCCTCAGCGCTTCCTTCCTTTCAAGGTCGGGGAGATACGCACCGCGACATCCAGGACGGTTCGTGCGATTTGACGAGCGCGCGCAATCCGCAGACAGCCGCGTAAGCAGTTCCTCGAAGGTCGTATCAGGGCCGTAGGTCGCGACGAGACTTTCCAGCCGATAGCGCCCGCGCCGCTTGCAGTAGCGACAGGCAACGCGGACTACCGGGTATGGATAGCGGGCGAGCGTCTCGCGCTTCATTGGTGCCGACATCTGTGGTCGCCGCCCACAAACACCTGGGACCTGACGCGGGGTACGAGGCGTCCGCAGATGCTTGCAGGCGGCGTTCGGAAGGTGTAGCAAGGAAAGAACAGAAAGGGAACGTACTCTGCGAGGCCCCTGTGGAAATGCAGCACGCCATGCCGGACACGCTTGAGGAATTACGAGCGCTGGAGCGTGAGGTTGAGCGAGAGTGGTGGTGGCTGAACGGCGCTCTGAACGCGGTGGCGCAAGTGCAGGCCGAGGGCCTGTGTCATGGGATTCGCGAAATGCAGGCACAAAAGCGTAGCGTCGACCGCAAGCGCGTCGAGATTGCCACGCGCATCGCTGCTCTGGTGGGTCCGCCGCCGTCGGACTAGAAATCTAGTGGATGGAAACGTGTCAGAAGTGCCAACGGCGCACGGTGGTTGCGTATCGCATCAAACCTGAAAGTGCGTGGACAACCGTCGTCCTCAACCGTTGGCGCGTACTGTGCGCATCGTGTTTCGACGTGGAGGCTGAGAAGGCCGGGGTGCACTACGCGTTTGCGGAGCTTGAGGCGCAAAGCTGGAGCGAACGGCCAGCGCCGCGCAATCCATACAAACGTAAGCGATAGTGCCCGGTACAGCGTGCGAGCTTGGGCTCTTGCTCGGGCATCGTGGTGACGGTCGGCGTTGCACACGGATTTTGGAAGGGGAGTGCACGGATTTTGGAGACCGCGTGCGTCACGGATTTTGGTGGCGTGATGGCGCGCGGAGCGCGCCGTTGAGCCCCGCTCGCGGCTTCGGTCGTGGGGAGAGTGGAGTCACGGTTCGCGGCGCGGTTATCGGAAGTGCTGATACGCGAGCCACGCTGCGGCGATCGTGATGACGAGCCAAATTCCGATGATCGCGCATGCGGCCACTCTGCTTTTTGGTCGCTCCTGTAGCGCAGCGGCCTTCGCACGATGCTCGGCCATGATGGCTGGGTCGATGAGACGGACGAGGCCGGCAATCGCAAGAGGCAGGAGGATGAGTTCATCTAGGTAGCCGAGGACGGGAATGAAATCGGGGATAAGATCGATGGGGGAGAGCGCGTATGCTGCAATCGCAGCCGCAAGTGCCTTCGGAACCCACGGTACGCGCGGGTCGCGCGCTGCAAGGTAGAGCGCAAGAACATCGCGCTTTAGCGCGTGGGCCCATCGCTTCAGTCGTTCGAGCATGGGCGGAAAGGTGAGACGGGAATACCTCCTCAGTCAATCTCGCGCTAAATCCGCTTTCGGCGACCGGCCGGCGTGGGGACTAGGGGCGGATGATGACAGTGCCGAGTTTGTAGAGGCGAGCAGAAAAAGTGTCGGGCACCACGCGCGCAGGATGGGGCGTGCGTTCAGAGAACCCGAATTGTCGGGGGGCATACAGAGTTAGTATAGCAGGGAGTGAGGCTGTGGCCTTGATACCCGGCTTTCTGAGCCTGCTAGCTCAACAGTTGAATCAGCGTAACAGTGAGCGCGGCCGTGCCGAGGCCGTGAGCCAACAGTACGGCTGTCAGCCACTTGATGAGATCAACTTTTAGCTCCTGCAGGTCGGCTTTGGTGAGGAGTGTAGTCTCGCTCATGGCTACTTGAAGAATTCAATAAGAGCGACAACGAGGGCACCTTGCGCAAGGAGCGCGCCCGTCATCCATTTGATGATCGTGATGGTTTGATCGCGCATCGCAAGCTGCAGTTTTTGCACTGCGCTATCGAGAGCCGCGTTGGTGGCGAGCGAGGACGTGTCGAGTTCTTTGAGTGCGTCGGTAATGCCTTCGGCCTGCGCGCGGGAGAAGCCCCGCTCTTGGAGCTTCTTGACGATGCCGTTCGTATCCACGACCAGCGTTTGCATATACCGTCAGTGTACCACACACATTGGCGCGTCGCAAAAAGGGCGCGGCGGCTCTAGCCGGATCAGGCGTCGTCCGTGTGGTCGGCGTCTGCGCGTTCCCGCAGTTCGGCAATGAGGGCCGCGCGTTCGTCCTCCTCGACCGCCTCAAGTATATCGTGGTTGGTGCGCGACATGCTCTCAGGATACCATGCGTTGCCAGCGTGCAAGGCCGAGCGCCAACCGCTATGAAGCAAAGCAAAATCGAAGCGCTCTTGCGGCAGATCGAAGAGCTGCGCCCCCGGAAGGATTGTCCTCAAGACGAGCGGCTGCGGTTGTTGCTGGGCCGACAAAAGCTGCGGAGGAACATATACAGCGGGCGGGTGCGGGGACCCGTCGATAAGCTCCTCGAAGAAGTCAACGAAATATACAAGAGTGAGGTGGTCGAGGATCGCGTCAGGGAGCGCGCCAAGGCGATTCGTCTCCAACTCTTGTGGGACGCAATAGAGCGAAGGAGACGCTGCCGGGCGTAGAAAGAGCCGCCGGGGTCGCCGACGGCTCTCTGAGTGTCCATCGCCGCAGGGCGACGTACCTACTTTTTGAATTTGCCCTTGATAACTTTCTCCTGCTCTTCCGGTTTCTCCTTGTAGGTGCGGAGGACCAGTTTGCCGTCGAGCGGCATTGCTTGCAGGAGAAGATTGAACCCTTCGCCGTCTTCGTGTGCAAAGCACACGCCCAGGTTCAGCCAGTAATCTTCCTTGCCTTCGCGCTTTATGACGGTGTAGGCGCGATGTGTCGGTCCCGGCATTGGGATGACTCCTATCAAGGTTGACGTTGACCTACGCGTAGGCTCACGCGCAGGACGCGACGCATCGCGAACCTTTCGGTTATGCGCCGCAGCCTGGTCATCAGCCGATGTGCCGAGGGTTATGCCGTTACTGTACCATGCGCATTTACCCGTATGCGTTATGCATCGGGTGGATGGAGGGGGATGGTGGGCTGACGGCGTTCCATCCCACCCGGTAGCAGCCGCCGGGCGGGATGTTGGCTGGTCGAGCTTAGTATTCCTCGCTCAACAAGATGGTGAGCACTCGCTTGGTTGCGGCCGGGTCTGCTGGGTCCGGAGAGCCCCATTCGAGCTCGAGGTCGTGGTAGTCAATTTTCCAATAGAGCTCGAAGCCATCGATGGTGATGGAGCCGAAGTCGTGCTCGCCATGTGGGTCGTTCTGGGGCGAGAACGCGTCGAACGTCCGCACCGCATCCACAGCGCTTGTGATGAAGTCGTCTCCGTGGGCGAGAACACCCGAGGTGACGACGAGCTCGCGCTTCGCGACGCGCAAGGCGATGTGCTCGGTGGACTTGCGGAAGACATCGTTGAGCTCTCGGATGCGCAGCGTGCGCTCGCTCGGCTGCTCGTCGCATGTATGCCACTCAAGGTCTTCGCCGCAATCGGGACAGATGGTGTACTGCGCCTCGCGCGTGCGCTGGTCGTAAGGGTTGGTCATGGTACAATGATGATGAAGGTTGGTAAGGAGGGCGGGCCTAGCGGCTCGCTCTTGTCGTTTGTCGGCGACCGTTCTTGCGTGCGGCGAAGCGGGTTTGCGCGGCCTCCATGTGGAGCACCTCGGTCATGATGACTTCGGCCGCTTCGTGAAGTTCCTCGCTGATGTCGCGCACCTCTCGTCTGCGCCGGTCGTTCGCGAGGTCGCGAAGCTGTTCGGCGACTGCCTTGAGGAGCTTGATGCGCTCCGGGAAACTGTTTTTGCTGTCCATAGTGTCGTGAGTTGATTGGCTGTTAAGCTCGACCAGCCGGTTGCTGCCGCCCGGCTCGATACCTCCAGCGCCGCGGCGCAGCGCGGGGTCACAGGCGGGGGACCCAAACAAAAAAGGCCACCCCACCGCCAGAAGCGAAGGGTGCCTTGACGCCGCGCTGCGCCGTGGCACTCGACCATGAGAAGAGCCGGCGGCAGCTTCTAACGCCGTCCCCGGGGATGATTCAGAACGCGTCAGCACGCGTACCGTTTTGACTGCTGGCACGTGCCAGCTGCTTGCGCGCCAGCGATCGTCACGCGACCGCGCGGAAACCGCTTCGCGGGTTCCGTCGAGCCCGGAGAAGCCGGGCGAGATAGAGCGCGGTACGAAGAACGTGTGGCGCCAGTATCAACAAAGAAGGCATCGCGCGATGCGCGCAACCAACAGTCTGAACGGTGGCCGCAGTCTGTGAATAGGCTTGACCTGTTTGGGGTTGATGGTCAGGCTTCGGAGCAGGCCGACTTGCTTGCAGACAGGACCGCGGCCAGGACCGCGGCGTTGTCGCGCCGCGGCAATCATAGGTGGGCCAAAGGGCTCAAAGTTCGGTTACTCTGGGTCGTGAGCCAATCGAGCGGCGCAAACCAGCAAATTTGATGTCCAGGCGGGCAAGATGGCTATGAGCGCGGAACTGAAGATCTTGCGAGTGTTTCTGTCTTCGCCTGGCGACGTACCGGATGCGCGCCTAGCTATCCAGCACGTCGTGGAGCGCGAGTTGGCGAAGGAACCACCGTTTGAAGATGTCAAACTTGAAGTGGTGAGCTGGGATGATCCATATGCGCGGATTCCTATGGACGCATACTTGACGCCGCAAGAGGCGGTCAAACGTGGCCTACCGCGACCCTCGGAGTGTGACGTTGTCGTCGTTTTGTTTTGGTCCCGGATGGGGACAGCTCAGACGCATGACGGCACGCAGTACCTTTCGGGGACGGACTACGAATACCAGGACGCGATAAACGCCAATCCAAAACCTAGGGTACTTGTTTACCGATGTACGGCACCGTTGGAGCAGGCGAGCACGCTTGGTGAGTCTGTTGATCAGCAGCGCGAGCAATATCGTAGGCTGGAATCCTTCTTCGCTCGGTTTCGTGGAGACGATGGTTCTCCAAGAGGGTCGTTCGAGACCTTTGCTACGACGCAGGAGCTGCGAGAGCGCGCCAAGATGGTGTTGCGTCGCGTTCTCTACGAAAAATTAGAAAAAATAAAATCGTTCGCGCCCCCTGACCTTGGTACAGCGCTCCGCTTCCGAACGACGATTCAGGCTTTTCGCGACGAGTATTTGGTGTCCGAGACTGGACGGGTGCCGTTCGGTGGACGGGACCATGAGCTCGAACAATTGGATAAGTGGCTTCTGGATGCGGCGGCACCTTCTCGGATGCTTGTGACTTCTCCAGCTGGGCGGGGCAAGAGTGCCTTGCTCGTGCGGTGGATGGCTTCGCTTCAAGAGATGGATGTGATCGGCAAAGAGCGGTGGCAGCTCGCCTTCATGCCAATCAGCATACGGTTTCAAACAAATCGTCCAGAAGTCTTCAATGAGGGCCTGGCCCTTCGGTTAGCCGAGATAACGGGCGAAGCGTTACCGAGCACTTCCTCGCGTGATGCCAACTTCTTCAGGGCGGCCGTTCGCGACCAACTTGGCATCATCGCGGAAAAGAAGGTGAGTGTCGTTGTTGTGCTAGACGGGCTCGATGAGGCGTTGCAGGGCAGCTTCGATGTCTCAATGTTTCCTCCTGTGCTGCCGCCCACTTTGCGAATACTCGTGTCGGCTCGGCGGCAGGTCGGCGACAAGGGGGCACTCGGGTGGCTCAAACTGCTCGGGTGGGAGCGTGGCACCAAGGTCGAAACCCTCGAATTGGAGAAACTCGATCTTAAGGGGATATCAGACGTGCTCGTAAAGCTCGGCGCGCCGATGGAGGTCGTCGCGAATGAGAGCGATCTGATCAACCGACTCTTGTTGCTGACTGAGGGTGAGCCACTTTTGGTACGCTACTATGCTGAGGATCTGTGGCAACTCAGGCGCAGCGGCGCTCAAATTACGAGAGCTGATCTCGAGACGTTGAAACCCGGCTTCGATAGCTACTTTCAACGTTGGCTCGAGCACCAAGAGCGCCTTTGGAAAGAGGAGGGCGAAGGCATTGATGCCCAAAAGGTGGATCGTGTTCTACTACTCCTAGCTTTCGCACTCGGTCCGTTGCAGCAGGCGGACCTTGTAACGCTGATGAAGGAGGTGCACGACGAGCCGGGGCTGGTCGTTCCCGATCGTCTCCTTCGACCGTTGCGCCGGTTCGTGCTGGGAGACGGCAAAGATTCCGGCTTTGTCCTCAGCCATCCCAAGATCGGCGACTATTTGCGAAGTGAGAGGTTCCACACGGTAGAACGGGTGATCGACCGAGCGTTTGCTGCATGGGGTCTGCGCCACGTTACAGGCCTCAATTCAGCGCCTCCCCTTGTTCTCCCGCAGGAGGCCTCGAGCTACGTGCTTCAATTTCTTCCGCGGCATCTAGAGATTGTCGAGGCTCCTCCTTCAGACTTTTTGCTATTGCTGGAGGACGGTTGGCGACGAGCATGGGAGCATCTCGACGGCGGCGACCGTGGCTTCGCCAGCAGTGTGCGAGCTATTTGGCATGCGATACGAAAGCACGGCGAATTGAACCACTTGGGTAGCCAATGGCGTTGCGCCCTGACACTGGCTTCGCTCAAGAACGTCGGCCGGAATACTCCGGCCGCATTAATAAAAGCGGCGGTGGCAAAGCAGGAACTTACTCCGCGCCAAGGGGCTCATTTGGCCGAGCTGAAAGGTGTATCAGAACCCTCCTCGTTTTTTGACGACGCCGAAGACGGAGTGCAAACCCTAGCCGAGATCGCAGTGTTGGCCTGCAACAATGCCGCGCTTGCCACCGAGCTGGCACTTTCAGCCGTCAGCATGGCTATTGGTGCTCGGGATGAAGATCGACGATTGCAATTTGTCGAGAAGCTTTCTCAGGTTCTTCTTGCCGAAGGTGCTATAGCAAGGACAGGGGTCGATGCTGTGCGTGGCGCGATCATAGGCGCCGCTAGGTCGCTGCAAGACCTTGAGCATCGCACAATGGCGCTGTGCTCCATCGCCGAAGTCGTAGGCCCGGCATACAAAGCGAGTCTAGTCATTGAAGCCCGGCAGACCGCCCAGGCGATTGGCCCTGAAAAAAAACGGGCCGCAGCATTCATCCGTCTCTTACCCCTAGTTGAACACACTTTGAAGTCAGGGCTTGCTGAATTAACGATTCAGGCTATCGCTGCTATCAATGACGATTACGAACAAGCAAATTGTCTGGCGGTTTCAAAATTGAACTGCAACAGTCGATAATTTGCGATGACAATCCCGGTTTGTCGGTGGGGCGTCAAGGTTGAGTTTGCGAAGAATTCCGGTTGCATTGAGCGTGGCATCGCGCACAGCCG
>Ga0247727_10004387_pt1 | contig 29953 bp, 26 predicted proteins | sample WisWelCaveWW1625_FD_202498 | JGI IMG/M metagenome (GOLD analysis project Ga0247727, IMG submission 202498) | Biofilm microbial communities from Wishing Well Cave, Virginia, United States - WW16-25 | ecosystem: Environmental > Aquatic > Deep subsurface > Groundwater > Cave microbial mat | place...
GTTAGATCCGTTCAGGAAACATGTGACACCTGCTTTTCGAGCTGAGTTCACATAATTCCCAGGGACTTTTCACAACTGCCTGTCAATCAAGGGCTCCAGGCCATTTCAAATTGGATAAAGTCGAGTTCAATGGCGTCGTTGATTTCAGGTTTGAGCTTGCTGCCGCCGCGCAGGTTGCGCGAATCAACCCAAACGGTCAGACCGTGTCCTTCGAGCTTGAGGCGCAGCTCCTTGACGAAGTCATCGTCTTTGCTGGCGTGCGAGATGAAGATGTGAGCTGAGTCCATTGATTCTCCTGCTGCAGATGTGAGCAAGATGGCATCTTGTTCCACAATCACTCAGAACGTGAGCGTGACGTCGGCTCCGATTCGGGCGATGGCGACGGTGATGTTGTCGTGACCGCCGCGTTCATTGGCCAGCGCGACCAGCGCGTCGCAGGCCTGTTCGACCGGAGCGCGCTGAACGATCCTGAAAATCTCCTCGTCGCGCACCAGCGTGGTCAACCCGTCGGTGCAAACCAGAAAAGTGTCTTTTTCGCGCAGCCGGATCGGTTCTGGTCTGATGTCGGGCGTGATGTCGGGACGAAGGCCCAGCGCGCGGTCGAGCCAGTTTCGGTCGGGATGAGTGGCGGCTTCCTCCTCGGTGATCAGGCCGTCGTCGAGCATTCGCTGGGCGCGCGAATGGTCGCGGGTGAGCTGTTTGATTCGACCGGCGCGAATCAGGTAAATGCGGCTGTCGCCGGCGTGCGCCAGATGCGCCTGTTCGTCCGCCAGGACCAGCGCGGCGCAAGTCGAGCCCATCCCGCGACAACGGCGGTTGCGGTTGGCGCGATGCAGGATCGTTCGGTTGGCTTCGACAATCGCCAGCTCGAGTCTTTGATTGACGGTGAGATTCGATCCGAATGAGCTGAAGAAGCTTTGCCGGATGGTTTGCGTAGCGAGGCTGCTGGCTATCTGGCCGCAGGCCGTCCCGCCCAGTCCATCGGCGATGACCAGCAGATGACACCCGTCCCGTTCGTCGCAGAGGTAAATTACCGAATCCTGGTTTTCCTGTTGCTCCCGCCCGGTATCGGTGCGATGAGCCACGATGACCTGGTATTGCATAGACTACTGATCGTAACTGCCAAGCTGTTGAGCCGCGACGAAGGTCAGATAGGTATTGCCGATGCGAATCTGATCGTAGCTTTGGAGCGGATGCGATTCGGTGATCTCTCGGCCGTTGACGAAAGTGCCGTTGCGCGAAAGGTCGTCTTTGATCAGGCATCGCCCGTCGCGGTAGACGATGATCGAGTGCGATCCGCTGACGGTTTCGTCCTCAAGTACGATGTCGCAGACGGGGTTTGCGCCGAGACGGTTGTATCCTGCATAGATGCGGAAATCTTCGCCGTCCGGATTGCGGCTGTAGGTGATCAGCCAGCCCACTATCCGCCCTTTCGATCTGCGGAGCTGCGAGGATTGCTCGGCCATAACTATCGTGCGGCGATCAAATTCGGACGCTGTCATGGGCGCTTGAGGCGGAGGCGGAGGCGGAGCCGGTTCCTGCAGTTCCGGTTGTACCAGCTCTAAAACCGGTTGTGCATCCGGTTCCGGAATCCTGAATGATGCGACATCCGACGCGCCGGCTGTTTCCCATGGAGGAGCAGTCGTGATCATTTCAGTCGGAGCGTAAGCGGGCGGCGGCGATGAGTCCGCAGGCGGAATGACAATCGGAGATTCCGCCGTTTCAATCAAAGATTCGTCCAAAGGTTGGCCGGGTTCGACGAGCGTTATGAAATCAACCGGCGACGGCTTTGGCGTCGTGGTCATCGGATTCGGCGGGTCCACGGTCGTGATCGGTTCTTCTACCCGCGTTATGAAATCCGACTCCTGACCGCTTTCGGGCAGCGGGCAATAAGGGCAGTGCTCATAGACTGCGCTGTAAATGTGGCCCTGCGGACAATTGATCAGCGAGGATGTCGGCGTAGAAGATCGCGGAAAAGAATTGCCACAATTACCGCAAAATTTTGCGGCATCCATGTTTTGGCTTCGACAAACCGGGCAGATCAGCATCTCTTCCTCCTGTAATTGAGCAAATATTTTCGGGGTTCAATCAATCGGACTAAGGTGACCTCATACTATCATGCCGCGCCGAGATTTTGATAACGACTTTGACGCGCCAAATCAATCGGCGCCGGATTGATGTGAGCGGCGCGGCAAGACCAAACGCGTCCAATCCCAATTTCGTCGCCAATCACATTGTCCCTAATGCGTTCACCGTTTCATTGGGCGTCGAGAGATTCTTCGAGATAATATATTCCCATAGTTACCCTCCGACTAGAGGCGCTCAGTCGTTGGTTTGCTTGAAAACAAACGCCCATTGGTCTGAATAAACCACTCTGTATCCGGGCCAGAAATATTGCCCTTGATGATCGGTTTTGATCACGGCGTTCAGGTCAGGCATTTCGAGCCGGTTGACGTATATCCATTTGACATCGTTTTTCCTTAACCAGTTTATCCAGGCCAAGTCGTCAGGAAGCCGAAACTTGGGCACCGGGGTGGATACATGACCGTAACCGAGGAACATCCCAATCAATTTTCTGCGAAAGAAATAGTTGACGTAAGCATACGCTGCCACGAAAACCTTGTCGTTATTATCTGCATGCTCATTTATATAGGTTATGGCGCGATAGCCAGCCTTATATTTTTCGTAAAACGCGTCTCGCTCTTGCCCGGTTAGAGGAGGAACGAGATCCAATACCTTCAATCTGCCGGTTACGAATAACAATCCATATATCAGACAGCAACCGGTCAAAGCTATCCAGACGGACTGGCGAACAACAGCCTTCATCGAAATCCTCTCAAACAAAAATCTTATGCTTTCACAAATTACTAGTCCCGCAATAATGGCGCCCGGAAACCAAAACCTCATTTCCTGCACTGCAAAGAACCAGAAAATAGTGTATGCCGACAGCCAGAGCGTCCACCACCGAACATTTCGATCCCACCAGGAAACGAGTAGGCCCAGGGGCCATACTGATATCAGAGGGAAAAAGGTTAGCCCTTCTACCCCATTGAATGCCTGTGGATAGAGAACTATATTGAAGGGTGAAAAAAGAAGACTTGAAAAACCACTTCCCATACCAGCTTTATAACCTTGTATTCCAGCTTTGACGTTAAGCAGAGATGTTGATGCCACTCCTCCCCATTCCGGTCTGCTTAGCTGTGGGAGCAGGGGCCATAACGGATTGCCCGTGTGATAATATATCCAGGCATACCATGGAATAACAATCAGCGCGGCCAGGATGTAACCCTTAATAATTGACTGATATGAAATCACCCTCGCCTTCATTGCAATCAGCCCTGTCAGCGCAACTCCAAATCCCAGGAAAAATAGCCCCGGAATTTTTATTCCCGCGGCCATTGAGAGCAGAGATATTGCCAAATACCACCACGAGTCCGACCTCTCATCATAGAATACTCTTAGAGCATAGATCCCCTGAAAGGCAAAAACGCTGACAGCCACATCCACATAGGCTGCGCCTACAAGCAACAGAACTACAGGGTGCGCCAGCCAGAATGCCGCGGCCGTTATACCAACCAAAACATTTCCCTGCCGTTGTCCCCAGGCATAAATGCCCAATACTGAAACCATCATCACCGCATATTCCACCATCTGTGCGACGATGTCGTCTTTTATGGCCATTCCCCATATGAAAAGCATATGGTTCAACAAAGGAAGTACCGGCTGGGGGATGCCTTGTACAACAGCCAGGCGGTGTAACTCCAAGGACTCGCGACAGATAACCAGGTGATGTTGCAGGGCGTCCCAGTGTATTGGCGGAAAGAAAGCCAGCGACATCAATGCCAGGCAGTAGAAGAAAACAATAATCGCTACGATTGACGTAACAGGTTTGTAAAGTCGCGTCAGGGCATCACGCTGGCCGATAATGGACGATGCAAGCTTTCTGTATTTAAGCAGTTTGCAATATAGCGTGAGTAATGCCGCGCAAATTGTAAGTATGAGAATTAGTTTTGGGTGCAGAATTCCAAGCAAACCCAAAACGTATATGAATAACGCACAGGCTCCCAACCCAATACTCAAGCTGAACGAAATTTTCTCCGCCGGGGAATGAAAGACATGGCGGCGCAACAGGGCGCTTCCAACACCACCTGCCGTTATTAAAATAATTGACAGGCTGCCCAGGTTCAAGGCAACTCCATAAAAATACTTCACCACATTCATCCTCCGCAAATAACTCGACAATACAGAGCTCCTACTGGCCCGCTCAAGCCCGATACCCGGTGTGAGACAAATGCTCGCCCACAAATCCTGCAACCCTGGAAATGGTCAGATAGTTGCGCTCAATCTCATTGCTATAGTGTTGCTCAATTTGGTCGAGGTCGTATATTTGCTTCCTCATATCCTCGATTAATTGCTCCCGACGCATGGCTACCTCTTGGTTATTCGGCGGATACATATCGTAAATCCGCTTTATGACTTCCAGAGTACTTTCCCGCACCTGAGTGATCGAATTGTCGGATGTTTTGCCTATTCGGAAGCGGTATTCACTGGTAACACGAGGAACCCTATAAAAATCGGTGGAGCGTGATAATCGGATGAGGAACTCCCAGTCTTCCAGAAGATCAAAACTCTCGTCGAACAGCCCGGTCCTATCAATACATCTCATCGAATGGAGGTATGATTGGATCGGGATACGATTGTTGACCAATAGCTCGTCCGAATCATATTCGAATGGCTGAGTCGGTATGCGCGCGATAACAACCTCTCCTTCCGGGGTAGACCGGGATAACACGCGATTGGTATCACAATAAGCCACTAGGGCCTCCGAGTTGTTATTCAGTGCATTCATCAAATGCTCCAGATGAGTTGGATAGATTATGTCATCGTCGTCGAGATAACCTATCCATTCACCTCCGGCTGCTCTGAGCCCTGAATTGAGCGCGGCAGTCCGGCCACGAGGATTGTCGTGAAGAATATATCTGATCGAAAGGTGTCGCGAAAACTCCTCGAGTATCGCTGAAACATCAAGCCCTCCGTCGTTTACAACCACAACTTCAAAGGATCGGAGTGTTTGATTGGCGAGGCTGGTCAAAGCCCTGCGCAACATCAACGGCCTATCAACGGTTCTCACTATTATGGAAACATTCGGAGGCTGAACGGGCTGCACGGAGTGTGGAAGCAAGTGGGTCGAGAAACTGGCCACCCTTTCGTAATAAATCCGGCGGTTTCTCTCCATCAAATTATCGTGGGATATCTTCTGCTCCTTGAAGGTGCGGCTGCCGAAATGAAAGACGAATGACTTCGGCTGGATGGCCAATGTGTAGCCGGCCAGTCTTGCGCGCAAACAAAAATCGTCGTCCTCAAAATTGCCTAGACCATAAACGCCGGAGATTTCTCCGAGAATGTCGAAAAGATCCCGCTTTATCAGAACACAGAAGAACGTCAGCCTGTCAATCACCTTCATCAAAGGTTTGTCCTGTTGGCTCAACCGCCGGGCGTGCTCCAATATCTCCTGCGGCTCAATGTCTATAGCATCGTGGTCTATTTGCGGGCCTTCGCCAACGTAATTGGTGACCGGGCTGACGATTCCGAGACACGGATCCGATTCGGCGGCTTTCACCAGCCAATCAAGCCATCCGGGAGTTACAAGCGTGTCATTATTGACTATGGCCACGTAGCTTCCGCTGGCAACGGCAATGCCGCGATTGACGCCTCCGGCAAATCCGAGATTGGAGTTGTTGTTAATATATCTGAAATTGGAGTGATCGGCGGCAAAAGATTTCAGCCATTTTGCCGTGCCGTCCTGAGAATTATTGTTTACCACAATTACTTCAAAGTTAACGCCCGTCTCGGAGTTATAAATGCTTTCCACGCACGGCGTAGTGTAATGAAGATTGTTGTATACCGGAATGACTATGCTGACCTGAGGCAGTACCTCCATATTGTAAATTACGCTTAGAGCCTCACTGGCATTGGTAGCATCCAGAAAACTTTCAAGGCTCTTCCCCGGAGTCTCATTCCATCCTCTTTCCGCAGAGCCTGCGGCGCTTCTCTTTTTCCAGGCGCGCAATGGTCTCAGGGCAAGTTTCAGTGCTTCAGCGCGTTTGCTGCCCGGCGGGGCGATGGCACGTGTTATCTTCCAGATGCCCTGAAGGACTTTCCAGGCATTACTGGTTGTGAGCGATGTTAGTTGCGATTGTGCCAGAAGCAGTGCCTGCTCTTTTTCCTTAATTACTGACCTCAGGCTGGAAATTGTCTTTTCCCGTTCAGCGATCTTCTGCTCAATTTGGGCCTCGACCATTTTCCGCCGCTTCTCCTCTTGATCTTTCATCCACCGTGTGGCTGACTCAATACTGTTTTCCTGTTCCTCAAATAACCTGTAAATACGATATGTTACTTGCTCGCGTGTTTCGGTGTCCAACAGTGGGTCGTGACAAAGTTGATCCAGAAGTTCTGATAGACAGTCGCCGGATGACAAGGCATTTCTGGTAGCCTCCAGGTATTGATGGCCAAACTTGCGGTCCGGCTCCAGGTACGCGCCTTCTGCCCATTCATTCCAGGCATTGATGAAAACAATCCGTTCGTCGCCGTGGCGGCGGTAAATAGTCTGTTTGATGAGGCGCCTCAGCCAGTATTCGTAATCCTGCGGAGTGGAGCCGTGAAATATCCAACTGCGGTTTTGCAATCTCGCGGTGTTATCCCAGCGGGGAATTACAGTTCTGAAGAGTTTGTAGTCTGGCAGGGGAAGATTGATTTTGCTACTGGCATATTCAATGTAATCAACCACGTAACCCCGGAAATCCGGACTGACAAGGTTCAATTCGGAGCTGATGTTCGGGAGACTGGTCCCGTGGGGCGGAAACTCGACTGCGGCGTCAAATCCGTATTGGCGCGGATCGCCGACTCCCAGCGACTGAACGGCGCACAGATAAATTTCTCCCAGGCCGGCATTGCGGCATTCTTCTCTCCAGGCTTCGGCCGTTTTCAGCGGGTCGGGCAGAAGCGACGCGCGATAGAGCAGGAACAGCGGCCTGTTATCAACTCGGATGTACCTCGGGTCTGAAAACGCTGGTATCAGACTGCGTATCAGGTTACGAATATCTTCATCAGAATAGGTTTGAGCTATCAATATTTCGTTATCGAACCCATCCCACCTTCTCGTCCAGTTTTCATTGGCCCAGCATAAACAGAAAGGGAAATCAGGCTTGCCTGAGCTTAGGACTTCTTCAATTGGCCGGTTGAGCAGTTTTTTGCCGCCGAACCAGTAATAGTAATAACAGAACCCGGATATGCCGTATCCTACGGCCAGTTGCGCTTGCTGCTCACGAATCTCGGACAGTCGCAGATCGTAGAAACCCAGGTCGGCAGGTAGTTGTGGCTGGTAGTGAGTATTATAATTGGGCCTGGCTCTGGAAACATTAGTCCACTCGGTAAAACCTTTCCCCCACCATAAGTCGTTTTCAGGAGTTGGGTGGAACTGCGGCAGGTAAAATGCTATCAGCCTGACCTTATTCGTTGTATTGAAGTGTCGAGACATAATGGAAATGCTCTGTAGTTATTTGTGATTCGATTTGGCGTAATTGATTAGCGGGCAGACTTCACTGTCCATCCCGCCAAATGGTTGATCATCCGGGATTGATTTTCAGGTGGTAGCAGAAGCGGTGGCTTCATCCGGCGGCGAACGGTCCATCAGTTGGGTGAGTTTCTCAAGCAGATTTCCGCCCTGTTTCTTGAGCGTGCGAATGACGCTCTTGAAGGCGGAATAGGATTCGGCGCCGCGCTCGTTCTTTGAACAGTGCGAAACCTTGCGTGCAATGACGGCGGGTCTGAGCGCTCGTTCCGCAGCGTTGTTCGTCGGCTCGATGGTGGTCGGTTCGTGCAGGAACCTCAGCACGTTGCCGCGTTCGTGATGACGGCCGATCTCATTGAGCAAGCGTTGGTTGTCCGGGTCTTTCAACTCGCGCGGGCGCAAGTGGTAACTCACTTCCAGTTCCAGCGCCCGGACGCGTTGGTCGTAATCGCGCAGCTTCTGGGTCGGATCGTGGAAGGCTTTGTACAACTTGACCGCTTCCTTCAACTGCGATTTGAGCACGACGCCAAAACCACGCGCCGGGCCGCTTTTGGTTTTGAGCACCTCGTCAATCGAGCGGAGGAGATGCGAGACGCATTTCTGCTGTTTGAGTTCGATCAGTTCTTTCGCGTCATAGCTCTTGCCGCGATCCGTGCCGAGCGTGCCCTGGTAATCGTCGCCGATCACTTCGCGGACTTCTTCATTGCGATGCTGCGCGCGAATTTGATAGACGGTCTGGGCCTCGCTCTCGAAGACCATCATCTGCGCCGGATTCCCGTTGATGCGCCAGCCCGTGTCGTCGGTGTTGATCGCCTCCTGATCAGGGCAGTTGTCGCGCAGTTGTTGGTATTTCTGCGCCACCGGACCTGTGCCCGTGCCGAGGCGAATGGCCGATTGAGTCATCGCGCTTTGCGTCATCGAAAGGCCGGTCAAGGTCTGGAGCACTCCGGGCACTTTGCGCACCGGAATGCCATCGTCGTGATGCAGAATTTGCGCGGCGGCTTGCGCGCGTGCGCCGACTCGATGCGCCGTCGCTCCGAACTGATCGGGCGCGACATCCGGATGCTGACCGCGCACCTTGCGCTGGCAGCGGCAGCAAGTGCGAATCCGGATTCGATACGCTTTGACTTCAGGCTTCGGCGTCGGCGGGATGTCGGTGTTAGTGACGATCTCGGGCTCGTCCTCGCGAAGATCGCCGCCGCAATCGGGGCAGGTCGTCTCGTTGACCGGCACGTCTTCCGGCGGCCCGCTGTAGTCTTCTTCGGCAGGCGCAGTGCGATTCCGGAAGTCGCCTTGGCCGGGCTTTCGACCAGGGCGTTTGGGATTCTTCTTGCGCTGGTTCTTCGAGAAGGGCGTGGCTGAGCGTGCATTCTTCCGCTTGAGCAGATCGTTTTCGGCTCGGAGCCTTGCGACCTCATCCCAGAGCCGCTTGATCTCGGCGATCAGGCGCCACACCAGCGCGAGCAACGACGCTGGTTTGAGTCCTGAAGGATCGGGGATGTCGGCGACAACTGAATTCATAGGCGGCGCGCAATGTAGACGCTATTTTCGATTTTGGCAAGTCGGGCCGCTAATCAATTACGATTTGGCAATGATCGCAAATCTCATTTGCCCTCAAACCTGATCTTGAAGAATATGTCGCTTCAGTTCCAGCGGGGCGTTCACGTGAGGGGTCCACTCGATGCTCCACTTCGTTTCGAGCTTCGCGCGGTTTTCGTCGAAAAGCCCGTCGTAATCGCCGCTGCGGATGAGTTTGCCGAAGGCCGCCTGGCCGAAATGGTGAACGAAGACGTCCGCCGCGCAGATTATCCGGTATCCGGCCCGCCGCACGCGCATCGAGTAATCGTCATCCTCGAACATCCCTATGCCGAACTGCTCGTCCAGCGGGCCAATCCTTTCAAAGACCTCTCGCCGCATCGCCACGCAGAACATCGCCAGCATGTGAATGTCGGCGACTTGCCGGTCCGACTTCCAGACGTGGTCGGACGCGAAAGCTTCCATCTCGGCCCAGGTTCGATAGGGCGCGTCAATTTTAGCTTCGTTGCCGACGAAGTTCGTAACCGGGCCGACCAGTCCCACCTCCGGGTCGCGCAAATGCGGCAACAGCCTGCTCAGCCATCCTTGAGGTACAACCGTGTCGTTGTTGATCAGCACCAGGTAATCGCCCGTTGACCGTTCGATGCCTTGATTGTTGGCTTTGGCGAACCCGTTGTTCGTATCGTTCAGGATGGCTGCCAGGTTGTCGTGTCGCTCGGCCATCCGGCTCAGGTACTCCGGAGTACCATCGGTGGATTTATTGTCAACGACGATAACTTCATAACTCGGGTATTCGGTGTTACGGAACAAGCTTTCCAGGCATAGCCTGGTTAAGGCCAGGTTGTTGTAAGTGACTACAATGATGCTGGCGCGGGGCGCCGCTTTGACCAATTCGGCCTGGATACGTGCGTAACGTTCGGGCCACGTGTGCTGGCGAGCCAGGCTCTTTCTGCGCTCGCGCAACTGATCGCTGTCTTCGGCCAGGGCCTGGTCCAGTTTTTCCACGAAATCGGCAGGGTTTTCCGCAATGTAGACAACGTCGCAGTAATCTTTCAATTCCGGCAGGTTGACTGAAACGACCGGTTTGCCTCCGCTCAGGTACTCGTATAACTTCACTGGATCGGTAGCTTGGGTGATCGGATTGATCTTGAAGGGAATAACACAAGCATCGAAGTGATGCAGATATTGCGGCATTGTCTCGTAAGGCTGCTGACCCAGCAAATGTACATTCGGCAATAACCTGAGTTGCGAAACGTCTACGTCAAAGACGCCTCCCAACAATACGAAGCTATAGTCGGGGCGCTGCCGGGCCGCTTCAACCACCAGGTCAACTTCGAACCAGTCAGCAATGGCGCCGTAGTAACCTATCACCGGATGCTTGATGCCTTCCAGCAAGTCATTCGGCTTGCATCGTTCCGCATAAAAATCGTAATCGGCGGCGTTGCGGGCAAGTACCATCGGGCGACCGCAATCGCGCCATTTCCCGGCCAATCTGTTGGCCGTGACGACCAGGAGATCGCACTCGCGCACCAACTGCTTCTCGGTTTCAAGCAGCGGGGCCTTGATTCCGGGGAAATTCTCCCATTCGTCCATGCAGTCGTAGATGACTCGCCATCCCCATCTTTTTTGTGTTTCCAAAGCGGCGTTTCCCCAGGAGGGGATCATCACGTAGCCGATCGCTTCGTTGATGTTGTATGCGCGGCGCAACTCGTCTAGTGAGAGGAGCGCGAGATCGAGGTCTTTGTCCGCAACGACAGCGCGGAAGATTTCCAGCGGAGAACGGGCCGCGATGCGGACCTCGTAAAGATTCCTGCCGATCTCTTCGACCGCAAACTTGGGTTGCGCGAAGGGGCTGCGGTATTGAGAAATGCTCAGATAGAAGACTCTATGGCCGTGTGCGGCGAATTGCGTCATCAATTGTTGCGGACGCTGAAAACGGAACGGCCAGTCCACAATCGAAAAGCAGATAACATCGGGTCGCGCAAAGCAGGCCGTGTTTGTCAGGTGATTCAGAATTGCCTCGACTTCCGCTTCGGGGATGTGGGGCAGCAGCGTAATTGCTTCGTAAAAATCGCCGCGCTTGAATGTCCGTTTCAGCGGAGAGGCATTTTTTTTCGCGATCTGTGCGCCAGCCCAATCAATGAGCGTTTTGACGCCGAAGCGGCTGCGGGCGAAATTGACCGTTCGCCGCCGCCACTCATAAGGAATGATGATGCGAAGCGATTCGCGAAAAGCGGCATAATGGCTGTGGTTTTGCTGCCGGAAAATCGCTTTCACTTGTTGGTACTGTGAACCTGTACTGGCCATAAAAGCTCGCAACATCAATAGACACCTGGCCGGACAGAGCGACCGGAAACTCAAGAGTGTCGGCTTGTGACAAGCGATGCCGGGCGGGGCGCACTGTTGGCATCATTGTTAGATTTGGCGGGAAAGTGAGAATCCCGCCTGATAGAAGGCGCTCCGAATCCGGGCGAGACTATACTATAACGGCGCTGATAAAACCAAACCGCGAAACTCATCATCTGTCTCGTCAAAACGCCGGATTGACAGAATCGCCGCAGTGCCATATAAAACCGGCTCGTTGTGAACACGCGCGCGCCGCGCTTGCATATCCCGGTTCGAGAAGTCCCGCTTGGGCTGATCACAAGCAAGCCAATTCCCAAAAAGCCCCGAAAAGAGTTTGAGTCTGCCGTTCGACGGAGCGGAAAGCCGAAATGAGGTGAATTTTGAATGGCGGCCCGGAGTAATTCTGCAACTGCGAGATCACGGAAGTCTGAAGAGAAGCCGATCTACGATTCGGCCGAGCGCCGCTTGCCGCTCATCGAGGAGCTCAGGGAGCTGGCGCGTTACCGCGACCTGCTGGTGCAGTTGATCGCGCGCAATATCAAGACCCGTTACAAGCGCTCGGCGCTCGGCATTCTCTGGACGATGCTCAATCCGCTGTTGATGATGGTGGTGCTGACCTTCGTCTTCTCGGCGGTCTTCCGGTTTCAGACGACGCATTACGCGGCGTATGCTCTGGCCGGATTGTCGTTGTGGAACTTCTTTGCGCAGACGACCACGGGCGCGATGAGCGAGCTGATCTGGGGCGGGAGCCTGATGAATCGCATCTACCTGCCGCGAGCCATCTTCGCCTTCACCGCGCTGGGCACGGGGCTGGTCAATCTGCTGCTGTCGCTCGTGCCGCTGTTTGCGATCATGATCGTCACGGGCGTCCCGATTCGCCCGGCGATTCTGATCTTGCCGCTGCCGATCATCCTGACTGCGATGTTCGCGCTCGGCGTGGCGCTGATTCTTTCGCGCGTGGCGGCCTATTTCGCCGACGTGATGGAGATGTACCAGATTCTGCTGATGGCGTGGATGTACCTGACGCCGGTGATCTATCCGAAGGAGATCATCCCGGAAAGCTATCGCTGGCTGTTCAACCTCAATCCGATGTATCACCTGCTGGAAATCTTTCGCGCGCCGCTGTACGTCGGATGGTTTGCCGGGGTGAAGACTATGGCTGCTGCTGCGGTCGCTTCTATTCTGACGCTGGCCTTCGGCTGGTGGTATTTTTCGAGGAAGGCGGATGAGCTTGCTTATCGAATCTGAAATCTCTGCCGCAAGCGCAACCTCGGGTGAAGACGCGGAAGTCGTCGTCCGACTGACCGACGCCTCGGTCGAATACCGAGCGCCGCGCGAGCGCATCCGCAGCTTCAAGGAGTATGCGATTCGCCTGCTGCAGGGCCGCGTCGAGCACGAGGAGTTCAAAGCCTTGCGCGAGGTCAGTCTGGAAATCCGCGAGGGAGAGGTCTTCGGCATCATCGGCCACAACGGCGCGGGCAAGAGCACGCTGCTCAAAATCGTTTCGCGCGTGATGAAGCCGACTCGCGGGCGCGTCTGGGTGAAAGGCCGCGTAGCCCCGCTGCTCGAACTCGGCGCGGGCTTTCATCCGGAGTTGAGCGGGCGCGAAAACGTCTTTCTCAACGGCACGCTGCTCGGCTACACGCACGCCGAGATGGAGGCGCGCTTCGATGAGATAGTTGATTTCGCCGAGCTGTGGGATTTCGTTGATGCGCCGCTCAGGACTTATTCGACCGGAATGGCCGTGCGGTTGGGGTTTGCGGTGGCGACTGCGACTCGACCCGACATTTTGATCATTGATGAAGTGCTGGCTGTGGGCGACGAACAGTTCCAGGAGAAGTGCACGGCGCGGATGAAAGGATTCAGGCAGAGCGGAACCACGATCCTGCTTGTCACTCATAATTCCAGCGTGGTTGTCAGGATGTGCGATCGCGCGGCGTGGCTCGATCACGGCCAACTGCGCGCGGTCGGCGATCCTCAAACAGTCATTGATCAATATCACCAAGCGTACCATCCGGCGATCTAAATCGAACCAAGCAAGATATGAAAGTCCTCTCCATCTTCGGGACGCGCCCTGAAGCCATCAAAATGGCACCGGTCGTCAAAGAGCTGAACAGGCATCGGGGGCAATTCACCAGCGTCGTGTGCGTGACCGCGCAGCACCGGCAGATGCTCGATCAGGTCTTGCCGCTCTTCGACATCGCGCCCGATTACGATCTGAACATAATGCAGGAGGATCAGACGCTGGCGCAGGTGACGGCCAATGCGTTGACCCGGCTCGATCTGGTGCTGCAATCGGAGAAGCCCGGCTGGGTGTTGACGCAGGGCGATACGACGACGGCGATGGCCGGCGCGCTCGCGGCTTTTTATCATCGCATTCCGGTTGGCCACGTCGAAGCGGGCTTGCGAACCTGGGACAAATACCAGCCGTTTCCCGAAGAGATCAACCGCAAGATCGCCGACGCGGTGTGCGACCTGCACTTCGCTCCGACCGGGACTGCGCGCGAGAATCTGCTGCGCGAAGGCGTGAATGACGCGAGCATCGTCGTTACAGGCAACACGGTGATTGATGCGCTGCTCGATGTCGCCGGGCGCGATTACGATTGGAACGAAGGCGAGTTGGCCGCGGTGCCGAGCGATAAACGACTGATCCTGGTCACGGCGCATCGCCGAGAAAACTTCGGCGAGCCGTTGCGGCAAATCTGCGCCGCGATCAGAGAGATCGTTGCAAGTTACCGGGACGTTCACGTCGTCTACCCGGTTCATCTGAACCCGAACGTGCGAGGCGCAGTTTACGAGCAGTTGGCCGGAGTTGCAGGGATCACTCTGCTCGATCCGTTGGAATATCTGCCGCTGGTGCATTTGATGAAAGCCTCGTGCCTGGTGCTGACCGATTCCGGCGGGTTGCAGGAAGAAGCGCCGAGCCTGGGCAAGCCCGTGCTCGTGCTGCGCGAAGTGACCGAACGGCCAGAAGGCGTGGCGGCGGGAACGGTCAAGATCGCCGGAACGGACAGGCGGAGAATCATCGCCGAGACGGCCAGGCTGTTGGAAGATCGAGCGGAGTACGAACGGATGTCGCGCGCAATCAATCCATACGGCGACGGTCATGCGAGCGAAAGGATCATTGCGAGTTTGAAGTCCCGGTCCGGCGACTGATCGTCGAGACATTGAGCGATTGATTGAGATCGGGTAGGATTCACCCCCGCTTTTCAATTCGATGATTCAGACCAACTGAGCGCCGAAGCTCTGGAGGCCCCGATGAAACTTTTCTTCCGTTGCCTGTCCTCGTTCGTTTTGCTGCTGACGATCTCTTCGCCGCAGACCGATGCGCATCGAATCACCGCCACTGGCAGTGCGGCGAGCCTGGTCACCCAAAACAAACGCGCCAACATCATCTTCATAATGTCTGATGATCACGCGGCTCACGCGATCAGCGCCTACGGCAGCCGCCTGATCAAGACGCCGAACATTGATCGTCTGGCGAACGAGGGGATGAAGTTCGAGAACTGCTTCGTGACCAATTCGATCTGCACGCCGAGCCGCGCGGCGATCCTCACGGGCAAGTATTCGCACCTCAACGGCGTGCCGGTCTTCAATCACATAGACAACTCGCAGCCGATGCTCCCGAAAGTTCTGCAAGCTGCGGGCTATCACACCGGAATGGTCGGCAAATGGCACCTGGGTGGCAACGATCCGAAACGCCCTGACGATGGGAAGCCAGCGGGATTCGATTACTGGAACATTCTGCCCGGGCAGGGCGCATACTTCGATCCGGTGATGATTGAGATGGGCGAGCGCAAAAAGATCAGCGGATACACGACCGACATCATCACCGATCTGGCGATTCGATTCCTGCAACAGCGCCCGCAGGACAAGCCGTTCTTCCTGATGTATCACCACAAGGCTCCGCACCGGAACTGGCAGCCGGACGAAAAGCATCGCAAGCAATTCGAGAATGTCGTCGTGCCTGAGCCGGAGACATTCAATGACGATTACAGAGGCAAGTCGGACGCTTCGCGGCAGGCGACCAATCACATTGACACCGATCTGAACAATAACGACCTGAAGATGCCGCCTCCCGCCGGATTGACCGGGCAGGCGTTGAAGAAGTGGAAGTATCAACGTTACATGCGCGATTACCTGGCCTGCGTGCAGGCGGTGGATGATAACATCGGGCGCTTCCTCGATTGGCTCGACAAAAACGGTTTGGCCGAGAACACGATGGTGATCTACACCTCCGACCAGGGCTTCTTCCTCGGCGAGCACAATATGTATGACAAGCGGTTTATGTACGAGGAGTCGCTGCGGATGCCGTTTCTGATCCGCTGGCCGGGCCGGATCAAGCCAGGCAGCGTGTCGAAGGGAATGATCCTCAACATTGATTTCGCGCCGATGATGCTCGATGCGGCGGGAGTGAAAGCGCCCGCCGATATGCAGGGCCGCAGCTTCCTGCCGTTGCTCGAAGGCCGAACGCCGCGAGACTGGCGCACGGCGATGTATTACCGCTACTATCATCCCGGCCATCACAACGTGGCGGCCCATTACGGCATCCGCACCGAACGATACAAGCTGATCTACTTCAATAAGCTCGACCAGTGGGAACTCTACGATCTGCAGAAAGATCCGCGCGAGATGCACAATGTTTACGGCGATCCGGCCTATGCGAAGATTGTGAAGCAACTGAAAGATCGGTTGCTTCGGTTGAAGAAAGAGTTGAAAGACGAAGATCAATTTGCCAACGAATTGCCAAAAGATGATGTCGGATGATCCGGATCAGTACCGCGAGCGGTAGCGAGCGTGGCCTCCTGAGGAAGCCACGCTCGCTACCGCTCGCGGTACTGATCCGCTGCTGCTGCTCTCAGGCGATTGCAGGCTCACAACCCCCAAAGTCCAAAGGAGAAAAACCATGAATCGCAAACACCTCTCCCTCTTCGCCATTTTTCTGCTGCTCCTGCAGCCAACCGCCGTTCGCGCGGACAAGGTTGACGATTACGTCAAGGCCGAAATGCAGAAGCAGCGCATTCCGGGCCTTTCGCTCGCCGTCGTCAAAGAAGGCGTTATCGTCAAGGCTGAAGGCTACGGGCTGGCCAATGTCGAGCTTAATGTCACGGCGCGGCCTGATACGGTCTACAAGATCGCTTCGGTCAGCAAACAGTTCATCGCCACGGGAATTATGCTGCTCGTCCAGGACGGCAAGATTCGCGTTGACGATAAGGTCAGCGCCTACCTCGATGGGACGCCGGAGACGTGGAAGGAGATTATGCTCCGGCATTTCCTGACTCACACTTCGGGAGTCGTGCGCGAAGGGCCGGGTTTCGATCCGTTCAAGGCGCAGAAAGATTTCGATGTCATCAAAACCGCTTACCCATTGCCGCTTCGCTTCACAACGGGTGAGAAGTACGAATACTGCAACGTCGGTTACTTCTCTCTGGCTGAAATCATCTCCAGGCTCTCCGGCAAATCGTGGGGCGATTTTATGAACGAGCGGGTCTTTGCGCCGCTGGGAATGACGGCGACGCGCCCCACCAGCGCCAGCGAGATCGTTCCGAACCGCGCCGACGGGTATGAATGGAGGAGCGACAAGATGCAGAACGCCGGCGAGTACATCGCGGTGCGCCCGAGCGGAGCTTTTCTTTCGAGCGTGCTCGATCTGGCGAAGTGGGATGCGGCGCTTTACACCGACAAATTCCTCGCCGCGTCCACGCGCGAGCAGATGTGGACGCCGGTGCGGTTGAACGACGGCAAATCGCATCCTTACGGCTTCGGCTGGTCGCTCAATGCGCTGGGCAATCACCGACAGGTTCATCACGGCGGTTCGCTGCCGGGCTTCCGCTCGCATTTCTCGCGGTTCATTGACGACAAACTCTCGATCATCGTTCTGACGAACAGCGGAAGCGCAAGCCCGGAAACCATCGTGCGCGGAGTCGCGGCTCTCTATTCTCCCGATCTGGCGGCGTCCGGTACGAACTAGCGTTGTTGACCGAGCAATGGTGTTTCTCAACGAGTATTTTCATTGCTGGCGTGCTACTCCCGAACAGATGGACGAGCTATGGGCCGAGGGCTGGCGCCATTTCGGCATCTACTTCTTTCGTTATTCTGCGACGGCGCATTGGGGCGGCCTTCGCCGGGTCATTCCGCTGCGGGTTGATCTGACCAGGTTCGAGCCTTCGCGCAGTCAGAAGCGCGTGATCGCGAAGAATCGCAAGGCGCGCGTCGTCATTCGCGATGCATTCATTGACGAGACGAAAGAGGATTTGTTCCGTCGCCATCGCGAGCGGTTCAAAGAGAACGTTCCGGATTCGATCTACGACTTTCTCTCCGCCGAGCCTGAGACATCTCCTTGTGGCGCGCGCGAGATTTGCGTCTACGACGGCGACCGCCTCGTGGCCGTGAGCTTCCTCGACGTGGGCAGGAACTCTACGTCGGCGGTCTACGCGATGTTCGACCCGGCGGAATCGAAGCGCAGTCCGGGCATCTTCACGATGCTCGAAGCGATCCGTTATTCGCGCGAGCTGGGTTGCCGCTACTACTATCCCGGCTACGCTTACCGCGAGCCTTCGGGCTACGACTACAAAAAGAAATTCCACAGGCTTGAGTATTTTGATTGGAAGGGTAAGTGGCGTCCTTTTCCGCGAGGAGGAATATGAAACCAGCCTTTCTGCTTTTGTGCCTGTTCGTGATGCCGGTGACAAACGTTGCCACAAATGAATTGCGCGTCGGCGTCGCCGCCGTTTCGATCACTCCGCCCGAAGGCGCGCCGCTCGCCGGCTACTACCGCAAGCGTCTGTCTGAGGGCGTGCTCGACGACCTCTACAGCAAAGCCGTCGTGGTCGAGCGGGACGGAGCGAAGGCTGCGGTCGTGGTTTGCGACATCCTCACGCTCCCACGCCACGTCGTCGAATCGGCGCGCAAGCTGATTGAACAGCAGACCGACATTCGCGGCGCGAACGTGATGATCGGCGCGACGCACACGCACACCTCGCCTGTCGTTTCAGGAGAAAACACGCGCGATATGCTCGACGGCGGCGACAGCGACGCTGCGATGAAATACACCGCGCGGCTGCCCGCGCTGATCGCTCAAGGCGTTGTCGAAGCGAACAGGAAACTCGCGCCTGCCCGTCTGAGCGCGACGATTGCGCACGAAGACGGCATAAGTTTCAATCGGCGCTTTTGGATGCGCGACGGCTCGGTCAGTTGGAATCCGCCCAAATTCGACCGGAACATCATCCGCGCTGCTGGCCCGATTGATCCCGAGATCGGCTTTCTTTACTTTGAGACGGCGGACGCAAAGCCAATTGCCAGCGTGGTCAATTTCGCCATGCATTCAGATACCGTCGGCGGCCAGAGAATCTCAGCCGACTACATGGGCCAGTTGTCGCGGTTGCTGGCCGAATACAAAGGCAGAGAGATGCTGACGCTGTTTGCATTGGGCGCGTGTGGCAATATCAATCACCGCGATGTTTTCTGGCGCGACAACCAGAAGGGGATCAACGAAGCTTTCCGCATCGCCACCGTGCTGGCCGGAGCGCTCAACCGGAGTTGGGACGACCTGAAGCCGCTCGATGCGGGCGCGATTCAAATGCGCAGCGAGACCGTCAAATTGCCGCTCGCGCCGATCAGCGACGAAGACGTGGCGAAAGCCAACGATGTCGTCAAACGTTTGAACGACCCGAAGACGACTTTTATGGAACAGGTGAAGGCGTTTCAGGCGCTCGACATCAACAAGCGCAACGGACGCCCGCTCGAAGTCGAAGTCCAGGTCATCTCGATTGGCAAAGACGCCGCGTTCGTTTCGTTGCCCGGCGAGGTGTTTGTCGAGCTTGGAATATCAATCAAGAAAGCGTCGCCGTTCCCGTATACGATGATCGTCGAGTTGGCGAACGGCTCGGTCGGGTACATCCCGAACAAACCGGCGTATCCGGAAGGCAATTACGAAGTCGTCAGCGCGCGCTGCGCCGCCGGTTCGGGCGAGATGTTGGTGGCGGCGGCTGTGAAGTTATTGAACGAGATGCACGAAAGTGCGAAGTGAAGAGAATCGTTTGAGAAGCGTTTGCCCTGCCGCCTGAAGGCGGAACTACAAACGCTAATGAAAGGAAGAGACGGATGAGCAAAGTTCGATGGGGTGTTCTCAGTACCTCCAGGTTCGCACAGACCAAGGTCATTCCTGCATTGTTGAAAGGCCGCCACGTCGAGGTTGCGGCCATCGCCTCGCGCGATCTGAGAAAGGCACAGCAGGCCGCGGCGCAATTCAACATTCCGAAGGCCTGCGGCTCTTACGAAGAGTTGTTGGACGATCCGGCGATTGACGTGGTCTACAACCCGATGGCCAATCACCTCCACGTGCCCTGGTCAATCAAGGCGTTGGAGGCGGGCAAACACGTGTTGTGCGAAAAGCCGATTGGGTTGAACGCCGCCGAAGCACAGCAACTGCTCGATATGTCGAAGAGGCATCCGAAGCAGAAGGTGATGGAGGCGTTTATGTACCGCCTCCACCCGCAATGGCAGCGCGCGAAGCAGTTGGTCAAAGAGGGCAAGGTCGGCGAGTTGCGGACGATCCAATCGTTCTTCTCCTACTTCAACACCGACCCGAACAACATCCGCAACCGATCGGGCATCGGCGGCGGCGGGCTGATGGACATCGGCTGTTACAACATCTCGCTCTCGCGCTTCATTTTCGACGAAGAGCCGCGCCGCGTGCTGGGCATTCTCGAATACGATCCTAATTTCGGGACCGACCGCATCGCGTCGGGCATTCTGGATTTCGGTCGGGGAACCTCCACCTTCACCTGCTCGACGCAGCTTGCGCCGTATCAGCGGGTCAACATTCTGGGTACGGAAGGCCGGGTGGAGATCGAGATCCCGTTCAACGCGCCGCCGGATCGCCCGTGCAAAATCTGGCATCATCTCGGGGAGAAGATCGAGGAGATCGAATTCGAGATTTGCGATCAATACACGATCGAAGGCGATCTGTTTTCACTGGCGGTGATCAACGACGCGCCAGTGCCTACGCCGCTCGAAGACGCGGTGGCGAACATGAAGGTCATCGAAGCCGTCTTCGAGAGCGGCAAGACCGGCAAGTGGGTAGAGATAAGATAACGAGAGGAGCGAAGAATGAAGAACTTTTTGAATCCGAACGACAAAGCGGAAATCCTGGAGCGGTTGCGCAACGTTCAACCTGACAGCCAACGCCGCTGGGGGAAGATGACGCCGCATCAGATGCTCTGCCACCTCTGCGATTCGTTTCGCGTGGCGATGGGAGAAAAGAGTGTGAAGCCGGCTGAAAATCTGTTCACCCGGACGTTGATGAAATGGGTCGCGCTCCACACGCCGCTGCCCTGGCCACACGGCATTCCGACCAGACCGGAGATCAATCAACAGGGCGGCGGAGGAACTCCTCCCGCTGGCTTCGAGCGCGACCGCCAGGAGCTGGAGAAGCTGATCGAACGATACGCGCGCGAGCGGAGAGATTTTGAGTTCGGCGCGCATCCTTACTTCGGGCGATTGAGCGACTACGAATGGATGCGCTTCGGTTATTTGCATTGCGATCATCACCTGCGACAGTTCGGAGTATGAAGATGAAATACTGGCTGATGAAATCCGATTACGAGGCATTCTCGATTGACGACCTGGCGCGCGCGCCGAAGCAGACCACGTGCTGGGACGGCGTGCGCAACTATCAGGCGCGCAATTTCATGCGCGAGATGGAGATCGGCGACCAGGTCTTCTTCTACCACAGCAACGCCGAGCCTGCCTGCATCGCCGGCGTCGCTGAAGTGGTGAAGAGAGCCTATCCCGACCACACCGCGCTCGATCCGAAAGACAATCACTACGACCCGAAAGCGACGCCCGCGAATCCGATCTGGGAGATGGTGAACATCAAGCTCGTCCGCAAGTTCGATCAGCCCCTGGCGCTCGAAGATTTGCGCGGAGTGAAGGGGTTGGAAAAGATGGAACTGCTGCGCAGAGGCTCGCGTTTGTCTGTTCAACCTGTGACCGCGCAGGAGTGGAAGATCGTCAACAACCTGGCTGAAAAGAAAGCGAAGAAAAGGTGAGCGAACTATGGCCAAAGAACTCCGATTCACGCCGAAGCTCTTCGATTTCCTGCGAGAGCTGAAGGCGAACAACAACAAAGAGTGGTTCGATCCGAACAAGCAGCGTTACCTTGACGACGTGCGCGACCCGTTGCTGGCCTTCATCGCCGCCATCGGCCCGCGATTGCGCGAGATCTGTCCACACCTGGTGGCCGATCCGAAGCGTTCGATGTTCCGCATCTACCGCGACATCCGCTTCTCGAAGAACAAAGACCCGTACAAGACCGTGGCTTCGGCCTTCTTCTTTCATCAGGCCGCGGGAAAGGAAGGGGCGGGAATCTACCTGCACCTGGAGCCGGACACCTGCTTCCTCGGCATAGGCCTTTATCATCCCGATCCTGTGAGCCGAACCAAAGTGACCGACGCGATTGCCGCAAAGCCCGAGGCCTGGCGCGAAGCGGTCTCCGGCAAAGAGTTCCGCCGGCTCCTCAAGATGGAAGGCGATTCGATGGCCAAGCTGCCGAAACAATACGACCCGCAGCACCCGTTCGCCGAAGACCTGAAGCGCAAAGACTTCATCGTCGTCTCCAACTTTTCGGAGCAGCAGGCGTGCGCGAAAGATTTTATCGAACGGGTTGGTCATATCTCTCGCGTCGCGTCGCCGTATCTGGAATTTATCATCAGAGCTGTTGGGTTGAAGTGGTGATGATTGGCGATGCCCGGCCGATGAGATATGATTGAACCGTATGCGTTTCATCAATCCAAAAACCGACTTTGCCTTCAAGAAAATCTTCGGCTCCGACCAGAGCAAGGCCATCCTGATCAGTTTCCTCAATGCGCTGCTCTACCAGGAGCGATCGGTCATCGTGGATTTGGAGATCATCGATCCCTACCTGGCCCCGAAGATCCAAGGCATGAAAGACACCTTCGTAGACGTGCGCGCCCGCTTGCAGGGCGGGCTGAAAGTGATCATCGAAATGCAAGTGCTCAATGTCGAGGGCTTCGAGAAGCGGGTGCTCTACAACGCGGCCAAGGCTTATTCGACGCAACTGATGGCGGGGGAGAGTTACAAGGATTTGAGCGCAGTGGTAGCGTTGACGATCACCGACTTCGTGATGTTCCCGGAGTGGCCGGAGGCGCAGTCGGCTTATGTGTTGAAGGAGAAGGAGCAGTTGACCGATTACCCGGAAGGGGATTTGGAATTGGTGTTTGTGGAATTGCCAAAGTTCCGGAAGGAGCTGGAGGAGTTGGTGGGAGTGAAGGAGAAGTGGCTGTATTTTTTGCAGAAAGCGCCGGATTTGGAGGTGATTCCGGAGACGATGGGTGAAGTAGCGGAAATCCGAGCGGCGTTTCAGATCGCGAATGCGGCAAGCTTGAGTCCGGAAGAGTTGGAAGTGCAGGAACGGAAGATGATGTACATCTACGACCAGCGCGGCGTGCAAAGCAAGGCCAAAGCGGAAGGCAAAGCGGAAGGCAAAGCGGAAGGCAAAGCGGAAGGCAAAGCGGAAGGCAAAGCGGAAGGCCGAGCGGAAGGCCGAGCGGAAGGCCGAGCGGAAGGCCGAGCGGAAGGCCGAGCGGAAGGCCGAGCGGAAGGCCGAGCGGAAGGGCTGGAAGAAAGAGCTAAGGAGGTCGCCCGCCGGCTGCTGGGACAAATGACTGACCGGCAAATCGCCGAGCTCACTGATTTGTCAGTAGAGCAAATAGCCGCGTTGCGGATGGAGAAATGAAAGAGACCAGAGAGCAGCTCAAAGTCAGAACGCAGCAGATTATTCGCGCGCTCAGGAAACAGTACCCCGAAGCGACCTGCGCGTTGAATCACACCAGCCCGTTCGAGCTGCTGATCGCGACCATCCTTTCGGCACAATGCACCGATGATCGCGTCAACCTCGTCACCGCGACGCTCTTCAGAAAATATCGTAATGCAGAGGGCTATCTGGCCGTTCCGCGCGAAGAGCTTGAGCGCGACATCGGCTCGGTCACGTTCTTCCGCAACAAAGCGAGGTCAATTCAGGAAGCCTGCCGTTTGCTGGTCGAAAAGCACAACGGGCAGGTGCCACAGACTCTGGAAGAACTGGTCGAGCTGCCAGGCGTCGGGCGCAAGACGGCGAACGTCGTGCTCGGCACTGCATTCGGGATTCCGACCGGCGTGGTGGTTGACACGCACGTATCGCGTTTGTCCGAGCGGCTGGCGCTGACCAAAAACAAACAACCGGAAAAGATCGAAGCCGATCTGATGAAGCTGCTGCCGAAGCAGGAATGGATTGATTTTTCGCACCGGTTGATCTGGCACGGGCGCAGAGTTTGTCAGGCGCGCAAGCCTATGTGCGAAAACTGCACGTTGGAAAAGCTCTGCCCTTCGTCAACGCTCAAGGCGAAATAGTCAAAACTGTCTTTAAGCGGAAGGAGCCGCGATGGCGGTAACTCGTGAATTGATTTTCGTTCTGCTCGCATTTTCGCTGACCGGTTGTCAGGTCATTCGCAACTCGCAGCGCGCCGTTGAGCTTCCCGACCGCGAACTGGCCGCCGCGATTCAGGTCAAACCCGATGCGACGCCGCTCGAAAAGGTCATTGCCGGAGCGATTGAGCAGACGACCGTCACAACCGGCTACGACGCGTCGTACGTCAAGATTGATTATCCGAACGGCGATGTGCCGCCGAGTACCGGCGTTTGCGCCGATGTCGTCGTGCGCGCTTTTCGCAAAGCCGGCGTTGATTTGCAGAAAGAACTGCACGAAGACATGAAGAAGAGCTTCTCGAAATATCCGCAGAAATGGGGCGCGCGAAAACCCGACAGCAACATTGATCATCGCCGCGTGCCGAACCTGATGACGTGGTTAGATCGCCTGGGCAAAGCTCAGCCGGTCACAAAAGATGCGAAGGATTACCTGCCGGGCGACGTCGTCGCGTGGGAGCTTGATAACGGATTGCCGCACATCGGGCTGGTGAGCACGATCAAAGCCGAGAACGCGGATCGTTACGCGATTGTGCACAACCTCGGGCTGGGCGCGCGGCTTGAGGACGTGCTTTTTGCCTGGAAGATCACTGGGCATTACCGATATTTCGACCGGAAGGAAAATGAAAAAGACCGGCCTCGCTCAAGGCATTGAAGCCAGACCGTCGCCGATTGACGGCAAAGGCTGTTTCGCAACGGTTCGCTTCGGCAAAGGCTGCAAGATCGCCGAATACGCGGGCGAAAAGATTTCGCGCCGTGAGGTTGCGCGGCGTTTGAAGGCGAAGCGCCGGATTCATATCTCCAACTTCAATTCCTACTGGGCGATTGACGGAAGCCGCGGCGGCAACGGCACGCAGTATATCAATCATTCGTGCGAGCCGAACTGTTACAGCAAAATCATTCACGGCCATTTTCTCTTCTTCGCGCTGCGGGACATTGAGGCGGGCGAGGAGATTCTGCTCGATTACGGCGACTCCTATCATTCGGACAGTAAGCGATGCAGTTGCGGCGCGCCATCCTGTCGCGGGCGAATCAACAAGCCAGTTTGAACAAAGGAAGCGGATTCACCTGATCAGCGGGCGCAGCATCTCCAAACGCCGCGCGATCTCCGGGCTGGTCATATGTCTGAATCGGTGCGGGATCATAGCGCGTGAAGTGGCTTCGCGGGCCGCGACCAGTTCCTGGTATTCGACCGCCTGATCGTCGCGCGCCGGAGTGAATTCCGAGGCGACGAAGGCCAGGTCTTCGTTGGTCACCTGCCCGTGTCCCGCTAAGCGCGCGATGCGGCGGGCGCGGATCAGTATGGATTCGATGTCTGCGCCAGAGAGGTGCAGCTTGCTGTCCGTGATCGGGCTCCAATTGGCGATCTGATGCTCGATCCTGTTCTTGCGCGCCATGGCTTCGGCGATCTCCAGCCGCTCTTCGGGAGTTTCGGGATAGAACAGCGCGATGTGCTCTTCGCATCGGCCCTGCCGTTTCAAATCTACCGGCAAACGGTCGGGCCGCGAAGTCATCAGAATCCACAAAATGCGCCCGCGGTTTTCGGTGTCGCTCATGGCGGCGGCGATTTTGGAAAAGACTCTTTGGTTGACGCCCGAATCGCCGTCCGTTTCGCGCGAGCCGAGCGCGGCGTCGGCCTCGTCAATCAAAACGACGATGGGCGCGAGCGCCTGCAGCAGGTGCAGAATCTTTTCCAGGTTGGCTTCGGTCGAGCCGACCCATTTGTCGCGGAAGTTTTTGAACTCGACCACGTTCAACCCGCAGTCTTTGGCGAAGCATTCGGCCAGAAACGTTTTGCCTGTGCCGATGGGGCCGCAGATCAGAATGCCCATCGGGGCTTCTTCGCGGTTGCCCTGCCGGATGGTTTCGGCGATGTCGCGCAGATACTCTTTGGCTTCGCGCAATCCGCCGACGCTGTCCAGCCCGTGGCGCGGCGTGACGAATTCGACCAGGCCGGCGCATTCCGATTCGATGATCTCTTTCTTCTTCACGCGCACGTCGTCGAAAGTCAGCCCGTCTTCGGATTCGCGCGCCGCGCACAACATCGAGCGCAGATGAATCAGGTTCAAGCCCGAAGCGACTTCAGCCAGTTGATCGTCTTTCAATTCGTTCTTTTCTATCGGGTAACTGGTGAGGAAGCCTTTGATGAAATGGCGGCGCTGCTCTTCGTCGGGGTAGGGAACTTTGATCGCCGCGAGGCGGGAGTTTTCCCGGATGCGCGGGTGGATGTCGGCGAGCGACTCGGCAATCAGCAGGACCAGGTTGTCGGTTTCGAGAAACCGCGGGCTGGTCAGCCATCGCTGCATCGAAACCAGCGCGTTGCGATCATCGCTCGACAGATAACCGATGGCGCCCGCCGGGAAGATCGTTTCGAGGAAGTTGATCACGACGGCGACTTTGTCCGAGTAGTAGAGGAACCGCTCGATCATCGGCAGCGCGCGAGCCGGGTCGCGCGGCATCTGCGCGGCGGTTTTGAAATCGAGCAGCGGGTCGGCCACGCGCTGTTGCGCGACGAAAGCGCGCATCGTCTCTTCCGAATCGAAGGTGATCCCTTCGCTGCGGTTGTAGAGCACTATCCGTTTGTTGCCCAGCAGTTCCTGTTGCAGGTAAGCGAGCAGCGAAGCGTAACCGTTGCGAGACCGGATCAGATCGTAGACGTTGTGGTGCAGCAGAAAATGGCTCGCTTCGCCGGCGCGGTATTTTCTTGCCAGTTCTTCAGCCCAACCGGGCATACTTTCGGACGCAGAGAGTGAATGAGGGGTTGTTGCCATAATTCATCCTCTGCCACAGAGACGCGCCGCTGCCTGGAGGATTGAAGATCGAGGATAGAGGATTGAAGAAGGGAAATTGCGCTAGCTTCGATCCTCGATCTTCAAGCTTCGATGCTCGATCTTCAGTCGTTTGATCCGTCGCGGGGGTCGCCTGTGGCTTTGATCGTTGTTCATCCCAGCCACAACTCTCGGATCAGAGCCGTTGCTTTCAAAAAATTATTGCTTCGCGGAATTCTGAGTCGCAGCTTTTTGCGCCGGCGTCTTGGCGGCGAAGCTGAAGGTCAGAAAACCTGTGAGCGGATTTTTGTTCTCAGCAAAGAGCGTGGTGGGGAATTCCCACTGGCGCGCCGCCGCAACGGCATCGCTGTTCATCTCAGGAAAAGTCGAGCTGTGAATGTTTGCGCCGGCCACTTTGCCTTCCGGCGAGATTTCGACGCGGACGCGAATGAGACCGCCCAATCCCGCTTCGCGCAAAGGCGCGGGAGTTTCGGGCTGGACTTTCTTCGTCGCGCCGCTCTGCAATTCGACCGATTGCCGCTCGTCCAGATAACGGAGGGGGAGCGTCGTTTTGTCCAGGTCAACCGAGAAGGCGAAGATCAAAAAGATGTCGCTGCCGTCGAATTGTCCGGCGGGCGCGTTGGGGCGAACGAACCTGACGTAATCGGCCGGGCTTAATTTCAAATTCGTCGCGGTGAAGAAGTAGGTCGTCCCGCTTTCGACATCCAATGGCTGAATGGCATAAGTCACGGGTTTGTTGATGCGATCGTTGCCGAAATGCATCCCGATTTCCGGGATGAGATTGGTGCCCGGCGTCACGCCGTCGCCCACGCTTTGTGCGCCGTTGAGCAAAATCTCGAGGTCGCGCCCGTCGGCCTGCTTGCCCAGCGAGATCACGGCGGGTTTCGATGTTCTGAAGACGCGCTTCGAATCGGTCTTGAGCAGCGCGACCTCGAAGCCGGGATAGGTCTTTTTGAACGCGTTCATCCATTTCTCGTATTCGGTCAGGCTGGCCGTCTTCATCTTGAAGACCTGGCCAGTCAAATCCTCATAGCTGCCGCGCCGGGCCTTCATCTGGAAAATGCGCGTGGTGACATAGATCGGTCTCAACTGTAGGTCGCCGATGTCCTGATTGTCTTTCTCCTGTTTGTCCTGGGCGAATGCGGGCGGGGCGGCGGCAAGCGCGACGAGGCAGAGCAGGAAAGCAGCGAGGGTGCGAAATAATGTTGATGAATGAAGTGTGAAAAGCATTTGTGACATCTCCGTGTTCAGGGATGAGAATTGAACGCCGGGCTGCGAGTGAAGCGCGCCCGGCGATCGGGAACCGTTTCAGCTACCTGCGTTCGCCTGCGAGCGAGGGGCGCAGTTGATTTGCCTCGCGGCTCAGGGAATCGAGCTGACCCATAATCGGGGCGGTCTGCTGCAGAATCTCTTTGGTCATTTCGATAGAGGAGAGCAACGAGTCGAAGTCGAGTGAAAGGATGTGCTCAGGAGTCGGCATCGTCACGACCTGGTCGTTCACCAGTCCGAAGAAGTTTTCGATCATCTGCAATTGGGCTTCGACGCGTTTGACGCTGCGTTCGATGTCGTCGAACGTTTGCAAGCGGCGGCGCAATATCTCGACGTTCTTTTCGTGCAGCGGGCGCGTCGCCGGTTCGGCGAATTGCAGGTTGCGCTCGGCCTGGCGCAGTTGGTTTTCGACCGTCTGGCGATTGATCGTGCGAAGATGATTCTTGCGCCGGCGATATTCGTCGAGCAGGTCCACGAAGGCTTCCCAGGTTGATTCAAGCTCGCGCAGTTGCGGCGGCTCTTCGGACAGCCGCGCGAACTTTTTGTAATTGCTCGAAATCTGATTCTTCATCCAGCTCAGGTATTCGACGGCTTCGCGCTCGCGCGGATCGAAGGTTTTGATCAGATCGAGCCTCTGTTTCCGCCGGTGCGCTTCGAGCAGATGGCGCGAGCGGCGATCAACGATGCGGCGATAAAGATTCGACGTGGGCACGGTGGCCAGGTAGAAGCCCTCGGCGATCAATGCGCCCGCCAGAATCAGCGTCGGTTCGATGATGAAGCCGGTGGTGGCCGAGTAGGCCGCCGCCGCGCCGGCCAGCAGCAGCCCGCCGATGTTGACCGGCTCTTTGAGAGCTTCTTTGAAATAGGAGATTTTGAACTCCATAGTCGGTGGTTGGTAGTCGGCGGTTGGTGGTTGGTGGTTGGTGGTTGGTGGTTGGTGGTTTGCCGTCAACTGTTGAAAGCCAACAACTGATCACCGATCACCGGCCACTACTCAGTCAATTTTCTTTCCTGTGGCGCAGTCTCAGCCGCGCCCAGAGTCCTTTCCGAATTGACCGCCGGCGCGCCTTCGCCGAGCGCGGGTTTGGCCGCTTCGGGCAACAATCCCATCTGCTGCTTGTAAGCGAGCAGCATGTCCTCGGCCTGGATGCTGTCCAATTGCTTATCTATGCCCTGCATTCGGGCGTCGAGGCTCGAAGATGCCAGTTCGGCTCTGGCTTCGGCGGTGGCGGAGCGGTTGGCGATCTTCTCGCGCATATCGTCGAAGGTCTGCGAGGTATCGCCGAGCTGGAAGCTGGCCATCGTCTGGGCCATGCGCTCCTGCATCTGCGCCTGTTTGCTGGCCGCGATCAACTGCATCGCCTCGGCCTGACGGCGGCGCACCTGAGCCATGTAATTGTCCAGGAACTCGCGCGCTTTGGCCGAAGCGACCCTGGCCTGCTCGTAGTTCTGTTTGGTGGTTTCGAGCGTGCGCTGCGCGAGCTGCATCTCAGCGATGAGCGTGGTGGCGATGTCGTCGTGACCGGTGCGGATCGCGGCTTTGATCTTGTTGTCGAAGTCTGTGAGTTTTGCCTGGTTGGCTTGAATCTCGCGCTCCAGACGTTTCTCGGTCGCCATGACCTGCGCCACGTTGTTGCGCATCTTCGGCACCTCGTCATTCATATCGCGGATCAACTGCTGGAGGATCAATTCGGGGTCTTCGGCGCTTTCGATCAGACCGCCGAAGATCGAGCGAAACAGCCTTTTAAGACGATTCCACATGGTTTCTCTCCTGAAGATCAGTGGGAAGGGCAATGCGGCTCAAGATACTGCCAGTTTGCGGCCGCCAATTTCTACCGTCGCTGTCAATTCCGAAGCGTCCTCATCGTGTTGATGATACGTAACGGTTGACGCCGGAGTTCAATCGCATACCGGAAACTTGTCTCTGGTCTGACAAATTCGGGCAAATTCGGGCAAGCCG
>Ga0247727_10004388_pt1 | contig 29947 bp, 18 predicted proteins | sample WisWelCaveWW1625_FD_202498 | JGI IMG/M metagenome (GOLD analysis project Ga0247727, IMG submission 202498) | Biofilm microbial communities from Wishing Well Cave, Virginia, United States - WW16-25 | ecosystem: Environmental > Aquatic > Deep subsurface > Groundwater > Cave microbial mat | place...
CTGATCCAGCGGATTCTCAAGACCGTGGATCCAAACCACAGCGAAGTGATCGCCGATGAAAGACTACCGCCAGTACTTGGATCCTAAGGTCGTCGACAAGCTCGGTCGCCTGCAGCTCAAGGCTCGTCTGATCGTCGAAGGATTCCTGCAAGGGGCGCACGGGAGCCCCTACCGCGGCGTTTCGGTCGAGTTCGCCGAGCACCGCGAGTACACCCCCGGCGACGACCTGCGCCATCTCGACTGGAAGCTGTACGGACGTTCCGACCGTTACTACATCAAGCAATACGAGGAGGAGACCAATCTGCGCTGCGTCGTCGCGCTCGACGTCTCCGGCTCGATGCGCTTCCCCGAGTCCTTCAGCCGCTACCGCTACGGAACGCTGGTCGCCGCGGCGATGAGCTTCCTCCTCCTGCGCCAGCGCGACGCCGCGGGTCTCGCCCTGTTCGATTCCGAGGTCAGGACCTTCATCGAGCCGCTGAGCAGCCCGGCGCATCTCTCCGACATCGTCCGCGGCTTGGAGAAAGGCTGCGGCGAGGACCGGCAGAAGACCTCCCTCCTGCCGGTGTTCAGCGAGCTTGCCGAGCGCGTCCACCGGCGCAGCATGGTGATCGTGATCTCCGACTTCTTCGCCCCCGTGTCCGAGACTCTCCAGGGGCTGGCGCGGCTGCGCAGCCGCAAAAACGACGTCATCCTGTTCCATCTCCTGTCCCCGGAGGAGCTGACCTTCGAGTTCCCGCAGCAGACGCTGTTCCAGTTCATCGGGCTCGAAGAGAAGGGCCAGGTGACCGTCGACCCGCGCGCCGTCAAGACGGAGTACCTGGAGGCGATGAGCCAGTTCCGGCGCGACCTCAAGCGTGGCTGTCTCAAAGAGCGCATCGACTATCAGTTGATCGACACCAGCACCAGCCTGGAGGTGCCGCTGACGGCAGCTCTTGCGCGCCGCGCCCGCAAGAGGAGCCGGCGATGAGGCTTGCAGCTCTGCTCAATCCCGCGCTCGCCTGGCTCGCGCTGCTGTTCCTGGTGCCGCTCATCATCCATCTCCTCAACCGGCGCCGGTACAAGCGCATCTCGTGGGCCGCGATGGACTTCGTCCTTGCCGCTTACAAGAAGAAGCACCGCAGGATGAGAGTCGAGAACCTGCTCCTGCTCCTGATCCGCTGCGCGATTCCCGCGGTGCTCGCGTTCGCCGCCGCGCGTCCCTTCTTCGGCGCCGATTCGCCGATGTCGATGCTCGGCGAGTCGCGCCGCAACGTCGTCGTGATTCTCGACGTCTCCTACAGCATGAACCGCGTCGCGGGCACGACCACGCTGTTCGAGTCCGCGCAGAGCCAGATCCAGAGCCTGGTGCGGTCGCTGCGCTTCGACCAGGGAGAAGGATTCACGCTGATCGCCCTCTCGCGGGAGCCGCGCGTCCTGGTGCAGGGATCCTCGTCTCTGTCCGACCTCGACCGCGCCCTTTCGCGCATCCCGCGACCCGACTACGAACCCGCCGACTTCGGCCTCACCATGGACCTGCTGGTCAACAAGGTGCTCCCGGAGCTGCCCGGCGTGACGGAGGTGCTGCTGTTCTCCGATTTCCAGAGACGCACCTTCGAACGCGAGCTGCAAGGCGAACCCGGCGAGACGACGGCAGAGGCGGTCTCCGTGCGAAGCCTCCTGCAGAAGCTGGTCGACCAGGGCACTTCACTGCGTTTCGTGAACCTGACCGAAGGCACGCCGACTCCGGGAAACGCCCGCGTCGTCGACTTGCGCTGCGCCGAGCCTCTGGTGATCGTGCACCAGAGCGTGCGGCTGACCGCGCACGTCGTCCGCCAGGAGACCTCCGCCGGTCGCGGGTCGGGCTTCTTCCGGATCGACGGCAAGGAACGCAGCATCGCGTTCGAATTCGACAAGCAGGGAGAGGCGACGGTCGAGGTGTTCGAGTCGTTCGCGGAGGCCGGCGACCACGCCGTGGAGTTCCACCTCGAGGACGACGAGCTCGCCGACGACAACGCCGCTCTGTTGCGAGTCGTCGCGCAGGACAGCATCAAGCTCCTGCTCGTCGACGGCGATCCGATCGGTTCCGACCCGCTGTCCGGAGAGTTGCGGGTGCTGCTGCCGATGCTCGACCCGCAGTACGGCGAGGCCGCGGGAGACAACGTTCATCGCCTGTTCGAGGCACAGCCTACGGCGCACCAGGAGTTCAACAGGGGCGACGTCCGCCTCGACGAATACCAGGCCGTCGTCCTCGCCAACGTCCGCGAGATCGACGAGCAGCGCGTGCGCGAGCTCACCGATTACGCGGCGCGCGGCGGCGGAGTCTGGTTCTTCATGGGCGACCAGGTTCGTCCCGACTCCTACAACCAGCGGCTGTATTCGGAGGGCGGCAAGGGTCTTCTGCCGATTCCCCTGCGTTCCGAGCCGGCCGGCGACGTGCCGAGCTTCCGCAATTACTCTCCGGACGCCTACGAGAACTGGCATCGCCTGCAGATCGTCGACGACCTGCACCCCGCGATGCGCGAGTCGGTCGAGGAAAGTCGCCGGCAGTTGCTGCGCTCGGCCGCCGTCTACAGGTATCTGGGGTTCGAGGACGCGAAGCTGCCCGACAGTGCGCACGTCATCGCGCGCTTCGAGCGCGGCCAGGAGATCGCCTACCTCGATCAGACGATCGGGTTGGGCCGCGTGCTGTGGTTCAGCTCGAGCGCCGACGAGGACTGGGGATTCCTCGCCCTGGCGGCCCAGGTGTTCTTTCCGTTCATCTACGACGGCATGAGCTGTCTCGTCACGCGGGATGCGTCGACTCATCGGCTGCGCATCGGCGATGCCATCCGCCGCTCGGTGCCGGCGGCACCCGAGCCGTACACCATCACTCTGCCCGGAGGCGAGAAACGCCTGATCGAAGACCTGCCGACCACACCCCACCTGGGACATTTTCCGCTGCAGCCGTTCACGGATACGCGGGTTCCAGGGCTCTACCAGCTCGACGTGGGCCTGGGCGCCGGTGAGGATCCGATCCACGAGCTGTTCGCGGTCAACGTCGACCCTGCGGAGGGAGATCTGGGCGCCGTTCTGCGGGAGGAGCTGACCGTGCTGATGGGGAAGATCCCGTTCGACTACGGACTCAAGACCGCGGAGGGCTCCATCGACGACGAGCCGCGCCGACAAGGTGAGATCTGGAAGACCCTGATGGGGGCGCTGCTCGTTCTCCTGTTGCTCGAGACCCTGCTCGCCTGGCGCTTCGGGGCGTATCGATGATCTCGGACGAAACCAGCGCCGTCAGCGTCACCGACAGCAGCTTCGAGTTCTTGAGCGCGCCGCCTCTGTGGATCGTGATCCTGCTGATCGTGCCGGCGATCGTCGCCTTCGCGCTGCTGATCTACCGGCGGGAGACGCTGAGCCCGCGGGTCCGCGGCACGCTCGCGCTGATCCGGATCATCGCGATCGTCAGCGTCGTGCTGATCCTGTTCCAGCCGGTCGACCAGAGCCAGGTCTTCTCCGTCAGCCGCTCGATCGTCGCCCTCCTGATCGACGAGTCGGCCAGCATGGACCGCAAGGAGGAGTATCCGGACGAGCTCAAGGAGAAGCTGTCGCAAGCGGCGGGCCTCGGAGCCGAGGAGCTGGTCGAGCAGATCACGCGCGCGGACCTGGTGCAGCGCGTGCTCGGAAAGGGCGAGCGGTCGATCCTCAAGATGCTCGAGGAAAAGGTCGAGGTGCGCTGCTTCGCATTCGACCGCTCCTATCGTCCGATCGTCGACCCGGGCGAGGCGAAGGCGGGTGGCGAGGCGACCGCCATCGGCGACGCGATCCTGGGCGCGATCAACGAGCTGCGCCACCGAAACCTTTCTGGCGTGATCGTCCTCACCGACGGACAGAACAACCGCGGCAAGGATCCGATCGAGGTGGCGCGCCTGGCCTCCGGCGAGGGAGTGCAGATTCATCCGGTCGGCGTCGGCAACCCTGCGACTCCGCAGAACATCGCCATCCTCGACGTCACCGCGCCCGACGTCGCCCTCGTCTCCGACCAGGTGGCCGTCGAGGTGTCGGTCGTCGCCCAGGGATACGAGGGAGAGCCGGCGGAGATCGTGATCAGCGACGCGACGGGCGGCGGAACCCTGGCGCAGCAGAGCTTCGCCTTGAGCGGCGGGGGCCGCCAGCAGATCGAGACGCTGTTCTTCAAGCCCGAGCGCGAAGGCGAGTACCGCCTGGAGATCGCGGTTCCGGTGAAACCGGGCGAGCAGTTCGTCGACGACAACAAGATCGTCCATCACCTGCGCGTCGACCCGGAAGTGATCCGGGTCCTGTACGTCGAGGACCGGCCGCGACGCGAGTACATCTTCCTCAAGGGCATCCTGCTGCGCGCCGAGAACTTCAAGGCGCAATGCCTTCTGACCTCCGCCGCCGCGGACTTTCCGCAGGAGGCGACCAAGGGACAGCCGTCGCTGATCCGGTTTCCCCCGACTCGCAAGGATCTGTTCGACTACGACGTCATCCTGCTCGGCGACATCGCCCCCGACGAGATCGACTCGAACGGTTCCCGCGGCACGACCGAGAACCTGCTGCGGGAGATCCTGGAGTTCGTCGAATTCGGCGGCGGGCTGGTGATGATCTCGGGGCAGCTCCACTCTCCGCGCGACTACCGCGACTCGCCGATCGCCGATGCGCTGCCCGTCGACATCGGCAGCTCCGAGGAGACCGAGAGCGAGAAGGACGACCGCGAAGCGTTCCGGCCGCACATGCCCGACCCGTCCGCGCCGCATCCGATGATCCGCCTCGAGGCCGAGCTCAAGCGCAACCGCGACCTGCTCGAGGACCCGGAGGTCGGACTCGCGCCGATGCGCTGGTACGCGGCCGTCGCTCGCGCCCGCCAGGGAGCGGAGATCATCCTCAATCATCCCACGAACGGCAATCAATTCGGACCGCACGTCCTGATGGCGACAACCCGTGTGCTTCGCGGCCGCTCGGTGTTCATCGGCTTCGACGAGACCTGGCTGTGGCGCAAGCCCTACGAGGACCGTTACACCGAGCGCTTCTGGAAGAACGTCATCCGCTACGCGGCGATCGGCAAGCTGCACAGCCAGGACCGGCGCTTCGACCTGCGCACGGACAAGGAACGCTACAACGTCGGAGAGAGCATCCAGATCACCGTGAGAGTGTTCGACGAGGACTTCCATCCGTCGCGCGAGGAGTCTCAGATCGTGCGCGTGCAGCGGGGCGAACGCGCTCCGGAAGAGGTTCTTGCCCACCGGCGCGAGAGCGGACTGTTCGAACGCACGCTGCGGGCCGACCTTCCCGGAACGTATCGCCTGTGGATCGAGGATCCGTCCCAGGCGGATCAGAGGCTGTCTCAACGGGTCGTCGAGGTCCAGATCCCGCGCCTCGAGATCTTGAACCCGACGCTCGACAAGGCGCGACTGTCGCAGATCGCCGAAATCTCCGCCGGGACCTTCTACGGGCTCCACGAAATGGCCAGGCTGGTCGAGGACATCCAGGGACAATCGCGGCGGGTTCCGTACCGGACCGAGCAGAAAGAGCTCTGGGACCGGGGTTGGGTGGTCCTGCTCCTGGTCGGGCTGCTGTCGGCGGAATGGCTGATTCGTAAGTACATGAACCTGCTGTGATCGGCATCCGTCCCAGGAAGGCGGGGGCGCCCTTGCCGTCACAAAGGCCGCCTTCCCAGGAACCTAGGACGGCCGGCCGCCGTCGGCACAGGTGGCGCGCGCGCGCCCTGCCGATATCAAAAGAACGGAAAGGAGCGGAAAATCATCTCGAGACCATGGTGCGGCACTTCATCCTCGTGACATCAACATCGGTTCTGGTCGCCGCGGCCCCGCTCGCCGCCCAGGAAGGGAGCTTTCGCGGGTGGTCGACGATCGTCGACCAGAGGTTCCGCTTCAATCCCGATCAGCGAGTCGACAAGCCCTATCGACCACGGGTCTCTTCCGAGGTGCGACTGTACCTCGAGCAGATCGATCGGCATGTCGGGTCCGGTGATACCTCGAGTGCGGCGCGACTGTTCCAGCAATTGATCGACCACTACGGCGACAGCGTGCTGCAGGTGGCCGACACCGCCTTCGGCTACCGCTACGTCGGGGCCGCCGAGTTCGCGCGCTATCGGCTGCTCAATGCCCCCTCCGAGGTGAGGCAAGCGTACGCCGCACTGGCCGAGCGCCGGGGGCGCGGACTGTACGAGAAGGCGGTGCTCTCCAAGGACCTGGATGCGTTGCGCAAGATCGCGCGCCAGTTCGCCAATGCCGCGGTCGGGCAGGACGCGCTGGTCGAGCTCGCCTCCCTTCACTTCGAGCGCGGTGCGCTCAAGCTCTGCAGCGCCTTCGCGCGCCGCGCCCTCGACTTCGTACCAAGGATCGAGGGAACCTCGACCGTGAGCCCCGCCCTGCGCGCGCGTGCTCTCGCCCTGGTCGCGTTGAGCGAAGGCCGGGTCCCCGATCTGTGGCCGGAGGAACGCGACTCCACCCTGGAGGTGGCGGGAGTCGCGAGCAAGTGGTCGGATGCGGCCTCCCGTCTCGACCTCAACCCGCCGCTCCCCGCCCCGGACGACTGGCCGACGTACGGCGGGAACGAGAGCCACGATCGCCTCCACTGCGACAATGCCGACGCCTCTCTGCCGCGCGGCCTGTTCACGCTGGAGGCGAGCCACGGAAAGCTCCGGTTCGACGACAATCCGCTGCAGCATTTCAAGTACACGCCGCCGATCCAGCCGGTGCGCACGGGCGAGATCCTGCTGGTCAACAACTCGATGTCGGTCAAGGCCTGGAATCTCTACTCGCAGCGCATCCTGTGGGAGTTCGAAGGGCCGATGGTGCACAACCTTCGCGGCTACCACAACATCCGCGATTACCTGAACCCTCACGACGGCGAGCTGCCGATCAGCCGCGGCCTGATCACCGGAATCACGATCAGCGACGACGTCGTGATCGCCAACGTCCAGGTCCCGGAGAAGGACCGCAACATCGACATGATCGCGCGGATCCGGATCAACGACCTGTTCCCGTTCCGCGGCCTGGTCGCGCTTTCCGTCCACGACGGCTCGCTCCTGTGGGCGCAGCGCGGTGACGTCGTCCGCGAGAGCGAGGGACGGAGCGAGTTCGAGCCCGGCTCCCTCCGGGGCGACGGGCTCGGCGTCAGCGGGCGTCTGGACGTGCTCGGTCCGGTCGCCGCCGTGGACGACCTGATCCTGGCGGTCGGCCACTACGTCGAGGGCGCCGTCAATTCCTATCTCCTGATGATCGATCGCGACGGCGGCGAGCTGATCGAGGCGGTGCCGCTGGTCATCGGCCAGCAGGAGCTGTCGATGTTCAACATGCCGTTCCAGGAGTTCACGTCCGGAACTCCGGTCGTCCGGGACGGGATGGTGTTCTGCACGACCAATCTCGGATTGATGGCGTGCGTCGACATCGCCTTCGGGGACCTGCGCTGGCTGTCGGGCTACGACTTCCTGCCGATCATTCCGCCGACCAACTACTACAGCAACGAGCCGCGCGACGTCTTCTGGTATCACAACCCGCCGGTCGCGGTCGGGAGCGTTCTGCTCGCGACGCCGCACGACTCGACCAGCCTGCAGGCGTTCGACACCACCACCGGCAAGGTCTTGTGGCAGTTCCCGCTCGAGAAGCGCTACCTTCCGGCGCAGCTCCTCGGCACCCGCGGTGGTCGGGCGATCCTCGCCTGCGACGGATGGGTGAAGGCCGTCGACGTCGAGACCGGCCGGCAGGCCTGGCATGCTCCGATCCACAACTACCACCTGCAGCTCAACGGCCGAGGCTGCCTCACGGATGCGAAGATCTATCTTTCGACGACCGATTCGTTGCTCGTTCTGAGCGCGGACAGCGGCACTCTGGAAAACGTATGGCGCTGGCCGACGCGCAACCACGGCGGAGACTTCGAGCCGGCGGCGTCGGTCGAGACGGGCGGCAACTCCGTCTTCGGCGGAAACGTGCTTGTGTTTCCGGACATGCTGATCGCGGCGCACCTCGATCAGATCACCGTGCTGTTCGACTCGATCAAGGAGACGGAACGACTCGAGGCCAAGGTCCTCGCCGGCGGTGCCGACGGGCTCGACCTCGTGCGGCTGGGAAGTCTGTACCGCCTGCGCGCCGAATACGAGAAGGCGGCGAAGGTGCTGGCTCAGGCCTTGGAGTCGGCTCCCGGCGCCGCGTCGGCGCGCGAGTCGGCCTTCCTGCGCGGTCAGCTGTTCGAGACTCTGATGTCGCTCGCCACCTCCCTCGCCGAGAGGGGCGAGGCGGCCCAGGCCCTGGAGCGCCTGGTCGAGGCGCAGAACTACGCGGATTCGCTCTCCTGCCGGGTGAGGCTGACTCGTTTTCTGGTCGACAAGCTGGGACCGGCGGCGCCCGAGGCGCTGGGGGACCACTGGCTGTCGATCCTCCTCAAGGACCACGCGCTCGACCGCGAGCTGATCGAGTCGTTCTCCAACCGGCCGATCTCGGTCGGCGTGTACGCGGCGTTCATGCTGGCCGAGCGCCACAAGAGTCGCGGTGAGCTCGACCGGGCGCTCGAGGAGCTGCAGCGGCTGTTCGAGCTGCCCTCGGAGACGCTGCTGTCCGGATCCTCGATCGACCTCTCGCGCGAGGCGATCGAGAAGATCCTTGCCGAGGGCGGTGCACAGCTTCGCACCAAGTACGACGCGCTCGCGAATCAGGAGATTCTGGAGGCGATGGCGGAACAATCGGTCGAGCGTCTGGGAATGCTGCTTCGCCGCTATCCCAACGCGACCGATTACGTGAAGGGCTCGGTCGAATACTGCCGATTGCAGAGGGAACGCAAGCACTACGCGGAGGCGCTGCAGCAGGGGACGGAGGTGCTGCGCCAGCGTCGGTCCACCAAGGAGGCGGCGATTCTGATCGACGAGCTGGCGCGAGTCGCCCTCGACCTCCACAACACTGCGCTCGCCGACGGTTTTGCTCGCGTGAGGCGGCGGTTGTTCCCGGAGCTCGATTCCGCGCCGGACCTCGCCTCGCCCGTGGACGGCGCGCCCGCGGCCATTGAGGTCGGCGGTTCAAAGAGTGCTCTGCCCGTCAGGAAAGGTTCCTTCGAGATTCGCGCCAACGAGAACCTCATCGGTGCGGGCAGCACGCGTATTCGCGGCGAGCCGCTGATCGGATCCTTCGAGGGCCTCGTGGTCGGCGATCACCAGGAAGTGAGAGCCGTCGACCCGACGACCGGGACCGACGTCTGGCCGGTCCCGTTCAGCCGCTCGCAAACGCCCGCCGACGGACTCCTGTTTCAGGGACTGCACGCGCAGGGCGTCCTGATCCTGGTGGGAGACCTCGGGTTCGTCGCGCTGGACATCGGCAGCGGCCGGGAGCTCTGGCGCCGCCTCTACCGGAACGGAGTGCGCGAGTCGCTGGTCGCCAACGGTGTTCTGGTGGTTCCGTACGACCATTGCATCGACGGCGACGAGGGCGCGACCTGCGGCCTGCTGGAGGCGATCGAACCGCGCAGCGGATTGACGCTGTGGACTCAAAGCCTTTCGAGCCCCCAGGTGTCGCACATCGCCGAACCCCAGGAGGATGACGGCATCATCGCCGTCGTGTCCGACCCGCCGGTCAGGATCGAGTGTTTCGAGGCGGTCTCGGGCGCGCGCAGGATGCCGCCCAAGCTGGTCTCGAAGACGGGTCAGAACAAGGCCCTGCTGCTCGCGGACCTGGAACTCCTGCTGGTTCCTGAGCTCGGCACGCCGGCCGATCTGGAGGTCGCCCGCAAGCGCGTCGGCATCTCGCGCCCCGACCTCTACGACCTGTGCGCCTACCGCCTGGACAGCGGCGAGCTGTTGTGGCGGCTCGACGGGCAGGTCGTCGACTACCGGCTGGACTCGATCGTGCGCCTCGATTCCGCGATCGGCATGATCGGCGGAGTCAGCCGGCGCAAGGTGGTCAAGATCGACCCCCTTAAGGGGCTGGTTCTCGACCCGCCCCTGGAGTTCATGCACTCCGGCTTCTGGTCGGAGCTGACCAGGGAGGATCCCGGGGACGCGGTTCGAACGCGCGTGTACTTCGAGAACCTGATCCGGAAGAACCACGAGCTGACCACGGTCGGCCTCACCAGCTCCGGGCAATGGAGCTTCTCGTCGAGCTATACCATTCCGGACAACTGCCAGCAGGCATCGCTCGGCAGCGGCGTCGCGCGCAAGGGCCAGAAGCTTGTGTTCGCGCTCGACATCGTGATTCCGTCCCTCTCGTACACCGATCTGATCGCCCTCGACACCGACACCGGAGAGTTCCAGTTCATCGAGAGATTCAACGCGCGTGCGGGGATGAAGCCGACTCACCACAGCGACCTCGTCCAGAATGGCGATCGTCTGTTTCTCTGCCGCGAAGGAGTGGTGCATGTCTTCACTTGGTAAGTCCTTCTCCCCGGTCGTCGCCTGGATCGTTCTTTGCACTTTTCCCGGGACCTCCGCCTCCACTACAGTCCCGTCGGAAAGCGAGCTCACTCCGGAGGTCGTCGCGGCCGTGGAGAGGGGACTGGAGTTCCTGGCCCAGCAGCAGCAGCGGGACGGCTCCTGGATCGGCGACGTCGGCTACAAGCTCAACACCGAGTACAACGTTCAGGAGCAGAGCGTGCCGCACGTCGGCGTGACGGCGCTCTGCGGTCTCGCGTTCCTGGCCGGCGGCCACATGCCCGACGTCGGCCGGTACGGTCCCAACCTCCAGCTCTGCATCGACTACCTGCTCGACCAGGTCAACGAGCTCGGCTTCATCACCGCCCACCAGACCCGCATGTACAGCCACGCCTTCGCGACCCTGTTCCTCGCCGAGGTGTACGGCACGACCCATCGATCGGACATCCGTCCCAAGCTGCAGCAGGCCGTCGACCTGATCGTCCACGCCCAGAACGACAAGGGGAGCTGGCGCTACGTTCCGTTCGCGGTCGAGTCCGACATGTCGATCACCGTGTGCCAGCTCATGGCGCTGCGCGCCGCGCGCAACATCGGCATCAAGGTCAACGCCTCGACGATCGACCGCGCCGTCAAGTACGTGCAGGGCAGCCTCGTCACCGAGGCTCCGAGCATGCTCAGCCGCCACCAGCCGTTCTGGGATCCGTACTACGACTTCGACGTCGGTGCCTTCCGCTACCAGGAGGAGCTGGACTCGCGCAGCTCGTTCGCGCTGACCGCGGCCGGGATCACCTCGCTGTACCATGCCGCCCGCTACGACACCAACTACCTGCGCAAGAGCCTGGAGTTCATGCAGCGCAAGCAGCGCGACGTCCCGCGCGGCCACTACTTCTACTACTACGGCCATTACTACGCCGTCCAGGCGATGTACATCTCGGGCGGGGAGTACTGGTCGACCTACTGGCGCCAGATCTCGCGGGAGCTGCTCGACAGCCAGCAGAAGGACGGGAACTGGGAGAACTATTGCGGCCCCGGCGAGCGCTTTGCCACGGCGGTCGCCCTGATCGTGCTCCAGACTCCGTATCGTTACCTCCCCATCCTGCAGCGCTGAACTCCCCGGAAGAACTTCTCCCTTGCAACTCAATCTCACCAGAGACCTCCTGCAAGTCCGCGCGCGCCTGCGCGGCCTGTACTTGAAGACCGGTCTGCTTCGAACGGCCGCCGAGGTCCTGCTGGGGCTGCTGCTGTTGTTCGCCCTGGATCGCACCCTCGATCTGCCGGTCGCGGCGCGACTGGTGCTGCTCTTCGCTTTCCTCGGCTGGGTGTTCCTCGTGCGCCTGCGCCGGTCGATCCTTTATCCGATGCACCGCAAGGTGGAGCTGGACGACGTCGCCCGCGCGGTCGAGCGCAGATTTCCCGAGTTCGACGGCGCCCTGGTCTCGGCCGTCGAGCTTGAGCGGGTCGCGGACGATCCGCCGCAGGACGTCTCGCGGTCGCTGCTCGAGCAGTGGCTCGGCGAGATCGACGAGAAGGCGCGCGGCTGCGATTTCGAGTCCATCTTCAAGAAGAGGATCCTGCGCCGCCTGTACGCCGTCAACGGCGCGCTCGTGGTCGCGACCCTGCTGCTGGTGGGGACGCGCGGCGACGAGGTCGCGATTTTTCTCAGCCGTCTCACCGGTGCACGCATCGACTGGCCTCGCGCCACCCACTTGAGCCTCCTCATCCCTTCCGACAACGCGCATTGCCGGGTCGATCGTGACGAAGACGGGGTCCCGATTCGAGTCGTCGTCGTCCGCGGCGGCAGCCTCTCGGTCAACGTGGAGGTCGGCGGCGTCGTTCCGGACGAAGTGGTGCTGGTCGTTGCCGACCAGGAGGGCCCCGGGCGCGAGGAAGAGCTGCCGATGATCGCGCGGGAGGACAACCGGCGCTCGTTTCACTACCGGTTTCGAAACGTCCTGCGCAGGATGACGTTGCGGCCCTCGGGAGGTGATGACTCGGGGAGGGGTCGGGAGGTCGAGGTCGACCTCAGCCCGCCGCCCGGTGTCGAGCGGATCCTGGCGACCGTCACGCCGCCCGCGTACACGCGCCTGCCGCAGAAGGTCGAGGAGCGCAGCGACTTTCCCGTTCCCCTGGGCACGGCTCTCGACCTTGCCATCGAAACCTTCGGGGAGACCGAGGAGGTGTCGCTGACGTTCCACAACGACCCGGGGACGGCAAGGACGCTCGAGCGGGACCCCGAGGAGGGCACACGCTTTCACGCCAGGGTCGTCGTCGAGGAGAGCAGCACCTTCAACCTGCACCTCAAGAGTCGCTACGGGTTCCGCAACCTGAACGCCTTCGATTACAACATCACGGCGCTGCAGGACGTGAAGCCGACCATCGACCTGATCCGGCCGGGAGTCACGCACCTGGAGGTCACGCGGCGCGCACTCGTGCCGTTCCTGGTGAACGTCGACGATGACTTCGGGTTGACGGCGGTCGAGCTCAACCTCGAGCGCATGGGCGCACCCGAGGACCGGGAGTCGATCGCGCTGCTCGAAGTCCCTGCGGACGGTGTGGTCGTGCCGCCGGTCGGAGAGGCGCTGGCCTTGTTCCGGACCGTCGACCTCCTGGCGTTTCAGCTCAAGAAGGGCGAGGGGAAGGAGATCGTGGCGGAACGCGAGACTCTCCTTTACCGGTTGCGCGCGGTCGACAACCGCGAGCTGCCCAACGTCGGCGCGGCCGCGAACGAGAATCTGTCCGCCGAGCGCCGGATCGACGTCGTCGAGGAGGGCGAGAAGAGCCGCAAGCTCGCCGAACGCCAGCTCCGGCTGAAGCAGACCGTGGCCAAGCTCCACAACGACCAGAAGGAGCGCCTCCAGTCCCTGGTCGCCTTCATGGAAGGTCGCGAGCAGGATCCGGCGGACACTCAGGTGCGGGCGCTCGCCTCGCTCGAGGTGGAGCAGAACCGGATCCAGAACCGCGCCCGGCAGACGACCAAGGACTTTGCCGAGATCGTCGAGGAGTATCTCCTGAACCGTCTGGATCCCTCGCCGCCCGCCGAGCGCGTGCTTGCGTCATTCGTCGAGGACTTGAAGGGGGGCAACGCCCAGCTTCGGTTCGACCCCGCTCCGTTCCAGAAGCTTGCCGACCGTCACAAGGCCGGAGAGTTCGGTCAGCTCGAGGTGCTGGGAAATCTCCTCGTGATGCTCGACCTCGCGCTCAAGGCGAGCGAGATCCTGGCGGACAAGGCGCTGGAGGCCTTGCGCGAGGCCCGGATCACCAGTGACGCAAGCATGCGCCCCAACCTGCTCGAGAGCGCGCGCGATCAGGAGCAGAAGATCGTCGAGACCTATGCGGAGCTGCTGAGGAAGATGCAGGAGTGGGAGGACTTCCAGGAGGTCATCGATCTGATGAGACGTCTGTACCGGGACCAGGAGAAGATCAACGATCGCTATCAGACCCACGACCAGAAGGCTCGCAATGCCGACCGATGAACCTCGCCCGACAACGATGGCTCCGGGCCGGACAGGGAGAATCTCCATGAGACCACGATCGATCGCCGGGCTCCTGATCCTCGCTCTGTTCGCGGACAGTGGTGCGAGCCTCGCTCGTGCCCGCGAGGACGAGGAGGCGATCCAGCGTCTGATCAGCGACCAGGAGCAGATCTTCGACCGTCTCCTGAGCCTCAAGGACATGATGGAACGGCTCGCGGACAAGCTCGCGGAGCAGGAGCGGCCGTACAAGGCCGAGCTGTTGCGCGCCGCACTGAAGGAGATCGACGAACGCGGTCTGATGAGGCGCAAGGACGAGGTGCTCGAGAAGCTCCGCACCCAGAATCTGCAGGCGATCGAGGCGCAGAAGAAGCTGCTGGAGGATCTGGAGGAGGTCTACCACATCCTGCTCGACCAGGCGCGGGATCGCGACCTCGAGAAGGAGCTCGAGGTCCTGAAGCAGAGCGCCGCGGATCTGAAGGGACTGCGGAACGCGGAGCGCAAGCTGCGCGAGGACACCGAAAAGCTCAGTGGTTCGGCGAAGAGGCGGCTGCAGGACCTTGAGCAGAAAATCGCGGAAATCCAGGACAGTCAGCGAAAGCTGAGCGAGGAATCGAAGGACCTCGCCGGCGACACGCCCTCATCGGCCGAGAAGTTGCGCGCAGAGCTGCGCGAGGCGATGGCCTGGCTGTCGAAAATCGTCGAGAAGCACGGCCGGCTCGACCAGGGTCTGGAGCTTGAGATCGAGTCGAGCTGCGGCGATTCGAAGACCGTGCTCAAGGCCGCGAGGTCGGCGCTCGATTCACAGAGACCCGAATCGCTCGCGGAGGCTGCGCGCAGGGTCGACCAGCAGGTCGCCGAAGGCCTGAAGGAAAAGAACCCGCCGCTCGGCGAGGCGCTGGAGAAGCTCGGCGAAAAGCTGCGCGAGGCCGCGCGTTCCGCGCAAGCCGGAACTCCGGACGATGGCGAGCCCCGGGAACAGGCCGAGCAGGCGCTGAAGACGGCGGAAGAGGAGATGCAAAAGGCGCTTGCGGCCGCGCAGGCGACCCTTCCGTTCGAAAAGCTCGCGCAGGAGGAGAACGAGCTGCACGAGGAAGTGCAGGGTCTGCTCGACTCTCTCGAGTCGGGCGCCTCGCCCGACGCCGTGCCGGCGCGCGCGACTCTGAAGGAGGCGCGCTCCTCGATGCAGCAGGCCGAGCAGAATCTTCGAGACCAGAAGCTCGAGGAGTCGAGCTCGCAGGTCGCACAGGCGCAGAAGCAGCTCGAGCAGGCGTTGCGCGACATGGAGAAAAAGCTCGCGACGACCAGGAACGCGATGGAGGCGCGCGCCTCGCGCCAGGATTTCCTGGAAGGAATGACCCGGCGTGCAGAGGAGGATGCGGAGTCGATCGCGGGCAGCCAGACTCCCGAGGAGGCCGAACATTCCAGGGAGGCCGGCAGACAGCTCGAGGATGCAGCCTCGGCGATGAACGAGGCCAAGGGTGCGCTGGCACAGGGAGAGAGCGCGAAGGCTTCACAGGCGCAGAAGAGCGCCGAGCAGAGCCTCGAGAATGCGCAGAAGGAGGTTCGCGAGTCGCTGGCGGAATCCGGGCAGGATTCCGAGCGCCGCGCCGGCCAGGAGGAACTCGACCGGCTCGCGGACCGGCAGAAGGAGATCCGCGAGAAGGTGCGCGACCTGATGAGGCGGCTGCAGGACCTCTCGCGGGAGATCGGCCGGGAGTCCCTGTCGCGCGCGGAGAACTCGATGGCGCGCGCCGAGCAGGAGCTGGAGGAGGCGGAGACCGCCAAGGCCGAGGAGAGCGAGCGCGAGGCCGAGAAAAACCTCGAGGACGCCGAGAAGAACATCGATGAGGAGAAGCGACGCTATCAGGACTTGCGCGCCGAGGAGCTGTTGTTCAAGCTCAAGCAGAACCTGGAAGAGCTGAAGCAGCGAACGGAGGAGGTCTTGACCTCGCTCGCGACGATCGATCAGGAGCGCGCCGACGCCGACCGCCTTCCACGCCACCTGCGGCCGCAGGTGAGCAAGCTGGCGAGCGACCTCGCGGTGATCGTCGCCGACAACGCGGAGGCCAAGAAGCTGATCGACGAGGAGGGCTCGGCGACGTTTTCCATGGTGCTCGGCCAATGCGCCGAGAACCTGGGCCGGGCCAGGGAGGAGCTGGATTCACGCAATGCCGACACCGGCCCCCTGGTGCAGCTCGACCTGGAGGAGACGGTGCGGAGTTACGGCAAGCTGCTGAGCGCGCTGGAGGACGAGATGAGGCGGCGGCGCGAGGCCGCGCAGCAGCAGCAGTCCGGCGGTCAGCCGCCGCCGCCGGGCCAAAGACGCCTGGTCCCGACGGTCGCGGAGCTGCAGCTCCTGCGCGATTTCGAGATCGAGCTGCGGGATGACCTTCAGGTGCTGGCGCTCAAGCGCCAGGAGATGCAGGAGGAGGGCTCGGAGGAAGTGAGCGCACAGATCCTCGAGCGGCTCGGGCATCGGCATCTGCAGATCACGGAGATGTTCAACGAGCTGATCGAACGATTGGGCAGCGAGCCGCAGCAGGAGCCGGAAGAAGGCGATGCGGGCGCTGAAGGCAAGTCGAAGAGCGAAGGAGACGGACGATGAGAAACGGACGATACGGAATCAAAGTCGCGGCGTGGTCGATCGCGGCGGCGCTGTTCGCCGGCGATGCGCTGGGGGCCCAGGACGCGATGACTCCCGAGGCGGAGCGTGCCCGCCAGCTGATCGCGCGCATCCAGCGGTCGATGTCGGAAGTCGACGATCTGCTGCTCGCCGGTGCGCGCTCCGGCAACGTCGAGAAGAAGCTCGAGCAGAACGCGAGCGACATCGAGAAGCTGATCGAGGAGGCGCTGTCGAAGAGCCGCAGCATCTCGGATTCGATCGAAGAGCTTCTCAAGATGGCGAAGTATCAGCAGTCGCAGAGCGGCGGCTCCTGACCGAACGGCAAGGGGGGCTCGGAGAGCTCCGGCGAGCCGCAGCAGAACCAGCAGGATCGACGCGAGAAGTCGCAGGATCCTCAGGACCTCGTGCCGCAGCCTTCCTCGTCCAAGCCACAGGACGAGAAGCAGGGCGGCAAACAGGACGATCAGTCACAAGAGGAGAAGGACCAGCCCACGGGACGCGACCCCAAGGACAACAAGGGGGACGACTCCGAGCCGAAGCAGGTGAACACTGATCAGCCTGCGCCGGAGTCGGAGACGGCCGTGTTCGAGAAGGACACGGACAAGGATCGCTGGGGGCTCCTGCCTCCCAAGGAGGCCGAGGACCTGCAGCGCCATCGCATGGAGGAGTTCCCGCAGCGCTATCGGCTGTGGATGGAGATGTACTACCGGCGGGTGAACAGCAGCCGCCGCGGACGGTGACGGGGGCGTCGATGACGCGCGACCGACTCTGGGTCTGCCTCGCAGGGGGGATGCTGGTCGGCGGCATCGCCTTCGCGGCCAAGGGTCCGGCCACCTGCGAGGATGAGGACGGGCGCGCGCGCGCGGGGAGCGAGCTCGACGAGGTCGACTCGTATCTCCTGCGCGCCCAGGTCATCGTCGATCGAGCGCTCGCATACCTGCAGAGCCAGATGAATCCCGACGGCTCGTTCCGCAGCTCGAGCGTGGAGAGCAAGCCGACGGTCGCGGTCGCGGCGATGACGGCTCTGGCCTACATGGCGGCGGGTTACACCGCGGACGACGAGATGGGGCGCAACTTCTCGACCGAGATCCGCCGGTGCATCGACTGGCTGATGAGCCAGGCCTCGCAGATGGAGGACTTCGTCGATCCGGACGGAGTCATCCGGCGCAAGTGCTACATCACCGACTCCGAGGACAATACCTCGCAGATGCACGGACACGGCTACGCCACCTGGGCGCTCGCGACCGCCTACGGGATGACCTTCGGCCAGGCCAGCGAGCATCGCCGCCAGCGGCTCCTCGATATCGTCCAGGCCTGCGTGCACGGCATCGAGCGCGCGCAGACCGAGTCCGGCGGCTGGGGTTACCGGCCGGACGATTCCGACCACGAGGGCTCGGTCACGGTCACCCAGATCCAGGCGCTGCGCGCGGCCCGGGACGCCGGCCTCGCGGTCGACCCGGGCGTGATCGAGCGCGCGATCCGCTACGTGCGCCTGTCCCAGGTGGACTCCGGAAGGCTCGACGGTGGCTTTCGTTACCAGCTCAAGAGCGACAAGGTGCATTTCGCGCTGACGGCGGCGGCGGTCGCGACCTTGAACCAGACGGGCGAGTACGACAGCAAGAGCATCGACCGTGGCATCGAGTTCATGCTGCGCAACGATCCGATCCTGTCGCCGTCCGAGGATCTTTTTCCGTGGTACGCACGGATGTACGCGACCCAGGCCTATTTCCAGTACAAGACGCTGCGGCATTTCCGCGAGTACTATCCGCGCCTCGTCGAAGACCTGGAGCACAGCCAGGACCGGACCGGCTCGTTCACCGACGCGCGCTACGGCAACGTCTACGCCACCGCCTCCGCCGCGCTCACCCTGTGCATCCCGTTCACGTACCTCCCCTCGTTCCAGAGATAAGCGCGAACTGCCCCGACCGCCTCCCCCGTCATTCCCGCGAAAGCGGGAACCCAGGCCTCACCCGCCCACGCCGGGCACAGGCCGAGTCACTGTCCCCCACCGGAAGGGAGCCTCGCAACAGCATGGGTGATCGCCCGGGGGATGCACTCAGGCGAAAGCCGGCATAGTCGCGAGTCTCTGCCGGCGGCTTGGTTCTTGAGGAGTTCGTCGCGGGTCAGCTCGTTCTGGAGGATGCAGACCGCCCGGGGTGACTTCCGTGGTGAACGGAAAGTGCGGCCGCGCGGCCCGCCCATCGCAGTGTCCGGAGGGTTTTGATGAACCTGACTGCTCCAATTCTCGCCGTGTTCTTTGGCGTTTCTGCAACGGCGCGGGCGGGTAGCGTCGCTGCGCCAGAAGGAGTCAGCGAGGAACCCGACATTCAAGTCAGCGCTTACTGGGAGCCATTCGGACAATCGAAGTACCATCTCGAGGATTCCTGGCCCGAGCTCAAGGGTCTCAAGCCGGTCGCGGAACGGGTGGCGTACTCCAGGGACGACTTTGCAGTCTTCGTTCCGCCGCCGGATGCCGAAGTTGGGGACATCTGGTCGCTGGAGGAATCAGGCGTGCTCCAGTTCCTGCGCCAGTTTCATTCCGGCGCAACGCTGCGGCTGCACCACGGGTTCGGGGCGTACGAGGGCGCCAAGGCATGCCTCGCGGGCATCGAGGATCAGTACCTCGACGTCCACCTGCGAATCCACGCCGAATTTGTGTTGAGCGACGGCCGCTCGACGTTGACTCCCGCGCAATTCCGCGGGCGCGTCGTGTTCGAACGCGACGAGGAGCGGCCGCAATTCTTTCGGTTGTATCTGCCCGTCCGCAAGACCAATGTCGACGTCAATTGGTTCCGGCCGTCCACGGCGGACGGGAAAAGCACCGACGGTACAACGTTCTACGCCGACATCGGTCTCGTGCCACGGATGGAGCTGGTCGGCGGCCAGGAAAGTTCCATCGCTGAGATCGCCTGGAGTGAATCGATCTCCGAAGCAGCGACTGCACAGTCGTTGGCGCGACACTTCTACGAGTTCGCGGAGATCCCGTGGCTGCCGTTCGACTTGGCAGTCGCCGAATCCCAGAAGAGCGGAAAGCCGTTGCACGTGATCGTCCTGTTCGGCGCTTTGGACGACGAATCCTGCTGAGGATCCGGCAAAGGACTGAGAGCGGGTCCGCTCTCACAACCGCCGGTGATCGATCTGCTTGCGGACAAGTTCGTGAACACCTGGGTCTTGCTGGTAGAGCTGGAGCAACCCCAGGAGTCGTTCAAGGCGCAGGACGCAAGGCTCTGGGCCAAGACCGCTCTGACGAACTACGACTATCCCGTAGACACGCTGGTGATTTCCGCAGCCGGCGAGGTCCTGTCCCAGGTTTCCATCGAGGAAGTTCTGAGCAGCTCCGCTTCGCTGAACACTCTGTACCTCGAGCGATTGAAAGAGGCATTGGATTAGCTCCAATGCCGTTCACTTAACTGTAGTGAGAAGAGTGAGAAGAGGGGGCGGAGGGAGCAGGAGTGAGAGTGAGAGTGAGAGGGAGTGAGAAAGAGATGGAGGTAGAGGAGGAGGTGGAGCTGGAGGGAGCTACCTCCTCTCCTCTCTCTACGTCCTGGCTCTGCCTGTCCCACTCCTCCTCTTTCCTCAGATCCCCTCCGTCTCCTCCTCATCCTCTTTCTCTTGCTCTTTCTCCTCCCGGCATGCTCACTCCTTTCCAAGACCCTTCGGAGTGACAAAGTGAACGACATTGGGATTAGCGCCAGTCCCCTTCCAGCACGAAGGCGCCCCAGGTTCCCGGAAGAGCTTCCCCGAAGCGTGCGCGGTTGCGCTCGAGCTGATCGAGCTGCGCTCCGCGAAGGGACTCGCTCTTGCTCTGTTCTTCTTTCCAAAGGCGCCGGTAGAGCTGGCTCATCAGCCACTGGGTGTCGGCGTCGTTCACCTTCCATAGCGACGTGATCGTGGAGCGGGCGCCGGCAAGATGCAGCGCGCGGCGCAGGCCCATCAGATGTTCGCCGCCCCTGGGCAACCCAAGGCCGGTTTCGCAGGCGGAGAGCACGATGAGCTCGCAGCCGGAGAGATCGAGCCAGGTGATCTCATCCGCGGTCAGGATCCCGTCCTCGCTTCCCTGCTCGACGTTCTGGTTCGCGCCTGCGAGCACGATCCCGCAGAGTTGTCCGGGCATCCAGCCGGTGAGCTGCGCCGGGGTGATCCGCTGCCGGATCCCGAAGGGATCTTCTTCCACGATCTCCATCGCAGCGTCGAAGAGCGAGCGCACGGCTTCAGGGGCGAAGAACCCGTGGGTGGCAAGGTGCACGTAGCGCTTGCCGGGGATTGATTTCCTCAACGCGAGCTCCGACGCCAACGCGCCTTCGAGCAGATCGAAAGAGTCGGAGTCGCCCCGAAACCTGCGATACAAGTTCGCGAGGTCCTCGACTTCCTCCAAGGTCGAGGGGAGCCGGCGAAAGGGTCGCTGGAGGGAGCGAAGCTCGTCGGGAGTGGACTCCGGAGGGGGAGCTTCTGCAGCGAGGGCCGTTGGAGGAAGCTCTTCCTCGTCTTTCCCTGCCTGGTCGTAGTCGATGCCTCCCGCGAGCAGGATCCCCTTGCCCGAGGAGTCGTCTGTCCCCTGCACGAGCTGCTGAGCGCTCTGCACGTACACGAACGAGTAGCGCTCGAGCAGATAACTGTCCTTCGTGTCCCCGGGAAGCGTCTCGAACGGCAGCGTCGCAATCTCGGCATCGGGACAGACGAACAAGCGAGTTGCACCCTCGAGGCTCGGAGCCAGGGGATTCCACAAAAGGTTTCGAAGGTCCGCAGTTTGAACCAGGGGAGAGGAGTCCGGCAATGAGATCACACCGCGCTCGCCGCGGATGGCGACGGGGTGGGACTGAAGCGCCTTGCGAATCGGTTCCGCATTCCCGAGGTCGAACCGAGCCAGAGGGGCATCCTTTCGCAGCACGAAGGCCGCGAGCGAGAGGCCGGCACGATCTCTGTAGTAAAGGAAGTCGATGAACGCTTCTTCGGATCGAAGGGATTCGCAAACAGTACTCGCGTCGATGTGTTGCTTCTCTTCGAGGCCTGTGTAACTGCGCAGCAGGTCCCGCTCGATTCGATCTCGTTGCGCCGCCAGGACCTTCAACCTCGAAGGAGTCAGCTCGCGGCTGCTGCTCGACTCGCGCCAGAGGGTGCCGGAGAGCTGCGATTCAACTCTCCGCAGCTCGTCCATCAGCGACAGGACGGCGGGGTCCTCCTGCTTGCGAAGCCACTCCCGGTCCTCGAAGATTCCCCGCGAGATCATTCCCTTCCACTGCAGGACCTCGTCGTACACGCGCTTTCCCGTCTCCCGGTCGCGAACGCGCGCGTCAAGGGACAAGACCTTATCCATCACGATCCGAGAGTCCTTCACCGCGAGAAACCGCTCCCGCTCGGAAAGGCATCGAAGCTGCCGCTCCAGGATCTCCCGAGAGATGCCAAGGCCTCGCAGCCCGAATTCGATCGCCTGGGAGAGGTCGCCACTGGCTTCGAACAGATACAGAAGCGAATGCAACGAGCTCGCTGTGTTCGGATGCTTGGGGCCGAGCACTTCTTCGCGGATCTTGAACGCACGTTCGCAGAGCGGCCGGGCTTCTTCGTAGTTCCCTTGGGATTGAAGAAGAGCCGCAAGATTGTTGAGGCTCTTGGCGGTGTTCGGATGCTGGGGGCCGAGCACTTCTTCGCAGATCTTCAGCGTACGCTCAAAGTGCGGCCGGGCTTCGTCGTAGTTCTCTTGGGATTGAAGAAGAGCCGCGAGGTTGTTGATGCTCGTGGCCGTGTTCGGATGCTTGGGGCCGAGCACTTCTTCGTGGATCTTCAGCGCACGCTCGTAGAGCGGCCGGGCTTCGTCGTAGTCCCCCAGGGACTCAAGAAGAGCCGCAAGATTGTTGAGGCTCGTAGCCGTGGACGGATGCTTGGGACCGAGCACTTCTTCGTAGATTCTCAGCGCACGCTCAAAGAGCGGCCGGGCTTCGTCGTAGTTCCCCTGGGACTTCAGAAGTAGCGCAAGGTTGTTGAGGCTCATGGCCGTGTCCGGATGCTGAGGGCCGAGCACTTCTTCCTTGATCTTCAGCGCACGCTCGTAGAGCGGCCGGGCTTCATCGTAGTTCCCTTGGGAGTCAAGAAGACCCGCAAGGCTGTTGAGACTCGTGGCCGTGTTCGGATGCTTGGGGCCGAACACTTCTTCGCAGATCTTCAGCGCACGCTCAAAGAGCGGCCGGGCTTCGTCGTAGTTCCCTTGGGAGTCAAGAAGACCCGCAAGGTTTTTGAGGCTCGTGGCCGTGTCCGGATGCTTGGGGCCGAGCACTTCTTCGCAGATCTTCAGCGCACGCTCAAAGAGCAGCCGGGCTTCGTCGTAGTTTCCCTGGAAATTCAGAAGTAGCGCAAGATTGTTGAGGCTCGTGGCCGTGGACGGATGCTCGGGGCCGAGCACTTCTTCCTTGATCTTCAGCGCACGCTCGTAGAGCGGCCGGGCTTCGTCGTAGTTCCCCTGGGATCGAAGAAGTTCCGCAAGATTGTCGAGGCTCGTGGCCGTGGACGGATGCTTGGGACCGAGCACTTCTTCGTAGATTTTCAGCGCACGCTCAAAGAGCGGCCGGGCTTCGTCGTAGTTCCCCTGGGACTTCAGAAGTAGCGCAAGGTTGTTGAGACTCATGGCCGTGTGCGGATGCTTGGGGCCGAGCACTGCTTCGTAGATTTTCAGCGCACGCTCACAGAGCGGCCGGGCTTCGTCGTAGTTCCCCTGGGATTCAAGAAGAGCCGCAAGGTTTTTGAGGCTTCCGGCCATGTCCGGATGCTGGGGGCCGAGCACTTCTTCGCAGATCTTCAGCGCACGCTCGTAGAGCGGCCGGGCTTCTTCGTTGTTCCCCTGGGATCGAAGAAGAGCCGCAAGATTGTTGAGGCTCTTGGCGGTGTTCGGATGCTGGGGGCCGAGCACTTCTTCGCAGATCTTCAGCGCACGCTCGTAGAGCGGCCGGGCTTCGTCGTAGTTCCCTTGGGATTTAAGAAGAACCGCAAGGTTGTTGAGGCTCGTGGCTGTGTGCGGATGCTTGGGGCCGAGCACTTCTTCGCGGATCTTTAGCGCGCACTCGTAAAGCGGCCGTGCCTCTGCATAGTTCCCTTGGGAGTCGAGAAGAACCGCAAGGTTGTTGAGGCTCGTGGCAGTGGCTGCATCCTTGGGGCCGAATGTCTCCTCTACAATCCGCAGTCGCGCTCTTGCGTCTTCCAATTCAAGCGCCAGCTTCTCGATCGATGACAACAATGCGGGGTTTCCGGAGCAGACACGGATCGAGTACTTTCCGGTATCTCCGTGCAGAGCACAGACATCGAGCAAGTAATCCTTTCCCGGCTCCAAGGACTCGATGGACACCCGGGAATGCGTGCCCAACAGACCATCGTCGTCCTCCGCGAGCACTGCTCCGGTTGCATCCCGAAGGACCAGATAGGCATCGAAGAAATGCGAACGCAGCTCGATGAGACAAGGCCCCGTCTGCGGCACTCTCAGGCGGTACGTCTTGCCGCGCACCGCCGCATCGCTGAACTGTTTCGCCAGGACTGCAGTGGTGATCTCAGGATCCGACTCCTCGATCATCCCCTCCAGTACCTCGCCCACCGGCAATTCCGGCAGCCGGCTCCCTTCCTGCGCCGCCACACACAAGAGCACCGTGACTGCGAACATGGCGTGATCCTTCTCGGAGGATCTTCAGAACTCTCGGCGCGGCAATGAGGCGTCCAGTCCTGAAGGCTTCGAAGTCATACCTGTCCACTGCTTGATCCAGAAGCGCCGATGGAAACTGGATTCCCGCTTTCGCGGGAATGACGGCTTGCTTTCGCGGGAATGACGTTGCGTCACGGGCCTGGATTCCCGCTTTCGCGGGAATGACGGGTTTGTTTCGCGGGAATGACGGGTTCCGATCAGAGGATGCGGGGCGGCACCCGGGGCGGAAAAGCGTTCCGGAGGGGGGAACAATCCCTGACACCTGGATCAGTTCGGGGGTGTGATTTCCGAAGAGGAGCGCAAATTCAGCTTCAGGGGGGCACACCATGCTGAGAAAGTTTGGCTTTTCGATTCTGCTAGTGGCGGTCCTCGTCGGATCCACCGCGGCAATTCCAGGGGACGTCAGCGCCAAGTTGGAGACGCAGCCGGTTGCGTCATCCGGGGATGCGGCCGACGATTCCTGCGTCTGGGTTCATCCCTCCGACTCGAGCAAGAGCCTCGTGATCGGAACCGACAAGAAACACGGGCTGTTCGTCTACGACGTCGCGGGCAAGCAGATCCAGGACATCGCCGACGGCAACCTGAATAACGTCGACATGCGCTACAACTTTCCGCTCGGCGGGAAGAAGGTGGCGCTGGTGACGGCGGGCAACCGCACGGACAACACGCTGACCAGTTACGTGGTCGACGAGGCGACCCGCACTCTCAAGAGCGCGGGCCCGCGCGTCAAGATGGGCATTGTGGTGTACGGGAGCTGCATGTACAGGAGCCCCGTCACCGGAGACCTCTACTTCATCGTGAACTCGAAGGACGGCGAGGTCGAGCAGTGGCGCATGTTCGACGATGGCTCCGGCAAGCTCGCCGCGGCCAAGGCACGCGCCTGGAAGCTGGCGTCGCAGACCGAAGGCTGCGTCGGCGACGATCACTACGGCTTCGTGTACGTCGGTGAAGAGGCGAAGGGCGTCTGGCGGTTCGGCGGCGAGCCGACCGACTCGACCACCGGAGTGATGATCGACAAGACCGGCAGCGGCGGTCATCTGACGGCCGACGTCGAGGGCCTGACGATCTACACCTCGGTCGACGGATCGGGCTACCTGATCGCCTCCAGCCAGGGGGCGAACGAGTTTGCGGTCTACAACCGCGACAACAACCAGGGCTTCCTGTCGATGTTCAAGATCGTCACCGGCAACGGCATCGACGGCGTCAGCGACTGCGACGGGATCGACGTGTGCAACCTGCCGCTGGGCGCCGGTTTTCCGAGCGGAGCGTTCATCGCGCAGGACGGCACCAACGACGGCGGCAACCAGAACTACAAGCTGGTTCCGTGGGAGAGCATTGCGAAGACCAATTCGCTCAAGGTCGACACGATCTGCGATCCGCGCCAGATGGGGGCCAACTCGATCCTGTTCCATACGACGCCGCTGGGTGAGTGCGTCGAGAACAGTCTGATCAACATCAACGTCAAGGCGGGCAAGGCGAACGCCAACGCGCGCTTTGCCGTGCTCGGGTCGTTCGAGCTGACCAGCAATGCCGCGGACCTAAAGAACCCCTCCGTCCTGGTGGTCAGCCGCCTGGACAGCGCCGGCCAGTGGATCTCGCCGAAGTACCTGATGCCGGCGGGCACCAAGGGCCTGACGGTCTTCGGCCGCGTGGTGACGCAGGACCTCTTGAACGGCGGCGTCAAGCGGAGCGACATCCTGCCGACCAGAGTTCACTGATCGAGCGAGCATCACAGCAGGGCCCGAATGCATGCAGTTTCACGGGTCCTGAAACAATCAGAGAAGGGTTGGGATCGACTCGGGCGGCCGCGAGGCCGCCCGAGTTGTTTGTCCGACCTCACTGGCATCGATCGTCGGCAGCGCGCACACGCGATCGAGGTGCAGAGGTGCGCTGAAAGCGCCAGAAGGACCAAGAGAGATTCACCGCAGAGGCGCAGAGGGCAGGGAGAAACGAACAAAGACAGGTAGAAGAGTTGCCTCGGGGTTTTCGAAGCAGAAAGAGAGACAGGCGGGAAGGGTGGCCGGCTCGCGGTGCTTTCTCACAGCCTGGCCAGCCGGCGCGCGTGGTCGACGACGAACATCCTCTTTCCCTTGAGGAGGACCTTGTGTCCTTCTGCCTCGAGGCGGGCCTTCTGAGCCTTGAGCCCGCCCGGATACTTGGGATTGAGCTCACCCGCTCCCTTGAGCGTTCGCCAGTAGGGCGTGATCTTCTTGTTCCCTTCGGCCTCGTCCTCCGCCGCGGCGCGCGCCGCGATCAGCGCGAAGATGCCGGTCGTGAACGGGCAGCCAAAGGAGGCCCCGTGCTTGCGAGCGAGCGCTGCACGGATCTCGTTGACGGTGATGAGCCTGCCCCTGGGAACCCTGTGCATCACCTGGTCCACCTCGATCGGGGCCGGGATGACGACCGTTCCCGTGCCCCACCTCTTGCTCATCCTGCCGGTGACTTGCGTCACTTTGGGCAGGTCCTTGCTGTCGGCGAGCTTTTCGCGCCACGACATCTTGAGTCGCATGCTCTCCTCCACGATCGCGAAGTCAGACGAACCGCGACATTGTAGAAATCGGCAGTGCCATCAGGCACCGGGCTGATCCTGGGCGAATCGCCGCCCCAGCCATCCGTTCAAGACGGAGAAGAACTCTTCATCGACGGCCTTTTCGAGCCACGGATAGTGGCCGCAGCGCCGCCACTCCCGGTACTCGAGCTGTGGCAGATGGCGCTCGAGGCTCGTGCGGATCATCGGCCCCGGGTGAGGGTCGACGGTGCCGTGCAGCATCAGAACGGGCTCGCGGATCGCGGCGAATGCCGCAGGGTAGGTTCCGGACTCCTGCAGCCGGAGCATGTCCTCCCAGGTCTCGCGGTGCGCGCGCTCATCGCAGTCCACGGTCATGAGGTGGGTCGATGAGAGCTCATAGGAATACAGGGGAAGAGTCAGGTTGACCATCGCTCTCAGCCGTTCGTCCGGATCGGCGTGTACTTCCGCCAGAGTCTCGATGCGTCGCCGCAGCTCGCCGTCCATGCGCTGGTCGAGCGTCGCCTGCATTCTCGCCCGGGAAACGGAGTCGAACGTCCCGCAAGAGACCAGGGCGAGCCCGAGCGTGCGGCCGGGATGCGCGGCGGAGTATGCGAGCGCCAGCATCGCGCCGAAGGAATGGCCGACGAGGGCCGGCCGGGAGCTCGTGAAGCGTGCTTCCAGCAGCTCGTGCAGGTCCGCGACGTGGCGGGCGACGCTGAGAGGCTCCGCGCCGCTCCCCCGCTGCAGGGGCTCCAGCACCCGCCATGATTTCGCGAGTCGGCGCGCCACCGGTGCCATGTACCCGGGAGCGCCGGGCCCCCCGTGCAGCACGACGACGGAGGATCCTGAAGTACCGTATTCCCGTACGTGCACGAATCTCCCATTCCATCGTTGAACGAAAGGTCAGGCGCGGCCCGGCAGTCATTCTCTTGATTCTGACGGCGCGTCGAGAAGGTGCTTCGTCATGCAGGTCGCCGTCGACGGACAGCAGGACTGGAACTGCGTCGTGGCGCGTACCTCGGCGGGCACGCCGTCGCGCTCGACGACCACGAACCCGCGGTGCTCGAAGAAGCTCTTGGCGGTCGTCGTCAGGAGGTAGAGCCGGCTCACGCCCTGAGCGCGCGCGGAGGCGCTGATCCTGTCGCAGAGGACTCCGGCGATCCCGAGCCCGCGCAGTTCCGGCTCCACGCACAAAGAACGAAGCAATGCGGTGAACCCAAGGATCTCGAGCCCCACGCTGCCGACGAGTCGCTTCCCCCTGCGAGCCAGGAGGAAGTTCTGAATGTGCAGAGCGACGTCCTCATCAGGCAGACCGGCCGCGGCGAGCAGACTCCGCGCTTCCCCCACGTCGCCCGTTCCGCCCATCGAGAAAGCGATTTCGACGATGTCACCCACGGACGTCTTGTCGACCATGTGTCACTCTCCCAGTTGCCGTACACCTGGGTTCACAGGTTGTTGTTGTCGGCTGATTCCATCACTCGTGGATCGCGAAGAGGTGGCTGCGGGTGCGGACGTAGAGGGTGCCGCGGGAGAGGGCGGGGGTGGCCATGCAGGTTTCGCCCATGGGATTCTTCGCGAGCAGCTTGAACGTGGGGCCCGCGGCAACGACGTGGACGTCGCCGGCCTCACTGGTGAAATACAGCTTGCCGTCGCCGGCGACCGCGGAGGCGCTGAAGCCCGAGGTGCCGTCGCCCAGGCGCTCGCGGTACATCTCCTTGCCGGACGCGGCCTCGTAGCAGCCGAGGACTCCGTTGTCGGAGCAGCAGTAGAGATGCTCCCCGTACACGAGCGGCGTCTGCATGTAGATTCCGCGGCGCGGATGGTACCAGCGCATGAACGGGCCCTTTTCCGGGTCGTCGATCGCGCCCTCCGCCTTGTCGTCGATGGCGTAGATCGGCGCGAGGCGCCCGTGAGCGTTGGTGATGAAGATGACGTCGCCCGCGACCACCGGCGTCGGCACCGGAACGTCGCCGCCGCCGGCCACTCGCCAGAGCTCCGTTCCGGTGTCGAAGTCGTAGCCGCCGATGTGCTTGTAGCCGTTGAGCACGATCTGGCGGCGGCCGGCGCCGAAGTGCACGGTCGGCGTGCTCCAGGTCGGCCCTTCGTCGCGCAGCGTCCGCCAAAACTCCTTGCCGTCGTTGACGTCGAAAGCGGCGACGAACGACTGGTCCTGCACGTCGCACTGGACGATGACGCGACCCTCGTGGATCACCGGCGAGCTGGCGAAGCCCCACTGAAGGTCGCGCATGCCCGGTGCCCCGGCGTCGAGCACGCCGAGGTCCTTCTTCCAAAGGAGCGACCCGTCCGTGTCGTAGCAGTAGAGGCCTTCGGACGCGAAGAACGCGACGACGTGAGCGCCGTCGACGGCCGGCGTGGAGTTGACGTGGGTCGCCTTGGGGTGGCGCTTGACCTTCGGCACGCAGGCGATCGCCTCCTCCTCCCAGAGGATCTCACCGCTGTCGCGATCGAGGCACAGGACGAGAAAGCTGTGCTCGCCCTCCTGCTCGACGGAGGTGCCGTCGCCGTACAGGCCGAGCTTGAGCTTGGGATCGCCCTCGGTTCCGGCACTGGTGAGGTACAAGTGCTCGCCAAAGATCACCGGGCTCGAGTGCGCGAGGCCGGGAATCTCTTTCTTCCAGAGAACGTTCTTTTCCTCGGCGACGTTCCATTGGCTGGGCAACGGAAAGCCCTCGGCGATGCCGCGTGCATGGCTGCCGCGGAACGATGGCCAGTGACCTTCGTTTCCTTCGATTCCGGATTCCTGCGGAGTGATCAACGCGAACGCGAGGAGATTGGTGATCATGGCAGGAGTGTAGCCCGCGGAGCTTACTGAGTCTCGCACAATAGAGTGGCAAGATTGCGCCCAGATTTGGGCCAGATTCGTTCTCGACGACCGAGCGAGATTCCGGCAGCGAGCGCAGCGAGCGGTGTATTCGTGGAAACATTGAGGATCTCGCGACCGAAGAGAGGACGAAGGTGGCCTGAAGATGGGATGCAAGGTTGTCACTCTGTTGGGCGAGACTCAGTAACGCATCATCCGGGGGCTTCCTGGCGCTTTCGATCTCCGGCGGTGTCGTGCGGATTCTGATCAGCCTGTTCCGCGAGCGCGGAAGGCTTTGGACTGAATGAATGCCGTTGTGCCTGGATTCCCGCTTTCGCGGGAATGACGTACCGTTGTGCCTGGATTCCCGCTGCGGGAATGACGTAGGGGTCAGCCCTGGATGAACTGAGTGTCCTTGCTGGCGAGGCGTCGACCGGGGATGCGAACCACCCGGCCCTGCGATTCTGCCAGATGCCCGAGGGGAAAGGC
>Ga0247727_10004389_pt1 | contig 29947 bp, 24 predicted proteins | sample WisWelCaveWW1625_FD_202498 | JGI IMG/M metagenome (GOLD analysis project Ga0247727, IMG submission 202498) | Biofilm microbial communities from Wishing Well Cave, Virginia, United States - WW16-25 | ecosystem: Environmental > Aquatic > Deep subsurface > Groundwater > Cave microbial mat | place...
TACACCTGGCCGTCGACTGTGCCGAGGACGAGCACGCCCCGACCGACCGCGGGAGAAGCGGCGATGCCGGACCCCGTGTCGAATCGCCAGCTCACCTGTCCGCTCGCGAGATCGAGGGCCAGGATCTCCCCACCGGCCGAGGCGACGAACGCGCGGCCGCCCGCGATCACCGGGGAGGAGTCGACCTTGCCCTGCGCCACGTGGGCCCACAGCTCCTTGCCGTCCTCGAGCGCCAGCGCGCGGACGATCTTGTCTCGCCCACCGACGACCAGCCGGTCACGCCCGAGCGCCGCGGACGACAGGTACGGAAACTTGCGCTGCGGGTGCTCGTAGCGCCATTCGATCGCGCCGGTGTCGACGCGAACCGCCAGCACCTGGTTCTCGAACGTGCCGAAGTACGCGCGTGTACCGGCAACTGCCGGGCTCGCTCCAACGTAGGCACCGATCTCGATGCGCTTGACCTCGACCCCGTCCTTGAGGCGCAGGATGCGCAGGAACCCGTCACAGCCGGTGAGAATCACGCGGTCGCCGTCGATCGCCGGCGTGCCGTAGACGTAACCCTCGGTCTCGAACTTCCACGCGAGCTTGCCGTCGGCGATGGCCAGCGCGTACACGAATTGATCGTGCGAGCCGAACACGACGAGGTCGCCGGCCAGGTTGGCCGACGAGACGATCTCGGCTTCCGCCTCGAAGCGCCACTTGCGCTTGCCCGTCAGAGCGTCGACCGCGTGGAACGCGCCCGTGCCATCCCCGAAGAACACCGTGCGCGAGGCGACGGCCGGCGTCGACTTGATCTCGCCGTCCGCAGCGTAGGTCCAGCGCGCGGCGCCCGTCGCGAGATCGAGGGCGTAGAGCTTGCCGTCGAGCCCGCCGACGTAGACCGTGTCGTGGGCGATCGCCGCCGAGCCCTCGACGCCATCGGGGATCTCGTGAACCCAGCGCGTCTCGAGCCCGTCGCCGAGCGCCGCGTCGAGTGCGCCCGACTGGCGAGCATCCCCGCGGAACAGCGGCCAGTCGCTCGTCCCGCCCCCCGCCCCAACCGCAAGCACCCCGAGCAGGAATAGCGGGACAGCTACCTGGATTCCGGGCACACCGCGGCGTCCGAATCCTCCTGTTTCAGTGCGCGGCGGCATACAGGTCTCGGAGCGCCGGCCGGTCGACCGGTCGCGGATTGAAGCCCGCGGTCCACTGCTGCGAGGCGTCGTCCGCCAGCTCGTCGAGGCGATCGGCCGGCACGCCGCAGTCGCGCAGGCGCGCCGGAAGGCCGGCGACACGCTGGATCGCGCGCAGGCGGTCGATCAGCTCTTCGACCGGCCCGGCGCCGAGCGCAGCGTAGCGGGCCAGATCCTCGACCGCATTGAATCGAACGACGTGCGGCAGCATCACGCTGACTGCGAGGCCATGGGTGACACCGTGACGCGCCGTCAACGGGTTCGCCAAGGCGTGGGCCGCGCCGAGCATCGAGTGCTCGATCGCCGCACCGGCCAGGTACGAGCCGAGGAGCATCGAGGCCCGCGCGGCCGCATCACCCGGGTCGGCGAGATACCGCTCGACGCTCCCGTCGAGCAACCGCCAGGCCTCGCGGGACAGCAGCTCCGACAGCGCGGTGCGCGCGCGGGTGACGTGGCTTTCGACCGCGTGCGAGATCGCGTCGACCGCGGCCATCGCCGCGACCGTCGCGGGCACCGTGGCCAGGAGCGCCGGGTCGAGGAGGGCCACGCGGAACCGCGCCTTCGCGTCGCCGCAAGCCATCTTCGTGCCGCTCCCCTCCTGGGAGATGATCGCGAACCGCTGCGCCTCGGAGCCGGTCCCGGCCGTGGTCGGCACGCCGATCGACGGCAGCATCGGTTGCGTGGCGCGGTCGCGCCCCCAGTAGTCCTCCATGCGCCCGCCGTTCGTCACGAGGAAATTGATCCCCTTGGCGCAGTCGAGCGTGCTTCCGCCGCCCACGGCCACGAGGCCGTCGGCGCCCGCGGCCTCGGCGGCACGCCGTCCCGCCTCGACCTGCACCGTCGACGGGTTCTCGACCACTTCGTCGAACACGCAAACGCGCACCGATTCCGCAGCGAGCGCGCGCTCGGCGGCGTGGGCGTGGCCCGAGTCGCGGAGCCCCGGGTCTGTGACGAGGAGCACCGACCGCATGCCGAGATCCCGCGCCGCCGTGCCGAGTCCACCGAGCGTTCCCTCGCCGAACACGACCTGCGTTCCGTCGAGCTCGTCGATCCAGGCCGCACGTTCGGCCAGACGGGTTCGCGCGATCGGTTCGCTCATCCCATCCGCCTCACGCCGCCGGGAGCCGCGCGGACTGGAAGGCACGCCGGCGGTAGAGGTGCTCGAACAGGTTGCCCTCGTGCGGCTGGTCCCACGACACGCAGCAGGTCGGCACCTCGCCGAGGTTCAGCCGGTCGATGTGCCGGCAGGTCATGAGTTGGGCCGCGAGCTGCGGGTCCTCGGTGATCGCCGATGCCACGAGCGTCGGCCCGATGCGCTCGAGCAGCTCGGCCTGCGGCACCTCGACTACGCTCGCGAACGGGAACAGCAGCTCGGTCGCGGCCAGCGGGTGCCCCGGCTCGTCGCACCACACGAGCGTCGGCAGGAGGAAGGTCGCGCCGCCGACCTCGACCACGCGCTCGGTTCCGCGATAGGCGGCCGTCAGGTCGGTCGCACCGCCGCGCCGGAGCTGCTCGTCGAGGAACGCCGACACACGCCGCGCCACCTCGGGGTGCGGAAACGCCGCGAGACGCGCCTCGGGATCGTCGAGCGGTCGCGCCTCGATCGCCGCCAGTCGACGGGCGACGGCGTCCGCGATCGCGCGGCCGTGGGCCGGCACCCAGATCCCGGAGGCGTTGACGCACGACCGGCCGCCGTTGTCGGCGATCGACGCGACGATCAGGTCGAGATAGGACTCCCACGCGTCGACCTTGTCCTGTCCCAGGATCACCTTGCTCCAGCCCGGACCGTGGACCTGGACCCGACCGTCGCCGACCCACGGGGCGACGGTCGCGGCGTCGCCGAACATCATCGACCGCAGAGAGCGCAGCAGGATCTCGGTCGCCCCCGCATGATCGCCGGGGTAGAAGCCGAACGACTCGGCCGGCACGCCCGCGGCCACGAGTGCGCGCGCGATCCGCAGCGGCGTCCACGGCTCCTCGCGCCCCGGCCGCAGCGCGAGCGGGACCTTGAGCGCGATCGCCGGGATCCACAGCGCGTGCACACCGGGCGAGTTGCTCGGCAGCACGGCGCCGAGCTGATCGGCCTGAGCCAGGTAGCTCACGGTTCGACCGTCCTGGATCGCAAAGCCGGAGTCGAGCGCCCGGAGATCGAGGCCGCGCGTCAGGCCGCCCAGAACGCGCTCCATCTCGGCGAGCACGAAGCGGACCTTCTCCATGTTCGCCCGGCACAGCGTCCGCGGAATTCCGGTCGACGCCGACTGGCAGCATACGTAGTCCTCGGCCGACTGGCGCGTGCCCTGGTCGGGATCGAGGTCGACCTCGCCCTCGGCGAAGATCGTCGCGGCTCGTCGGCACGCGGCGAGCAGCTCGGCGGTCGATCGCTCGGCGAGGCGCCGCCTGCGCTCGGCCGCGCCGAGGAAGTCGTGAGCGATCAAGCCCGGATTGGCCTGGCTCACCTCGGCCACGGGCGTGCCGCTCGACACGTCGCGCAGCACGACCCGGTCCGCGCTCCTGTAGGAGCGCCCGGCGCGCAGGATCGGAACGTGCAGCATCAGTACACGCCGACGGCGACGGTCGCCTGGAGCGAGGTCAGCAGGCCCAGGTCGCTCACCCCGTCCCAGGGACAGCCCGGGTAGCCGGGCGCCCGCGTGCCCTCGTCGCGCTCGGGGAAGCGCGGCATGAAGAACTCGCGCGTGAGCGTCGTGAGCAGCACCCGCCCGCGCTCGCCGTAGCCCACGGTTCGATCGAGGTCCGCGGGATCGACGATCTCGAAGACCGCGCGCGGCAGCGGCGGATGGTAGGTGATCGCCCAGTCGTCCGCGGGGTCGAACGGCTTCGGGCGCGCCAGGCCCATCAGCGTGTTGCCGTAGGTCGGGACGAAGTCGATCCCGGGCGCCAGCTCCTCGCGGGCGAAGCGGTGGAACTGCCGCGTCATCTCGGTTCCGCCGCAGAAGATCCCACGGATCCCGGCCTTGGGGAGCGAGATCTTCTGGCACAGCGCCTCGAGGAGCTTCGGCGTCGTGAAGAGGCAGCGCACTCCGTCGTGCGCGCGCAGGATCGTCAGCGCCTGGTCGATACAGTGCGCCTTGTACTCCTCCATATCCTTGAAGCGCCGGGCGGCGACGAGCTTCGAGACCCAGCGCGGATCGAGGTCGACGTGGAAGCACGCGCCGCCCCGGTGATGCGCCAGGTGCTCGATCGCCAGGCGCAATCGGCGCGGACCGGTCGGTCCGAGCATCAGCCAGTCCGATCCGCGCGGGAAGCCGTCGTCCGACAGCCAGTCGCCGAACTCCTCGTAGTCGGTCTGGAAGTCGAGGACGTTGATGCGGCTCTTCGGAACCCCGGTCGAGCCACCGGTCTCGAAGACGTAGAGCGGCTTGCCGGAGAGGCCCTGCGGGACCCAGCGCCGGATCGGACCCCCGCGCAGCCACTCGTCCTGGAAGTGGCCGAGGAGCTTGAGGTCCGCGTAGCCCCCGATCCTCTTGCGCGGATCGAAGCCCAGGCGGTCCGCGTAGGCCAGCCAGAACGGGCAGCCCGTCGCCGGGTCGAAGTGCCAACCCACCATCTCGCGAACGTGCGCGTCGAGTCGTTCGCGCGCCTGCTCCGCGTTCATGATCGGTTCAGCCCTCGCTCTTCTGTGCCTGCGCCGCCGGCGCGGCCGGCGCCTTGGGCGCGATCCCGTCTTGTATCGCGAACAGCTTGTTGCGGCTCAGCACGTACAGCACGCCGTCCTTCGCCACGGGCGCCGTGTACACCGCGGCCCCCATGTTCACCTCGTGCAGGACCTCGAGCTTCTTGCCCGCGCGCAGCACGGTGACGTCGCCGTCCTCGTCGCCCATGTACACCTTGCCGTCGGCGTAGAACGGCGAGGCCCAGATCGCGGCGAACGTGTCGTACTCCCAGTACAGCTGCCCCGTCTTCGCGTCGAAGCAGCGGAGGAAGCCGCTCAGGTCGGAGATGTACACGAGCCCGTCCTGGATCGCGGCGGTCGACAGCGTGCGGCCGAACTTCTCGCCGCCGACGTGCCACGCCACCGCCTTTCCGGTCAGATCGCCGGTCTGGGCCCCGGGCGCGACGGCCCAGAAGTTTCCCGGGCCCTCTCCGTGCTCGGGATCCTGACCGACCCCGATGTAGATCACGCCGTCGAGCGTCGCCGCCATGCCGATGACGTAGCTCTTCGTCCCGCGGCCACCCAGCTCGTACACCGAGTCCTTCGGGTTCATGTCGAACGACCAGATTGGTTTTCCGGTCGCGGGCTCGAACGCGTAGAGCCAGCCGTTGCCGCCGGGGAACACCACCTGCGGCTTGCCGCCGTACGTGCCGTAGGACGGGTTGGACCAGCTCCCGTGGAGGATCTTCGTCGCCGGCGAGGCGTCCTCCCACACGAGCTTGCCCGTTTTCTTCTCGACCGCGATGAAGCTCGGAGCGCGCGGGGACGGGATGTTGATGTGCCCCTCGTCGACTCCGTTGCCCGTGATCGTGAACAGCAGGTCGCCGACGATCATCGGGTTGCCCGCGGCGAGGTTGTGCGGAAACACGTCGAGCTCGGCGATCATGTCGAGCTTCCACACGATGTCCTCGTCGATCTCGCTCGTCTTCGCCAGCTTCTTCGGACCCTCGGGGCCCGGCTGCGTCTCCGACTCGTCGGTGTACGGACCGTCGTTCTCTCCGTCGCGGAACCCCTCGGTGTCGGCGCAGATCAGCTCGGCGCGGTTCGACACGTAGTACAGCCGGTCGCCCTCGACCGCCGGCCCCGAGCACACGCCCTGGAGCGGCCAGTCGTTCACGCGGCCCTGCGAGAGCTTGGGATGCGCCGACTGCCAGAGGAACTCGCCGTCCTTGGCGCGGAAGGCCATCAGGTTGCCGCGGTCGCCCTTCAGCTTGGCGTTCAGCTCGCGCTCGTTGTTCGTCCCGACGTAGACCCTGCCGCCGTACACGGTCGGACCGCCGTAGCTTTGCGAGCCGAGCGGCTGGCTCCATTTGACGTTCAGCCCGGTCGCCGGATCCCACTTCGTCGGCAACCCTTTCTCGGCCGAGACCATGTTGCGCGACGGCGTGTTGCCGAACATCGCCGGCGGCTCGGGGTCTGCGGCCTCGAGCCCCGTCGCCACGGCCACGCTCGCGGCCAGGAGGACCAGCACCAACGATCGAGTGTCCCGAGTCATCGCGCTCCTCATTCGTTTTTCGTGACGCGAATGTCGTCGTAGTGGATCTCGACCGGCGAGTAGCCGATCAGACCCGGGCTGCCGCTCGCGATCGGCAGCGGATCGTCGACCTCGATCGTCCACTCGGCGGGCTCGGCCGTGTCGCGCGGCCAGACCTTGCCGGCGACGTGGCAGCCGTTCGCCCTCACCTCGACGCGCAGCTTCATCGTCAGCCAGGCGCCGGGCTCCCAGGCGAACGCGATTTCCTTCGAGTTGCGCTGCTCGGAGGCCCACGAGCGGAGCTGTAGCTGCTGGTTCCCGCCCATCAGGTCGAGCGTGTAGCCGTTGGCGATGAGACCCATGTCCGGGATCTTCCGTCCCTTCTTCTCGGCCCAGACGTCGGCCTGAATCGTGTAGTTCGACGCGGTCGGCCAGCCGAGATACGTCTCGTTCCGCAGCAGACCGACGTCGCGCACGACCTTGACCAGGACCTTGTTGCCGTCGACGGTGCGGATCTGCCACGGGTTCCCGCCGCCGATCCACCACACGGGCGCCCTGCCCTCGGGCGTCGATTCGAAGTCGAAGCTCCACGGCAGGTCGGCGATGGCGCGCACGCGCGCGCTCGCCGCGAGCCCCCCCGCCGTGGCCGTCACCGAGCCGGCCTGGAACGGCGTCTTCGGATCTAGCACGACCTGCCCGCTCGCCGGATCGAGCGACCCCGTGACGCCATCGAGCGCCCACGTCGCGGCGACCTCGCCGATGAGCCGGCCCTTCGCGTCGAACGTGCGCGCGCGGAACTTCGCGGCCTCACCCGGCCGCACCAGAACCTCGGCCGGAACGACCTGGAGCGAAGCCGCGGGCCCTTCGCCCTTCGGCGCCGGCGCCGGCGCCGGTTTCGGCGCGGGCTTCGAGCGCCGGTACGGCTTCGACTTGTCCCCGATGCAGTACAGGCCCTCCTCGGTCGTGAAGTAGATGCGGCCGTCGGCGACGGCCGGCGAGCCGTACATCTCGGCGTGCCGCCCCTCGGGCATCGCGATCGCCTCGCGGTCGAGCTCGCGCGCTCCGTCGGGTCCCGGCGCGACAATGAGGAAATGGCCGTTCACCTCGGTCACGTAGAGCTTGCCGTCGGCGAGGACCGGCGAGCCCTTGCCCACGGTCCCGAGGCTGTGGGACCACAGGTGGCGACCGGTCTTCGCCTCGAGAGCGATCAGGTTCGCGCCATTGTCCACGACGTACAGGCGACCGTCGCCCGCGGTCGGCGTGGAGTATCCGACCTCGACCTCGTCCGCCCGCCAGCGCTCGTGGGTTTTCGTCACGTCCCCCGTGCCGGTCCCGTCGATCGCGACGACGCGGCCCATCGTCGCGCCGTCGACGTTCTCCTCGCTGTGAGTCGCGTAGACCATGTTGCCGTCGACGACGACGTTCGAGTTGATGCCGCGCTTGCTGAGCTGGAACTCCCAGACCTTCTCGCCCGTCCCGACCCGGAGCGCATAGATCCGGCCATCGGCGTTGCCGTTGATCAGGAGCCGCTGCCCGCCGATCTCGGTGACGACCGGCACCGACTGGTTGTTGAAGTCCTCCGGATTCTTCCCCGGCGTCGAGACCCAGACGAGCTCGCCCGTGCGCTTGTCGAAGGCGAAGTAGCGGTCGCGCGGAGCGTTCTGCGCGCCCCATCCGGTGTTGACGACCGCGACGATCACGAGGTCGCCGTCGACGATCGGGCTCTGCGTGCGCCCGCCGTAGCCCGACTGCCGGCCGTACTCCTCGGTCAGGAAGTGCGACCAGACGATCTGGCCCGCCGGGTCGTAGGCGTGAAGCTGTCCCGCGACGCCCAGCGTGTAGAGGTTGCCCGTCGGCGGGTCGGCCACGGGACTGCCCCAGGCCACGCGGTTGAACGGCACCGTGGTGTGGTAGACGTTGTAGCGGTGCTCCCAGAGCTGCTTGCCGGTCCCAGCGTCGTAACAGGCGACGCGCTCCTGGCGCAGGTTCCGCGCGTCGTCGGTCCGCGACATCACGCACACCCGGCCGTCCACGACGACCGGCGTCGAGCGGCCGATGAGCGGAGCCTTCCAGATCAGGTTCGTCCCGTCCTGCGACCAGGACGAGACGAGACCGGTCTCGAGCGAAGTTCCGTTCTGTCGTGGACCGCGCCAGTCCGGCCACTCCTCGGCTAGGACGCTACCCACGGCGAGCGCCACGAGCCCGGCGCCGACCGTCAAGTTGCGCATGGAACGACCCACCATCACTTACTCCTCTTGGAACGGAACGGACCACCGCCGGATGGTCCGGGGCAGGCAAACGACTGTACAGCCGAGCCTGGGCGAAAGTTCAGCGCAATGCGGTAAAAAACTGTAAAGGGCTGGGAAGATCACGGGGATTCGGTGGCCTGGACGGCGTGCGCCATGGCCACCTTCAGCGGTGGCGGCGCGGGCTTGTACAGGGTCACCAGGCACCCTCCCGCCGCCGCGAGGACGATCCCGGCGAGGAACGGCCAGCGAATCGAGGACCATCCGCCCTGCGGCGGGTGGAGCGCGATGCCGACGACGGCGTTCACGATCGGCGCCCCGGCGAAGACGATCGACATCACGGCCGCGGGCGACCCCTTGGCGCCGAAGGCCAGCAGGACGCCGAAGGCGCCGATCGCACCCGCGAGCCCGGCGACGAGCGACCAGCCCACTCCGCGGCCGGGGAAGGCCCAGTCCGCACCGTTGAGCTTCAGGACCGCGAGCGGCGCCAGGACCGCGGTGAGGAAGTACGCGACGCCGACGAGCAGGAACGCCTTGTATCGGCCGTTTGCCGGGTCCGCCATCCCGATCTGACCCGTATGGAGCAGGACGCCGTAGACGCCCCACGTGACCACGGTGAGCAACGCGTATGCGAGCCAAGCCATGCAGCCACCTCCGTGTCCAGCAAACTTGGCGGGCCGGAAGCTGGATAGCTTAGCGTTCCCTCCTCCCGGGCGCTAAACGATCGCCGGGACGGCCGAACCCTGGCACGGGACAAGGTCTCGCGAAACTTTCTCCCTGCTCGCTCGTTCCACTTGAACGAGCGGAGCACACGTTTCTGTCCCGCAAGCGTCGAATCGGTCGATCGGGGGGTCACGCGATGGCCAGGATCCTGAAGCTCCTTGTCGGCGCAGGAATCCTCGCCGGCATCGTGTTCGGCGGCTACACGTGGCTCGAGGGCCGCGAGTCCGGCCGGGATGGCTTCCAGACCGTGCAGGTCGCACGCGGGTCGATCACCGACAAGGCGGTCGCGGTCGGACAGATCGAGCCCCGTGTCCGGTTCCACGTGAAATCGAAAATCTCGGGCATCGTGCGTCGTTGCCTGGTCGAGGTCGGCGACCGGGTCGAGCCGGGCGACGCGCTGTTCGAGATCGCGCCCGACCCGACCCCGTCCGAGCTGGTCGAGGCCGAGTCGCTCCTCAGCTCGGCCCAGTCGGCCTTCAATCGCGCCGAGGCGAACTGGGCCCGCGCGTCCGAGCTCGCCCGCCAAGGGGTGATCGCGACCGACCGCCTCGACCTGGACCGCGAGTCGTTCGAGCTGGCGAAGATCGAGCTGGCCCGGGCGACCGACAACCTGGAGCTGATCCGCGAGGGCCGGCTCGAGGGCCGCGGACGCCGGATGGAGTCGATCATCCGCGCGCCGGCGGGCGGCATCGTGCTCGAGCGCAAGGTCGATCCGGGCGATCCCGTCGTTCCGCTGACCTCGTTCCAGGAGGGCACCGAGCTGGCGACGATCGCCGACATGCGCGATTTGATGTTCAAGGGCACCGTGGACGAGATCGACGTGGGAAAGCTCGGGATCGGCGCGGTGGCCCGACTGAAGGTCGGCGCGCTGCCCGGTGCCGACGTGACGGGCAAGCTCAACCGGATCGCCCCGCAGGCCAAGGAAGAGAACGGGGCTCGCCTGTTCGAGGTCGAGATCGAGCTCGACCCGGCGAGCGGGGTCGTCCTGCGCGCGGGCTACTCGGCGAACGCGGACCTGATCCTCCAGGAGAAGACCGACATCCTGCTCGTCCCCGAGCGCCTGGTGCTGTTCGAGGACGACGGGGCGAAGACGTTCGTCGAGATCCCGGGCCAAGAGCCCGAGGACGAGCCGCGCAAGGTCGAGATCGTGACCGGCCTCTCGGACGGTCTCAACATCGAGGTCGTGTCGGGGCTGGCCGAGGGCGACAAGGTCGTCCAGCGGCCGCCGCGCGAGATCCTCGGGTAAGGGCGGCGGGCCGTGCGCCTCGGACGGGTGCTGCGCGAGCTCGCTCGCGACGTGCGCGCCCAGAAGCTGCGCACGTTCCTGACGGTGCTCGGGATCGTCTGGGGTACGGTCGCGGTCAGCCTGCTGCTCGCGTTCGGCGACGGGTTCCACAAGCAGCTGGCCAAGACCTCGGCCGGCCTGGGGAACGGCATCGTCATCGCCTGGCCCTCACGGACGTCGATCCCGTTCGAGGGGTTGGGCAAAGGCCGGCCGGTGCGCCTGACGAGCGACGACATCGACCTCGTGTCCCAGCGCGCCTCGCTGATCGGGGCCATCTCCGACGAGTACTCGGACACCCTGCGCTTGCAGGTCGGCCCGAAGACGCTCGCGGTCGACGTGTCGGGCGTCCGGCCCGCCTTCGGCGAGATGCGCAACCTGATCGCACAGGCGGGCGGCCGCTTCCTGAACCCGCTCGACGAGCGGGACAAGCGCCGCGTGACGTTCCTGGGCGAGGAGCTGGCCACGACGCTGTTCGGCGGCGCGGACGCGGTCGGCCAGCAGATCCGCCTCCACGGCTCGCCGTTCACGGTCGTGGGCGTGATGACGCCCAAGAGCCAGGACTCGTCGTACCGCGGGCGGGACAAGGGAATGCTGTTCATCCCCGGCTCGACGTTCCGGGCGCTGACCGGGCAGACGATCGTCGACAACCTCGTGTTCACCGCATCCGACGTTTCTCTCACCGAGGAGGCGACGAGTGAGGTCCTCGAGATCGTCGCCGGGCGCCATCGCTTCGATCCCAAAGACAAGGAAGCCCTGGCGGTCTGGGACACCTCGGAGGGCATGCGTTTCCTCGACACGTTCATGCTCGCGTTCAAGCTGTTCCTCGGCGTCGTCGGCTCCCTGACGCTCGTGGTCGGTGGCATCGGCGTGTCGAACATCATGAACGTCGTGGTCGAGGAGCGGACGCGCGAGATCGGCATCAAGATGGCGCTCGGCGCGACGCCGCGCTCGATCCTCGGCCAGTTCCTGCTCGAGACGCTCCTGGTCACGGCGGTCGGCGGCATCGCCGGCCTCGGCGTGGCACACGGGATCTGCTCGGCCTTCCCGGCGCTCGGCTTCGAGGAATACGTCGGCGTCCCGCGTGTCTCGGCCGTCGTCGCCGGGGCGACCGCCGGGCTCCTCGGCGTGATCGGGTTGATCGCGGGGTACTTCCCCGCACGCTCCGCGGCACGGCTCGACCCCGTCGTCGCGATGAAGATGTAGCCGGTGTTCCGCCGACCCTGGCTCGTCCTCCAGCTCTTCGCGCGCTCGTCACGCGTCCAGCGCAAGCGCGCCGTGCTGACCGTCGCAGCGATCGCCTGGGGCTCGCTGTCGCTCGTGCTGCTCTTGGCCTTCGGCGAGGGACTGAAGCGCCAGATCACGCTGGCCAAGTCGGGCCTCGGCATCCACATCGCCGTGCTCTGGCCCGGCGAGACGACGAGGCCGTGGCAGGGGCTCCCCGCCGGTCGTCCCGTCCGCCCGCGGGTCGAGGACGTCACGCTGCTCCACGATCGCGTGCCGCAGCTGGCGGGCGTGAGCGGCGAGATGCGACGCTGGAGCGCCGCGTTCACCAACGGCGAGCGCACGGTCAACTCCCGACTGACCGGTGCGAACCTGTCGTACGGCGACCTGCGCAACCAGATCGCGCGCGCCGGCGGCCGGTGGCTCGACCCGCTCGACGAGAAGCTGCGCCGTCGCGTGATCTTCCTTGGTTGGGAGCTGGCGCGCGACCTCTTCGGCGACGAAGACCCGGTCGGGCGCACGCTCCTCGTGAGCAACGTGCCGTTCACCGTCGTCGGCGTGCTCGAGCGCAAGCTCCAGATGGGGACCTACGGCGGGCCCGACGCCGGCCAGGCCGTGATCCCGCTCGCGACGTTCCAGGCGCAGTTCGGCGGCGACCGCCTGTCCAACCTCGTGGTCAGGCCCGACGTGCCCGAGCACATGCCGGCGGTGCTGCGTTCGGTGCGTGAGGTCCTGGGCGCCAAGTACGGATTCGATCCGTCGGACGAGCGCGCGCTCGGCGCGTGGGACACCGTCGAGAACTCGATCGTGATGGAAAACATCCTCCTCGGCATCCAGGCGTTCCTCGGCATCATCGGCGCGCTGACGCTCGTCGTCGGCGGGATCGGCGTGGCCAACATCATGTACGCCGTGGTCAAGGAGCGCACGCGCGAGATCGGCGTGAAGATGGCGCTCGGCGCGCGGCGCGGCTGGATCACGGGGCCGATCGTGCTCGAGGGGCTCGTGTACACGTTGCTCGGCGGGCTCCTCGGCCTCGTCATGGCCACCGTCCTCGTGGCGCTGCTCGGCCTCGTGCCGACCGAGGGCAACGAAGCGATCGAGATGCTGGGCAAGCCGACGATCTCGCCCGCGATCGCGCTCCTCAATGCCGCGGTGCTGGGGCTGATCGGCCTCGCCGCCGGCTACTTCCCGGCGCGCCGCGCGGCGTCGGTGGATCCGGCGGAGACCCTGCGCTATGAGTGACACGAAACACGGCACCGTGATCCGGATGGAGGCGATCGGCAAGGTCTACGACACCGGCAAGGTGAAGGTCGAGGCGCTCGCCGGGATCGATCTCTCGGTCGCGCGCGGCGAGCTCGTGGCGCTGATCGGCCCGTCGGGCTCGGGCAAGTCCACGCTGATGAACCTGATCGGCTGTCTCGACACGCCGAGCGCGGGTCGGTACGAGCTGCAGGGCGAACGGGTCGCCGGGCTCTCGCGCGAGCAGCTGGCCGGGATCCGCAACCGCCGCGTCGGCTTCGTGTTCCAGAACTTCAACCTGCTGCCGCAGATCTCGGCGTTCGAGAACGTCGAGATGCCACTGCTCTTCGGCGGCGTGCGGCGCGCCGAGCGACGGCAGCGTGTGGAAGAGCTTCTCACCCGGGTCGGCCTGGCCGACCGCATCGAGCACAAGCCGACCGAGCTGTCGGGCGGTCAGATGCAGCGCGTGGCGATCGCCCGCGCGCTGGCCATGGAGCCCGATCTGCTCCTGGCCGACGAGCCGACGGGAAACCTCGACACGTCGTCGGGCACCGACATCATGTCGCTGTTCGAAGAGCTGTGGCACCAGGGCCGAACGATCGTTGTCATCACCCACGACCCGGCCCTGGCGCGCCGCGCCGCCCGCCGCATCGAGCTGCGCGACGGGCGCATCTCGAGCGACAGCGCCGCGGCGTAGGACGATTCCGGCTATCCCGCTTTCCGCAGGGTCGGCCAGGCCCGGCTGTGGGATATGATCCGGGGCCATGCGGGCGCGCTTCGACGTCCTCATCAACCCGGCTCTGTACGAGGCGATCCAACGCCTGCCGGCCGCAACACGCCAACGATTTCGCCGGGTCGTCGGCCGACTCGCCGCGGGACTCTGGGACGGAGGAACCCGAGTCAAGAAGCTGCGCGGCGTAGCCAAGCCCGTGTTCGAGGCTCGGCAAGACGACGGCGATCGGATCCTGTTCACGATCGCCCACTCGGCAACGAGGAGCCCGTCCGGGGGGCTCCGCCCTCATCTGCAGCTCTGGGACCTGGTGCGGCACGACGACGTGTCAGGACGGGCGGAACGCATCAACCGGTCGGCCGAGGCGGAGTTCCTCGGGTTCCACGAAGTCGAGGCGGAATCGGTCACGGAGGCGCCGCCCCATCCTGCGGCGGCGTTCGACGAGATCCCCACGCTCGACGGCACGCGCGAGCCCGGCGTGGTGGAGCTCATGCTGCACGCCGGGCCCGACGGCCCGACGCCGCGTGAGGAGATCGTCGGGGGCGTGCGCTGGTACGTGCTGCCCGAGGGGATGCTGATCGACGAGGCGCCGTGGCAAGAGCTGATCGACCGCGGGACCGCGGAGCTCGAGCTGAAGTTGACGGCCGAGCAGTATGCCGTGGTACGTTCGCCCGGCCCGATACTCCTCTCGGGGAGCGCGGGTAGCGGCAAGACAACGATCGCGGTCCACCGCCTGGCCGCCGCGTGCGAGACACCCGGGTGCGGTCGGATTCTGTACCTCACCTACAGCCAGTGGCTCCTCGATCACGCGCGGCGGCTGTTCGGCGACCTGCTGGCCTGCCGCGGCCATGCCTCGAGCGTCCGCCCCGAATTCCTGACGGTGGACGAGCTGTATCGCTCGGTGTTCGGGGCCGCGCGTCGCAGCGCTCCGGGGGAGATCGCCGGCTTCGAGGAGTTCCGCGGATGGCACGCCAGGGCGCTCAGGGACGGCGACCCGGTCCTGGCGTGGGAAGAGATCCGCAGCATCGTGAAGGGCGCGAACCTGGACACCGGGCGCCCGCTGCTGACGTGGGATGAGTACGAGACGCTCGGCCGCAAGCGCGCCCCGTTGTTCGCAGCCGCGCGCGGGAGGCTGTATCGGGTGGCCCGGCAGTGGCAGGAGCATCTCGAGTCGCGTGGCGCACTCGACGAGATCGACCTGTGTCGTCAGGCGCTGGCGTCCCTCCCGGCGGAGGGCGGATACGATCACGTGATCTGCGACGAGGCACAAGACCTCGCCGAGATCCAGGTGGAGTTCCTACTGCAGCTGCTGCGGGACGGGTCGTTCGCCGGCCTGTTCCTCGCCGGGGACCCCCAACAGGTCATCAACCCGAGCGGCTTTCGCTGGGCCGAGGTGCGTTCGCGGATCCGTGCGCGGTTCCTCGACCGCCGGCGGCCGGTCCCCGACATCCGCTCGCTCAACCGCAACTTCCGCAGCGTCCGCGGGCTCGTCGAGCTGGCCAACGAGGTCCTGGCGTGGAAGCGCGACCGGACCGGACGGAGCGACGGGGACGAGGCCGAAGAGTCCCGCGTGGCGGGCGCGGCACCCATCCTCGTTGCCGCGCAGGAGTCGGGTCTCGTCGAGGCCATTCGGGGATTCGGCCCGCGATGTGCCGTGATTGCGGGTTCCTCCGAGCTTCGCGGTCGCCTGCAACGCGAACTGGACACGACCCGGATCTTCACGATCGCCGAGGCCAAGGGCCTTGAGTTCGACGTGGTGGTGCTGTGGGGCCTCGTGGCCGCGGATCCGTCGCCATGGAGTCGTCTGCTCGACGAGTCGCTGGACCTGCGCGAGGACCCGGCATCCCGGCGCGCGCTCCATCATTTGTACGTCGCGATCACGCGCGCACGCCGCCACCTCGCGATCCACGAGCCGCCGGACGCTCCGGCGGTTTGGGCGCTCGCGCGCTTCGCGACGAAGCTCGACTCCGAGGTCCCGGCGTCACTCGCACGCCTGTTCGTCCGCACGGCGAGTCCGGCGGAATGGATGCGCGAAGCCGCATACTTCGGCGAGCGCGGGCGCTTCCGCCAGGCCGCCGAGTGCTATCGACGCGCCGGCGACGCGCGAAACGAAGCCGAGGCGCTCGCCCGGCACCACGAGGCGGTCGGGGAGCACGCGCTCGCAGCCGCACACTGGGCGGAGCTGGGCGACTCCACGCGAGCTGCGCGATCGTTCGAGCTCGTGGGCGACCATGCGGCCGCAGCGCTGCACTGGGAGCGCGCGGGCGACTTCGAACGAGCCCGGCGCGCCGCGTGCGCCGCGCTCGAGATCGGGAGGCGCTGGGGCGAGGCGGCCGAAGCGTGGGAAGCGCTCGGCGGGCTGGACCACGCCGCGCGCTGCTGGTCGAACGCGGGACAGCGAGCGCGGCAAGCGCGCTGCCTCGCGGTCGTCGCCGAGCAGGCCGGGCGGTTCACCGACGTCGCGCGCCTGCGGGAGGAGCTGCTCGACTGGGACCAGGCCGCGGTGGCGTGGCGCCGAGCGGGCGAGCCAGCCCGCGCGATGGCGGTGGAGGCCCGTGGGTATGAGAGCGACCGCCGCTGGGACGACGCGGCGTCGGCCTGGGCGGCCTCGGGCGACGCTCTACGCGCGCTGCGCTGCCGGGCCGAGGCCGCGAGAGCGGCCGGTCGGTGGGGCGAGGCGGCCGGCCATTTCGAAGCGCTGGGCCTGCACGACGACGCGGTGCGAGCGTGGAAGCGCGCGGGAAACACGGAGCAGGCTCGGAACGCCCTGGCACGGCGCGATCTGAGCGAGGGGCGCTTCGTCCGGGCGGCCGAAGCGTTCGAGGAGCTGTCCGACTACGCGCGCGCGGCCGAGGCCTGGGCACAAGCGCACAAGGCCGGACAGCAGCCGGTCAGCGCCAAGGCATTGCCCCTGCCGGCCGCGGCTCAGGTCCCGTGGGCTCCGGGCGAGAAATCGGCCAAGCTCCTCCGCACGGAAGCCCGCACTCCTCGCCGACATCGAACACAGCCGCTGCGAGCGAGCCAAGCGCGGCGTGAGCGCGTCCCTGACGCGCGGACCCGCCGGCTCGCGTGCCGCGTCCGAGCAGCGGAGGACACCGGGAGTTTCGACGAGGCTGCGGCCGTCTGGAAGGCGCTCGGAGATCCCGGCCAGGAGTTGCGCTGTCGGGTGACGGAGCTCGAGTGTGCAGGGCGGGATGCCGACCTCGCGGCGCTCCTCGAGAAGAAAGGGAGGCTCGATCGGGCGGCGGAGTGCTGGGTCCGTGCGGGTCAGCCCGATCGTGCGCTCGGCTGTCAGGCGCTCGCGGCCGAGAAGCGGGGGGATCTCGAAGGGGCGGCCGCGCTGTGGGAGAGAGCCGGGCAACCGAACGGGGCAGCCCACATGCGCGCGATCGCACGCTACCGGGAGCAGGACTATGACGCGGCGGCAGGTCTGTTCGAAGCCGCGGGACGGACGCACGACTCGGTTGTCGCCCGGATTCTCGCGGCCAAGCTCCGCATGGATTACGAGGAGGCGGCCGGGGCCCTCGATCGGGCCGGGATGACACACCTCCGGGCCAGGCTCCTCGGACCCCGCGAGCAGTGGTTGGCCGAAGCTCGATCGATGCGCGAGGACCGGGAGCGACATCGGGCACGACATCTCCGGCGATCCCAGCGCGCACTGTTCCCCAAGGAGCGGCCGTCCGCGCCCGACGCGGAGCGCGTCCCGGCGCCGACGGGGGACCAGGCAACGCGCGCGATCCTCGAGAACGTTCAGCGCTATCCGGGCCTGACCTGCGAGCAGATCGCGCGCCTCGATGGCCGGCCGACGGACGAGATCAAGCCGCGCACGCGGGCTCTCGTCGAGGCCGGGATGCTGCGCAAGGTCGGTCGCGCGCGCGGGACGCGCTACTTCCCGGCACGGCAGGGGATCATGCCGGAGCGCGCGTAGGCGCACGCCCGCGCGGCGGCGACGAAGCCCGCGCGACTGCCCGCGTTCCGCGAGAAGCGCGCAGGCGAGACCGCCATCGGGTCCGCGCGAGCGACAGCGTCGCGGCGAGGCCGATCTACTTCTCGAGCGCCGCGTCGAGGGCGGCCCGGACGTTCTCCGGCGTCGCGTGGCGCGGGATCAACGAGCCCAGGGACCGGAAGACGGCACGAGGCGGCCCGAGCGTCTGGATCTTGTCGCGACCGAAGCGGTGGTCCTCGATCAGCACGACGAGCTGGGGCTCCCCGAACAGCGCCAGCGGATCGTCGGGAAACGATGCGACAAACGCCACGATCCCCTGATTGAGCCAGCCGCGCCCGATGAGCACCTCGTCGAACCGGCCATTGTCGGCCAGGAACTGCCAGCCGCGATCGAGTTCGACGTCGGTGGACACACCGGTGTGGACGAAGGCGTACCCGTGCTCCTCGGCCCAGCGGCGTGCCGCGTCGCGAGCGTCGGCAAGAGCCTGTCGCAGCCCCGGCGCTTTGCAGCCCCCGCAATGGGACGACCCGATGTAGACGAAGCGCACGGTCGGGCCGTCGGGCTCGGCTGGGGGCGACGGAGTCTCCGTCGCTCCTTGCGCGAGCAGACAGGCGCAGGTCGCGAGGATCGGGCTCATCTCAGCACGACCTCGTGCTCCTCCTCGAGTCGCTCGAACCGACTGTAGAACCCGGTATCGTCCGAGTCACACATCGTGCCCGGCGTAGCGCAGTAACAGACGATGCAGCACCAGCACCCGGGAACCATGCATGTGCGGACGTTCGTGCAGACCAGACCATGGCCCCAGTAGATGTCCGCCGAGGGCACGAACGCCATCGCGGCAGGCGCATCGACCTCGAGCACGTCCGTCCCCGGAACGGCACCGCCGCGATGCCGGTACGCCGGGATCCCGGCGGCCCGGTCGTACGAGAATCGCCACGTGTAGCCCTCGGGACCGAGGACGACGAACGCTCGCGGAGCGTCCGGCGGCAGCTCGCCCGAGCCGGTGAGATCCGACTCCAGGATCGCCTCGGGGATCACCTGGAATGGGCCGCCGACGAATCGCTTCGTGAGGTAGCCGGTTCGGCCGGACGGGTCGACGCCCTTCCGGACCCTGGCTCGCAGTTCGTTCGCGGTGGACGGTCGCGGGCCCTCCGCCGCGCGGAACGCGTCCTTTGCCTGGCCCGGCGAGGTCATCCCGATCCCGAACGCGAGCGCGACGATGCTCAGCCGCTTCATGGTGTCTCCTCCTCATCGCACGACCCGCGCGGCGTGCGTGAGGAGGAATGTGTCGTCCGAGCGCCGGCAGGACCGCTCGCGGTCGCTTGGTCGCGTTGCGGATCGGCAATCGCCCCGGCGACTTCAACAGTGCGAAGGCGCGCCGTGCTTCCCGCGGCGGTCGGGCTCGACCGGGACGGAATGGGTCTGGCGCCACAGCACCTGCCAGCGGCCGTCCGCGTGCGCGAGCACGTTCAGATCCCAACCGTCCTCGTGGCACTCCTCGCCGCCCACGCGGTATCCGACCTCGTAGCGGTAGAACGCCACGGCGGTGGTCCCGGCGACGTCGATGACCGGGGCGCACGTGCGGAAGTACAGCGTCTCGGCGTGGCCGACGTAGGCGTGGTAGCTGGCGACGCAGGCGTCTCGCCCCTCGGCCAGACGGCGGAAGTCCTCACCGACGATCACGGCGCGCTCGTGGTGGAGTGAGTCGAGATCGCTCAGCGGTCCGCGGATCCACGCCGCGTGGATCGCTTCGATCGCCGCCCACACCGCCGCTTGTTCCGGACCGCTCACGCCCCGCCACTCTATGCCGGCACCTGGCTCGTGGCAACGCCAGAGGGTTGACCGCGGGTCAGACCCGATCTAGTATCAACTGCGTGGGAATGCCTGATACCAAGCGTTCAGCCGAGCGGGGCGCGTCCGGGCGCTTTCTTCTGCGCCTCGACCCCGCCCTCCACGCCCGCCTTCGCGAAGCGGCCCGCGAGAGCGAGGTCTCGCTCAACGAGTACTGCGTGCGACGACTCGCCACGCACAGCGCCGGTATCACGCCCCGGACCGGACCGGCCCTCGCGGTGGGGCGCGCCGCTCGGCTCGTGGGGCGCGATCTGATCGCCGTGGCGGTGTATGGATCGTGGGCGCGCGGCGAGGCGATGGCTGGCTCCGACGTGGATCTCCTCGTGGTGGTCGCGCCGTCCGTGCGTCTCGCGCGAGGACTGTACCGCAAATGGGACGCAGAGCCAGTGGATTGGGATGGGCGTCCGGTCGAGCCGCACTTCGTTCATCTGCCCGATCCACTGGAGATGGTGGCAGGCCTGTGGGCCGAGGTCGCGCTCGACGGCATCGTCTTGTTCGACGACGAACTGCGACTGTCCGCGCGCCTCGTGCAGGTTCGGCGCGACATCGCCGAACGCCGGATCGTCCGACGCACGTCGCACGGGCAGCCGTACTGGGTCGGCGCTGGGGTGGCTTGAGATGCGGAATCGGGACCTCGCCAAGGACTATGTGCGCCGCGCGGATGTACGCCTCGGCTCGATCGATGTGCTCTTCGACGCGTCGAGCTGGGCGGATGTCGTGCGTGAGTCGCAGGAGGTTGTCGAGCTGGCATTGAAGGGGTTCCTGCGCGCGCAAGGGATCGAGGCGCCGCGCGTACACGACGTTTCGGAGGTTCTGCTGGCCGAGCGCGAGCGGCTCCCGGCGGAGGTCCGTGGCGAGGTCGAGCGTCTCGCGCGGATCTCGAAGGACCTGCGCCGCGACCGCGAACTCGCGTTCTACGGGACCGAGGATCTGACGCCCTCGGACTTCTACACGCGCGAGGACGCGCTTCACGCCCGCGAGGGCGCGCGTGTGACGGTGGGCTTGGTCAAGCCTCACGTTGGATGAGGCGTTCCCCCTCTCTGCCAGACACTCCCCTTCCGGTCACCCCCGAAGAACCTGTACACGTTTCCGGGCGACAGCCGGGAGCGCCTCAGCGAGTCTTGCGGCGCGGGCGGCGCGGGCGGGACCGCGGACCGGCGCGCCACGGCAGCGGCAGGCTGAACGGCGTGTAGCGCGAGCCGGGCTTGCTCTGCAGCTCGAGCTCGGACAGCAGGAGCGCCGGGCTGATCGTCGTCACCGGCACGTAGCCCGATTCGGCCCCGCAGTACGAGTTGTCCACGTGCAGCTTGCGACCTGCGGCGACGATGCCGTGGATCCCGTTCAGCGGGGTCCCGACGAAGTTCACGCCGCGAATCCACTCCTCTCGACCGCTGGGGTACACCTTGGTCGCCAGGTTGATCTCGCCGAGGAACGCCTGGAAGTCGTACGCGTCGGTCACCGTCTCCCCGTTCGTGGCCTCGACGATGCGCACGCCGAATGGCGCCTTCTGCCGGCGGATCTCCGCGACGAGCGCGCGTTTCAGCTCGCGCTCGTCGAGCGCCGCGCCGCGCTCGGCCTCGACGACGAGCACGCCCATCCGGCTGATCGGCCGCTCGTGGTACCGGTTGCGCGCGTGGCCGTTCGAGCGGTGGCGCGGGCCGATGCTCGTGCGCGTGGTCAGGAAGCCGGTCAGCTTGCCGCGCTCGACCAGGCTCGCCCGCTCCGCGCCGATCCCCTCGTCGTCGAAGCGGTAGTGGCCAACGAGCGACTGCCCCTCGAACCGCGCCAGCCCGGGATCGTCGTACGCCGACAGGAACGTCGGGAGGATCTCCGCTCCGAGCGAGTCGCCGAACGTGCGCCCCTCGCCCGACGCTAGCAGGCGGTTGCCCTCGAGCCGGTGGCCGACCGCCTCGTGGAGCAGGAGCCCCGCCGGGCCGGGCTCGAGCAGCGCGGGGCCGCAGAACGAGCGGATCGTCCGCGCGCGTGACAGCACGCGCAGCTTGCCCACGGTCGCGGCGATCTCGGCCGCAAAGCGCCGCGCGTCGGGCAGCTCTGCGGGATCGCGCACGTTGTGCTTGATCGTCCACGGGAACGCGCTCCCGTCGCGCGCGAGCATCCACAGGTAACACTCGAGCGACCACAGGACGTGGCACTCCATGCGCCGGCCGCCCTCGGCGTCGACGAAGGAGCGCACCGTGTGCAGCGCTTCGAACTCGACGTGCCCGTCGTGGATCTCGGGGTGCCGGCGGATCCCGGCCGACACGCGCTCGACGTAGCGTCCCCAGGCTGCCCGGTCCACCTCGGGAAACGGCGTGAAGCGCAGGTCGACGATCGGCTCGCGGCGCTCGAAGGACGGGCTCCCGCCCGCGTCGATGTAACTCAGCGCGTGCGACCGCTTGGACAGCAGCGACTCGACGGCCTCGCGATTCCGCGCCTCGGCCAGGCGCCACAGCCCGTGCCGCAGCCCGTCCTCTCCGCTTCCGTACGGCAGGTCGACGTAGCCGTAGGACTCGGCTTCCTTGTCGTTGTCCCCCAGTCCGCCGTCGCGGACCTGGTCCGATCGGTAGGAGCCGACGCGGACGTCGACGAACGCGCTGCGGTGCCGCTCGTGCGTATCGCCGAGGAGCGAGCCGTAGCGCGCCTCGATGCGCCAGGTCTCGTCGTCGCGCAGAAGGCACGACACGTAGAACGGCCGCGGATGACCCGGGATGCGCATCCGGCGCTTGGCCCGGACCATCTCCTCCGCCGCGATGCGGAGCGCGCGCAGGGACGAGCGACGATCCAACCGTCAGTGCCCGAGAATATGGTCGATCGACGCGAGCAGGCCGCGGATCTCCCACTCCTGCGTGTCGCCCATGTGCGCGATGCGGAACGTCTTCTCCTTGAGCGATCCGTAGCCGTTCGAGATCGCGGCGTGCTGCTCGGCGAGACGGCGGTTCAGGTCACCCACCGAGATGCCGCGCGTGTTGGCGACGCAGGTCAGGGTCGGCGATTCGAAGCCTTCCTCGGCAAACACGGAGAAGTGCCGGCGAGCCCAGCTCTGGACGACCCGGGCCAGCATCGCGTGACGCTCGAAACGCGCGTCGGGCCCCTCGGCAATCACGTCGTCGAGCTGCGCGTCGAGCGCGTGGATCTGCGGGATCGCCGGCGTGGCCGGCGTCTGCTCGCGCTCGTCGTACTTGAGCATCTCGAGGAAATCGAAGTAGTAGCCGCGATGCGCGATCGTCCGCGCCTTGTCGAGCGCCTTCGGCGAGACGCTCCCGACCGTGAGCCCTGCGGGCAGCGCGAACGCCTTTTGCAGGCCGGCCAGGCACACGTCGATGCCCAGGCGATCGACGTCGATCCGCGTCCCGGCCATCGACGACACGGCGTCGACGAGGAACGTCACCTCGGGATATCGCCCGACGACCGCGGCGATCTCGTCGAGCCGGTTCATCACGCCGGTCGAGGTCTCGTTGTGCACGACGGTGATCGCGTCGTACTTGCCGGTCGCGAGCGCCCGGTCGATCGCCTCGGGGCGAATCGCACGGCCCCAGTCGACGCGCAGCTCGTCCGCCTCCTTGCCGTTCGTCTGGGCCACGGTGATCCAGCGGTCGGAGAACGCGCCCTGCATGCAGCACAGGACGCGCCGCGCGACGCAGTTGCGGATCGCCGCTTCCCACACGCCGGTCGACGAGCAGGTGAACAGGAACACCTTGCCGTCGGTGCCGAGCAGCCGGCGCAGCTTGCCGGTGACGGAGCGGTAGAGGATCTTGAAGTCCTCGGACCGATGGCCGATCTGCGGCCGGGCGAGCGCCGCCAGGTTCTCCGGGCGGACCTCGGTCGGCCCGGGAATGAACAGCCTCTTGTGGTGCATGGAAACCTCGGGAGCGCGCGGGCGGGGTCGGATCAGGACACGGGCACGGGCTGCGAGGCGAGGCGCTGCGGCCGCGCGCGGCCCAGCACCTGATCGAGCCAGTCGAGCAGGTCGTCGGACGGGAGGAAGCCGCTCGTCCGGGCGACGACCCGGCCGCCGGTGTCGAGCACGACCAGGGTCGGGTAGCCCTGGACGCCGTACCGCTCGGCGAGCGAGCGGCCCGAGTAGCCGTTGCGCTCCTTCACGTCCTCGGCATCGACACGCACGGTCAGGACGTCCCCGAGCCGCTCGACGACGCGAGCGTCGCGCCACGTCGTCTGGTCCATCTGTCTGCAGTACCCGCACCAGCCTGTGACGAACGTCGCGAGGATCGGCTTGTTCTCGGTCCGCGCGCGATCGAGCGCCACGCCGAAGTCGGTCCAGGGCATGCGATTCGTGGGCTGCGCGGCTCCGCGCTTCGCGACGGTGGAAGCCACGCCCTCGGACGCGGGTCCCGGCGAGAGCGTGGGACCGCCGGCGAGCCACGTGCTCGCGACGAAGCCGACCGCGCCGATGCCCGCGGCGCTGGCCAGAGCCCGGCCGAAGGCGATCCCTCGCGCCGGTGCCCCGTCGGCACGCGCCGGCCGCAGGTCTCCCGTCGCGGGAACGAGGAGCAGCCCGAGCACGAGGAGCGCGCCGAGCACGGTCACGAGCGCCGTCGGTCCGAGGTCGAGCACCCCGAGACGGAGACTGATCGCCGCGACCGCGATCGCCCCGAGGGCCCCGGCCCAGCGCGCCCAGTCCCGGCGACCCGCGAGGGCCACGGCGAGCGCCGCGCTCGCGAGCACGAGAAACCCGCGCGGAACGAGCGGGACTCTCTCCGCGGGCGCGCCGGCGAGCATCCACAGCGCGAAGAGCGCGAAGAACAGCGCGCCGAACACAGCGCCGAAGGGCAGGCCGTTCTTGCCGTTCGTGTCCTGGGTCGTCATGAGAAGCGTGGGCCGCGAAGGGCCGACGGGTATATATCGCAAGGGGGCCGTTGCTGCAACTCAGGGCGCCGGCCGAGGTGCCGCGCACGACGGGCGCTCGCAGTCGTCGTAGAATCCTGTCGCACAGAACCGACCGCAACGAGAGAGGAGCTCAGGACATGCGTCGATCGACACGGAAGCGGCTCGCGCTCGGACTCGGCAGCGTCCTGGTCGTCGGGGTCGCCGCGGCCCAGGCCCCACAAGCGTCCAAACCCGGGCCCGAGCACGCCAAGCTCGCCGCGTTCGCCGGCGCCTGGAAGGGCCAGGGTGACGTGAAGTCGAGTCCGCTCGGACCTGCCGGGACGTTGACCTGGACCGAGACGTGCGAGCGGTTCGACGGCGGGTTCTACCTCGTCTGCAAGTCGAGCGGTGAGGGCCCGGGCGGAAAAAAGCAGGGTCTGAGCATCCTCGGGTGGAACGCCGAGACGGCGTCCTACACTTTCTACGGCATCGACAGTACGGGCTGGTTCGATTTCGCCGAGGGCTCGGTCTCGGACGACACCTGGACCTGGGGCAGCGAGCGCGCGATGGGCGGCGACATCGTCCGCTCGCGTTACACGCTGCGCCAGCCCACGCCGACGTCGACGAAGTTCACGTTCGAGATGCAGCGGGAAGGCGGAGGCTGGTCGCTCGTGATGGAGGGCGGCTCGGAAAAGGCCAAGTAGGACCTATCCCGCCTTCCGAAGCCGACGAACCGATCGAGTCGGTCGAGTCCGAGCCAGGTCGTGCGCCGCCTGCAGGTTGAGCCAGAACTCAGGCGTCGTGTCGAAGGCCTGAGCGAGAAGCCAGGCCGTGTCGGGGGTCACCCCGCGCTTTCCGCGAACGAGCTCGTTGACCCGCTGCACGGACGCGCCGATGTGCTCGGCCAGGGCCACCTGGGTAATCGCGAGAGGCCCGAGGAACTCCTCCTGCAGGATCTCGCCGGGATGGGTAGGAATCCGGTGCGTAGGGATCATGGCTACCTCGTCAGTGATAGTCGGTCAGGCGAACCTGGTGAGCGTCGGACCCGTCCCATCGGAAGACGAGCCTCCATTGGTCGTTGACCCGAATGCTGTGCAGTCCGGCCCGATCACCGCGGAGCGCCTCGAGCCGATTCCCCGGAGGAGAACGGAGATCACCCAGCGTCTGCGCCGCATTGAGCATGTCGAGTTTCCGAATGGCGATCTTCCCCAGCTCGGGGGGCAAGCGCTTCGTTCGCTTCCGGGCTTGGCCGTGATACAAGGCTTCGGTGGCCTTGTCCCCGAAGGAAGCGATCATCCCACCCGGCTCACGGCAAGACGATACGCCTTTCATGGGATCCGTGCAATCGTGCAGAGCGGTGCCCGGTGGCTGGTAGCATGATGCCGTGGTCCTGAGGTACGAACGCCCGAACCCGCGCCACATGCCCGTGGTACTTGGCATCCTCCTTGTCACCACGCTTGCAGGCTGCGCGTCGGCCGAGGAGTGGCCGCCCGCGCTCACGATCGACGTCCGCGCGCGCGCGATCGAGCCGGGCGAGCCGGTGCGGATCGAGGTCAGCTCGACGGGGCCGCTGCGGACGATCGCCGGCGAGTTCCTCGGCGCCGCGGTGCACTTCGTGCGCGCGGAGTCGGCCGAGACGGGAGTGCGCTTTAACGGCTGGGCGCTGGTGCGCCTCGATCAGGCGCCGGGCCCCGCGGCGATCGAGATCCGCGCCGAGGACGCGCAGGGCCGGATCGTCCCCGGCACGCACGCCGTGACGGTCCGCGCCAAGGAGTTCCCCGAGGAGCGGCTCGCGGTCGCACAGCGCTTCGTCGAGCCGCCACCCGAAGTCCAGGCCCGGATCGCGCGCGAGCAGGAGCGCACGAAGGCGATCTACGCGAGACGGCGCGATGCCGCGCCGCTGCGCGAGACGTTCGTGCGACCGGTGCCCGGTGAGCCGACGTCGATCTTCGGCACGCGCCGTCTCTACAACGGCGAGCCGCGCTCCCCACATCCGGGGCTCGACCTGCGCGCGAGCGAAGGCACGCCCGTGCAGTGCGTGGGGCCGGGGCTCGTCGTGCTCGCGGATGATCTCTACTACTCCGGCAACACCGTGATCGTCGACCACGGCGGCGGGCTCTTCACCGTCTACGCCCATCTCTCGTCGATCGACGTCGCCCCGGATCAGGCGATCGCGGCCGGCGCTCTCGTCGGTCGGTCCGGCCAGACCGGCCGCGTCACCGGGCCGCACCTGCACTGGGGCGCCAAGATTGGCGACCAGCCATTCGACCCAACCGCGCTGCTCGATCCGGCGTTGTTCCGCTAGTCCCGAACGCCTTGCTTTCCAGGAGCTTGGCCGGATTCCGGCTCCCGCCGCGAACCCTCGGCGGCGCTTCGATTCCTTGTCAACCCCCGCTCGTCGCGGTACTAAAGGGACTCCACCGCAGGAGGAGACGACGCGATGAGACGAGCCTGCCGATCCTGTCTGTTCGCCGCGTGCGGGATCGTTGCGCTCGGCGTGGCCTATGCACAGGCCGTCCAGCCCACCTCGCTGCAGGTCGAAACGGTCGCGAGCGGCTTGACCGGCCCGACTGCGATGGCGTTCCTCGGCCCGAGCGACATCCTCGTGACCCAGAAGAGCAACGGCCGTGTGCGACGCGTGATCTCGGGCGTGCTGCAGTCCACGGCGGTGCTCGACGTCGCGGTAAACGCGAGCGGCGAGCGAGGCCTGCTCGGAATGGCGCTCGACCCCGACTTCGTCAACAACGGCAACGTGTATGTGCACTACACCGAGGCCGCGACCGTGGATGGCGGCACGGCCCTGGGCAACCGCCTGTACCGCTACTTCTGGGACGGGAGCGCGCTCGTCGCGCCCGCGCTCGTGCTCGATCTACCGCCCGACCCCGGGCCGGATCACACCGCGGGCGTGATCCTGTTCGGATCGGACGACTATCTCTACGCGGTGATCGGCGATCTCGAGCGGGACGGCCAGCTCCAGAACGACCCGAACGGCGCGGCCCCGGACGACACTTCGGTGATCGTGCGCATCGATCGCGGTGGACGGGGCGTGATCGACAATCCGTTCTACGACGCCGCGAATCGGCAGAACCCGCTCAACCGCTACTACGCGTACGGCGTCCGCAACTCGTTCGGCCTGGCCTTCGACCCCGTCTCAGGGGACCTGTGGGACACCGAGAACGGCGAGTCCAACATGGACGAGGTGAACCGCGTGTTTCCAGGCTTCAACAGCGGCTGGCGGGAGATCATGGGCCCCGATTCGCGTAGCAGCGGCAGCACGAGCAATCTGTGGAACGCGCCGGGCTCGAGCTACGCGGACCCCCAGTTCACGTGGGCCGTTCCCGTCGCGCCCACGGCACTGACCTTCGTGGCGAGCCGCCGGATGGGCTGCGCGCTGGAGCACCGGCTGCTCGTGGGCAACTTCCAGTGCGGCAGCCTTCAGCGCTTCGAGCTCGATGGCACGCGCAGCGCGCTGACGTTCGCCGCCACGGAGCTACAGGACCGCGTGGCCGACAACTCCTTCGACCGGTGCGCGACGGAGCAGGCCGAGCTCGCGTTCGGCTCGGGCTTCGGCATCGTCACGGACATCGAGAACGGATCGGACGGGTTCGTTTATGTGCTCTCGTATAACCAGGGGGTGATCTACCGCATCCGACCCGTGGCCACGATCGCGGGCGACCTCGACGGAGACCTCGTTCCGGCGGCGTGCGACTGCGACGACACCTCGGCCGGCGCGTGGGCCGATCCGACCGAGCTGCGTCAGCTCCGCGTGTCGCGCGGCAGCGAAGTTCGACTGGGCTGGGACCCACAGGGCGGGATCGCCGGCACGGGAACGACCTACAGCGTCGTCAGCGGAAGCTTGGAGCAGCTTCGGTCGTCGGCCGGCTTTGCCGAGGCCTGCCTGTCCGGCACAGGTCTCGCGATGCCGTCGACGACGGACGCGCGCCCCGGCCCGCCCGCCGGCGACGCGTACTACTATCTCGTGCGAGCGGAAAACGCTTGCGCCGCGGGCACCTACGGCGACGCGAGCGGGATTCCGGACCCGCGCGACGTCCTCGACGCCTCCTCGCCTCCACTCTGCAACTGAAGCTGTCGCTGCCGATGCGGCGCGCTAGTGCCGCTCCGCGGCCTCGACCGCGTCGCGCAGGGCGCGCAGCCGCTTCTCCCGCTCGCGGACGAAGCGCTCGATGCCCGCGAGAATGTGCTGCTTCGACAGGTGCGCCTCCTCGATGACCTCGTCGACCGTGCCGCCCGTGCGCCAGCGGTCGTCCCAGTCGGAAGTCATCGAGTACTCGGCGACGACGGCGTTGTCGATCCAATCGGTCGCCAGGCGCAGGCCGCGGTTGCTGATCACCATCGCATCCCAGCGATCGCCGAGGGGCGTGATCCGCTCGCGGTACGCCGCATCCTGCAGCCGGAAGAGCTGCGGGCTGATCGCCGCCACGATCTTGACGTTCAGTCCGGCCTTGTGGATCTCCGGGAGAATCGTGACCACGTTGTTCGTCGTGGACGTCCCCTGGACGAACACGGTGCCCTGCCTGGGTCGCGACGGATCGTAATCGCGGATCAGATAGGCGCCGCGCGCGGCCTCGAAATGTGACGCCATACCGAGCGCCGCGCGATCCGGGATCTTCACCGCGGGACGCGTCAGGTGCAGGGCGACGATCGGCGCATCCGTCGCCAGCGCGGCGGCGAGGGCGACCGGTACCTCGTTGTACTCCCACGGATGGAGGTCGATGACGTGCCCGTCGGGGAAGAGCTGCGTCACCCCGGGAGCGAAGATGCCGAAGTGGGTGCGCGAGTCCTCGGCCGTCTCGGGCCCCGAATGCCCCGCGATCCAGATCACCTTGCCGACCTCGAGGTCGCAGTCCTGCGCGAGCTGGCTGAACAGGCGCATCGGCCCGTACTTCAGGTAGGAGAACGAGCCGTAGGTCGAGCACGCGGCCCAGAAGCCGTCGAACTCGGCCATCGGGTCGGGGGCGAGGTTGACCGAGGCGATGCCCACCGTGATCCCGGCATTCGTGAACTCCGTGATCTGCTGCGGTAGCAGCACGCCCTCGGGGTTCTTGTTCCGCTCGTACCAGCCCCAACCCTCGACGTCACCGAAGCCTTGCGACATCCCGATGATGTTCGTCGACGCCGCGAGATCGGCCGAGCAGGCGATGAACAGTGGGCGGCCGTATTCCTTGCGGGCGAACGAGTTGACCCACGAGCCCCAGGTCGCGAGCGCCGCGCGGTTCGGCTGCGAGGTGCCGGGCTTGGCCCACATCGCCTCGGGGTAGCCGCGGAAGTCGAACAGGCGCTTGTCCCGTAGCAAGCCGGCGCGGCGCCCGCCCAGGCGGAAGCCGGGAAGCTCTTCGGGCACGGACTCGGCCAGCTCGACGAGCCGGTCGCTCAGGGAGTCGGCGACGCCACGATGATCGCGCATCACGGTCATCGCCGCGCGCAGGTTCGCCTCGGCCTGGGCTCGCACCGCGGCGCCGCCCTCCGGCGCCGGGCCGTCGAGGCCCTCGTACTGGACGCCGTACTTGGCCATGAACTGCTTGCGCAGCTCCCAGAACTTCTCGCT
>Ga0247727_10004390_pt1 | contig 29945 bp, 27 predicted proteins | sample WisWelCaveWW1625_FD_202498 | JGI IMG/M metagenome (GOLD analysis project Ga0247727, IMG submission 202498) | Biofilm microbial communities from Wishing Well Cave, Virginia, United States - WW16-25 | ecosystem: Environmental > Aquatic > Deep subsurface > Groundwater > Cave microbial mat | place...
GGCTACCCGAGATTCTGGGGGCCGGTCGCGGTTTCTTGGTCGAGACGGAGGAACAACTGGATCAGGCGCTGTTCTCCGCCGAGCGACACACGGAGTCGTTCTGCCTGCTCGACGTGCAACTCGATCCGCACGACCGGTCGCCGGCACTGCAACGCCTCGCTGACCGACTTGCCGAGAAGTGGTGATTCATCTCGCCGCCGGCCCGCCGAATTGAAGCGCGCACACCCGGGCGTAGTGACCGCCGCGTTGGATGAGTTCCTCGTGCGTGCCACGCTCGACGATCTCACCGCCGTGCATCACCAACAACGTCGTCGCCTCGCGCACTGTGGACAGCCGGTGGGCCACCACGAAAACCGTCCGACCCTGCCGCAGTCGCTCCAACGCCCGCAGCACGGCGACCTCCGTCTCGGCGTCGAGCGCCGCCGTCGGCTCGTCGAGAATCAAGATGGGCGAGTTCTTCAGAAACGCGCGCGCCAACGCGAGCCGTTGTCGTTGGCCGCCAGAAATGAGCACACCGCGTTCGCCGATGCCGGTATCATAGCCTTGCGCCATGACAGCAATGAACTCGTGCGCTTCTGCTTGCCGGGCGGCTTGTTCGATCTCGGCGCGCGACGCGTCCGGTCGGCCGTAGGCGATGTTCTCGGCGACGGTCGCCGAGAACAGCACCGGCTCCTGCGGCACGATGCCAATCTGCCGGCGCAGCGACCGGTATTGAAACTCGCGCACGTCCCGGTCATCCACGCGCACCGAGCCGGTCTGTGGATCATAAAACCGCAGCAGCAAACTCAACAACGTGGATTTGCCCACGCCGCTCGGCCCCACCAACGCGACGAATTGACCGGGCTTCGCCTCGAAATCCACATCCTTCAGTACCGGCTTCGCCGCATCGTAGCCGAACGTGACGTGATCGAATCGCACCACGCCATCGCATTTCGTCAACGGCTGCGCGTCGACCGCGTCACGAATCGTCGGCATCGTGTCGAGAATCTCGACGACGCGCCGAAATGGTGTCAGCGCGCTCTGGATGGCCGCCGCCAACCCGCTGATCGTGCTCATCGGCCCGTACAACATGCCGACGTAGCTGATGAACACGAGCAATTCTCCCACGCTGAGCCGCCCGGCCAGCACGCGTTGACCGCCCACCCAGATCATCGCCACCGTGCCGGCCGCCGTGATCAAGCCGACGACAAACGACGACATCACCTGCACTTTCGTCATCCGCACATTGGCGTCCACGCTCTGCGTCGTCCCCAAACCAAACCGCCGGATTTCGTCCTCTTCGCGCGCGAACGCCTGAATCGTGCGAATGGCCGACAACGATTCTTGAATCTGCGCGCTGACCTTGCTTTCCCGGTCGTGGTACTCGACCGAGACATCGGCAATGCGCCGATTGTAATACCGGATGGCCACCACCAATGCCGGCGCGACGCCGAGCGCCAGCAACGTCAGCACCACGTCGAACCGCAGCATGATCACCATCATGCCGGCCAGCGTGATCGCCGACGAAATCAGCGGAATCGCACCGGAGTTGAACAACGTCTGGATTGAGAACGTGTCCCACGTCACCCGGTAGACCGAATCGCCCACGGCGCGCCGGTCGTGGAACACGAGGCTCAGTTTCTGCAAATGCTCGTACACGCGCAGACGCAACTCGTGTGTCATCCGCAACCCGGCCTGCACCAAATACGTCGTGCTCCACGCGCCGAGCCAACCGCGCAGTACGTGCATCACCAGCAGCGCGACACACACGACCAGCAGCGCGGCCGGCTTCTCCGCCGGCAACCACCCCGGCAGCGCATCCCGACCGAGGATGTTGTCCACGATAATCTTCATCGGCCACGGCAAGAGCAGACTTGCCGCGATGCCGAGCAACGAAAGCGAAAGCCCGGCAACGGCGGCGTGCCGTTGGGACCAGATGAACGGCCAGGCGTTTCTCCAATCTTTCATTCCGTGCCCACTGCTTCGCTCACATTATAGAAGCCGTCCCGATCGAGCAACCGCAGCAATCCGCGATTGATCTGCGCGGCAATCGACGGCCCCTCGTAGATCATACCGGTCCATACCTCGACCAAACTCGCTCCCGCCCGAATCTTCTCGTACGCGTCATCGGCCGTGAACACGCCGCCGACACCGATGACCGGCAACGCGCCCTTCATCTGACGCCGAACATGCCGGACGCATTCAGTGGCCCGCGCCCGCAGCGGCGCACCGCTCAAACCACCCTCGGGAGGCACCGGATGATCAATGGTCGTATTCGTCGCCACGATGCCGGCAATCTTGTGCTGTTGCGCCAATGCCAGCGCGTCATCCATCTGCTCGAACGTCAAGTCCGGCGCGAGCTTTAGCAACACCGGTGCATCGGCGCGAATGCCGGCCAGCAAATCATTGAGAAATTCCCGGTCTTGCAACTTCCGCAGGCCGAGTGTGTTCGGCGAACTGACGTTGAGCACGAAAAAGTCAGCGCGACCGGCAAAGGCGGCGATGGTGTCGGAATAATCGCTGCCGGCACGCGACAACTCCACATCGCGATTCTTGCCGACGTTGACGCCGACCGGTATCTCGTGTGGCCGGCGCGGCACGCGCGGCGCGATGGCGGCGGCGCCGTCGTTGTTGAAGCCCATGCGATTGACGAGAGCGCGCTGCTCCGGCAGGCGAAACAATCGAGGTGGCGGATTACCGTCCTGTGGCCGGGAGGTGACGCTGCCAATCTCGACAAAGCCAAAACCGAGCGCGGGCCAAAACTCGAGGCCGAGAGCGTTCTTGTCGTAGCCGGCCGCGAGCCCGACCGGATTGGGGAAATCGAGGCCAAAGAGAGATTGACGAAGGCGGCGATCTTCGACGCCGCACAACGCCTCAACCGCACCCCGCGCAATGGCGCTACGCCCGCAGCGCCCGGCTAGCGCCAGAGCCCGGTCGTGGGTGCGTTCGGGATCGATCCAGCGCAGAATCGGCTGCGCCAGCGTTTTGTAAAACATGCCGGTAAAATCACAAATCGGCTGCCGGCTGGCGATGTTTTTCGCGACGCTACGGTGTGGCCGGCTTCAAAGTTCCAACCAGACCGTCTTCTTCGAGATTCGGCCCGGCGGCAAACCACAACGTGCCATTGTGGAACGTGAGTCCCCAGAGCCCATCAATCGCGACGGCCTGGCCGCCGGACGTCGTAAGATGCCCGAGCGGTGCGCCGGTGGAGTTATTGAACGCGTTGATCCAACCGTCGCCGAAGTTGCCGACCAGGATGGCGCCGGCGAATTCGCCGAAGCTGGATGGCGCGCGGACAATCGCCCATGGCGCATTGAGCGCGCCTTCCGACGCGAACCGGCGAAGGAAGTTGCCCTGCTTGTCGAAGACATCCACATAACCGAAGCCCGCGCCGGCAATTTCCTCATCCTTGTCCGCATTCTGCATGGCAAAGGCGACGTAGATGTACCCGCCGATGTTGGCGACGTTGAATGGACCAAAGCTGTTATTGGCCAGCGCGGGATCCGTGAATGACTTCACAAATTTGAAGTCGCCGTCGTAGATGTTGACACGGCTGTTGTGGAAGTCCGCCGCGTACAGATACGATTCGCCGCTATCCGTTGTCGCAAGCGCAATGCCTTTGTAGATGGCGCCGCCAAACGCGTTGACCGCCACGACCGCATGTGTCGCGTCTACGTTTGGATTCCAGCCCAGGATCGTTCCCGCCTCGGTGACAAACAGAAACTGACTGCGCCCGGATTTCCCGTTGGCACTGATGACGAAGTCGGAGGTCGAATTATACGCGATGCCGGTCGGCCCGCCCGGCACCTCAACCGCGAGAGGCAGAGCGGCCCCGTCGCGTTTATACGCCAGCGAAAGATCAGCGTCCGTGGCGTTGACGACCACGGTGCCGTTGCGTTTGACGTAGATGCCCCAAGCGTTGATGAGCCGGTCGTCGGTTTGATCCGCTAGACCGGGGATGCTGGACACCACATTGTGCTGCACGTAGCCTTGCGCCGAAACGCGCGCTGCCGCTGCCGCGACGCCGGCCACGATCAAGAATGCAAAGAATACACGCCTCATGTTGCCCTTTCTCCAAGGTGGGGTTGAACACCTCGCACCCGGTGAGAGACATGGGCGGCGTAGGCTATTCCGTCAAACTGCCCGGTGATATTCCTGCAGCGGACGCACCGACAGTCCCTTCTCGCGCAGCGCCTTGATGCCGAGCACCGCCGCGTTCGCTCCGGCGAGGGTCGTCATGATCGGGACTTTGTGTTGCACAGCCGCCGTCCGAATGCGGACCTCGTCGGCGCGCGGCGTCTTGCCGGCAGGGGTGTTGATGACCATTTGTACTTCGCCGTTCTTGATCAAATCGAGGACGTTCGGGCGGCCTTCGACGAGCTTGAACAACGTCTGCACCGTCACGCCCGCTTCGCTCAACGTCTTGGCCGTGCCGCTCGTCGCGCACAACTCAAAACCCAGCGCACAAAGCTCCTTGGCCACCGGCACGACATTCGGCTTGTCCGAATCGCGCACGCTGACGAACACTTTGCCGGTCTTCGGTAACCCTGGCTGCGCGGCCATCTGCGATTTCGCGTAGGCCTCGCCCCAGTCCGCGCCAATGCCCATGACCTCGCCGGTCGAACGCATCTCCGGTCCGAGCAGAATGTCTTGTCCCGGAAATTTGCTGAACGGGAACACCGATTCCTTCACCGAATAATACTGTGGCCAAATCTCTTTCGTAAAACCAAGCTCCGTCAGCTTCTTGCCGGTCATCACCTTGGCCGCCAGTTTTGCCAGCGGCACGCCAATCGCCTTGCTCACAAACGGCACCGTTCTCGACGCGCGCGGATTTACCTCGAGCACCCAAACACTCTTTCCCTTCACCGCGAACTGCACGTTCATCAACCCGGCCACCTTGAGTTCCCGGGCCATCTCATGCGTGTAAAGGCGCATCGTCTCGATGTTCTCCGGCCAGATGGAGTGCGGCGGCAACACCATCGCCGCGTCGCCGGAATGACAGCCGGCAAACTCGATGTGCTCCAACATCCCACCGATCACCACCGCGTCGCCGCCGACTCCGATGTCGGCGATGCAATCCACGTCCACCTCAAACGCTTCTTCGAGAAACTTATCCACCAACACCGGCCGCTCCGGCGACGCCTCCACCGCGAATCGCATGTAGTGCCGGATCTCGTCGTCGGAGTAAACAATCTGCATCGCCCGGCCACCGAGCACAAACGACGGCCGGACCAGTACCGGATAGCCGACTTTGTGCGCTGCCGTCAAAGCTTCATTTTCATTGGTCGCCAAGCCATTCGGCGGTTGCGGAATTTTGAGCCGGTCGAGCATCGCCGCGAACAGTTTCCGGTCTTCCGCGATTTCGATGCTCTGCGGCGACGTGCCGATAATGTTGACGCCGTTCTTCTGCAAACCGAGTGCAAGGTTGAGCGGCGTCTGTCCGCCGAACTGCGCGATCGCGCCCCAGCAGCCTTCGCGTTCGTAAATGTGGAGCACGTCTTCGAGCGTCAACGGCTCGAAGAAAAGTTTGTCGCTCGTGTCGTAATCGGTGGAGACGGTTTCCGGATTCGAGTTCACCATGATGGACTCGAATCCAAGTTCCTTCATCGCAAACGCCGCGTGGACGCAGCAATAGTCGAACTCGATGCCTTGCCCAATCCGGTTCGGTCCGCCGCCCAGAATCATGACCTTGCGCGTGTTGGTCTTACGCACTTCATCGTCGCCGGTATCGTAGGTCGAATAGTAGTACGGCGTGTATGCCTCGAACTCCGCTGCGCACGTGTCCACCAGCCGGTAACTCGGCACGATGCCGAGTCTCTTGCGCAGCGCGCGGACTTCGTCCTCGGTCGCGCCGACGAGCACGGCAATCTGCTGGTCGGAGAACCCCATGGATTTTGCTTTGGCTAACAGGGACATGACTCGCGGCGGGAGAATAGGCGGTCAGTCGGATTGGCTCAAGCGTTTCTTCGGCTTCTCATACAACATCGCATGCGCTTCGCGGAGAATGCCGGGAATTCTGTCGGCAATCGGACTGCCGGCGACGGCGATGCGCATCGCTGCCTCATCCATCTTGTCGGCCATCTCGCCGGGAAACCAGTGGCCGCCATTTCCGCCGAGCAAGTTGTAGCGCATCTTGCCCCACTCCACCAAACCCAACGCCTTTGCGTACAACCACAGCCGCACAATCTCGACAACGTTCACGTGGCCGGGCGCGACATCGTATTCCGGCAAACCCTCCCGCCAATTTGCCGGCAGCACGCGCTCGACCTCAGCATGCAGACGGCGTTCCACCGGCACGAACGCATCCTCCGGATACTCCAACGCCCGGATGTGTTCGTCGAAATCCGTCGGCCGTGCCGCGCCACAACTCAGCGTGTGAACTTCCGGTCGCGCGAGACAGTGGAGGTCGTTGAAGACGATGGGCGAGAGCGGCCGGCACAACTCGACCAGTCTTACCGGCGGCTGATACAACATGCCACCTTTGTCGTTCGGGCTGATGATGAACACGCCCATGTCGCGCGCCGTCGCCGCCTCGATGGCCGGCCAGTTCAATGGGTTCACGAAGTACCAGTGCAAATTCACATAGTCGAACTCACCGGTATTGATCGCGTTGACAATCTCGCTACACGTCGCGTGCGTTGAGAAGCCGACGAAGCGCGCCCGGCCTTCCCGCTGAATCTGCCGGGCCACCTCGAGGCAGCGACGGCTCGTTTCGAGCAGCTCGGCGTTGTTGATGCCGTGCAACGAGAACAAATCCACGTAGTCGAGCTGGAGGTATTTCAGCGATTTGTTGAACGTCTCGTGAAACTTCTTCGGGTCGGCGTCCGGCGCGACCTTCGTCTGCACGATGAGCTTGTCGCGCGGCAACCCCGGCAACACGCGGCCGAGCTGCATCTCGGACGAACCGTAGCCCCGCGCCGTCTCGATGTGATTGATGCCGAGTTCAAAGGCGCGATGGATGGTGGCTTCGAGATTCGTCTGATTGTCAGCCGGTATCTCTTTGGGATCTACATCCTGCCACTTGAATTGATACCGCATCCCGCCGCAGGAGATCACCGGCATCTGCAGGTTGGTCCGCCCAAATCGCCGGTAGCGCATACGCCTGAGTTACCGGAAAAAACTGCCCCCGCAAAGAGATTTCATCTTGAGTCGAGGCGCCCTTTCTGCGACTCTGCGGTCTGCGAGTCGCAGAAATCTGTGGTTCGGGGAACAAAGGAGGATCGGTTTTATGGACAGTAATTCAAACGCCCAGTCCGTCATCGCTGCCGACGTCGAAATCACCGGCACCATCAAGAGCACGGGGTCTCTTCGTGTGGATGGCAAATTCGAGGGTGAACTCAACTGTGGCGGTGACGCCATCATCGGCAAGGACGCCAAGATCAAAGGCAACCTCACCGTCACGTCCGCCACGATCGAAGGCACCATCCACGGCAACGTCACCGCCAAGGACCGCATTGAGATGAAATCCAGCGCGCGCGTGACCGGCGACATCAAAGCCAAACGCCTCAGCGTCGAGGATGGCGTCACATTCGTCGGTCGCTCGGAGGTCAATCCGTCCGGTGCCGCGTCGCCGATTGCCGCTGCGCCGACGTTTGCCGCTGAGACCAACGGCGAAGACAAAGCCGACGCTGCCGCGACGCGCCAGTTCGCCCGGCGCTAAACGCGCCCGGCGCGCCGAGGCCCGCGCGTGGCCAAATCACGAAAAGCCGGCGTCGTTGACAGTTACGCCGCCATCAAAGCGGCGCAGCACGCCGTCAAGGCGCGTCCACCGACGACCCCGGCCGCCACGGCGCCCGGCGGCGGCCCGCCCGACCTCAAGGCGCTCGGCGCCGCCATCTCCCACACCGCTGTACCGGCCAAGCACGTCATCGAGTGTTACGAGTGCGGCTACAAATTCCAACTCCACGGCCGCGCCGCGACGACGAACTGTTCGAAGTGTCGCGCCACGCTCGATCTCACCGACCACACGATTGACAAACGTTGGAGCGGCACGCTCAAGACCGCCGGCATCGTTCACATTACCGCCGACGCTGTCATCGAAGCCGGTTCGCTTGTCGCCAACGACATCGTCCTCGAAGGCACGATCCAGGCCGCGCTCGTTCGCGGGATGCGCCGGCTAGAACTTCATGCCGGCGCCCGCTTCTCGGAAGCCAACGTCACCGCGCCAGACCTGGTCATCGCTTCCGGCGCCACGATCGCTTTTAGCGAGCCGGCCGAATTCCGCGAGGTCGAGATTGCCGGTCTACTGCGCGCGAATCTGCAAGCCACCGGCGTTGTCACCATCCGCGCCAGCGGCTGTCTGAAAGGCGAACTGCATACCGCGCGCCTTCTGGTTGAGGAAGGCGGCGGGTTGTTGGCTGAGACACACATCGGGCCGGCAGTTCGCTAGACGGATGCGAGCTTTGCCAGACTACCGGCCTTCACCAACTCCTCCTCCATCTCGACGATCTCTTTGATGTTCTGGAGAAACCACGGGTCGATGTGGGTGAGGCGATGAATCTCTTCGACGGTGAAACCGGCACGGAAGGCGTGGCGGATGTAGAAGATGCGTTCGGCGCACGGAGTAATAAGTTTGCGTTCGATCTCTTCGCGCGGTCGAATCTCCCGGCAGCCGCCCCATTTGCCGCCATAGAGGCCGGTCGCGCCGATTTCGAGGCTGCGCAGCGCTTTCTGCAACGATTCCTTAAACGTGCGACCGATGGCCATGACTTCGCCGACGCTTTTCATTTGCGTGGTCAACGTCGGGTCGGCTTGCGGGAATTTCTCGAAGGCGAACCGGGGGATCTTGGTGACGACGTAGTCAATCGACGGTTCGAAGCTGGCCGGGGTCGTCTTCGTGATGTCGTTGGGGATTTCGTCGAGTGTGTAGCCGATGGCGAGTTTGGCGGCGATCTTGGCGATGGGGAAGCCGGTCGCCTTCGACGCGAGCGCACTGCTGCGGCTGACGCGCGGATTCATTTCGATGATGACCATCCGGCCATTCTCAGGATTCACGCCAAACTGGATGTTCGAGCCGCCGGTCTCGACGCCGATCTCGCGAATGCAGGCGAAACTGGCGTCGCGCATGTTCTGCCATTCCTTGTCGGTGAGCGTCTGGATCGGCGCGACGGTGATCGAGTCGCCGGTATGCACGCCCATCGGGTCGAGGTTTTCGATGGAGCAGACGATGACGCAGTTGTCGGCTTTGTCACGCATCACTTCGGTTTCGTATTCCTTCCAGCCGATGAGCGATTCCTCGACGAGAATTTCGCTGACCGGTGACGCATCAATACCGGCTTGCGCCATCGTCTCGAATTCTTCCCGGTTGTAAGCGATGCCGCCGCCGGTGCCGCCGAGCGTGTAGGCGGGACGGATGATGACCGGGAACTTACCGATCTTCTTGGTGATCTCGCGCGCTTCGTCAAGATTGTGGGCGACGCCGCTGACCGGCAAGTCGAGACCGATCTTCAGCATCGCCTCCTTGAACTTCAGCCGGTCTTCGCCCTTCTCAATCGCCTCCGCCTTCGCGCCAATCATCTCGACGCCGTGTTTCTGGAGGATACCGGCGCGCCACAGATTCATGGCCGCATTGAGACCAGTCTGGCCGCCGAGCGTGGGCAGCAACGCGTCGGGCTTCTCGCGTTCGATGATCTTCTCGATGACCTCGGTGGTAATCGGCTCGATGTACGTGGCGTCGGCGAACTCGGGGTCGGTCATGATCGTGGCCGGGTTCGAGTTCACGAGCACAACCTTGTAGCCCTCTTCCCGGAGCGCCTTGCACGCCTGCGTGCCGGAGTAGTCGAACTCGCATCCCTGCCCGATCACAATCGGCCCGCTGCCGATGATAAGAATCTTATGAATATCAGTTCGCTTTGGCATAGCTCGCCGGCAACGGTGGATTGATGGGAACGTACCATTGCAGACGGCGGCTCGTCATCAGCCAAATCACAACATCCGGCTTTTCCGCCTCGATCACCTGCGGGTCGAAATCGTACTGCCACAGGAACACGCTGCGGCTGAAATGTTCGGCGAGAAACGGCACCAGCGCCGAGCCGAACGAATCGCGGAACATCACCATGCGCGGTAACGTCGCGTCGTCCACCTCCAACGCCACGCGCCCGACATTCCAGGTTGGGTCGGGGCGGTCGATCTCGACGATCTTCGCCCGGCGCGGCTCACGCAGTTGAAGCTGCCGGTCTTCTTCGTGAATAATGTCGGCTAAGCCCATCATCCGCGCCAAATCCCAGCCATCGGTCACCGTCTCGACCGGCACGTATTCGCGCGGCGTCATGCTGAGCGCTGCAAGGATTTCCCGGTAACCGACAAACGCGCCCCGGTCGTTCCAATGCGTATCGGTCCGGTGATACAGCCGGTCCGCTTGCTTGCCGGCTCCCTGTGACGTGCGCAATGCGACGACCGAGAGCCGGGAGTTCTTCTGCAGAAACTGCGCGAGTTGATCCACACGATAGTCACCGGGCGTTCGATTGAAGCCGGGCGGCAAGAACTCCGGGTAGATCATGTGTTTGTCGCACGCGAAGACGATCAACTGTTTCGCGCCGCGTTTCGCCAGCCAGTCCTGTCGTTCTTCGAGCACCTGTTGCCAGCGTTCCATCTCGGCCGTCGTGAACGGCGCGAGCGACCGGTAATCCTCCAGACTCGAATCGTCGGCGTAGAACAACCAACCATCCCGGCCCACGAGCACCTTGTCGCTTGGCGAAATCCCGAAGAGCCGGTATGTCGCCACCGCGTGCAGGCGAATCAGACGTGGGCGCAACCCGAAGTGGTCGCCGTAGTACGACGCGAACGCGCTCGGGAACTTCCACAGCGCCGCGAGGGTTGTGGGAAATCCCGGAAACGCCGCCAGCGCGCGTTTTTCGTTGGCCAAAGCGCCCGTCGCGTTCCCGGCCAACTGCACGATGCCCGGCAGCGTGATGACTGTAAGAAACATGGCGACGATGTATTTGTTCATGTCGTCAGAATTTCTGGTAAATAAACGGCGTGTAGGTCTTCACGGCGGTCATCACTAACACCATCAGCAACACAATCGTCAGCGCCGCCGCCGCCAACGCCTCGCGAGCCGGCAGCCGAGACCGAATCGCCGGCACGATGGGGAACGAGCCGAGCACGCCGGCCAGCATCGCAAGCAACGTCGGCGTATCCACCAGCGCCGCCACGCCATCGGCCCCGCCGGTCGCTTGATTTAGCCCGAACATCGCGCCAAGAAATCCAATCGCTTGTGTCAGCGTGTCGGCGCGGAAGAACACCCAGCTCACCATCGTCACCAGCAGCGCGTACGCGTGGCCTACCGGGCGCGGCAGTTCCTTGTTACCGGCGAACCGTTCGATCAACAGGAAGACTCCCTGCAACAGTCCCCACACCACAAACGTCCAACTCGCACCGTGCCACAGACCGCAAATGAAGAACACGATGAGCATGTTGAGGTAGACGCGCCACTCCGCGCACCGGCTGCCGCCGAGAGAGATGTAGAGGTAATCGCGCAGCCAGCCGGACAACGTCATGTGCCACCGCCGCCAGAACTCGCGAATCGACGTGGAGACGTACGGGTAATTGAAGTTTTCCGGGAACTTGAATCCGAACATCGCGCCCAAACCAATGGCCATGTCGGTGTAGCCGGAGAAGTCGAAATAGATTTGCAGCGTGTAGCTTATCACACCGAGCCACGCGAGCGACGGCGTCAAGCTCGCGACCGGCACGGCGAAGACTTTGTCGGCGACGACGGACACGGTGTTGGCGATCAGGACTTTCTTGCCAAGCCCGATAATGAAACGGCGCACGCCGGCGGCGAACAGGTCGAGGCGCTGTTCGCGCTGCGTTAGTTGCGCGCCGACGTCCCGGTAGCGCACGATCGGGCCGGCAAAGAACTTCGAGAAGAACAGGAAGTAATTCAGCGCGCCAAGCGGATCCGCGACCGGCTTCGCCTCGCCGCGATAGACATCCACGAGATAGGCGATGGCGACGAACGTGAAGAACGAAAGACCCGGCGGCGACGGAATTTTGGGGAGCGGGAGGTGAAGAAAGTCCGCGTACTTGCACCAGACGAGCAACGCGAGGTTCGCCACCACACCGGCAACGACGATGGCTTTCGAGCGTTGCCGGCCGATGAGAATCCCCAGGGCGTAGTTGATCGCGAGCGCGACGAGGAGGACGCCGATCGTGTATTTCGCGCCCCAGACGCCGAAGATGAGGCTGGCGACGACGAGCACGAGATTGCGGAGGGATGGCACCCGCGCCGGCACGAGGTAATACACCGCCAGCGTGACCGGCAAGAGCAACAGCAGGAATGATGGCTCGTTGAATTGCACCGCGACCGGCTACAGCAATTCGTTCTGGTTCGTTCCCGTTTTTACGCCCAGTTTCCGGTACGTCTGCTCCGTCGGCACACGACCTTGTGGCGTGCGCTTGAGGTAACCTTCCTGAATCAAAAACGGTTCGTACACTTCTTCGAGCGTGTCCGGCTCTTCGCCGACGGCCACGGCAAGCGAGCCGACGCCGACCGGTTTGCCGGCAAACTTGTGGACGAGCGTTTGCAGGATGCGCATGTCCATCTCGTCGAGGCCGTGTTCGTCGATCTCCAACATCGCGAGCGCGCCGTCGGCGATCTCGGCGGTGATGATCTTCGCTTTCGCCTTCACCTGTGCGTAATCACGAACCCGGCGAAGTAGATTGTTGGCGATGCGCGGCGTGCCGCGGGCGCGACCGGCAATCTCGGCGGCGCCGGTCTCGTCGATGTCCACGTTGAGAATCCGCGCGGAACGCAGAATGATCGTAGCCAGAACGTCGGCGCCGTAGTAATCGAGGCGTTCGGTGACCGGGAAGCGCGACCGCAGCGGCGCGGTGAGCAGTCCGCTGCGCGTCGTCGCGCCGATCAGGGTGAAGCGGGGCAAATTCAGCCGGACACTGTGGGCGTTCGGGCCGGAATCGATGACGATATCCAGCCGGTAATCTTCCATGGCCGGGTAGAGATATTCCTCGACGACACTTTGGAGCCGGTGAATCTCGTCGATGAACAGCACGTCGCCTTCTTCAAGTTTCGTGAGCAAGCCGGCCAGGTTCGCCGCTTTCTCCAAGGCCGGGCCACTGGTGACGACGATGTTGACGCCCATCGCTTTGGCGAGGATGTAGGCGAGTGTGGTTTTGCCGAGGCCGGGCGGGCCGCTGAGGAGAATATGATCGAGCGACTCCTTGCGTTGCCGGGCGGCTTCGACGGCGAGTTCGAGGCGTTCTTTGACCTTGCTCTGCCCTTGGAAATCGGCGAAGAGATTTGGCCTCAGCGATACGTCCAGCGTCTTGTCGTGGATGGTTTCGGTGACAAAGCGCTCGGGCATACCGGCAGGATGTAAAACCATGCGGAAACACGCAAGACTAATTCTCGTCGTTCTCGCGTTGGCAGGTTGCCAAACGACGACGCCTTCGACGCCGCAGCCGCCGGTCGCCCGCAAGATTCCGCACCTCACGAAGATCCACGGCGAGACGCTCGTGGATGATTATTTCTGGCTGCGCCGGAAGGGCAGCGGGCCGGTGATGAGCTACCTGAAGGCGGAGAACGCGTACACGGACTGGTTCATGCGGCCGACAGCGGCGTTGCAGGAAACATTGTATCGCGAGATGGTCGGGCGCATTCAGGAAACGGACACGAGCGTGCCGTACCGGTTCGGCGATTACTTCTACTACTACCGGACCGAGCGGGGCAAACAGTACGAGATCTATTGCCGGAAGCACGGCGGTCCCGACGCGCCCGAAGAAATCGTGCTCGACCTCAACGAACTCGCGAAAGGCAAACCGTTCATCGGCCTCGGCGTGTACGAGGTGAGCGATGACGGCAATCTGCTGGCGTACTCGCTGGATTTCACGGGATTCAACGAGTTCACGCTGTACGTCAAAGACCTGCGCACCGGCAAATTGCTGCGCGACAGAATCGAGAAGGTGGCTAGCGTCGTGTGGGCGGCGGACAACCTGACGGTGTTTTACGCAGCGGAGGATGAAGCAAAGCGTCCGTTCGGGCTGTACCGGCACCGGCTCGGTTCGAAAGAGCAGACGTTGATTTACGACGAAAAGGACGATCGTTTTTCGATCGACGTCTCGCGCTCGCGCAGCGACAAGTTTATTTTTCTGACGTCGGTCAGCAAGACGGCGTCCGAGTCGTATTTTGTTCCCGCGGACCGGCCCGAACAACTGCCGATGCTGATTGCCAAGCGCGCGGACACCGTCGAGTACTACGCGGACCACGCCGGCGACCTCTTCTACATCCGCACGAATGACAAGGGACGCAGCTTCCGCATCGTGACCGCGCCCGTCGCCAATCCCGGTCGGGAAAACTGGAAAGAGCTTGTTCCGACGAAAGACGACGTGACGATTGATGGTCTGATGGTGTTCGCCGGCCATTTCGTGCTGCTGGAGCGCGCCAATGGTTTGCCGCAAGTCCGCATCACCGACATTGCCACCGGCGCGTCGCATGAATTGGAGTTCCACGAGCCGACCTACTTCGCGTCCGCCGGCGACAACGCCGAGTTCAACACGAACGTCCTGCGCCTCACGTACGAATCGCTCGTCACGCCGGCATCGGTGTTCGATTACAACATGCAGACGCGCGAGCGCACGTTGCTCAAGCGCGAGCCGGTACGCGGCGGCTATGACGCCAATCAATACGCGATCGAACGCGTCTTTGCAGTTGCGTCGGACGGCACGTCGATTCCGATCTCACTCGTATATCGCCGGGACCTCAAGCGACCGGAAGGCAATCCGTTGCTCCTCGACGGCTATGGATCGTATGGATTGTCCGAGGACGTGTGGTTTTCGTCGAGCCGGTTGAGCCTGCTCGACCGGGGGGTTGTGTTTGCCATCGCGCACATCCGCGGCGGCGGCGAATACGGCGAGCACTGGCACGACGCCGGCCGGATGATGACCAAGAAGAATACGTTCACCGACTATATTGCGTGCGCGGAGTTTCTCATCGCGAACCGGTACACGACGCGCGACCAACTCGCGATCTACGGTGCGAGTGCCGGTGGCCTGCTAATGGGCGCGACGCTCAACTTGCGGCCCGATCTGTGTCATGTCGCGCTCGTCGAGGTGCCGTTCGTCGACGTCATCAACACGATGCTCGATGATTCGCTGCCGTTGACGACCGGCGAGTTCGAAGAGTGGGGCAACCCGCAGAATTGGGACGACTACCGGTACATGAAGAGCTACAGTCCGTACGACAATATTGCCGCGACCAACTACCCGACGATGCTCGTGCGCTCCTCGCTCAACGACAGCCTCGTCATGTACTGGGAGCCGGCCAAGTACGTCGCGAAATTACGCGCGATGAAGACCGATTCCAATCCGCTGATCTTCAAAGTGGACCTCGAACCTGCCGGCCACGGCGGAAAAAGCGGCCGGTACGATGCTCTGCGTGACCTCGCTTTCGACTACGCGTTCACGCTCACGCAATTAGGAATCATGAAGTGATGACCGCCCCAAGTGAAGGTGTCTATTACATCGTGCGCGAGCCGACCGGCTGGCGTTTGGCCGTGCAGCTGAGCGCGCCCGGTGAGGATCACCAACACCAGGCGATGTGGGAAAATGATCTCGCCCCCGCGCTGGCCGGGCAATGGGCGGCGGCCCTGAGACGCGATGCCGGCGAGCTGGAAGACATCTTGAAGATCCTGGTGTTTGCGTTTCCGCGCGGCCGGATCACGAAGGTGAAGCAAGCCTACGTCGTGTATCACGGCAATGATCTCCTGCCGTCCATGGACGTCAGCAAGAAGGACATTGAGGCGGCGTTTGGCATCGCCGGCAAGAGCCACTGGAAACTCGACGACCACGAACAGTGCGTCCGGTTCGAGAAGGATGAACTGCGCAGTGTCTTGCGCCTGGCCGAAGACTGGCCGGCTACTGAGTTTTGGGAGTGAACTCCGCGGCGACCAGGCAGACGTCGTCGGCAAACTCCTTCGTGGCTGAGTATTGCCGGATTTCGTCGAGCAGTTCATCGAAGATTTGATTGGCCGGCACCTGCGCACGGGCGCGGACAGCCTCGACGAGTCGTTCCTGTCCATATTCCTCATCCGTGTCATTCGGCACTTCAAACACACCGTCGGTGTAGAGAAGGACCATCTCTCCCGGGCTGAGCGCAATCTCTGCGGTCCGGTAGGCCGAGTCCTCCAGCAAACCCAACACGGGGCCCGACGAGCCGGGCGGAAATGTCAGCATCTCTGCGGTGGCGGAATCTCGACGCAACCGGATCGGGCTGGGGTGACCAGCATTGGCGTAGCGGAGCAAGCCGGCGCCGACGTCCATCACCGCATAGAACGCGCTGGCAAACATCGTCGTATCGGTCTGGTGCAACAGGTCGGTCAACGCCCGGTTGATCTCGGTGACGAACTTGCCGGGGTCCAACGCGAACGGCTTGAGCTGCTCGACCAGACTGCGGATCATCGCCGTCACCAGCGCCGCCCGCACACCGTGGCCCATCACGTCGCAGATGAACAGGCCGGCTTGTGTATCGGCGAGCGCCAGGATCTCGAAGAAATCTCCACCGACAGAGCCCGAGGGCCGGTAGCAATGGCAGAAGCGCAGCCGGCTGCGTTCGGGGCTGACGCCGCGCGGGAAGCTCGGATACTTGTGGGGCAGGAACGCGAGCTGGAACTCGCGCGCCATCGCCAGTTCCTCTTCCATCTGCTGATTCTTACGGCGCAATTCTTCCTGCACGCGTTTCCGTTCGATGGCATACCGCATCGCGCGCACCAGCAAGTCGCCCGGCACGCGACCTTTTGTGAGATAGTCCTGCGCCCCGGCATGTACGGTGCCGATGGCAACATCTTCGTCGTCGAGGCCGCTGAGCACGATGATCGGCACCTCCGGCGCCTGAGCATGGGCGCGGGCAAACGTCTCGGGCCCGCGACTGTCCGGCAACCCCAGGTCCAGCAGCACCACATCAAATCGCTCGGCCCCCAACCGCGCCAGCGCGTCATCGAGCCGTTCGACGTGCGTGAGCAGTACCTTCGTGTTCGGCACATCGGCAACGGCTTCGCGCAACAGCAGCGCATCGGTGGGATTGTCTTCGACCAGCAATACACGCAGGGCTCGAGTCGACATCGTCGTCATTCCGGTGGCAGCGTCACAACGGTGAACCAAAACCGTTCGATGGATTGGATGACCTCGGTGAAATTGCCGAAATCGACCGGCTTGGTGATGTAGCAGTTGGCGTGAAGGCCATAGGCGCGCATAATGTCCTGCTCGGCTTTGGAGGTCGTCAGCACCACGACCGGGATGCTGCGCAGTTTCTCGTCGGCCTTGATCTCGGCGAGGACCTGCCGGCCATCCTTGCGCGGGAGATTCAGGTCGAGCAGGATCAGATCGGGGTGCGGCACGCCAGCGTACCGTCCTTCCTTGCGCAGAAATGCCATCGCCTCCACGCCATCGGCGCAGACGTGCAGATCGTTGCGGAGTTTGGCCGAGGCGAGGGCTTCCCGGGTCAGCAACACGTCACTCGGGCTGTCCTCGACCAGCAAGATGCGGATGGGACGGGCCACTTCATTTGTGTTCATGCTCTCGCCTCTTTCTGATCCGGTAGGGTGAATAGAAACGTCGTGCCTTGGCCCGGCGCGGATTCGAGCCAGATGCGGCCGCCGTGCCGCTCGACGATTTTCTTGCACACGGCCAACCCGATGCCGGTGCCAGCGTATTCCTGCCGGGTATGCAAACGCTGAAAGATGCCGAAGATGCGCTCGAAGTATTCCGGCTCGATACCGATGCCGTTGTCGCGCACCGAGAATTGCCATTCGCCGTCGAGCCGCTGGACGCCGACGTGCACCGCCGGCGCGCGTTCGCCGTGGTATTTGATCGCGTTGCCGATGAGGTTCTGGAGAAGCTGCGTCAACTGTGTCGGGTCGGCGGTAACCTCGGGCAGCCGGTCGTGTGTGACCTTCGCGGCGTTTTCCTGAATGGCGACTTCGAGGTTCGAGAGCGCGTCGGTAATGACCTCCTCGCAGTGGGTGGGCACGAACGGTTTGCCGCGCGTGTCCACGCGCGAGTAGTGTAGTAGATCGTTGATCAACGCCTGCATCCGCGTCGCACCGTCCACGACGTGTTTGATCAATTCGTCCGCGCGCTCGTCGATCTTTCCCTTGTATCGTTGTTGGAGAATCTGGACGCAGCCGGCAATGGCGCGCAACGGCTCCTGCAAATCGTGTGAGGCGACATAGGCGAACACTTCGAGTTCTTTGTTCGAGCGCTCGAGCGCCGCGGCGGTATTTTTCAATTCCTGCTCGGCCTGCTTGCGCTCCGTGATGTCGCGCACATGAAGCAGGATGGCCGGTTGGCCGAGATAGTCGATGCTGCTGGTCCTGATTTCCACGGGGATGATCCGGCCGCCGGCGCCCAAACTGAGGCTTTCGATGTGGCCGGCTTCGCCGTTGACCATACCGGCCCGGCCCCGGATGACGTGGTCTTTGAGTTCCGGCGGAACCAAATCCACGACGTTCTTTCCGACCAACGCCTCGCGATCCACGCCGTGCAGACGCGCCGCGGCCGGGTTGGCGTCCCGGACGTTGCCTTGGAGGTCCTCGACAAAAATCGGATCCGGCGAGCCTTCGAACAGATGCCGGAATCGTTCTTCGCTTTGATGCAAGGCCTCCTCGGCGCGGTGCCGTTCCGTGATGTCGAGCAGGATGCCCTGAAGAAACAACGCTTGACCTTCGGCGCTGCGCACGACCGTGGCTTCATCGCTGAACCACACGACCCGCCCGTCGCGCGCCAGCATCCGGTAGTCGCACCGCAGCGGCGTGCCGGTTTCCCGGCAGCGCGCCTCGGCCACGAGCACATGGGCCCGGTCGTCCGGATGGAGTTGCCGGAACCACAAATCGGGATCATCCATCCACTCCTGCGGCGCGAATCCCAGCAACAGCTGGATCTGCGGACTCACGTACGTCCACCGCCCGGCCTCGCCGAACTCGGCCACATACGTGATCGCCGGCAACTGCTCGACGAGTGTGCGGTATTTCGCCTCGGCCAACGCCAACTCGACGGTGCGCACTTGGACGCGCTCTTCCAGTTCATTGTGGGCGCGCTGCAACTCGGCATCACGCGACTGAATTTGATCGAGCATCTCGTTGAACGAATCAATGAGTTGGCCGACCTCGTCGCCGCTGCGCCCGGTCATGCGCGCGGAGTAATCCTTCTTCGTCGTCACCAGCTGGGCGATGCCGGCCAGCCCGAGGATCGGTCCCGTGATCAGCCGATGCAACGCCGCCGCCACGACCAAGCCCACCAACGGCGACGCGACCAACAACACGGCCACCACCCCGGCAATGCGTCGCAACCGCTCCCGCTGTTCGACGAGGTCGAGTTGCAGCGCAATCGTTCCGACCTTCTTGTTGTTGTGGACGACCGGCCGATGCACGATGAGTTGGTCCCGCTCAAACACGTGCGCTCCGGGGGGCGGCGTGTCCGGCAGGAGTTCCGGGCCGCCCGGCGACCGCCCATACCGGGCGAACACGCTGCCATCGGCCGCATACAGTCGCGCCGCGATAACGTCGGGCCGCGCCCGTAGCGAGCCCAGCGTCTCCTCGGCCGACGCAGCGTCCTTGAACACGATCGCGGCCGCGCTGTTGGCGCCCACGATATCGGCCAGCGTCGTCAACTCGCGCAGCGCCATGGGCCGGTAGGTGAGCAGTTCAAAACTGATGATGGCGGCACCGGCCAGCAACAGCGCCGCACTGCCGGTGACGATGATCACCAGCGTCAGCTTCTGGCGGATCGGGCGATCGCGGAACGCTTTCATGTCATGGCTTGGCCGGCCCTTCGGCCGGCTCGACAACGATGGCGAGCTTCAGCATCTTGGAACTGATCTTCAGGCCCGCCCGTTGCACCGCCGGCGCGTTAATCTCGAACTGGACCTGTTCGCCCTTCATACGAAATCGAATCATCCCACCGCGGTGGGTGAACTGCGGCGTCTCCCCTACCGTCAACGCGCTGGCCACACCGCGCTGCCGGAGCAGTTGCGGCAGCCGGTCGTTCTCGGAGCGACTCACGTACAGCACGTGACTCGGTGTGATTTCCTGGAGACGTGAAAACCGGGCGATAACGACCGGGTGGCCGTTGATCGTGTCTGTGCCGGCCGCTTGTTCGAGCGCGGCGCCGAATGGGTCGGCGCCGAACACCGCGATGATGATCGGACTATCCGGCTTGGCGAACGTACCGGACGGCCAGGTGACGAATCCCGCAAAATTCACCAGACACGCCGCCTTGATTTTGTCATCGGGGCCCGCCGGCTCCTGCGCCGCCGCCGTCACCGACACGATTACCGCCGCCGCGCCAACCAACCCAGCGAGGCCCCTGCTGCCGAAGAAATGCATCTCGCCGCATCGTACCGCTGCCCACCGGCCCGAGCAAGCCTCTACGCTTCGCGCAGCGCGGCGCGGACAATCTCCTCGACGGGCGCTTTCGCGCCGAGCTTGCCGGCCACCGCAACGACGGCTTTGTGCGCATCCACTTGCTTGTAGCCGAGAGAGATGAGCGCGAGCACCGCATCGGCGAGCCGCGGGTCGGTTGGGGTTTGCTTCGCTCCGCCGGACACTTTGTCCTTCAACTCGACAACCAGCCGGTCAGCGGTCTTCTTGCCGATGCCGCGCAACGAGGACAGCGTCTTCGTGTCGCCGGCGGCGATGGCGTTGCGCAACCCGGTAATGGAGGCACTCGATAGAATATTGCACGCGAGTTTCGGCCCGATGCCCGAAATGCTGATGAGCAACAGAAACATCTCGCGCTCGTCGCCGGTCGCGAACCCGAACAACTGTTGCGAACTGTCCTGCGCGTTGACGTGATGATACGTGAGCAGCTTCACGTCGCTGCCGCGCGCCGGCAACTTGTCGTAGCTCGACAGCGGAATGAATACCGAATACCCCACGCCATTGCAGTCCACGATGACGTGGGTCGGAGCGGCTTCGGCGAGTTTGCCGTGGAGGTAGGCGATCATCGTCGCTTCAGAGAAGTTGTTTCCGCAAGTCTTCCGGGACTTGGCTTGCCAGCTCCGGCTGCACTTCGACGAGCCGCAGGATATCCAGCCGGTCCTTCTCGCGTTTGGAGCGACGGCGGGTCGTGTCTTGGTACGCCCACACCTTGCCGGCCAGCACATCCGCCGCGAGCGCGACCGGCATCTTGCGTCCCAACACCACCGCCGGCCGGCTCCGCGACACAAACGCCTGATACCGCGGGTCGGTCTGAATCTGGACGCGGACATCGGAGCCTTTGTCGGTCACGTTGAGGCTGTGCTCGAACCGCTCGACGCGAAACTGCTTGCCCAGTTCCCGCTCCAGCTCCGCCAACCGCGCCGTCACGACGACGACATCGCAATCCAACGTCACGACCGGCTCCGTGTAGGCGTTGACCGCCAAGCCGCCAATGACGCAGAAATCTGCCTTCAATTCGCCAAGCAACGCGAGAAACCGGTCGAGAAAATCGCTGTTGTCGCGTGTTACCTGCTTCTGGAATTCCTTCGCCGTCACGCCGCCAGTGTAACCGCGAATCAACCCGAATCAACGCGAATCAGATTTGCTTCGGCGGGTTGATCTGTGCGCCCCGGCAGGAGTGGGCGTGGCAGAGGGCGAGGGCGAGGGCGTCGGCGGCGTCGGCTTGCGGCGCTTCCGGGAGGCCGAGTGTGGCTTTGACCATGTTGGCGACTTGCGTTTTGCCGGCGGCACCGAGGCCGGTCACGGACTGTTTCACTTTGCGCGGGGCGTATTCGTAGATCGGCAGACCACTCTTCGCGGCAACGGCGATGATGACGCCCCGCACTTCGCCAAGCGTGAAGGCGATCTTTGTGTTCTGGACGTACACGAGGCCTTCGATGGCGACGGCGTCGGGTTTATGTTTGTCCACGACGCGCCGGATGGTGTCGCCGATGCGAACGAGACAGCGCGACGGAAGTAAGCTTGGCGGGTTCTTGATGTGACCGTAGGCGATGGCGGTGAACTGGCTGCCGGCCGCCTCGATGAGGCCGAAGCCGGTCGAGCGCAGGCTCGGATCGATGCCGAGGATCTTCATCAGGCCGCGGTGGCGTGCAGTTTGTCCAGAATGTCGTCCGGTATGTCTTCGCTGGAGTACACGTTCTGAACGTCGTCGTTGTCTTCGAGGGCTTCAATCAAATCGAGGACGGCGCGAGCGGTTTTTTCGTCGGCGACCGGCACGAGAGTCAATGCGAGATTCGTGATCTCGGCGGACTGCGGTTTGACGCCTTTGGCTTCGATGGCTTTGTGGACGGCCTCGAATTGATGCGGGTCGGTGAGCACTTCGTAATTCTCGGCGTGCGTTTGGACGTCTTCCGCGCCGGCATCGAGCGCGACCGTGAGCAAATCGTCCTCGGAAATCTGGTCCTTGGAAATCAGGAGTTGGCCTTTGCGGTGGAACAGATGTTTCACGGCGCCAGCGCCGGCCATGTGGCCGCCGCGCTTGGTGAAGATGGCGCGAATCTCACCGGCCGTGCGGTTCTTGTTGTCGGTGAGCAGCTCGACGAGCAACGCCACGCCGCCGGGTGCGAAACCTTCGTAGCTGATTTCCTCGTACACGACGCCGGGCAGTTCGCCGGTGCCCTTCTTGATGGCGCGCTCGATGTTGTCGGCCGGCATGTTGACCGTCCGGGCTTTCATCAAGATCGTGCGCAAGCGTGGGTTGCTGCCGGGATCGCCGCCGCCGTGTTTGACGGCCACGGTCATTTCCTTGCCGAGTTTGGCGAATTTCTGGCCGCGCTTGGCATCGAGCGCGCCTTTGTAGTGCTTGACCTTCGACCATTTGGAATGACCGGACATCGCGCCGGAATCTTAGCTTGCCGGGCGGGGGCTTTCCAACTAATTTAGCCGTATTCCCGGCGCGCGGGTGGTGGAATTGGCAGACACGTACGTTTGAGGGGCGTATGGCGAAAGCCGTGCAGGTTCAAGTCCTGTCCCGCGCACCATCTCTCCCCGCTCACGGCATGTCGGCTGCTCTTTTCGTCTGCCGGCATGAACAAATCGCCGACAATCCTCCTGGTGGACGACGACCCGCGCTGGCTCGATACGCTGTCCAACCGGCTCGCCCGACTCGGCTACAAAGTCTCGACGGCGCAATCCGCCCACGAGGCGCAACAACTCGCCGCCATCGAGCATCCAGCCATGATCCTCGTCGATCGCGGACTTCCCGGCGACGGCGCCTTTGGCCGGCAAGTGCTCCGGCAACTGCGCGATGCCTCCAGCGTCGCCGGCATCCCCGTGCTCATGACCAGCGCCCGGCACCGCCACGCCAGTTTTCCTTCCTGACCGGCCCGCCACTTTCTGCTACGGTTTCGGCATGGCGACCGCCCGGCTCGAAGACGAGTTCTCCGACATCATCGGCAAAGCCAGCCGGGGCTTGCGCGTTCCCCTGCCGGTCCTCGACGCCGGCAACCGCGCCGAGATTCTTCGCGTCGCCGCTGCGCTCAAACTCGACGGCGCCAAACTTGCCGGCATCGCGCTCGATGGTTGGACGCCGACGCCGAAGGATACCGGCCACTGGGGCCACATCGCGATGATCTCGTCCGATTACGGCGGCGGCATCGTGAATTGTTACCTGCAATGGGATGACGACCGGACCGCCGCGTTGTTCGATACCGGCGTGGACGGCGACGCGGTGTTGCGCGTCATCGCCCGCGAGAAGTTGAATCTGGCCGGCATCTTCATCACGCACGGCCATCACGATCACATCGAAGCGTTGCCGGAGATTCAACGCCAACACTCGCACGCCAAAGTCCGGCAGGAAGGCGCGTCGGTCGGCCGGCTGGCGATCTCGGCCGCGAAGACTCCCGGCCACTCGGCTGACGGCGTGACCTATATCGTGGGACTCGTCGCGTACGTCGGCGACTCGTTGTTTGCCGGCTCGGTGGGTGGCGCGAATCATTCATATGACGGTCTGCTGCGCAATGTGCGCCAGCACATCCTTTCGTTGCCAGATGAAACGTTGCTGTGCCCGGGACACGGACCAATGACGACCGTCGCCGAGGAAAAAGCTCACAACCCATTCTTCCCATGAAACACACTGCTCTCGCTCTGATCCTCGCGGCCGGCATCGGTTGCGCCGAAACCAAGACTGAAACTACGGACGCACCGATGATGCGCATGTTGGGCGCGCCGGTCGTGGTGCAGGAGGTGCACAACGACGAGGCGATCGGTCAGGAGGTGCGGCGAAAACTGGAGTTGCAGAACGCGGCGGAGGCGGCCGGGATGTTGGTGGAGGTGGACGGCGGCGTGGTGACGCTGCGCGGGTTTGCGCCGAGCCTCGGGGCGGCGTGGCGTGCGGAGGCGGCGGCGCACGCGGTCAAAGGTGTGAAGCGAGTCCTCAATCGCCTCCGCGTGAGCGGACAAAGCTGGTAGATCAACCGGGCGAATTGCCGAAGATCAGCTCGGCTTCCGCCGGCAAGTTCGGCTGCAACAGTTGCGCCTGACGCAGGTAGCCGGTCGCGCTGCGGTCGAGTCCGTATTGCCGGCAGAAGACGGCCAACAAGAGATACCGGCGGGCGCGTGCGTCCGGTTTTTCCGTTTGCGTGAACGCGTTGACATAGAACACCGCCAGCTTGATCAACATCGGCGGCGCGAGATCACTCCAGTCTGTCAACACCTCGCCGTACTGCGTCGAGAAGACGAGTTGCTTTTCGGTGGCGTGGCCGAGGCGGCCGCTCAGGCGCGCGCCGGTGCGGGTCTGCAAGTCCTCGCTGTTGTACGGCCGGCGGATGAAATCGGCGCCGAGTTGCGTCCGGAATTCAACGAGAAGCCGCGCCACGGCCTGCCGGGATTGGAGGGCGCGCCGGCCGTCAGTTGTCGTGAAGCTGGGCGTGAGCGATTCGTACCGGATTTGCGCGGTCTTGAAATCGTATGTCGTCCAGAGGTTGGCGATGCCGGCCTCGAAGGACTGCAACTTTTCCTTCTCGGCGTTGGCTTGCTCCTGTTCCCGGGCTTGCTGCTCGCGCCGTTGCCGGTCGGCCTCGGCGGCGAGGGCTTCGATCCTGTCGCGCTCGGCGCCGAGCGCTTTTTCGAGTTCATTCTCCCGGGCGATGAGGGCGCTTTTCAAGGCGAAGAGCGTGGTGTTGGTCTTGGCGGCGCGAACGGCGTCGAGCGCGGACGCGAATTTCTGGTCCTTGTTCAGTGCGTCGATGCCGGCGAGCGCGGTCGCGGCTTCATCGCAGCGGCCGGCCAGTTTGGGGGCGAGCGGCTGGAGGTTGAAGGCCCAGCGCTGGTCGTTGTCGCGCGGTAGTTTGGCATATTGGCGGAACGCCTCGGCGGCGCTGGGGAATTCGCCGGCATCGAGATGTTGAAACGCGATGGTGAGACGCGTGAGGGCGGCGGCCCAGGCCGGCAAGCGCGGAACGGCGGCTTCGAGGTCGGCAACCGGAACGCCGCGCATCATCGCCGACGCGAGCACGGAAGCGAAGTTGCTCGTAGTGATCTTGTCGGGAATGCCGGGACGGCCATGCGGATCGATGGCCCGAAAGAAACACCGCTCGGCTTCGCTGGGCCGGTCGGCAGCGATCAGCGTCAAACCCTCGAAGAATTGAATCCAGCGACGATGCGCGGGCCGGTCAGGGCCAAGAAGCTGCGTGGCGTTGTCGTAGCCGAGGAGCGCTTCGTTATACCGGCCTTGGGCGAGCTGAAGCGCGGCGGTGTTCCACGCTTTCATCCACGGCTCATCCTCCGGGAAGTCAATTTCGTCAGACACGTTCGCTTGGACAACTGCAGTCGTGGCGGTGGCGGCCGTTGGCGCAGCCGGGCGCTCCATGCCGAACCACTCGTGACGCTTCTTCCACACGCCCCAGACGACGAACACGCAGACGACAACGGCGGCGAGTGTGCCGACGATGGATGTGATGGAGATGCTCTCGCCGGTCGGAGCCACGAGGGCCGGCGCGGATTGGGCGACGCGACGGATGGCTTGCGCCTCGTGAAGGTCATGGATGAGTTCGTCGTAAGAGTTGTAGCGTTCGGCCGGCTCTTTCGCCAGCATCCGGGCAATGACATGGCCGGTGTAGTCCTGGGTGCCGGGCGCGTAGGTCTTGAGGGAGAATGCCGGCTGATGGGCTTGTTTGCTGACAACTTCGTCGGCCGTCTCGGCGTCGAACGGCGGGCGACCGGCCAGCGCGTGGAACAGCGTGGCGCCAAGCGAATACATGTCGCTGCGGAAATCGTCGGCCTGACCGCGAAGTTTTTCGGGCGCGATGTAGTACGGCGTGCCCCAAATCTGTTCGTCGCCAGCGGCCGTATCCGCCGGGCCACGGGCGAGGCCGAAGTCCACGATCTTCGGGACGCCCTCTTGGGTGAAGAGGATGTTGCCGGGCTTGATATCCCGATGAAGGAGGCCTCGTTGCTGAGCGGCGCGGAGACCCGAGGCGATCGAACTGCCGATTTCGAGAACCTCTTTCTCGGTAAGTTTGCCTTCCCGGGTGATTCGATCGTCCAGTGAACCGCGTTCGAGAAGCTCCATCGAGAGGTAGTACTGGCTGTCGAGTTCGCCGAACGAATAGACTTGGGCAACGTTGGGGTGGTTGACGGCCGCGGCGGAGCGCGCTTCGCGGGTGAAGCGCTCGATGAACTCGGTGCTGGCAGCGAGTTTCGGGCGGAGGATCTTGAGGGCGAGATACCGGTTGAGGTGAAGGTCGATGGCCTTGTAGACCGTGCCCATACCGCCGACGCCAAGCATGTTGAGGAGCAGAAAGTTGCCGCACTTGACCGGGACGACCGAGACGGCGTCGCACCGGGGGCAATCGACATGGGTGAAGCCGACCTTGCCGGCAAGGTCGATGACCGCCCCGCAGGCGTGGCAATTGATGCTCTCGGGTACTTTGCCGGGCACTTCCATCGTCCGCGACGTTAGCACGCGGCGAGAAGCGGCAGCAACAGCAAAGCCGCTGGCGATGTTTTGGGCAGCGTGCGCAAAAGGCGACAGTCCCGGCGGCCGGACCAGAGATGGAGAGAGTCTCATCCGGCAGCGCAATTGGCTCGGTGTGCGCGGGTTGTGATGTGAGCTTGCCGGGAGCGGCTGGCAATGGCACCTCGCCTGCTAAACGGGCACTATAGAAAGCTGACGAGGTCTCGTGTGGTCAGGTGAATGGGGTCGCGTCCGGAGTTTTGTGTTTACAGCCGGGGCGCGCTTCTCTAAGATTTGCCGCCACTTTGGAGGGCACCCATGAAGAAAATCGAAGCCATTATCAAACCGTTCAAGCTGGAAGACGTCAAGGAAGCGCTCGCGGGCGTCGGCGTCGAGGGGATGACCGTCAGCGAAGTCAAGGGCTTCGGTCGGCAGAAGGGGCACACGGAGATTTATCGTGGCAGCGAGTACACGGTGGATTTCCTGCCGAAGCTGAAGTTGGAGATTGTGCTACCGGATAACGCGGTGCGGGCTGCGGTGGACGCGATTCTGAAGACGGCGAAGACCGGCAAGATCGGTGACGGCAAGATCTTTGTGTTGCCCATCGAGGAGTCGGTTAGGATTCGCACAGAAGAGCGCGGCGACCAGGCAGTGTAACCGTCCCGGGCGAGCGGACAAAACAATTGAACGCAGTGGCTGCGGGACGCTTCGTCCCGTGTTGTAAGGAGATACCATGACACCCAAAGAAGTACTGGCGCTGTGCAAGGCGAAGAATGTGCAGCTCGTGGATGTGAAGTTCTGCGATTTTCTCGGGACCTGGCAGCATTTCTGTATGCCCATCGCGGAACTCGAAGAAGAGGTATTCGAGGCCGGGCTGGGCTTCGATGGCTCGTCCATTCGCGGCTGGAAATCGATTGAGGCCAGCGACATGTTGCTGTTGCTCGATCCGAAGACGGCGCTCGTCGATCCGTTCCCGCAAGTTGCGACGTTGAGCATCGTGGCGGACGCGGTGGACACGATCACCCGGGAGCCCTACAGCCGCGACCCCCGGAACGTCGCCCGCAAGGCGGAGGCGTATCTCAAACAGACCGGGATCGCCGACACGGCGTTCTTCGGGCCCGAAGCGGAGTTCTTTATCTTTGACGACATCCGGTACGGTCAGACCGCCAATAGCGGTTTCTACTATCTCGACTCAAACGAAGGCATCTGGAACAGCGGCCGTGAGGAGTTCCCGAACCTCGGCAACAAGCTTCGCCACAAGGAAGGGTACTTCCCGGTCGCGCCGCAGGACACGCAAGTCGACATTCGCAATGAGATGATCATGGTGATGAAGGAATGTGGTCTTCGCGTCGAGCGCGAGCACCATGAGGTTGCGACGGCCGGGCAGGCGGAAATCGATTTGCGGTTCAACTCGATGGTGAGCATGGCGGACGACATGTTGCTGTATAAGTACATCGTCAAGAATGTTGCCAAACGCCACAACAAGACCGTCACGTTCATGCCCAAGCCTCTGTTCGGCGATAACGGCTCCGGTATGCACACGCATCAGAGCCTGTGGAAGAAGGGCAAACCGCTGTTTGCCGGCAACAAGTACGCCGGACTGAGCGATATGGCGCTGTATTACATCGGCGGCATCCTCAAACACGCCAAGGCGATCGCGGCGATCACGAATCCCACCGTCAACAGCTACAAGCGCCTGACGCCCGGGTTCGAAGCGCCGGTCAATCTCGCGTACTCCAGCCGGAATCGTTCGGCGGCCATCCGCATTCCGACGTATTCGCCGAGCCCGAAAGCCAAACGCATTGAGTACCGGCCGCCCGATCCGGCCGCGAATCCGTACCTCGCATTCTCGGCGCTGCTCATGGCCGGCTTGGACGGAGTTCAGAACCGCATCGATCCGGGCGAGCCGCTCGACAAGAACATCTATGAGTTGCCGCCGTCGGAGCTGAAGAAAGTTCCCTCGATGCCCGGCAGCCTCACAGAAGCCTGCGATGCGCTGGCGAAGGACCACGAATTCTTGCTCAAGGGCGATGTCTTCACCGAAGACGTCGTCGAGACGTGGATCGACATCAAACGCAAGGAACAGGATCAAATCCGTTTGCGTCCGCATCCATACGAATTCCACATGTATTACGACTGCTAACGCGCGCCGTACGCGTGAAGTTGCTAAGCCCGGAGTGTTCAACGCACTGCGGGCCTAGTTTTTTGTGCGCGTGTTGCGTCGCGCGAGAAATTTTTTACATTCTTGTCACTTTTTTCTTGCAGCGAAAATTTCCGCCGACTATGCTGCGCGCGCCAAAGGCGAAGGCGAGGGTAGTAGAGGGGGCTGTGAATAAGTTGTGAATAGTTTGGGCGTTCGGCCGGGTGAAACTGGCGATTTGTAGCGAAGCGGCCTGAATTGAGCATTTTTTGGTTTCGCAGCCTTCCGCGGCTTAGGCGCGTTCGACGGATGTGAGCGGTTGCACCTCGGTCTAGCAGCCGAGTTCGTGGCGAGTTTTTGAGCAACTGCGTTTGATCGTACCGGGAAATTGTCTGCCATCTGGGGCAGAATCCGTCTCTGCGCCAGTTTCTGAGCCAGCTCTTGCCCTCCCATGAAGCTAGACGTGCCGGCGTTATCGGCGCTGGCGACTGTCAATAGCTTGTGAATAACAAGGTGGTGCGCGATGGGGAGAAGGCAACGATGAATCACGAACAGGTCTGGAAACAAGCGAGCAAAACGCTGCAAGGAATGCTGAATCCCGAGTTGTTCAGTCGCTGGTTTGCTTCCATTAAGCCGCTCGATTTAGCCGACGGCATCCTCGTCCTTGGCGTCGCCAATGAGTTCTACCAGATCTGGCTCCAGGAAAATTTCTTGCCGCTGATTCGCGAAGCCGTCAACCAACACTCCAGCCTACCGGTCCAAATCAAGTTCGCCGTCGCACAATCACTAAAGCCAACGGCGCAGGCGGTTCCAGCGCCGACTTGGGAGAAGATGCCGAACACCCGGCCGCTCGGTGCCGATCTGAAACTCAACCCACGCTATACATTCGACGGCTTCATCGTCGGACCGAACAACAACTTCGCGCACGCAGCAGCCATGGCGGTCGGTCAAGCCCCCGCCAAAGCGTACAACCCACTGTTCG